>OFDC01000228.1_pt1 | contig 50760 bp, 44 predicted proteins | sample 1520941 | NCBI WGS metagenome assembly OFDC01 (sample SAMEA94258168, study PRJEB24077) | hot springs metagenome | biome: Aquatic biome; feature: Water | place: India | collected 2012-12-06 | depth 5 m | reverse complement strand
CGCCCTGCGCCCAAGCGGTCGACCCGCCGGTGAGCGAGCCCTTGGCCAGCACCAGTACCCGCCGCGCCTCGGCCAGCGCCAGCGCCGCCGTCAATCCGGCCGCGCCCGAGCCGATCACCACGACGTCATGCGCCGCTCGCATTCCATCCTCTTGCATCATAGCGTCGCCATGCCGCGCAACGCACACAGGGGCAAGCGTCATGCTGTGTCATACAGGCTTCAGCCAATTGGCGTATCGGCCAACCCGAACCCGCCATTCAGAGTGTTGCCCAGCTGTCAGCTATGCATCAATTTCACAAAAGACTGCCAACTAATAAACGCTAACGCATTAGCCTTTCCATAACATTTTCAGATGGATGAAATGCGCGATGTCGCTTCTTTCCTTCTTGGCATGCGCGTTTGATCGCCATGAGCCGGTGCGCCGAGATGTCGCTTGGAATGGGCTCGCCTATGTCGGCAATTGCCGCCATTGCGATGCGGCAATTCAGCGCGTCGGCCACCGCAATTGGCGCAAGGTTGCTAGCAAAAAAATGGGTGAGACCAAGGCCTAACCGCCGCCCGTTAGCTGCACGAAAACATCTTCCAGATCAGCTTCGCGCGTGGTGACATCCTCGATGGTGATGCCATCGGCCTGCAAGATGCCCAGCACCTGCCCGGCGTTCAGGCGGTCCTTGTCATAGGTGACTTCAACGCCGCGCCCCCCGTCCCATTCGACCTTGATGAAGGCCTCGTGCGCAGGCGCTGCGGCGAGGTCGGCGGCGGCGGTGACCGCGACGATCTTTTCGCGCGCCATCTCGACCAGTTCGCGGGTCGGCTTGTTGGTGATCAGCTGGCCGTGATTGATGATCGCGATCCGGTCGCACAGCTCCTCGGCCTCTTCGAGATAATGGGTGGTGAGCACCACCGTCACGCCTTCGCGATTGAGGTCGCTGACCAACTCCCACAGCTGGCGCCTGAGGTCCACATCGACCCCGGCGGTCGGCTCATCCAGCACCAGGATCGGCGGGGAATGCACCATCGCCTTGGCCACCAGCAGCCGCCGCTTCATCCCCCCCGATAGTGTGCGGGCATAGGCATTGCGCTTGTCCGCCAGCCGCACCGCCTCAAGCAGCGCCTCGCTTCGGCGCAGGCGAGCAGGGATGCCGTAGAACCCGGCCTGATTCTCGAGTACCTCGAACGGGGTAAAGAACGGGTCGAACACGATCTCCTGCGGCACGATCCCGATCGCCCGGCTGGCATTGCGGCGCTGACGATCAAGGTCGAAGCCCCAGATCTCGGCGGTGCCGCTGGTCTTGTTGACCAGCCCGGCCAGAATATTGATCAGCGTCGATTTCCCCGCGCCATTGGGCCCGAGCAGGCCGAAGATCGATCCCTCCGGCACGTCAAAGCTGACCCCGCCCAGCGCCAGCTTGCCCTCAGCTAGAGTGCCCTTGGCCCCCTTGGCCGGGGCGTAGCGTTTGACCAGATTGTCGATGCGAATGGCGGGAGCGGTGGACATCGCCCAGCCCTAGGCAATGCCTCGCGCAATGGCAATTGAACTGCGGCCGCAGGCGGAGTATCGCCGCGGCTATGAGCATTCCTCCTCCTGAAGTTTTGCTGGTCGATACGCGGCGGGTCAGCTGCGACGGGGCCAGCGGTATTCGCAGCGGCGCGGGCTATCGCCCGGCGGCCCTGGGTCACCCGCGCGTCTTCCTTGAGATCGATGAGCATGGCTATGTCGATTGCGGCTATTGTGATCGCCGGTTTGTGCTGCGCGGCGGACCGGCCGACGGTGCGGACCAGGCGAGCCTTCCAGATATTGCTGCCGGGGCAAGCCCTGCGCGGGCCTGACAGTCGCTCAGCCCCGGTTAAGGCACGGGCGGCTAAGGCATTGCCGTTTCACTAAGGAAAGAGGCACAAGATGGCTCGTCTGTATGCTCAAACCCGCTTCCTGACTGCCGGACTGGCTGCGGCTGCGCTCGTTGGCGCAAGCGGCGTTCTGGCGCAGAGCGACACCTCGGCCAAGCCCGATCTTGAAGCTGGCGCCGCGGCCAAGCCCATGACGAAGGGCGAGAAGCGGCTGGCCAAGCTGCTTGAAGGGCGCGAAGCCGGCAAGCCCGTGAGCTGTATTCACACCACTCCCCGCCAGCGGGTCGAGACCATTGAGGGCGCGGCCTATGTCTACGGGCAGGGCAACACGATCTGGGTGCAACGCACCACGGCACCAAAGCAGATCGATGATACCGATGCCCTGATTGTCAACCGTTTCAGTGGATCAGAACTGTGCCGGTTCGACATCACGACCACGGTGGACCGATTCAATGGCTTCTTCACCGGGGCGGTGTTCTTTGAGGACTTCGTCCCTTACACCCGCGTGAAGTCCGCCCCCGGCGAGGGCTAAGAGGCCGCCGACGCGGCGCGGGTTCAGGCCCGCGCCATCGCCTGCATCCGCGCGATAATCTCTTCGGCCTGCAGCATGATTCGGTCGATCAGCTCCTGACAGGTCGGAATGTCGTGGATCAGCCCGGCGACCATGCCGCAACTCCATGCGCCTGCGTCCATCGTGCCTTCCATCATGATCTTGGGGTAAACGCCCGCGACTTCGGGCAGGATGTCCTGGATGGTGATCGCATCGCCCAGGTCCTTCTCCTTCTGGATCAGGCGTTCCACGGCAGCATTGCTGAGCACGCGCTCGGTGTTCCTAAGCGGGCGCATCACGAGGCGGGTGTCGAGTTCACTCGCGGCGAGGATCGCCTGCTTCACGTTCTCGTGGACGGGGGCTTCCTTGGTGGCGATGAACCGGGTGCCCATGTTCATGCCCGCCGCGCCCATCGCGAGGCTGGCGACAAGGCTGCGGCCATCAGCCATGCCGCCGCTGGAGACGAAGGGGATCTCCAGCTCGTCCGCCGCGCGCGGCAGCAGGATGAAGTTGGGCACGTCGTCCTCGCCCGGGTGCCCGCCGCATTCGAACCCGTCGACGCTCACCGCATCGCAGCCGATGTCCTGCGCCTTCAGAGAGTGCCGCACCGAGGTGCACTTGTGGATTACCTTGATCCCCGCATCCTTCAGCGGCGGCAGCAGGTCGACCGGGTTGCGCCCGGCCGTCTCGACCACCTTCACCCCGCCGTCGATCACCGCCTTCACCAGCCCCGGATAATCGGGCGGGGTCAAGGTGGGGAGGATGGTGAGGTTCACGCCGAAGGGCTTGTCGGTCATGTCCTTGCAGCGGGCGATTTCATTGGCGAGCTTCTCGGGCGTGCCCTGCGTCAGCCCGGTGATGATCCCGAGTCCCCCCGCATTCGAAACCGCCGCGGCCATTTCAGCGAACCCGACATAGTGCATGCCCCCCTGAATGATGGGGTGCTGAATGCCGAACATTTCGGTGATCGCGGTCTTCATGGCGTCTGGTCTCCCGTCCAAAGCTGTGTTTGGCGGCAACACAAGCCTGTTTGGGCAAGGCTTTCAAGTCCGCTTTTGAGGGGAGAGCCGCACATCAACGCTCGCCGTAGCGTCAGCCTGCTGTGCGCAGGGATGCGAGGAACCGGACGGCGGGGATGCGGTGGGATCGGTTCGCTCCCCGCCCGTCCGGCACAGGTCTAATGCCTGTGCCGTGGTGGCAAGGCATTGATCCAGCGCAAAGGCCTTAGCTGCGATTGAACGCCAGCGTGAAGGTCACCGGCACGGCTGGCGTGATCGAGGGCAGCTGCGCCAGGGCGCGCAATTCGCCCAATTCGTCGGTCAGGCCGAACATGTCGGTGGTGATGATCACTGGCGCGGTGGGCACCACCGTCACCCGGTCCGCCGAAGCGCGGGTGACAAGCGCTTCGGTCTCGACGTCGCTTGATGCGCCCTTGATCGACACGGTCGCCTTGAGCGGGCGGGTGAGCGACTGGCCCACCGCCAGCCCGGCAAACGCCGCCGGATCAAGCTTGGCCGTCACGGTCGCCTTGGGATTGCCCGCGACATCGAAGAAGATCTCGCGCATCCGCTCGTTGCGGATATCGACCCCGGTGTTGACCGAGGCGAGATCAATGTCGAGCGTGGCGGTGCCATCAGCGGCGACATTCCCCGTCAGCGTGTCAAACCGGTTAGCTTCCGCCACTTCGCCCGCCTTGATGCTGACATAGCTGAGGCGCGAACCCGCCGCATCGAGCGTCCAGGCGCCCTCGGTCAGCGGAGCGGCCTCGGCGGCTGCATCCTTGGCGGCGTCACCCGCAGGCTGGGCGCAGGCAGACAGGCCTAGTGCAAGCGCGGTGACAAGGGTGAGTGAGCGGGCGATTGGCATGGTGGGCACGAACCTTGTTTACGGTCTGAACGGGTGCGAGCGATATTCGATTATGCGCGTCGCTGGAAGGGGGTACGGCTGCAAAGCGCCGGATGATGCAATGACCACCAAGCCATCACCCTTGTCTTTGACAAATGGCGGTGCCCCTCGCCCGGCCCGTCTCGGGATCGAGTCGATTTAGGTGGCGGGAGCGGTCCAGCAGGGTTCCAGTGCTGTTAGCAGAGTGTCGGTCCATTGCGCCAGCGGACTGCCCGATTGGGCACGTAATTCAATGTTGGCGTCGGTATTCGACCCGCTTTCATATCCCTGCATCGTCAGCGTGTAGGTCGTCGCGTGAAGAAGGAGGACCGGAAAGTCTGCCGAGGTTTTCGAACCGGGCGGGAGGAAACGCGGCATGGGGAGCTCTTCCGCCTTGGCAAGTTCGGCCATCAAGGCCGGGCACGTGCGACTGTCCGCCGCGCTCTGCCGAACCTTGCCCTGCCGGTCGATCACCTTGCGATCCATCCGGTAATGCCGGACATTGCCGGGCTCGATCACCAGCATCACCTCAACCTCGACCGTTGGTGCGTTGCGCACGGTATCGGGCTTTACGGAAAGCGAGCCCACCGGAAGCTCGTGAACCCTGTTCTCAGGCGCAGCTGCAAGGGCAAGAGCGGTCACGAGCGCGAAAGGGATCATTGGGGTAACTCCCGTGGATTGTGGGGCTTACCCTACCTCCACAGACTGAACGGGGCCTGAGCGCTATTCCCACTCGATCGTGCCGGGCGGCTTCGACGTGTAGTCGTAGACCACCCTGTTGATGCCCTTGACCTCGTTCACGATCCGAGTCGCCACCCGCGTCAGGAAGCTGGCGTCATAAGGGAAGACATCGGCCGTCATCCCGTCGGTCGATGTCACCGCGCGCAGGGCACAAACGCTGTCATAAGTGCGCCCATCGCCCATCACGCCCACGGTCTTGACCGGCAGCAGCACGGCGAATGCCTGCCAGATCGCGTCATAGAGGCCCGCATTGCGGATTTCCTCAAGGTAGATGGCGTCGGCCTTCCTCATGATGTCGCAGCGTTCCTTGGTCACTTCACCGGGGATGCGGATCGCGAGGCCGGGGCCGGGGAAAGGGTGACGGCCGACGAAGGCATCGGGCAGGCCCAGCTCGCGCCCCAGATCACGCACCTCGTCCTTGAACAGCTCGCGCAACGGTTCGACCAGCGCCATGTTCATGCGCTCGGGCAACCCGCCGACATTGTGGTGGCTCTTGATCGTCACCGATGGTCCACCGGTGAAGCTGACGCTCTCGATCACGTCAGGATAAAGCGTCCCCTGCGCGAGGAAATCCGCCCCGCCGACCTTGCGGGCCTCTTCCTCGAATACGTCGATGAAGGTCTTGCCGATGAACTTGCGCTTGGCTTCAGGATCGGTGAGGCCCGCGAGCCCGCCGAGGAACAGCGCCTCGGCCTCGACGTGCACCAGCGGGATGTTGTAGTGATCGCGGAACAGGGTCACGACCTGCTCGGCCTCGTTCATGCGCATGAGGCCGTGGTCGACGAAGACGCAGGTGAGCTGGTCGCCGATCGCCTCGTGGATCAGCACCGCCGCAACCGCCGAATCGACCCCGCCTGAAAGCCCGCAGATGACGCGCTTGTCGCCCACCTGCGCCCGGATTTCCGCGATCTTGGTCTGGCGGAATTCGGCCATGGTCCAATCGCCCGCCAGCCCGCAAACGTGGCGCACGAAATTGGCGATCAGCTTGGCCCCGTCAGGAGTGTGGACCACCTCGGGGTGAAACTGCGTGCCATAGAACCGCCGCGCCTCATCCGCGATCACCGCAAAAGGCGCACCGTCTGACGTGGCAACGATTTCGAAGCCGGGGGCGAATTGGGTCACCTTGTCGCCGTGGCTCATCCACACCTGATGCCGCTCGCCCACCTCCCACAAGCCATTGAACAGCGCGCATTCGGCGGTGACGGTGAGGAAAGCGCGGCCAAACTCGCCGCCCTCCCCGGTTTCATGGCCGGGGCGGACCTCTCCGCCAAGCTGGTGGGTCATGACCTGCTGGCCGTAGCAAATGCCAAGGATCGGCACCCCTGCTTCGAACAACGCCTGCGGTGCGCGCGGGCTACCGTCTTCGGGGACGCTGGCGGGCGAGCCGGAGAGGATGATGCCTTTGGGCTTCAGCCTGTAGAACGCTGCTTCGGCCTGCGTGAACGGGGCGATCTCAGAATAGACCCCGGCCTCGCGCACCCGGCGCGCGATCAGCTGGGTCACCTGCGACCCGAAATCGACGATCAGGATGCAGTCTGATGCGGCGGAATCGCCGCGGGCGGGGCCGGTTGGGTGCGGTGTCATGGCGGCCGATTAGGGCAGGCCGCCCCGCCCTGTCCAGCACCGCCTTCAGCAGGAGCGCCTACCCGAGCGGCCTGACGGCTGCCATGCCTGGCTTGCCGCCTTATCAAATTGCAAGAAATGCAACTCAGCTTAGCGTTTTCGCATTTGAATTCGATCCTATCGAACACCACTTCGCGCATCGTACGATGTGACGCTGGGCTCCTCTCTCCCTCCCGGCCTTCTCGCCAGTGAGACCATCGTTCGGCAGTCGCAAGCCGAAAACGGCCCGATTGCCCGCCTGCCAGACCGGCAGGATCGGCCGGCCTCCCCCCCGCCGCCGTCCTGACCTGTCAGAGCCCGCGCTCCCCCCGCGCCGGCATGCAGCGAAAGAGACGCGGTCACCACACTCCCCCCCTAAAAATGGTGGCCGCGTCTCACGCGCACGCTTGATCGTGCGATCTCACGGCCCTCGCAGCAGCACCCATGATTGCAGTTTTCGATTGCTGTGATGCGATATATTCAGCCTTGTGCGAGATTGAATATTGCGCGTTAATTTCTAGATAATGCGCAAGCCAGCCGGGTCCACCTTCTCTCCGGGCCCGTCTGGCTCCCGAACCACAACAGAAAAGGGAACACGAACCATGCGTATGATCAGCGAAAAGGCCGTCGCCTTGCTGCTCGCCGTCGCCATCAGCGGCACCGCGTTCAACACCTTTATCGTCTAAGTCCACGATAACGTGTGACGCGAGCGACTTGCGACACCTCAACTGGCCCGGCCGTCCATCAGGATAGCCGGGCCAAGTTGCCTCTGGGGCCGGTCAATCCACCCCGCCGAGGCGCTCCGCTTCCGCACGCAACTCGGTCTTGAGCAGCTTGCCGATATGGCTCCGCGGCATTTCGGCAATCGCATGAAGCGCGGCAAGCCGCTGAGTCTTGCCGAGCCGCGCGTTGACTGCCGCCATGATCGCGGCAGGCTCGCCCGCGCCGTCCTTCAGGACCACAAAGCCCACCGGGCTCTCCCCCCAGGCGCGTGACGGCACGCCCACCACCGCCGCCTCGACTACGCCCGCTTCCTTGGACAATTCGGCCTCAAGATCGCTGGGGTAGATGTTGAACCCGCCCGAGATGATCATATCCTTGGCCCGGTCGACCAGTTCAACAAAACCTTCCGCGTCGGCCCGGCCAATATCCCCCATCCGCATCCAGGCCTCGCCTGTGGCGGGGTCGATCCATTGGGCTTCGGCGGTCTTGTCGGGGCGGTTCTTGTAGCCGCTCATCATGGTGAGGCTGCGGCCGATGAGGTTGCCCGGAGTGCCGGGGGGCACCTCGCGGTCCTCATCGTCCAGCACCTTCAACTCGCTCCCCGGCGCAGGCCGCCCGACGGTGTGGAGCTTGTCCGGGAATTCGTGGCAGGGGAGGAGGCAGACGACCCCGCCTTCGGTCATCGAATAGATTTCGATGAGGCCCCCGGGCATCCGCGCCAGCACCTCGCGCTTCAATTCGGCAGAGAAGGGCGCAGAGGTGCAGTATTTCAGTTTGAGGCTGGCAAGGTCGAAATCGTCGAACCCGGCGAAATCCATCAGCCGCTGATATTGCACCGGCACCAACATCGTGATCGTCGTGCGGTCGCCTTGGGCAAAGCCTAGCCACTTGGCGCAATCGAACTTCCCCATCATCCGCACGCAACCACCCGCCAGCAGCACGGGGAGGAAGGCGACCATGGTGGTGTTCGAATACAGCGGGGTCGAGGCGAGTGAGCGAACCTCGATGCCGGCAGCGAGAAAGCTGAGGCCCGTTGAAGCAAACTGCCGCCAGCGCATTTGGTGCGAATGGACGATTCCCTTGGGAATGCCGGTCGTGCCGCTGGAATAGATGATGTTGAACGGGTCCTTGGGCTCGGGCACAAAGGCGGGTGCGCGGCTGCCCGGAGGGGCCATCCACTGGTCGATGTTTTCGAGCGGCACACGGATCAGATCCGCCATGAAATCCGGCCCCAGCTCAGCCGCTTTCGCGGCGTCGATGAACAGATGGATCGCACCGGAATCCTTCGCCATCCCCTCCAGCTGTTCAGGACTTGCGCTGGTGGTGAGCGGCGCGGCCACCCCACCCGCGCGCACCGCCGCCAAGAACACCAGCGCATATTCAACGCTGGAGGTGCCAAGGATCGCCACCGACTGCCCGCGCTGGAGCCCGGTTTCCACCAGCCGCGCCGCCAGCCGTTCGACCAGACCCACCAGCTCGGCCCAATAGACCTCCCGCCGCTCGTCGATCAGAGCGAGATCATCACCCTTGATCCGCGACCATTCCATCAGGATATCGGGGAAGCTGCCGAAGGGTTCGGCGAGGCGGTCGATCATCATTGCGTTGCTCATCCCTGTTTGCATAATCCGGGCGCAGCGATGCGCAACGGATTTGAAGGAGGGCATGGGATGCTTAAGCAGGCCTTGATTGCGACACTTGCCAGTGTGCTGGCAGTCTCAGTAGCCGCGCAGGAAGGGTCCGGACCCAGGGTTGGTCAGCGTCAGGTCATCGCCGTGCTTGCCCATCCCGATGACGAACTGCCGATGGCCCCGGCCCTCGCCGCCCTGGCGCGTGAAGGGGCCTATGTGCGGATTGTGTATGCCACGGACGGCGATGCCGGACCGGGGGTTTCCGCCTACCAACCCGGCGAGAAGCTCGGTATCACGCGCCAGCTTGAAGCCTTTTGCGCAGGCGAGGCACTGGGCGCGTCGATGGTGGCAAGCTTCAATCGCGGAGATAGCAAGCTGGGAATCGAAGCACACCGTCAGGGCAGCCCCGCGCGCAAGCTGAAGGGCGACCTTGAAAGCTACATCCCCGGAAATGACATCGTGCTGACTTGGGGGCCAGATGGCGGCTATGGCCACGCCGACCACCGCCTTGTAAGCGCGCTGGCGACGCAGGTAGTGCAGACGCTTCCCGCCGCCGAACGCCCCAAACTGCTTTATGTCGGCATTCCCAACGGCAGTCTTCCGCCGGTGCCGGAAATGGCTGAATGGGCTACCACCGATCCCACTCTCCTGACCGAGAGCATCGCCTACACCCCCACCGATCTCGCCGCTGCCACAGCTGCCGTGGAGTGCCACAAGACCCAGTTCGACGAGGCCACCCGTCAGGCGATGATGGGTGTTTTCGATGCCACCATGTGGCGCGGGCGTGTGCATTTCCGCCCTGCCTTCTGAAAGGCTCGACGAACCGCCCTTGTCACCCGTGGAAAAGCACCGCCTGCGGCCCTCCCGCAGTTGGGTTTCCGTGTCTGACCGCCTATATGATGGGCCATGAACGACACCAACAATCCGACCCCCGATAAGCTGCCCAACGCCAATGAGTATGGCGCGGATTCGATCAAGGTTCTCAAAGGCCTCGATGCCGTCCGCAAGCGCCCCGGCATGTATATCGGCGATACCGATGACGGGTCGGGCCTCCATCACATGGTCTTTGAAGTTTCGGACAATGCCATTGACGAGGCATTGGCGGGTCATTGCGACCTCGTTCTCATCGAATTGAACCCCGATGGCAGCGTCAGCGTCGAAGATAACGGCCGCGGCATTCCCACCGGCATGCACCCCGAAGAAGGCGTTTCCGCCGCCGAAGTGATCATGACCCAGCTCCACGCGGGCGGGAAGTTCGAGAACACCTCGGACGACAACGCCTACAAGGTCTCGGGCGGACTCCACGGGGTGGGTGTGTCGGTGGTCAACGCGCTCAGCGAATGGCTGGAACTGACCATCTGGCGCGAGCGCAAGGAGCACTGGATGCGCTTTGCGTACGGTGACGCTGTCGCCCCGCTCAAGGTGGTGGGGGATGCCCCGACGGGCAAGAAAGGCACCCGCGTGACCTTCAAGGCCAGCCACGACACCTTCAAGAACGTCACCGAATACGATTTCGACAAGCTCGAACACCGCTACCGCGAACTCGCATTCTTGAACTCGGGCGTGCGCATCAAGCTGCGCGATCTGCGGCACGAGGAAGTGCTGGAGCACGATCTCTATTACGAGGGCGGGATCGCGGCCTTCGTCAAATATCTCGACCGCAACAAGCAGGCCCTGATCGCCGAGCCGATTTCGGTTTCGGCTGAAAAGGACGGAATCGGGATCGACGTCGCGTTGGAGTGGAACGATTCCTATTACGAGAACGTGCTGGCCTTCACCAACAACATCCCCCAGCGCGACGGCGGCACGCACTTGGCCGCTTTCCGCGCCGCACTGACCCGCACGCTCAACAATTATGCCGAGCGTTCGGGGATGCTGAAGAAGGAGAAGGTCAGCCTTTCGGGCGAGGATATGCGAGAAGGCCTCACGGCGATTGTCAGCGTGAAACTGCCTGACCCCAAATTCTCAAGCCAGACCAAGGACAAGCTCGTCTCCTCCGAAGTGCGCCAGCCGCTCGAATCGCTGATGAGCGACAAGATGAGCGAGTGGCTGGAGGAAAACCCCTCGGACGCGCGCGCCATCATCCAGAAGGTGATCGACGCCGCCGCCGCGCGCGAAGCCGCCCGGCGCGCGCGCGAGATGAGCCGCAAGGGCGCGATGAGCATCGCCTCGCTCCCCGGCAAGCTGGCCGATTGTCAGGAACGCGATCCGGCCAAGTCCGAACTGTTTCTGGTCGAGGGCGATTCCGCAGGCGGCTCGGCCAAGCAGGGGCGCGATCGCAAGACGCAGGCGATCCTGCCGCTGAAGGGGAAGATCCTCAACGTCGAACGCGCGCGGTTTGACCGGATCATTTCCTCGAAGGAAGTCGGCACCCTCATCCAGGCGATGGGCACCGGCATCCGCGACGAGTTCAACCTCGAAAAGCTGCGCTATCATAAGATCGTAATCATGACCGACGCTGACGTCGACGGCGCCCATATCCGAACGCTGCTGCTGACCTTCTTCCACCGCCAGATGCCCGACATCATCCGCGCCGGGCACCTGTTCATCGCCCAGCCGCCGCTTTTCAAGGTGTCGAAGGGGCGCTCCGAGGTCTACCTCAAGGATCAAGCCGCGCTTGATCGCTATCTTGTCGATGCCGGGCTGCAAGGCCGGGTGATCGAGACCGCCGAAGGCGCGCGTGGGGGCGATGATCTGCGGGCGCTGGTCGATGGCGCTCTGCGGCTAAAGAACCTGCTCGCCTTCGTGCCGCGCCGCTATGACAGCGGGATCGTGGAACAGATGGCGCTGGTGGGCGCGCTCGAACCCGGCCTTGCGGGCGAGGCGCTGGCTGCTGCGCTGCAGCGGGCCGCCGGGCGCCTGGGCGCAGGCGACCGCGAAGCCCGCTGGAGCGCATGGCAGCGCGAAGACGGCACGGTGGTGTTCGAGCGCCTGTGGCGCGGCGTCACCGATGTCCATGAGATCGAAGCGCGCTTCCTCTCCAGCACCGAAGCACACAAGCTCCACGGCCTCGCCGCCGCGCAGGCCGATGCCTATGCCTCGCCTGTCAGGCTGGTACGCGCCGGCGATGTGGCCGAGGAGCCCGAGCCCGAACCCACCGCCGATGATCCGCTGGCAGGCGAGGCTGAAGAGGCCGCTCCCGAACCGGCTGCCACTTTCGACGGCACGATCAGCCGTCCGAGCCAGCTGCTCGACGCGATCTTCGCCGCTGGACGCAAGGGGCTGGCGATCGCCCGCTACAAGGGCCTTGGCGAAATGAACGCAGAGCAATTGTGGGAAACGACGCTCGATCCCGAGGCGCGCGTGCTGCTTCAGGTCAAGGTCGAGGATGCCGACGTGACCGACGAGATCTTCACCCGCCTGATGGGCGACATTGTTGAGCCGCGCCGCGAATTCATTCAGGATAATGCGCTCAACGTCGCCAATCTCGACGTCTAGACACGGACCCGTCATGGCCCAGCCCCACCGTACCGAGGATCTGCAACAGGCCAGCTTCCTGATCATCCTGGCGGTGTTCAGCATGCTGATGGCGGTGATCGTCTGGCCTTTTGCGCAGCCGTTGCTGTGGGCCGGGCTGGCGGCGATCATGTTCCAGCCGCTGTACCGCAATGTGCTGCGGCGGACGCGCGGACGCCGGAACCCGGCGGCGGGGCTATCCTTGTTGATCATCTTTTTTGCGGTGATGGTACCCGCCTTGTGGATCGCGACGATGGTCGCACAGCAAGCGGTCGTGTTGGTTACCACCGTGCAGGAGCAGCCACTCGATCTCGCGGCGATGTTCGACAATGTCTATGGCCTGCTCCCCAAACTGGTGCAGGAAGCAGTGGACCGCAGCGGGTGGGGCGATGTGCCGATGGTGCAGGCCCGGCTACAGGAATTGCTCACCGAAAGCGCCGGGATGATCGCCAGCCAAGCGGTCTCGATCGGAAGCGGCGCCTTGAGCTTCTTCCTGTCTTTCGGCGTCGCGCTTTATGTGATGTTCTTCCTGCTGCGCGATGGCGAGCGGATCGGGCGCACGGTGCTGTGCGCAGTGCCAGTTGAGCAGTCGATTGCTGACCGCCTCGCCGACCGGTTTCTCGGGATCGTCCGGGCGACGATCAAGGGCACTGGTGTCGTGGCGCTGGTGCAGGGCGCGCTCGGCACGGCCGCGATGATGATTGCCGGCGTGCCCTCGGCCCTGCTCTTCGGTGTCATCATGGTGATCTTCGCGCTAGTGCCGGTGATTGGATCGGGTGCGGTGTGGGTGCCTGCCGGGATCTGGCTGCTGATCACCGGATCGACCTGGCAAGGCGTGTTCCTGCTGCTGATGGGCTTCTTCGTGATTTCCTCGGTCGACAATGTGCTGCGGCCGATCCTCGTGGGTCGCGATACCGGCATTCCCGACTGGATCATCCTGATCACCACGCTGGGCGGGATCAGTCTGGTCGGTTTTTCGGGCATTGTCCTGGGGCCACTGGTTGCGGGCCTGTTCCTCGCCAGTTGGTCGATCTTGCGCGAACAGAGGGACGAGGACGAAGAGGCATCGCGACAGGACCGGATCAATGTCGACGCCTCGGGTCACACGCCTGGCATGGCAGCTGCGGAATAAAGCGCGATGCAATCGCTCGTCAAACCCGGCAGTCAAGGCGAAGCGGTCGGTCGGCTGCTGCTCGCCGGGCTGGTGGTGGTGATGCTGCCCGCGCTGCCGTTTGGCACCTATCTGAGCTATCCCTTTGCCATCCTGACCACATGGTTCCATGAAATGGGCCATGGCCTGACCGCCCTGATGCTCGGCCAGCGGTTTGAGCAGCTGATGATCTTCGCCAATGGTTCGGGCGTCGCGCAGAGCCAGGTTGACGCCGATGCCTCGCCCTTCTTGCTCGCCGCGATTGCTGCCGGAGGCCCGCTCGCACCGAGTGTGGTGGGCGCCTTGCTGATCCTCGCCAGCGCCCATCCGCGTCTGTGGCGGCCCGCGCTGTGGCTCACCGTGGCGGCGATCTTTGCGAGCGTGATCATCTGGGTGCGGTCCGTGGTGGGATACAGCGTGCTGCCCCTGGTCGCGGCCCTGCTCGCGCTGATCGCATGGCGCGCGAAGCCCGCCTTTGCCCGCTTCACCCTGCAATTCCTCGGCGTGCTGGCGGCGATGAGCATGCTGCGCGATGCCAATTACCTGCTCACCGAAAGGGCGGAGATCGAGGGTCAGGCAATGCTGTCCGATACGGGGCAGATCGCTGCGGTGCTGGGCCTGCCGCACTGGTTGTGGGCGGGGGTAATTGTCATCCTGTCAGGGCTGATGGTGGGCGCGGCGCTCAAATATGCACTGGCCGAACATCGCCTGCGCCCGCCTCCGCGCAAGCTCCCCGCCAATGTACTGCAATTCAAGCGCGACCCGCGGCGCTGAGGCGGCATAACCGTTAGGATGCGACCTTCAGGGTGTTCACACCCGCCGCATCCGACCCCGCCTCGCCCGACAGGCCGATAAACATGATATCAACGATCCGCGCCAGCTTCTGCTCGGTCAGCTTGTCACCGAGATAGATCAGCGCATCGGGCAAAGTGTAGTTCGAGATCATCTGGTTGATCAGCGACAATGCTTCATCAATCTCAAGCCCGGCGAAATAGCCTTCGGCCTGCGCCTCGGCGATCAGCTCGCACAGGTAGTGATCGGCAAGATCGACATAGCTGCGCACCCGCTCGAAATTGGCCGCACCCATTTCGCACAAAATGGTGAAATGTTCCGGATCCTCGCGGAAGCGGCCCTGCGAAATCGCGAAGCGGCGGCGGAAGAATTCGTACATCTTGCGCTGCGGCGGCAAAGCGCTGGCGAGCACCTCCTCCATCACCGCCATATGCGGGGCGAGCCAGGTCTGCGCCACGGCATCGAACAGATCATCGTAATCAGTGAAAAGCGCCTCAAACCGCGCGCGGGTAAGCCCGCTTTCGGCCATGGCGACGGTCCATGGGATTTCCTGCCCGCGCTCCTTCACCAGATCGAGCACATGGCGCGCAATGCGCTCACGCTCGGCTTCCCGGGCGGTTTCTGTCAATCCCATGTCGCTCACGCCTCCTCGCGCGAGCATCAACATAGGCGATGCAGGCGCGGGCTGAAAGAGCTGCTCGTCGATTTTTGTGCGACGCAGCAAGGGAAAGGTCATTGATGCAGCGGGGGATCACACGCGCGGCGGCATCGGGAAGAAAGCGGAAGTTCGGCGCTCATAGATCGCGTATTGGTTGCCCTTGGTCCTGTGCAGGTTCTTCTCCAGCAGCGGCACACCCGACCAGCTGGTGAGCGTGTAGCTGAGGAACAGCGGCCCGATCACCGTTGCAGCGGCATATTCCCATCCAGCCGCAGCACACGTCAGCCAGATGCCCCACCATGCGCAGAAGTCGCCGAAATAGTTGGGATGGCGGGTGTAACGCCACAAGCCCTTATCGAGCACATAGCCCTTGTTGGCCGGATCGGCCTTGAACCGCGCCAGCTGCCAGTCACCGACCCATTCGAAGAACACGCCCACGCACCACAGCGCAAAGCCGGCCCAGGCCAGCTTTCCGATCGGCGCAGGCTCGGGGGAAGCAAGGATGCCGACCTGTGCGGGGCTTGACACCACGAACAGCAGCACTGCCTGCATGAGCCACACGCGGGTCAGCGCATAGCTGACGAACTGCCCCTTCTCGCGGGGATTTTCGAGCATTTTGCGGTAGCGCCGGTCCTCGCCATGCTTGCGCCAGCGCAGGAACAGATAGATGCCGAGCCGGAAGCCCCACGCGGCGGTCATCACCATGATCAGCGTGCCAAGCTGCCCCGGTCCGCCTCCGCCCGGCAAATGGAGCCAACTCGTCACCGCGAGAATGCCCATCCCTGCACCCCAGAAGGCGTCGATGAAGCTGACGTCATTGATCTTCACCGAAATCGCCCACTGGATCAGCACCAGCGCGATCAGGATGGCGGCATTCACCGCCAGCGCTTCAAACATCATTCTTGCCCGCAATAATGTCGCGTGCCTGTTGTTCGAGCACCTTGAAGCGCTCGTAATCGGGGAGCTTCGACCGGAACCATTCCGCGATCTTGAGCAGGTCCTCGCCATAATTGCCGGTGGGAACCAGCGGCTCGCCAAAGCTGATGATCCGGCGCGCATTATCGGCAAAGGCTGGGACGATGGGCACGTTGGCGGCCCGGGCGATGTGGTAGAAGCCGGATTTCCACTTGCCATCGGTCTTGCGCGTGCCCTCGCAGGCGATCACCAGCGCAAGGTGATCCCGCGCGGCGAATTCAGCGGCGACCTGTTCGGTGGCGTTGGCCTTGGCCGTGCGGTCAACAGGGATGCCGCCCATGTCGAGCATGAAGTTCTTCATGATCCCCTGAAACAGCGTGTGCTTTCCCATGAAGTTGGGGCGGATGCCCTCTTCATGGGTGGCACCGGTGAAGAACACGAAATCCCAGTTGGTGGTGTGCGGCGCGCCGGCGATGACGTATTTTTTCAGATGCTTGGGCAGCGGGGAATCGATCTTCCAGCCCCGGATATACCAGATCGCCAAAATGATCCGGCGCACGATGCGCGAGGCGAGCGTCGGCTTGCGAGCGTATTTTTCCGGCAATGTGTGATCCCTCTCTCGCGCCCGTGTTTGCCCGCAACGGGGGGAGTTACGCAAGGGGGGGCGTGGGGGTTTCACCCTACATCCGAAACACGCCAAACGCGGGCCGCTCGGCGATAGGTGCCTCAAGACACGCCGCCAGCGCAAGTCCCAACACATCCCGGGTCTGCACCGGATCGACCACCCCGTCGTCCCACAGGCGGGCGGTGGCGTAGTAGGGGTTGCCTTCGTCTTCGTATTTCTGGCGAATGGGGGCCTTGAACGCCTCGGCCTGTTCGGGCGTCCAGCTGTCGGCGTCGCGGTGGACGGTGGCGAGGACGCTTGCGGCCTGCTCCCCGCCCATCACCGAGATGCGCGCATTGGGCCAGGTGAACAGGAAGCGCGGGGAGTAGGCGCGCCCGCACATCCCGTAATTGCCCGCGCCAAAGCTGCCGCCGATCACCACGGTGACCTTGGGCACGGTGGCGGTGGCGACGGCAGTGACGAGCTTCGCGCCATGCTTGGCTATGCCTTCCGCCTCATACTTCCCGCCGACCATGAAGCCCGAGATATTCTGGAGGAACAGCAGCGGAATGCGCCGCTGGCAGGCAAGCTCGATGAAATGCGCGCCCTTTTGCGCGCTTTCGGAGAACAGCACGCCGTTGTTGGCGAGGATCGCAACCGGCATCCCCCAGATATGGGCAAAGCCGCAGACGAGCGTGGCGCCGTAGTGCGCCTTGAATTCGTGGAACTCGCTGCCGTCGAACAGCCGCGCGATCACTTCCTTCACGTCATAGGGCGCGCGCACATCCTCGGGTATGAGGGCGTAGAGGTCTTCCGCGTCGTATTTGGGCGGGCGGGGGTTCTTGAGCGCGACGTCCTTGGCCGCGCCGGTGTTCGCGCCGAGGTGCGAGACAATATCGCGCACGATGGTGAGCGCGTGCTCGTCGTTCTCGGCCAAGTGGTCGACGACGCCAGACTTCTTCGCATGCAGATCGCCGCCGCCCAAGTCCTCGGCGCTGATTTCCTCCCCCGTCGCGGCCTTCACCAGCGGCGGGCCGGCGAGGAAGATCGTGCCCTGATTGCGGACGATCACCGTCTCGTCGGACATGGCGGGGACGTAAGCCCCGCCCGCCGTGCAGCTCCCCATGACGCAGGCGATCTGCGGGATGCCGAGCGCGGACATGTTCGCCTGATTGAAGAAGATACGGCCGAAGTGGTCCCGATCCGGAAACACCTCCGCCTGATGCGGCAGGTTCGCCCCGCCGCTGTCGACGAGGTAGATGCACGGCAAGCGGTTCTCCTGCGCAATCTCCTGCGCGCGCAGGTGCTTCTTCACCGTCATCGGGTAATAGGTGCCACCCTTCACGGTCGCATCATTGCACACGATCATGCATTGGCGACCCGAGACGCGCCCCACCCCGCAGATAATCGAGGCGCCATTGACGTCGCCCTCGTAAATCCCGTTCGCCGCAAGCTGGCCGATTTCCAGAAAGGGCGAGCCCGGATCCAGTAACCGCTCCACCCGCTCGCGCGGGAGCAGCTTCCCGCGCGACACATGCCGCTCGCGATGCTTCTCCGGCCCTCCGAGCGCGGCTTCTGCGACGCGGGCGCGGAGTTCCTGCGCAAGGGCATGGTTGTGCGCAAAGCGGGCCTTGGCTTCAGGCGCTTCGCGGTCGAGTTTGGTGGTGAGGATGGGGGCGGTCATTCTAAAACTCTCCGTCATGCTGAACTTGTTTCAGCATCCATTTCTCCATTCGCACCAACTGCTCATGTCCGCGCGACGGACCCTGAAACAAGTTCAGGGTGACGAGGGTGGGCAGATTTCCCCTCACCGCTTCCGCACAAACTCGGCGCGCAGGACGAGGCCCTTGATGCCGGGGTATTTGCAGTTGATTTCCTGCGCGTCGCCGGTCAGGCGGATCGACTTGATCAGCGTGCCCTGCTTGAGCGTTTGCCCCGCGCCCTTGACCTCGAGATCCTTGATCAGCGTCACCGCATCGCCATCGGCAAGGATGTTGCCGACCGCATCGCGCACCACGACCGCGTCTTCCGCCGCGCGTTGGGCCGCGAGCTGCGACGCGGGGAGCCACTCGCCGCTCGCCTCGTCGTAGACGTAGTCTTCGTAGGTGCTCATTACCCCGCCGCCCCGATCAATTCGCGCCCGATCAGCATGCGGCGGATTTCGTTCGTGCCCGCGCCGATATCGAGCAGCTTGGCGTCGCGCATATAGCGTTCCACCGGCCAGTCGGTGGTGTAGCCCGCCCCGCCAAGGGCCTGCACGCTTTCGGCGGCGACCTTGAAGGCGTTCTCCGACGCCAGCAAAATCACCCCCGCCGCGTCGAAGCGCGTTGTTTGGCCCGCGTCACACGCCTTCGCCACCGCATAGGTGTAGGCACGGGCCGATTGCAGGGCGACGTACATGTCGGCGACCTTGGCCTGCATCAGCTGGAAGCTCCCAATGGGTTTGCCGAACTGCTTCCGCTCACGCAGATAGGGTATCACCGTGTCGAGGCACGCCTGCATGATGCCGAGTTGCAGCCCCGCGAGCACCACGCGCTCATAATCCAGCCCGCTCATCAGCACGCCGACGCCGCCATTGACAGGGCCCATCACGCGGTCTTCGGGGATGAAGCAATCGGTGAACACCAGCTCGGCGGTGGGCGAGCCCTTCATGCCGACCTTGGAAATCTTCTGGCCGATGGCGAAGCCCTCATCGCCCTTCTCGATCAGGAAGGCGGTGATGCCGCGCGATCCGGCGCTGCCGTCGGTCTTGGCATAGACCACCAGCGTGTCGGCCTCGGGCGCGTTGGTGATCCAGAACTTGGTGCCGTTCAGCACATAGCCGCCCTGCACCGCGTCGGCCTTCAGCTTCATCGAGACCACGTCACTGCCCGCCCCCGCTTCGGACATCGCAAGGCTGCCGACATGCTCGCCTGAGATCAGCTTGGGGAGATACCTGGCCTTCTGTTCATCATTTCCCCAGCGGCGGATCTGGTTGAGGCAGAGGTTGGAATGCGCGCCATAGCTGAGGCCGACGCTGGCGCTCGCCCGCGACACTTCCTCGACCGCGATCACGTGTTCGAGATAACCGAGCCCCAGCCCGCCCCATTCCTCTTCCACCGTGATGCCGTGGAGGCCCAGCGCGCCCATCGGCTCCCACAGCTCGCGCGGGAAGCGATCCTCGCGGTCGGTGCGTGTCGCGAGCGGCGCGATCTGCTCGTCGGCGAAGCGCGCGGTGCTCTCGCGGATCATCTGAGCCGCTTCGCTGAGGTGGAAATCGAAATCGGGGGTAGCGCGCATGAATTGTTCCTCGGCCCGCAATGATTGTGCTGGCGGCACGCATAGCAAGAGCTTGCTCAAAGGCCAATCGGGCAAGGCTGGCGCGGGGCCAAGAACCTCGCTAATCGATTGCTTTATGAACGCCCCTTCGCCTTTGCTCCAGTTCGACGGGGTGATCTGCCGCTTTGGCGCGGTGACCGCGGTGGGCGGCATCTCGTGCGAGATCGCATCTGGCAGTTTCGTCGCGCTGGTGGGGGCCTCGGGTTCGGGCAAATCGACGCTGCTCAAGACGGTCAACACGCTGGTGGTGCCCACCGAAGGGCGGGTGCTGTTCGGGGGCGAAGATGTCAGCACGTCGCCGCCCGCCCGCTTGCGCCGCCGGGTCGGCTATGTGTTTCAGGGTATCGGCCTGTTCCCCCATTTCAGCGTCGCCGAAAATATCGCTATCGGCCCGCGACTGGCCGGTGAGAAACTCGCGCTTGAACGCATCGCCGAATTGCTCGCGCTGGTCGAACTCGATCCGGCCTATGCGACCCGGATGCCCGATGAACTCAGCGGCGGGCAGCGCCAGCGTGTCGGTGTGGCGCGGGCGCTGGCGGGGGAGCCGGAGCTCCTGATCATGGACGAGCCCTTCGGCGCGCTCGACCCGGTTACCCGCGCCGCGCTGGGCCACAAGGTGCGGGAACTGCACACGCGCCTCGGCCTGACCACAGTGATGGTGACGCATGACATGGCTGAGGCGCTGCTGCTGGCGGACCGCGTGCTGGTGATGGACAAGGGCGCATTGGTCGCCGACGAAACGCCCCGTGCATTGCTCGCAGGCGCAGGCGGCGCGGCGGCTCAGGGGCTGGTCGCGGTCCCACGTGAACAGGCCGAGCGGCTGGCCGCGATGGAGCAGCGCGCGCCATGAACACCGTGTGGGACATCCTCCCCGGCCTTGGCGAGAAGCTCGCCGCGCATGTGGTGCTAGCGGCCTCTGCCATCGGCCTTGCCATGCTGATTGCGTTGCCCATGGCGGTGTGGGCCAGCCGCTCGGCCGTGGTCTCTCGCCTCGCCTTGAGCCTTGCCAGCCTTGTCCAGACCATCCCGGCCCTCGCGCTGCTGGCGCTGTTCTTTCCGTTATTGCTGTCTTTGCGCGCAGTGTTCGGCGATGGGTTGCCCACGCTCGGCTTCCTGCCCGCGCTGATGGCGCTGACGCTCTATGCCCTGCTGCCGATCCTGCGCAACGCGGTGACGGCGCAGGCCAATCTCGATCCCGGCGTGCTGGAAGCCGCTGATGGCGTGGGCATGACCAAGTGGCAGAAGCTCTATCTCGTCGAAGCGCCGCTCTCCGCCCCCTTCATCATGGCCGGCATCCGCACCGCATCGGTGTGGACCATCGGTGCAGCGACGCTCGCCACCACCATCGGCCAGCCAAGCCTCGGCGATCCGATCTTCGCCGGGCTCCAGACCCAGAATTGGGCGCTGGTCCTGGCAGGGTGCCTCGCCAGTGCGGGGCTGGCGCTGGCGGCGGACAACCTCTTGTGGGTGATCGAGGTCGGCCTCGCCAAGCGGTCGCGCGCGATGACCTTCGGCGGGATGGCGGTGGTTGCGCTGGGCATCCTCGCCGCGCTCTGGGCGCAGGGGGCTGGGAGCGACGAGCGCCGCATCATCATCGCCTCCAAGCAGTTTTCCGAGCAATATATCCTCGCCCAGCTGATCGGCGCGCGGCTGGAGGAAGCAGGGTATGCGGTCGAATATCGCGATGGGCTGGGGAGCGCGGTGGTGCACGGCGCGGTCGCATCGTCGACCATCGACATCTCGGTCGATTACACCGGCACGATCTGGACCAATTACCTGAATCGCTCAGACAACCCCGGGCGCGAGGCGATGTATGAGACAATCCGCGAATGGGAAGCGCGCGAGAACGGGGTCAAGGTGCTGGGACGCTTGGGCTTCGAAAACGCCTACGCCTTCGCCATGCGGTCTGACCGCGCGCGCGAATTGGGGGTCACCTCGCTCACCGATCTGGTGGCGGTTGCGCCGCAGCTGACGGTGGGCGGCGACCCCGAATTCTTCGAGCGGCCCGAATGGATCGCGGTGCGCGATACCTATGGCCTGAGCTTCGCCAAGAGCCGCAATTTCGCGCCGACATTCATGTACAATGCCCTCCAGTCGGGCGAGGCTGACGTGATTAGCGCCTATACATCCGATGGGCGGATCGCGGCGGACAAGCTGGTGGTGCTGACCGACCCCAAGGGGGCGCTCCCCAGTTATGATGCGCTGCTCATGCTTTCGCCCCGTATCGCCAAGGATGCAGGGGTGGCCGCGGCGCTCCAGCCGCTGATCGGGGCGATCAGTGTCGAGGCCATGCGCGAGGCGAACCTCGCGGTTGATCGCGAGGATGAGGCGAAGCTCACCCCCAAACAGGCTGCGGCGGAGCTGGCGACAAAGGCGGGCCTGTGACCGAGACTTGCGTCAGCGCGCCTTCTGCCACACCTGTGTCTGGCACAGCGGGCCAAGGCAGCCCTTGACCTCGAGCGCACCAGCGGGGTTGCGGCGCACTTCGGAAGTGTAGGTGCGGCCCGTCTTGGGGTCATAGATCTGCCCGCGCCAGACGCCGCTATCCTCGCGCAAGCTGGAAAGTATGGCCGTGCCGAGCAGTTTGCGAGCGCGCTTGGCGGGGTCGGGATTGTTGACATCACGCTGATCCGCGCCTCCGGCAGGCTGGATCAGGAATTTGTCGATCCGCCCGCACAGCGCCTTGCCGCACCGGGCAATATGCACCACGGCATTCTTTTCCGCCGTGACCCAGCGCCCAGTTATGGTTTCGGCCGCTGTCGCCCCCGTGCTCCCAAGGGTCAGAGCGGCGATCGCCAGCGCGCCCGAAAAGATCAATCTTGTTTGCATCCCTGTCCCTTGCTTTCGCTCATAAAGTGCTGGTCATTTCGCGCTCCGCCAAATCTGCGTCTGGCAGAAGGGGCCGATGCAGCCCTTCACTTCCAGCAGATTGTCGCCCTTGCGGCGGATCACCGAGCGGTAGCTCTTGCCGCTCTTGGGGTCATAGATGCGCCCGCGCCAGATGTCGCGATCAGCGGTGAAGCCCGACAGGATCGGCAGGCCCAGCAAGCGGCGGTTGCGCAGCTTGGGATCGGGATTGTTTATATCGCGCTGATCGAGGCCCTCAGGGGGCGCCACAAGAAACTTATCGAGCGTGCCGCACACGGCTTTGCCGCAGGGCGCGATCAGGACCACACCATCCTTGTCCGCAGTGACCCAGCGCCCCGTCACCGGCTCGGCAGCCGAGGCGCGGTCGACACTCCAGATAAGCGCTGCCAGAAAGGCTATGGCAAACAGGGTAAGGCGGACGATCATGCGGCAGGTCCTCAAGGGGTGTCCTTGTTGATACGCCAGCATCACGCCCCGCGTTACCATCATGCAAAGCCCACGCCGAAGGGCCAGCGTCGCCCGCACAGCCCCAGCACCTTGAACAGCGTGCCCATCTCGCTGTCCTTTACCAGCCGGTCGTACTGGCGCTGGAGCTTATCCCGCTCGCCTGGGTTGCGGCGCTGGAGCGCTTCGAGCCGGGTGTCGATCCCCAACTGTCGCAGCCATTCGCCCTGATACTGCACGCCGATCACATCGGCCCCATGGTCTTGGGCGACGTGTGCAAGCAGTTCGAAATCGACGTGAGCCGTGATGTCAGCCTCGCCCGGGTGCGCGAGGATATCGACCTTCTTGTGGGCTTTCAGCGCCTGCATGGTCGCGCCGGAGCGCAGTTCCTGATGGCCATAATCGATGATCAGCGCCGCCCCGCCCTGATCTTTCAGACGCCGGGCGATCTCGGCTATCACGGCCACCGCCGCCGGACTGGTTTCGATCATCGTGCCCTGCGCGGCCCTGACCCAGCTTGGGGGGACGAGATGATCCATCCGCTCCTTTCCGGCGCAGTAGGTGAAGGCCTCGCCGTCGAGAGTGACCATCCGATCGAACCAGCCATCGGCGGAGCGCACCAGCTGGTGGACCGGCAGTGCATCAAAGAATTCGTTGGCGACGATCAGCAGCGGCGCATCATCGGGCAGGGTCGAGAGGTCATGGTGGTGGATGCAATCGGGAAAGGCCTCGCGCTGGATCGCCCGCAGCGCCGCCGAGGTCTCGACGAAGTGCACCTGCGGGGCAAAATCATAGCGGGCCGCTGCGGCCAGCGCGTCCTTTGTCAGCGTGCCGCGTCCGGGGCCAAGCTCGACATAGTGGATATATTTGCGGCTGTTCATCCGCACCCATAGATCCGCAAACCACAGCCCGATCAGCTCACCGAACATCTGGCTGATTTCAGGCGCGGTGATGAAATCGCCCTGCTCACCGAGCGGATTGCGGCTGGCGTAATAGCGCGCGTTGCTCTCGCCCATATATTGGGCGAGGCTGATCGGACCGGTCTCGCGGATCAGGCGCTTGACGGTGGCTTCGACATCGACTTTGGCGCGGGCCAGCATCTCGGCTTCAAGCCGCGCTTGCTCGGCAGCAGCCTTGGCTGCGGCTTCTGCGGCGAGGCGAGCCTGCTCCTCGGCGGCAGCTTTGGCGGCAGCCTCGGCAGCGAGACGGGCCTGTTCTTCGGCAGCGGCCCTCGCGGCAGCTTCGGCGGCAAGGCGGGCTTCTTCCTCGGCGGCGGCTCTGGCGGCAGCCTCAGCGGCAAGCCGTGCCTGTTCTTCGGCTTCGGCCTTCGCCTTGGCTTCGGCAGCTGCAAGGCGAGCCTGTTCCTCGGCGGCAGCCTTGGCGGCGGCTTCGGCTTGCTTGCGTGCCTTTTCTTCCGCTTTCTTGCGGGCTTTTTCTTCAGCTTCCGCCTTGGCTCTGGCTTCAGCCTCGGCGCGGGCCTTGGCCTCGGCTTCGGCACGGGCCTTGGCTTCGGCCTCCGCCTTGGCCTTTACTTCGGCCTTGGCGCGCGCCTCGGCCTCTGCCTTGGTCTTGGCCTCTACCTCGCGGCGGACCTTGTCTTCGGCCTCTTTGCGAGCCCTAGCTTCGGCTTCGGCTTTTGCGCGGGCCTCTGCCTCAGCCTGGGCCTTCGCACGCGCCTCGGCTTCAGCGCGTTTGGCGGCTTCGGCGGCGGCCTGTTCGCGGGCTTCACGCTCAGCCTTGGCACGTGCCTCGGCTTCGGCGCGCTCCTTGGCTTCAGCCAATGCTATCGCCTCAGCCTCAGCCTGCGCTGCGGTATCGTCTTCGGGATCGATTAAACGCAGCCGTGTGGGCTGCGAATCGGCAACCGTCAGGCCGGCAGCACGCCCCCGCCCGCCAGCGGTTTCTTCCGCAGCGCGAAGAGCACGACAATCAACCCAGTCAGAATAAGCGGTATGGTCAGCCATTGGCCCATCGATAGCCCGGTCCGCGCTGCAAAGTCAGCCAATTGTTGATCCGGCTCGCGGAAAAATTCGTTTACGAAGCGCGCGATCCCCATGCCGGTGGTGAACACGCCGGCCAAGAGCCCAGGACGATAACGCGCGCCGGTTTTCCAGAACAGCAGCAGCATGATCACCAGCATCGCCAGCCCTTCCAGCCCCGCCTGATAGAGCTGACTAGGATGGCGCGGCAGCTCGGACGGATCGGTCGGAAAAATCATTGCCCAGGGCACGTCGGTCGCGCGGCCATAGAGCTCGCCATTGACGAAGTTGGCGAGCCGCCCGAGCAGCATCCCCATCGGCACGCCGACCGCGACATAATCGACCACGCGGATAAAATTGAGCTTATCGCGCCGCGCCACGTAAGCCATCGCCACGGTCACGCCGATCAGCCCGCCGTGAAAGCTCATCCCGCCCTCCCACAGGCGCAGCAACTGCCAGCTCATCAACCCATCGCCCGAAAAATCGGTGAAGGCCCAGGGAATGCCGGTCTCACCCCCGGTGTAGAACGCTGCATAGCCCAGCCGCCCGCCGAAGATCACGCCGAGCGTGCAATAAAAGAACAGATCATCGGCATGGCGCTGCGCCATCGGTGCGCCGGGTTGCTTGAGCATCTTCGAGGTGTGCCAGTACGCGAACACCACACCCAGCAGGTAAGCGAGCGAATAGAACCGCAGGGTGAAGAACCCCAGATCAATTCCCTTCACCAAGCCCAGATCGGCAAAGTAGATCGGATCGGCGACACCGCTTGCGGCGAGTAGTGACAGCACGGAGCGAACCTCTTATTGACAATGACATGCCGTAACGGCGGGCCGCACCCGGCCTTCGCAACGCTGGCGCTTCTGGCACAGCGCGCGAGGCAGGGAAAGGGGCACAAAGCCGCCGCGACGGCCTGGGACAGGAGTATTCGGCGAAGGCCTCACCCGGCCGGTCCGAACGCCATAACAAGAGAGAGGAACATCACCGCATGCCCACCCAGCTGGACAATGCGCTCGAAGCGATCATCACCGGTCTGACTGCCGAGGGACAGGTGTTCGCCACCGCACCCTTCGTGCGCGACGGGGTGGAAATGCCCGTCTTTGCGGCCGCACCGCCATCGCTGGCGCATTATCTTGCGCATTTCTGCAATCAGAACAAGGATATAACCTTCCTTGTCGATGGCGATGTGCGGCTGACCTTCGGTGAGGCCTATGCGGCTGCGACCTGCGTTGCTGAAGGCCTGGTGCGCGATCACGGCGTCGAAAAAGGCGACCGCATCGGCATCGCCGCGCGCAATTCGGCCAACTGGATGATCGCTTACATGGGCATCCTGATGGCGGGCGGCTGCGCGACCCTGCTCAACGGCTTTTCGTCCGGTGAGGAACTGGCCTACGGGATCGATCTGGCTGAATGCAAGCTGGTGCTCGCCGACGAGCCCCGCGCCGCGCGGCTACAAGGCCATGCGCACCCGGCCAAGCTGGCGCTGTTCACCCATGGCAATGCCCCGTCCGAGGGCCTCGCTGCTGTCTGGGCGGTGCCGCAAGGCACCAGCGCTGCGATGGCGCTGCTGGCTGAGATCGGTCCGGATGACATCGCGACCATCCTCTACACCTCGGGTTCGACCGGCAAATCCAAGGGCGCATGGTCCGATCACCGCGGGGTCGTGAACGCGGTGATGAACTATGTCGCTCAGAGCGCGATGGCCAAGGTCCATGTCGAAAGCACCGAAGGGCCGATGACCGATCAGCCCTGCGCGCTGGTGGCCGTTCCGCTGTTCCACGTGACCGGCGAAGTGCCGCTGTTCCTGCAAAGCTTCGCGATCGCGCGCAAGCTGGTGCTGATGCCGAAGTGGGATGCGGGCCTCGCCATCCGGCTGATGGCCGAGGAAAATGTGACCTATTTCGTCGGCGTCCCGCTGATGAGCTACGAAATCGCCAATCACCCCGACCGCGAGAAATACGACTTGTCGGCGTGCAAGAGCTTCGCCGCGGGCGGCGCGCCGCGTCCGGTGGAGCATGTCACCCGGATCAAAGAAGCCTTCCCCGGCGGGTTCCCGCTGCTGGGCTATGGCCTGACCGAGACCAACGCGGTCGGCTGCGGCAATTTCAACGAGAACTATCTCGCCAAGCCCGGCTCCACCGGTCGCCCGTCGAAACCGATGGTCGATCTGGCGATCCTCGACGATGCCGGAAACCCGCTGCCGCAGGGGCAGGTGGGCGAGGTCTGCATCCGCAGCGTCGCCAATTTCCGCGGCTACTGGAAGAACCCCGAAGCCACCACCGCAGCCTTCACCGCCAACGGCTTCTTCCGCACCGGCGACCTCGGGTATCTCGACGAGGATGATTACCTCTTCATCGTCGACCGCAAGAAGGACATCATTATCCGCGGCGGCGAGAATATCTCGTGCATCGAGGTGGAAGACGCGATCTATGCCCATGACGATGTCGGCGAATGTTCGGTCTTCGGCCTGCCATGCGAGCGGATGGGCGAAGTGCCGGCGGCGGTCTATCGTATGAAGGACGGCCACACCGCGATCACCCCGGCGGAGCTGCGCGCGTTCCTGCTCGAACGGATTGCGCCGTTCAAGGTGCCGCTCGAACACCAGATCTGGATCACTGAAGATCCGCTGCCCCGGCTCGGCACCCAGAAGATCGACAAGCGCACAGTCAAGGCACGCTACCTTAACGAGGCTGTCGCCGCGTGAGCCTTCCATGAGCCCACGGCGCGTCCCCGGCCAGCGCGCGATCATTGATCGGCGCGCGCTGGCTGATGCGATTGCGGCATTGCACGAAGCACAAGGCCCTGCCGCGCGCGGCGAGATCGTCAAGGCGCTGCGCAGCGCGCTTGACGATGGCCGCGCGGAGCTGGCGCGGCGGTTGGCTGAGGCACCGTCTGCCGGGCATGATGTCACCGCCGGTTACTCGTTCCTGATGGATCAGTTGCTGCGCGTGATCCACGATCACGTCACCACGCGCCTCTACCCCGTGCCCAACCGGACCCAGGCGGAGCGGCTCGCGATCCTTGCGGTCGGTGGCTATGGCCGGGCCGAGATGGCGCCGCATTCGGATGTCGACATCGCCTTCATCACTCCGATGCGCCGCGCCCCGTGGTGCGAACAGGTGATCGAGGCGATGCTCTATCTGCTGTGGGACCTGGGCCTCAAGGTCGGCCATTCGAGCCGCACCGTTTCTGATACCATGCGGATGGCCAAGGATGACCTCACGATCCGCACTGCGCTGCTCGAAGGGCGGCTGGTGTGGGGCGATCAGACGCTTTACGAGGAGCTGCGCACCCGGTTCTGGAACGAAGTCGCCAAGGGGTCCGAGCGGCAGTTCCTCACGCAAAAGCTCGCCGAGCGCGATGCACGGCACAAGCGCATGGGCGATAGCCGCTATGTCGTGGAACCCAATGTCAAGGAGGGCAAGGGGGGGCTGCGCGACCTCCAGACGCTCTACTGGATCGGCAAGTACATGCACCGGGTCGATAGTGCCGCGCAGCTGGTCGACGTCGGGCTGCTCACGCCCAGCGAGTATCGCAGCTTTCGCCGCGCCGAGGGGTTTCTGCTGGCGGTGCGCAGCCACATGCATATCCTGACAGACCGGGCCGAGGATCGCCTGACCTTCGATCTCCAGCCGCAGGTGGCCGCGCGGATGCAATTCGCCGACCGACCGGGCAAGAGTGCGGTCGAGCGGTTCATGCAGTATTATTTCCTGCAGGTGAAACGTGTCGGCAGCCTGACCGGCGTCTTCCTCGCCCACCTCGACGAAGAGTTCGCCAAAAAGCGCCCGCGCACCGGGTTCTTCGCCGGGTGGACCCAGCGGCCAAGGATGTTCAAGGGCTACACCGTCGAAGGCGGGCGGCTGCGTGCTCCGGGGGACGACTGGTTCCGGCAAGATCCGGTGCGGCTGGTCGAAGTGTTCCAGCTGGCCGAGGCCGAGGGGCTTGAGGTTCACCCCGAAACCATGCGGCAGGCGGGGCGCGATTCCAAACTAATCGATGTTGGGATACGTCGCGACAGGCGGGCCAATGCGCTGTTCCTTGACCTGCTGGCGGGCCGCAAGGACCCCGAAACCGCGCTCCGATGGATGAACGAGGCAGGGGTGTTCGGCCGCTTCGTGCCCGATTTTGGCCGGGTCAATGCGCAGATGCAGTTCGACATGTATCACCACTACACGGTCGATGAGCACACCATCCGCGCCATCGGGCTGCTAAGCCAGATCGAGCGCGGGCTGCTGGCGGCCGATCACCCGCGCGCCACCCGCGAGTTTCCCAAACTCGCCTCCCGCCGCGCGCTCTATGTGGCAGTGCTGCTGCACGACATCGCCAAAGGCCGGGGGGGGGATCATTCAGTGCTCGGCGCGGAGGTCGCACACCGCCTGTGCCCGCGTTTCGGGCTGGACGATAAAGAAACCGATCTCGTCGCCTGGCTGGTGCTGCAACACCTGCTCATGAGCCGCACCGCGCAAAAGCGCGATCTTACCGATCCCAAGACGATCGAGGATTTCGTCGGTCATGTGCAGAGCCTTGAGCGCCTGCGCAACCTCGCGATCCTGACTGCGGTCGATATCCGCGCCGTCGGGCCGGGCACCTGGAACAGCTGGAAGGCTCAGCTTCTCGGCGAGCTTTATGATGCGGCGCAGGAACAGCTCCGCCTCGGCCACAAGGGCACAGGACGCAAGGCGCGGGTTACCGCGAAGAAAGACGCTGCCGCGCGCCTGCTGGGCGATGCCGATCACCTCGTTGACAGCATCGGTGCGCAATTGGGTGATGCCTATTGGATCGCCGAGCCTGAGGATGTGATCGCTAGCAACCTCGCGCAATATGACGCTGCGCAAGCCGCTGGCGAAGTGCTGTCAATCCATTGCGAGGTCGATGAAGCGCGCGGGGCGACCCGGGTGAGCGTGATCGCTGCCGACCATCCAGGGCTGTTCTATCGCATGGCGGGCGGCATTCACCTCGCGGGTGCGAACATCATCGATGCGCGCATCCACACCGCCAAAAGCGGCTATGCCTTCGACAATTTCCTCGTGCAGGATCAGCACGGCCAGCCGTTCCGCGAAGACGCGCAGATGGAGCGGATCGCCAAGGGCATCCGCGATGCGCTGCTGGCCCGGACCCAGCTGGTGCCCAAACTCGCCGCCCGCCCCCTCGCGCACTCGCGCGCCCGCGCTTTCGAGGTCGCTCCGCGAGTCGGTTTTGACAATGATGCGTCGAACAACTTCACCGTCATCGAAGTGACCGCGCGCGATCGGCCCGCGCTGCTCAACCGGTTAGCCCACGCGCTCTACAAGGCCAACCTGATCGTCCATTCCGCGCACATTACCGCCTATGGCGAGGCGGCGGCCGATACCTTCTATGTCACTGATCTTACATCAGCCAAGGTGAAGGCGCCGGACCGCCTTGCCGAGATCGAGGCGGCGCTGCTCGACGCCGCCAGCGATACGCGGCAGCAGCAGCTTGAAAAGGCATGATTGCCACACTCGCAGCGAATTTATGAAGGATTGAAGAAAGCCAGTATGCACTGGCCCGAGATGGCGTTACTCAGCCGAAAACATAACTGAGGCTGTGTGGGAGAGACACATCATGCGAACACTAACTTCACTGCGTGCGATTGCTTTGCTCGGTGCAGGGATGGGGCTGGCACCAACCGTTGCGTTTGCCCAGGATGCCCAAGATGCGGCGGAAGAGCCGCAGTCCGAAAATGTCATCATCGTCACCGCGCAGGGGCGCAGCCAGGCGCTGGCCGATGTGCCGGTCGCGATCTCGGCGATCAATTCGGATACCCTGATTAACAGCGGCGCCAATGACATCCGCCAGCTCAATCAGGTCGCGCCGTCCCTTTTGGTGTCCTCGACCGGATCGGAAGCCAACGGCTCGGCCCGTATCCGCGGGATCGGCACGGTGGGGGATAACCCCGGCCTTGAAAGCTCGGTGCCGGTGTTTATCGACGGCGTTTACCGTTCACGTTCGGGCATCGGCCTCAACGAACTTGGCGAGATCGACCGAATCGAAGTGCAGCGCGGCCCACAGGGCACGCTCGGCGGCCGAAACTCCTCGGCCGGTTTGATCAGCATCTTCTCGAAGAAGCCCGAATTCGATTTCGGCGGCACTGCCGAAGCCACTTACGGCAACTTTGATTTCGTCCGCCTCGGCGGCAGCATCACGGGGCCGATCACCGAAAACCTCGCCGCGCGGGTTGACGGGATCTACGTGCGGCGTGACGGCTTCTATTTCGATCCGGCCAACAACACCGACGTCAATGACCGCGACCGTTACTTCGTGCGCGGGCAATTGCTGTTCGAACCGACCGATACGCTGTCGATCCGTCTGATCGCAGACTACACCTTCCGCGATGAAAAATGCTGCGCAGCGACCTATGTCGATGGCAGCGTCAATCCCTTTATCGGCAACCTCAACAATCCGTCCACACCTCTGGCCCCGCTCTCGCCAACGGGCAACAACATCATCAACGTGCTGCGCGATCTCGGCCAGAATCTGGGCGCGTTCAATCAGGGCTATGGCCGGACGATTTCGACCACGCCCGGTCGAAGCTTTGCTGGTGAGACCAAGGATTACGGTTTCTCAGGCCAGATCGACTGGGATCTGGGCGGCGCGAAGCTGACCTCGATCACCGCTTACCGCGAATATCGTTCGGGCCAAGGATCGGACACCGATTACGGCACGGTCGACATCCTCTACCGTGCACCGAGCGATGACGCCTATCGCCAGTTCCACACCTTCACGCAGGAACTTCGCCTGCAAGGCGAAGCTTTCGACGGGAAGCTTGACTGGCTCGTCGGCGGCTTTTTCGCCAATGAAAAGCTGACGGTGCGTGATAACCTGCGCTTCGGCAGCCAATATGGGCGCTTCGCTACCTGCCGAATCATTTCAGGTGGGGGCCTTGCCGGGCTCTATTCGCCGACCAGTCCGCTGTGCGTCGCTCCGGGCGTCGGTCCGGCTACGCTCGCGGGCGCGACCGGCGGCGGCCAGACGGGCGCGGACATCGTCGCTGGCTTCACCGCGCTCGACGGCCTCAATGATCGCGGTACGACCAACGACCGCTACTTCCAGGACGGCACCAACTGGGCGCTGTTCACGCACAACATCATCAACATCACCGATCGTCTCGCGCTGACCCTGGGCCTGCGCTACACCAAGGACGAGAAGGACTTCGACGCGACTTTCGGCAACGACAACACGGCCTGCACCACGGTGCAGGGTCTGGTGCTTGACGATCTGACCAGCACCAACGCCACTGCCCGCGCCTTGGCCGGCGCGCTGATTGGTCTGTCATGCCAGGGCAATTCGACCGCCGAACTCAATGGGGTCTCGATCAGAGACAACCGGAGCGAGGACGAATGGACTGGCACCGCGATCCTGTCCTACAAGGCAACTGACGATCTGCTGCTCTATGCCAGCTACGCGCGCGGCTACAAGGCGGGCGGTTTCAACCTTGACCGCTCGGCGCTCAAGTCGCCGATCTTCCCGTTCGGCGGTCAGGCCGGCGCACAAGCGCTGGTCCGCAACCTCCAGTTCGATCCCGAGTTGGTCGACAGCTATGAAGTCGGCGCGAAGTACGCGACCGGTCCTTTCGGCATCAGCGTCGCGGCGTTCCGTTCGGATTTCAGCAACTTCCAGCTGAACACCTTCAACGGCACGGTGTTTCTGGTGCAAAACGTCAACGGCTGTAACGGCGACCTTGTCGGTGGGCCTGATGCGGATACCGACACCAGTGCGGCCACCGGTGCCTGCGCAGCAGGTGACGTCGGCTACGGGGTTCGGACGCAGGGTTTCGAAGCCGAAGCGCAGCTCAACCCGGCAGACAATTTCAACGTCGCCGCCGGCTTCACCTACGCCAAGACTGACTACCGTGGCGATTTGGTCGGCACCGCCGCGGGCGCACCGCTCGACCCGGCTCTGCGCAAGCTGCCGGGCGACAATCTGTCGAACGCCCCCGAAGTCGTGGTGACGGGCAGCATGACCTGGACACCGGAGATCGGGTCGAGCGGGCTGACCGGCCTGTTCTACGTCGACAGCCGCCTGAGCTCGGACTACAACACCGGTTCGGACCTCTTCCCTCAGAAGGAGCAGGACGCCTTTGTTCTGGTCAATGCGCGCATCGGCATCCGCGGGCCGGACCTCAAGTGGTCGCTCGAGTTCTGGGGCCAGAACATCTTCGACAAGGACTACGCGCAGGTTGCGTTCAACTCGCCCTTCCAGGCGGGCACGACCTCTGCGCCCTTCGTCGATCCGCAGTATCCGGGTGGGCGTCAGCTGTTCTCGCAGTTCCTTGCCGAGCCCCGCACCTATGGGGCAACCGTGCGGTTCAACTTCTGAGCCGCCCCGCTATCGCGAAAGAAAAAGGGGCGCTCCGGCAACGGGGCGCCCTTTTTCGTTGCGCCTAACCCCGCGCGCCGAATAGCGCCGTGCCGACCCGGACATGGGTCGCGCCAAGCATCACTGCAGTTTCGTAATCGCCGCTCATGCCCATGCTGAGGCCGGTGAGGCCATGATCGGCGGCGAGCTTCGCCAGCAGCGCGAAGAACGGCGCGGCTTCGGTGTCGGCGGGGGGAATGCACATCAGCCCGGCGAGCGGCACATCGGCGGCGCGCACGGCGTCGAGAAAAGCAGGCAGTTCGGCAATCGGGCAGCCGCCCTTTTGCGGCTCGTCCCCGATATTGACCTGCACAAAGCACGGCACCCGCCGGCCGGCCTTGTCCATCGCCTTGGCGAGCGCGGTCAGCAGGCTCGGCCGGTCGAGCGAGTGGATCACATCGAACAGCGCCACGGCTTCCTCGGCTTTGTTGGATTGCAGCTGGCCGATGAGGTGGAGTTCGATATCGGGGTGCGCCGCGCGCAAATCGGGCCATTTGCCCTGCGCTTCCTGCACGCGGTTCTCGCCGAACACCCTCTGACCGGCATCGATCAGCGGCTGAATCGTCTCCGCCCCATGGGTCTTGCTGACAGCGATCAGCGTGACATCAGCGGGATCGCGGCGCGCGGGTTTGCACATGCGGGCGATGTTGGCGCGAACGTCGGCAAGGCGGGTGGCTGCATTTTCCATGGGGGCGCTCTATAGCGGGTCAGTGGCCCGCGCAAAGACCCTCCCCCACCTGTGGCTGATCAGTGACGCGCGCAATGATGCGCAACTGGCGCGCGCGCTCAAGGCGCTACCGCGCGGGTCGGGGTTCATCTACCGGCACTATCACCTGCCCAGTTCCGCGCGGTGGGCGCGGTTCCGGGCGCTGCGAAGGATCGCGAAGGCGAAGGGTCACGTGGTGATCCTGGCGGATTCAGCGCTGACGGCGCGCGAGTGGGGGGCGGACGGGATCTATGGCGCGCCGCGCAGCCTCACGCCGCGCCGCCGCGGGCTCATTCAACTCGCCACCGCGCACGACCTGCGCGAAATCAGTCTGGCCGCAAGGCTCGGGGCCGACGCGGTGCTGGTGTCGCCGGTGTACCCGACCACCACCCACCCCGGCGGCGCGGTGCTGGGGCCTGTCCGCTTTCGCCTGCTGGCACGGCAATCGGCTCTGCCGGTGATCGCGCTTGGCGGCATGACCGCCGCGCGGGCCCGCCTGCTCGATTGGTCGTGCTGGGCGGCGATCGACGGCCTGAGTTAAATCGCCGTATCAGAAGACGGGAAGTTCTGAAGTCTCATCTAGCGGGCGCCAACGCTCTACCCGAATCCGCCACAGGAACCCTTGCCTCGCCGCGCGCGTTGACGCATGGGGCAGCCGCATTCCGGCAGCCACCATGAGCACCTGAACCCATGCCCACCACCTCTCCGCTTTCCGGCCAGCTTGTCACCATCTTTGGCGGCAGCGGCTATATCGGCAATTATGTCGCGCAGGCTCTGCTTGAGCGCGGCGCGCGGCTGCGGCTCGCCAGCCGCAATCCGACCCGCGCGCAGAACCTCAAGCCGCTTGCCAATCTCGGCCAGCTGCAATTCCTGCCCTGCGACATCACCCGTGAGGAGCATGTCGCCGCCGCGCTCGAAGGGGCAGCCTATGTCGTTAATCTGGTCGGTGCCTTCGATGGCGATCTCAACAAGCTGATGGGTGAGGCGCCCGGCACCATCGCCCGCATCGCGGCGGCGAACGGCGCGCGTGCGATGGTCCATGTCAGCGCCATCGGCGCGGATGCAGCCTCGCCCACCGCCTATGCGCGTGGCAAGGCGCTGGGCGAAGAGCGGGTGCTGGCGGGCTTCCCCGGGGCGACCATCCTGCGGCCTTCAATCGTGTTCGGGCCGGACGACAATTTCCTCAACCTGTTCGGCGGGATGATCGAGATGCTGCCGGTCCTGCCGGTGTTCGGGCCCGAGGCGAAGCTCCAGCTGGTCTACGCCGATGATGTGGCCGAGGCGGTCGCAGTGGCGCTCGAACACCGCGAGGCGCATGGCGGCCACACCTATGAGCTGGGCGGGCCGGAACAGCTCAGCATGATGGACATCCACGAGCGCATCGCGGCCGCGCAGGGGCGCAAGCGCACCTTCCTGGCGGTGCCCGATGCGCTGTCGGCGACCTTCGCCGCGCTCCCCGGCACGCCGATGAGCCGCGATCAATGGACGCTGCTCAAGCCCGGCAGCACCGTCGCGCCCGGCGCGCGTGGCTTTGCCGAATTGGGGATCGAGCCGAGGCCGCTTGGCCAGTTCCTCGACAAGTGGATGACTCGCTATCGCAAGCATGGCCGCTTCGGCCTCAGCAATGACCGGGCCAAGGCGCGCAAGGGCGGCTGATCGGGCGCAAAGCATCGGCGGGAGGTGTAACAATCCCGCCGCGCGTTAGGAAACCGCCTCAGGCCAGCGCCGCGCCGTAGAGCGCTTTGAGGTCGGCCTCACCCTTGGCCGCTGCGGCGGTGTTGTAGGCGGGGCTATCGGGCACCATCCAGCCGTGATCGCCCGCATAGACCGTGACGGTGGCGGGCACTTCGGCGGCCTTGGCCGCTTCGGCGAAGGTCACCTTGTCCGTGGGCGCCTTGGCATCATCATCCTTCGCCACCGCGATCAGCAGGCTGGCATCGACCTTGCCCAGCAGCGCGTGCGGGCTCATCGGGTTATTGGCGCGCACCAGCCCGCCGCCGTGGAAGCTTGCCGCAGCCTTGATCCGCCCCGGCACCGCGGCCGCGCTCCAGATCGTGAACGGCCCGCCCATGCAATAGCCCTGCGTGCCGATGCCCTTGGCCGTGTCGACGCCCTCTTGTCCATCAAGCCAGCTTACCGCAGCGGCGGCATCGCGCATGATCGCCTCAGCCGTGAGCTTGCCGCGCCACGGACCGACCTTCTGGAAGCCGCCATCGGCGATGAAGGCAGCAAAATCGGCGAACTGCTCGCCTGCTACATCACGGTAGTACGGGTTCACCACCAGCACGCTGTAGCCGGCTGAGGCGAGCGTGCGGGCGATGTTGCGCTTGGATTCGCGGATCGAGGCAATGTCGGGCCAAAGGATTACCGCCGCGTGCTTGCCCTTCTCGGGCTGGACGAAGAACCCGTCCATCGTGCCATCCGGAGTCGTGAAACTCACGCCGCGTTCCTTGAGACCCGCCATCGGGGCTGCGGCATTGCCTTGCGTTTCGCCCGAAGCGCAGGCCGCGAGCGCCGCTGCCCCGGTCAGCGCGCCAAATTGACGGCGGCTGATTGTCGCCTTGGCCCACTCGGCCAGCTTGCTTTCATCACACATGAATCTCTCCTGTCAGCCCCTCGCCGCTGCGCCAGTCTAGGCGGTGAGAGGCCGGATCGACAAGCGACAATGGACAAGTCCGCCGAGGCGAGGCAACATGTGACAAAATAAAGCCAGGAGAGTGGGATCCATGGAATTCAAGCGGTGGGCGCTGAGCGCGGCGGCTTTGTTGTCGGCGGGCACGCTGGCAAACTGTAGCGGGATTTTTGACGGCGCGAGCGACGAGGGCATTACCCATGCCGCGCTGGTCGGGGCCGATGCCGACAGCGCCAACTGGATCAGCCACGGCCGCACCTATGCCGAACAGCGCTATTCGCCGCTTGATCAGGTGAATGCCGAGACCGTGGGCGATCTTGGCCTTGCGTGGTTCGCCGATATGGACACCGCGCGCGGGCAGGAGGCGACCCCGCTGGTGATCGACGGCAAGCTCTATCTCACAACCGCCTGGAGCAAGGTGAAGGCGTTTGACGCCGCCACCGGCAAGCCCTTGTGGGAGTATGATCCCAAGGTGCCGGGCGAAACCGCGGTCAAGGCGTGCTGCGACACCGTGAACCGGGGCCTCGCTGCATGGGGCGACAAGCTGTTCCTCGGCACGCTCGATGGGCGGCTGGTGGCGCTCGACCGCGAGACCGGGAATGTGGCTTGGGAGAAGGTCACGGTCGATCAGTCCAAAAGCTACACCATTACCGGCGCGCCGCGCGTGATCGATGGCAAGGTGATCATCGGCAATGGCGGCGCGGAATTCGGCGTGCGCGGGTTTGTGGCTGCCTATGATGCGAACAGAGGCGAGCAGCTGTGGAAGTTCTACACCGTGCCCGAAGGTGGGGACGCTAAAGACGCGCCCGCCTATCTCCAGAAGGCTGCTGAGACCTGGAACATGGATGTCCTCGGCGCGTCGGACGCGATTGGCGGCGGCGGGACGGTGTGGGATTCGATGGCCTACGATCCCGATCTCGACCTGCTTTACATCGGGGTCGGCAACGGGTCCCCATGGAACCGCGCCTATCGCAGCCCCGGCAAGGACGGGACGGGAGAGGGCGACAACCTCTACCTCTCCAGCATCGTCGCGATCCGGCCCGGCACCGGCGAATATGTCTGGCACTACCAGACCACGCCGGGGGAGACGTGGGATTACACTGCGACCCAGCACATCATGCTCGCCGACATGACCATCGAGGGCAAGGTCCGCAAGGTGCTGATGCAGGCGCCCAAGAACGGGTTCTTCTATGTGATCGACCGCGAGACGGGCAAGTTCATCTCCGCCAAGCCCTATGTCAGCGTCAACTGGGCCTCCGGGATCGATCCCAAGACGGGTCGCCCGATCGAGAACCCCGAGGCGCGGGTGGACAAGACGGGCAAGCCAGCGCTGGTCACCCCCGGCGCGCTGGGGGGGCACAACTGGCACCCGATGGCGTTCCACCCCGGCGAGGGGCTGGTCTATATCCCGGCCTTCGAGGCGGGGATGATGTATGCGCCCGAGGCCAACTGGAAGCCCGATACCGCGCGCGGGTTCAATGTCGGGTTCAATCTGGGCGCAGGCGATTTGCCGCCCGATGGTGGCTTTCGCAAGCAGGTGGCAGGCTCGCTCAAGGGGATGCTGGTAGCGTGGGACCCGGTGGCGCAAAAGGCGCGCTGGACGGTCGAGCATCCGGGGCCGTGGAACGGCGGCTTGCTGGCGACCGGCGGGGGCCTCGTGTTCCAGGGCACCACGGGGAGCGAATTTAACGCCTATGACGCGGGCACCGGCAAGAGGCTCTGGAGCTTCGCCGCACAGACCGGAGTGGTCGCGCCGCCGATCACCTACACCGTTGATGGCGAGCAATATGTCGCGGTGCTGGCGGGCTGGGGCGGCGCCTATGCGCTGGTGGTCGATGGCGATCTGATCACCCGCAAGGCCCCGGTGCGCAATATCTCGCGCCTGTTGGTGTTCAAGCTCGGCGGCACCGCCAAGCTGCCGCCCGAACCGGCGCTTGCCGAACTGCCGCTCGACCCACCGCCGAGCAAGGCTGCGCCGGAGGTCATCGCGCTCGGGCAGGCCAAATATGCGCGCTATTGTTCGGTTTGCCATGCGTCGGGAGCGGTCGGCTCCACCGTGCTGCCTGATCTGCGCCGCGCCGGATCGCTCGAAAGCGCGAGCGCGTGGAGCGCGGTCGTGGCTGACGGCATCCTCAAGGATAACGGTATGGCGAGTTTTATCGGCTCTTTGTCGAAAGCGGAGATCGAGGCGATCCGCGCCTATGTCATCCACCGCGCCAACGAAGACAAGGCTCTGGAGGGCCAGAAGAAACTCGCGCGGCGATAAGCTGCCGCGCATCAACACAGGGGTCGCACACCACATGATGACACGGAACTTCGCGGCAAGCGCCGCGCTCGCACTTGTGCTCGCCATCGGGGCAGGGGCGGCGGCTCAAACCGCCGCGCCGACGGCTGCCACCGCTTCTGGAGCAGGCGAATGGCGCACCTTCACCACCGAAGCCTATCGCGGCAAACGCGACTCCGTCAGCTTCGTGGACGAGACCCACGGCTGGTACGGCACCGGCGCGGGCGATCTGTTTCGCACGGTCGACGGCGGCGAAAGCTGGCAGAAGGTCGCCAGCCGCCCCGGCACCTTTGTGCGCGCGGTCGGCTTTCTCGATCGGCAGAACGGCTTCATCGGCAATGTCGGTACCGACTATTACCCCGGCGTCACCGACGAAACCCCGCTCTACCGCACCCGCGACGGCGGGGTGACGTGGGAGGCGGTCGACACAGGGACCGCCACCATCAAGGGCGTCTGCGCCATCGACATCCTCACCACCAAGCGCATCTATCAGGGCGAGCTCAAGCCCCGCACCGTGATCCACGCCGCCGGTCGCGTCGGCGGGCCGACGGGCATCCTGCGCTCGGTCGATGGCGGCGAAACGTGGAGCGTGATCGACATGGCCCCGCACGCGGGCATGATCCTCGATGTGAAATTCTTCGATGAGAACACCGGGCTCGTCTTCGCCTCCTCTGCCACCGACCCCGCGCAGGCCCAAGGCATGGTGCTGCGCACCGAGGACGGGGGCAAGACGTGGAAGGAAGTCTACCGCTCAGGCCGCCCGTTCGAGCTGATCTGGAAGGCGAGCTTCCCGGATAATGGCGCAACAGGCTACGCCACGGTGCAAAGCTACGATCCCGAGCGTGCCACCCAGCTGGTGATCCGCACCGACGATCAGGGCCGCAGCTGGCGCGAGATCGAAATCGCACAGGACAAGACCGCGCGCCAGTTCGGCATCGGCTTTGCCTCGGCGGATGTCGGCTTTGTCGGCACGGCGGCAGGCGGCTTTGCCACGCGCGACGGCGGCAAGACGTGGGAGCGCGCCCCCATCGCCCGGGCTGCGAACAAGTTCCAGACCGTTCGCACCGCTAAGGGCCTCAGGATGTTCGCGATCGGCACCGAAGTTCAGGCGATTGATTTGCCCGCCCAACCCAAGGGCTGACCATGACGGGCGATCCCGACGATATCCGCCACTGGCAGCGACGGGCGGACGGGATCACCACTTCGGGGAAGCTCGAGCCGCGCGACCCCGCGCGGCTCGCGGCCATTGGCGTGCGGCATGTGATCAACCTCGCGCTTGATGACCACCCCGAGGCGCTCCGCGACGAGGGCGCCCTCCTTGTCGCACAGGGCATCGCCTACACGCACATTCCGGTGCCCTTTGACGCTCCCACCCCAGCCCATGTCGTCGCCTTTGCCGAGGCGCTGGCCGCGCATCCCGGCCGTCATCATGTCCACTGCATCATGAACTTCAGAGTGACCGCGTTTTTCTACCTGCTCGATTGTGCCGCTGGGGTGCCAGAGGCAGAGGCCCGTAAGCGCATGGCCGCCGTATGGAACCCGCTCGAAAGCGATGACCCGCGCGCCGCACCATGGCGGGCATTGCTCGCTAGCCCCTGAACACCCCTAGCCTCTGAAAACGACCGTCCGGTTGCCGTTCATCAGCACCCGCTCCCGCGCGAACAGGCGCACCGCTTCGGCCAGCACCCGGCGCTCGATATCGCGGCCCTTGCGCACGAGATCGGCGGGGCTGTCGGCGTGGGTGATGCGTTCGACATCCTGGTGGATGATTGGGCCTTCATCGAGGTCAGCGGTGACGAAATGCGCGGTCGCGCCGATGATCTTGACCCCGCGTTCGTGCGCCTGATGGTAGGGCCGCGCGCCCTTGAAGCCCGGCAGGAACGAGTGGTGGATATTGATGCAGCGCCCGGCAAAATGCGCGGATTGCTCGTCCGAGAACACCTGCATGTAGCGGGCGAGCACGATCAGCTCGGCATCGGTCTCGGCCGCCAGCGCGCGGAACGCGGCTTCGGCTTCCGGCTTGGTTTCGGGCGTCACCGGGATGTGGTGGAAGGGCACATCGCCAATATCCACCCGGATCGCGGCCTCGCGGGGGTGGTTGGAGACAATCGCTACCGGATCGATCGGCAGCTCGCCCGTGCGCCAGCGATAGAGCAGATCGACGAGGCAGTGATCGAACTTGCTGACCAGGATGATGGTGCGGCGCGGGCGATCCTCGCGCGCCATCTTCCACTGCATCGCGAATTCGCTGGCAAGACCCGCGAAGTCAGCGCGCAGGCCTTCAGAGGTCGAACCGTCGGGATCGAACACCACGCGCATGAAGAAACGGTCCGTACCGCCCGCTTCCGCGCGGTCGTTGAACTGCTGCGCATCAAGGATGTTGCAGCCGCGCTCGAATAGGAAGCCGGTGACCCGCGCAGTGATGCCGGGCCGGTCGGGGCAGGCGAGAGTCAGGATCAGTGGGGAAGGCATACTACTTCGCCAACGCCGCCTCGCATTGGCTCATCAGCTCGGCGATGATGTCGGCGGCGGGTTCCTCCTTTGTGACCATGCCAACAGACTGGCCCGCCATGACCGAGCCGTTCTCGACATCGCCCTCGATCACCGCACGGCGCAGCGCGCCGGCCCAGAAGTGTTCGATTTGAAGCTGCGCCTCGGCCATGTCGACTTCGCCCGCATCGAGCAGCGCGGCGACCTCGCGCTGCTTGGCAGTGAATTCCTCAGTGCCCTTGTTCTTCAGAGCGCGGACCGGGATCACCGGCAGGCGCGGGTCGACCTGCACACTCGCGGTCGCATCGCGGGCATTGGCGCGGAAGAACGCCTTCTTGAAATCGGGGTGCGCAATGCTCTCGGTCGCGCACGCAAAGCGGGTGCCGAGCTGGACGCCGGCCGCGCCCATCTCGAGATAGCTCGCAATCGCCTCGCCCCGGCCGATGCCGCCCGCGACAAAGATCAGGTGATCGGCGGCAAGCTCGGGCAGCATTTCCTGCGCCAGAACGGAGGTCGAGACCGGGCCGATATGCCCGCCCGCCTCCATCCCCTCGATCACCAGCGCATCCGCGCCCGAACGCAGCAGCTTCTTCGCCAGCGCCAGTGTGGGGGCGAAGCAGATCACCTTGATGCCGCTGTCATCCGCCTTGATCGCCTCGACCGAGCCCTTTGGCGGAATGCCACCCGCCAGCACCACGTGGGTGACGCCATGCTTGCGGCACACTGCGATCAGATCGAACAGCGCCGGGTGCATGGTGATGAGGTTGACGCCGAAGGGCTTGCTGGTGAGCGCCTTGGCCGCAGCGATCTCGGTGTCGAGCAGTTCGGGCGTCATCGCCCCGCAGGCGATCACGCCAAAGCCGCCCGCATTGCTGATAGCGGCGACCAGATTGCGCTCGCTAACCCAGCTCATCGCGCCACACAGGATCGCTGTCTCGCAGCCGAGGAAGTCGGTGCCGCGCTTCATCATCGTGGCGGTGAGGGGATAGGTGGTCATGGCGCGCGCCCTAGTCGCTTGGCGGCGAATAGACAATCCGCACCTTGGCGGCGGCTTCCTTGGCGAGTTCGAGCGCCTCTTCGATCTCCGCGCCGCATGCCAGCGCCACGCCCATGCGGCGATAGGGCCGTGTCGTCGGCTTGCCGAACAGGCGGACGTCGACCGCGTGGGGATCGACGCTCAGAGCATCGGCGAGGCCCTCGAAGCGGAAGTCGCTGCTGTCACGATCCGCGAGGATCACTGCCGACGCCCCGCACCACGAGGGCTGATCGCCAACGACCGGCAGGCCGAGGATCGCGCGGGCGTGCAGATCGAACTCGGAAAGATCTTGCGTGATCAGCGTCACCATGCCGGTGTCATGCGGGCGAGGAGACAGCTCGGAGAAAATCACCTCCTCACCCTGCACGAAGAACTCCACCCCGTAGAGCCCCCAGCCTCGCCCATCGCCTTGCAGCGCGGTCACGACCTTGGCGGCCATGTCTTGCGCCTTGCCGAGCGCGGCGGCAGACATCGCCGCAGGCTGCCAGCTTTCGCGGTAGTCGCCGCGTTCCTGACGGTGGCCGATCGGGGGGCAGAAGCTGATCCCGCCCGCATGGCGGATAGTCAGTAGAGTGATCTCATAGTCGAAGGCGATGAACTGCTCGCAGATCACCCGCGCGCGGTCGCCGCGCATATTGGCGACGGCATAGGTCCATGCGGCCTCCAGCGCCTCAGGCCCATCGACCTTGCTCTGCCCCTTGCCCGAGGACGACATCACCGGCTTCATCACCAGCGGATAGCCGATGCGCGCCGCCACCGCCTCAGCTTCGGCGAAACTCTCGGCATAGCCATATTGCGAGGTCACCAGCCCCAGCTCGCCCGCCGCCAGATCGCGGATCGCGTCGCGGTTCATGGTCAGCTGCGCCGCGCGGGCCGAGGGGACGATGGTGAAGCCCTGCTCCTCCAGCTCGGCCAGCACTTCGGTGCGGATCGCTTCGATTTCGGGGACGATCAGATCGGGCTGATGCCGGATCACCGCTGCGCGCAGCGCCTCGCCATCGAGCATCGAAAACACCTCGCGTGCGTCCGCCAGCTGCATCGCGGGTGCATCGTCATAGGAATCGCAAGCGATCACCCGCGCGCCGAGACGCTTGGCGGAAATCACGAATTCGCGGCCCAGCTCGCCCGAACCGAGCAGCAGGATGGTGGCAATGTGGCTCATGGGCGCGGTTTAACGGGGCGGGCGCGGGAGTCCAGCGGGTTGCCGCTAGGCGTCACCCCAGCGCAAGCTGGGGCCCAGGGCCGCAAACGCTGCCCTTAGCGGCTCTAGGTCCCAGCTTTCGCTGGGATGACGAAACGGGGAGCCTGGCTCACGCCGCCCGGCTGCGCCCCGCCACCGCCACCTGCCGCCCGCCACCAGCGCGCGCCAGCACCAGACCAAGTTCGGCCTCGCGCAGCGTCCAGTCCACCGTGCATTCGACCCGCGCTAGACCCCCGCTCGCCGACAAATGCTGCGCCTTAGCCGAGGACGGCGCGGCGAGCAGCGAGAAGGTCTGCACCACTTCATCAGCCCACTCCCGCGCCACGCGGAATGGCATTTCCGGCAGCAGAACGCCGAACCTCTCGCCATCCAGCTGCGCCAATTCGTATCCCGGCATGGCCATGGTCTCGAGGAACTTGGCAAAGCCCCACAGCACTTCATCGGCGGTGCGCTGGCCATAGCGCAGCAGCAGCGCGCGCATGGCATCGACCGCGAACACCGCCACCACCTGCCCACCGCCCTGCGCGAGGTGCCGCCGCAAGCTCGCCGCAAAGGCCTGACGATTGGCGAGGCCCGTCAGCGGATCGGTGACCGCGCGAGCGTGCAATTCCCCTTCAAGGCTGCGCAGCTGCTGCACCGAACGCAAGAGGCACAAGGCCCCTTCGACCGTGCCGGTCTCATCGAACATGGGGCGCAGGCTGAGCGCATACCAGCGCTGGCATTGCGGCTCGCGGCAGGTGGCGCGTTCGTCACAGGCCGTGACGGGAAACTCGATCCATCCGACTGATGACCGGCCGGCAAGCGCCATGGTGACATGCTCATTTACAAAGGCGACATGATCGCGCTCAGCCAGATCGGTGATGTGCGGTGGCAGGAGCGCCGATACGCAGTCCAGACCAAGCTCAGCGATATTGGCCGATGCGTGAATGATGAAACCGCGCCGGTCGACCCGCACCACAATGTCACCAGAGCTTTCTGCAAGAAGGCCATGCAAAACCTGACCTTCAACGTCACTCAACGCAATTTTCATACCGACGGTGCCCCAGCGATCACACGATTAAATCGTCAATCCGCTCTTAGTCAGATCTACTTTTTAACTGACGAAATCTCTTCGAAAAGTAATTCCCCGTTATTTTCCGAAAAAGATTTCCCGTGTTCGTCAGTTTCGTAAGCTTACAAGACTAAAAAACGAATCATCTCCGAATTTCGTTTACCATATTTTTCAATTGCCGAAGATGTTCCATACGTATTTGGCGCGATACGTATCTAGGCTTGGGGTGTGTTGGGGATTGAAATCACAATTCGATCATGATCCGAACAGCGGAAGGGGCGGTGCCGCAGGCCTCGGCGATTCGCTGGCGGTAGTCATCGATGATGGAGGCCACCTCCCCGGTGCCTTCGGGTCCTTCGGCCAGCACATCGCGCGTCACGCCGAGCACGGCAGCGATCGCATCGAGCCGTTCGGGCAGCGGGCGGGCCTTGCCCTTCTCCCACGCCCAGACCGTCGGCTTGCTGACGGACAAGGCAGCGGCGACATCGGCGAGCGTCAGCCCCGCTTCGCGCCGCAGCCGGTTGAGGCGCTTGCCAAGCGGCTCGCTGCTGGCGGCCCCGGCCCCCACGAGCGGCCCAGCAGGCGCGCTCTGCAACTGCGCTGCAGCTAGCGCCGCCGCGCTGAGCGCCTGTTCGAAGGCGCAGCCATAGAGCCGCTCGCTGTGCCACACGACTTTTGCATCAACGCGCCCCGCTTCGGGCAAATCCACGGCCAGTGGCTCGTCAACGGCGAGGTCGAGCGCGGTCTCCAGCAGCAAGCCGGCCGCCGAGATGTTATGGATGGTGACATTCGCGCGCTCCCCGCCCTGCACCAATCCGCTGGTTTCCAGCAACAGTGTGCGGCGCGGGGCCCGGCGTGAGTCCACGCGTTGGCCATCAAGCGGCAATTGGGGATCGAGATAAGCCTTGATGACCATGAAAAGTGCCTCCGCAGCAAGTGTTTGTGCGGGTTCACAGTCCGGGCCCAAAGGTTAAGACCGGGTATTGAAGTATGGTTAAATCGGGCTGACCGTACTAAATTTAAGTTAACTGAGCAGCGGCTGTTTGCGGGGCATCGTGATGACGCCCCTCCCGATCAATCCTTGGCGTCGAGGCCGTAGGCGGTGTGAAGCACGCGCACCGCGAGTTCGGTCTCGTCCTCGTCGATCATGACGCTGATCTTGATCTCGGAGGTGCTGATCGCCTGAATGTTGATGCCCCGGTCGCTAAGCGCGCGGAACATCGACGAGGCGACCCCGGCATGGCTCTTCATGCCGACGCCGACGACGCTGATCTTGGCGATCTTGCTGTCGGTGATGATGCGGTTGAAGCCGATCGCATCGCGGCGGTCCTCCAGCAGCGCCTGCGCGCGGGCGAGGTCGGACTGAGGCACGGTAAAGGTCACGTCGGTCTCGCCCTTGTCGCGGCCGACGTTCTGGATGATCATGTCGACATTGATCGAGGCCGCAGCGAGCGGCTCGAAGATGTTGGCCACCGCGCCCGGACGGTCAGGCACGCGGGTGAGGATCACCTTCGCCTCGTTCTTGTCATGCGCGATGCCGGTCACAAGCTGGCGTTCCATCAAGCCCTTCTCCACCAATTCGTCCATTTCCTGTTCGGAGACGATCATCGTCCCGGGCAGATCATCGGCAGGCGGGGCGCCTTCGCCGATGAAGCTCGATAGCACCTGCACCCGCACCTTTTCCTTCATGGCAAGGCCGACCGAGCGGGTTTGCAGCACCTTCGCGCCCACGGATGCCAGTTCGAGCATTTCCTCGTAAGTCACCGCCTTCTGCTTCTTCGCCTTTGCGACGATGCGCGGGTCGGTGGTGTAGACCCCGTCGACATCGGTGTAGATGTCGCAGCGGTCAGCCTTGATCGCGGCGGCGACTGCCACCGCCGAGGTATCCGACCCGCCTCGGCCCAGCGTGGTGACGCGATTGTCCGCAGACAGCCCCTGAAAGCCGGGGATGACCGCGATCTCGCCAGCTTCCATCGAGGCGATCAGCGCTTCGGCATTGATCGATTCGACCCTCGCCTTGGCGTGAGCCTCGACGGTATGGATCGGCAATTGCCAGCCGAGCCAACTCCTCGCCTTGCACCCCAGCGCCTGCAGGGTCAGCGCGAGGAGGCCGCTGGTAACCTGCTCGCCGCTCGCCACCACGACGTCATATTCAGCCGGATCATAGAGCGGATTGGCTTCGCGGCAGAAGTTCACGAGCCGGTCGGTCTCGCCCGCCATGGCGCTCACCACCACCGCGACCGAATCGCCGCGCGCGGCCTGCGCGCGCACGATATTGGCGACGCGGCGAATGCGCTCTGTCCCGGCCATGGATGTGCCGCCGAATTTCATCACGATGCGGGCCAAGAGGAAGCTCCTGCTGGTGAGTGTTCGCGCGCGCTGTTAGGGTGGGTTCATGGGAAACGCAAACGTATCGAATGTTACAATTCGCCCCGACGAGGCAGATTTTTTCGCAAAGCTGGCGCGCGACTGGTGGAATCCGAAGGGGCCGATGGCCTCGCTCCATCAGGTGAACCCGGTGCGCATGGCGTTTATCCGCGATGCGATTGACGCGCATTGGCCCGAAGCAGCGGCATCCGCGAGGCCGCTGGCGGGCAAGGCGGCGCTCGATATCGGCTGCGGCGCGGGGCTGGTGTGTGAACCGCTCGCACGGCTTGGCGGCGCGGTGACAGGGGTGGATGCGGCGGCGGAGAATGTCGCAGCGGCGAGCGCCCATGCGGAGGCCGTGGGCCTCGACATTCGCTACATGGCGGGCGAGGTTGCCGGGCTCGACATCGGCACCTTTGACCTTGTCACCTGCCTAGAAGTGATCGAGCATGTCGCTGACAAGCCCGCCTTCCTGCGCGATGTCGCGGCGCGGCTGGCGCCCGATGGCCTGCTGGTGATGTCGACCCCCAACCGCACGGCAGCGAGCCGGGTGCTGCTGGTCGGCGCGGCGGAGGCGGTGGGCTATGTCCCCAGGGGCACGCACCATTGGGAGGATTTCATCACGCCCGAGGAGTTCGAGGCGCTGCTGACTGACGCGGGCCTGACGATCACCGCCCGGCGCGGGATCGCATGGCGGCCGGGCAAGGGGCTGCACTTGTCGGACGATATGGCGCTGAATTACATCTTAAGCGCCCGGCGCGCCTAATCCCGTCACCCAAGCGGAAGCTGGGGCCTAGAGCGGCAAGGTGTGGAGCGTGAGGCCCTGGGTCCCAGCTTTCGCTGGGATGACGGTTAGGGGCAGCTGCGCGCCTTCAGCGGCCCATCGCTGAACACGCCCGCCACGCCCGCAGCCTTCAGCATCGCGGCCCACTGCACATCGCCGCAGCCCCGGCCCTTGGGATCAGTGCCGGTGCGCAAGGCGGGCGGCAGGAATTCATTCTCCGGCCGCACGGTCCACGCATGCACCGCCATCCCTGCCGCCTTGGCGTCGGCGACAAGCGATGTCGGCGCGCCATCCGGGCCGAGGATCATCAGGATATTCGCCCCCAAAGCGTCGGCATATTTCGCCACCTCGGCCAGCCCGGTGGGCGTCACCATCTCGGCATAGCGCATCGCGGGTTCATCCGCCGGGCCGCCGATCGGCGCGACCAGCTGCACCAGCTTGAACCCGCCGCCGCGCTGCTTCAGGCGCTGCAAGGGGGCAATCTCGAAGCTCTGGATGAAGACCGGGTCGGCGGGGGTGATGCCCAGCACGCGCAAGTCGCGCAGCAGCAGATCGACCATGTCGACCCCGGCGTCCTGCAACAGGAATTCGGGGTGCTTGAGTTCGGGGTAGAGCCCGATCCGACGGCCCGTGGCAGCCTCCTTGGCGCGCACCAGCTTCACGACTTCTTCGAAGGTCGGCACCTGATACAACCCATCGAACCGCGCATTGGCGGGACGCAAGCCGGGGATGCGCTCCTTCACGCGCAGGGTGCGCAGTTCGGCGAGGGTGAAGTCCTCGGCGAACCAGCCCGCCACCTTCTGCCCGTCAATCGTCTTGTCGCGGCGGCGATCTTCGAATTCCTCGCGGCTGGCGACATCGGTGGTGCCCGACAGCTCGTTCTCGTGCCGCGCCACCAGCACCAGATCCTTGGTCACCACCAGATCGGGCTCGATGTAATCCGCCCCCTGATCGATCGCGAGCTCATAGGCGGCGAGGGTATGCTCGGGCCGCTCGGCACTGGCACCACGGTGGGCGATGATGAGCATAGGGTCCTCCTGCGCTGCCGCCGGAGTGATCACCAGCGCCATCAGCGCAATCAGAGCAAGGCTGCGGACCATTCGTCTTCCTTGAAACCGACCAGCACGCCGCCCGGATGTTCGACGATGGGCCGCTTGATGATGCTGGGGTGCTGGACGAGCAAAGCGACAGCCGTGTGACTGTCAGCGGCAAGCGCCTTGTCCGCATCAGAGAGCGCACGGAAGGTCGTGCCCTTGCGGTTCACCACCGCTTCCAGCCCCGCCGCAGCGATCCACGCAGTGAGCCGCTCGGGATCGGCGCCTTCTTTCTTGTAATCATGGAAGGTGTAGGCAAGGCCCTGCTTGCCGAGCCAAACCCGCGCCTTCTTGACCGTGTCGCAATTGGGGATGCCGTAGAGGTGGATCATCATTGTCTCCGCTCAGAATTTCGGCCCAAGATGCGCATCGGCAATCGCCACGGCGAGCGCATCGGCGGCATCGCTCCCCGCGAGCGCGACGCCGGGAAGCAGCACCTTCACCATCGCGGCGACCTGCGCCTTTTCCGCCGCACCGGTGCCGGTGACGGCGTTCTTCACCAGCCGCGCGGCATGTTCATTAACCGGGAGCCCCGCGGCGCCGCAAGCCGCCAGCACCGCGCCCCGGGCCTGCGCGAGCTTGAGGCTCGATTGCGGGTTTGCGTTGACGAAGATTTCTTCGGCGGCGGCGCGGATGGGGCGATATTCAGCGATCACAGCCGTCAACCCTGCCTGAAGGGCCGCCAGCCGCTCGGATATCGGGGCGGACGGATTGGTCTTTATCTGCCCATTGGCAACATGGCTGATGCGCGCGCCCTCAGCGCCGATCACGCCCCAGCCGGTCGAAGAGAGCGAGGGGTCAAGGCCGAGGATCAATGCCACTGGATAAACCCCGTTCGTCTTGAGCTTGTCGAAGGACTGTTCTTCTCTTTCAGAACAGGCTGAAGAAAATGCAGCCCTTCGACAAGCTCAGGGCGAACGGTTTGGTAGTACTTATCCCAGCTTCTCCATCACCGCGTCGGGGATTTCGTAATTGCCCCACACGGTCTGCACGTCATCATCATCGTCGAGCGTGTCGATCAGCTTCATCAGCGTGCCGGCAGTCTCTTCGTTCACTTCGACGCTGAGCACCGGCTTCCACGCCAGCTTGACGTTGTCCGCCGCGCCGAGCACCTTTTCCAGCTCGCTCGCCACGCCGTGAAGCGCATCGGCAGCGGTCCAGATGGTGTGGCCGTCTTCCGAGCTTTCGACATCATCGGCGCCCGCCTCAATCGCGGCTTCGAGCACCTTTTCCTCGTCGCCCACATCCGCCTTGTATTCGATCATGCCCCGGCGTTCGAAGCCGTGGCTCACCGAACCTTCCGACCCGAGGTTCCCGCCGTTCTTGCTGAAGGCGGTGCGCACATTGGTAGCGGTGCGGTTGCGGTTGTCGGTCAACGCCTCGACGATCAGCGCCACACCCCCCGGGCCATAGCCTTCGTAGCGGATCTCGATGTAATCCTCACCGCCCGCTTGGCTGGCCTTGTCGATCGCACGCTGGATATTGTCCTTGGGCATCGACTGCGCGCGCGCCGCGTTGACCGCGAGGCGCAGGCGCGGGTTCATGTCGGGATCGGGCATGCCCATCTTGGCCGCCACGGTGA
>OFDC01000227.1_pt1 | contig 51061 bp, 42 predicted proteins | sample 1520941 | NCBI WGS metagenome assembly OFDC01 (sample SAMEA94258168, study PRJEB24077) | hot springs metagenome | biome: Aquatic biome; feature: Water | place: India | collected 2012-12-06 | depth 5 m | reverse complement strand
CCGCCGCCCGCCCAGGCTCGTGCTCCGACGCCACCGCCAACCCCGCCCCCACCTCCTGAGGCCCGCCCGCAACCGGCGACGGAGGCACCGCCCCCACCGTCCGAATCCGCGCCGGAATTGAAGCCGTCGCTGCCGCCCGAGCCTCAATCCCAACCTCCTGCGGAACAGGCAGCCGAGCCCTACCCGGTACCGCCTCAAAAGCAAGCGGCACTTGTGCTGCCCGAGCCCGCCGCAGAAGCGCCCGCCCCCTCGCCGACGGGGAAGGCGTCTCCCGCGCCTCCCGCGCAGGCTCCGGCGGCCGAATCGCCTCCAAAGGTCACGCAGCCTCCGGCTATCCCCCACCAGCCTTCGGCCAGTTCCGCCCAACCTCCGGCCAAGCCGGCCAAGCCCGCGAAGCCCAGGGAGGAGACGCCGCGCCAGCCGACACAAACGGCGAAACTCGATCTCAGCGTTCCGTCCGTTCCCGCAGCAACGTTCAGCGCTGCCGTCGGGAGCGGAACGGGTGGCGTCGAGCGCCCGCCGGGCATCACGCGGTCCGGCCTCAACGACGAGTTTGCACGCGGCGTCATCCGCGCGTTGCAGCGGACCATGCCGCAGCTGTCAAATACGCTCGGCCGGGTCACGGTGCGGATCGTGCTCAACATGAACGGCAATCTGGTCACGACCACGGTTATCCGGCCGTCCAATGTGGCGGGGCTCGACCAGAACGTCGTGTTCGCGACCCGACAGTCGAGCTTTCCGTTGCCGCCGGGCAATTCGAAGCCCGACGATCTCATTTTCTTCGTCACATACATCTATCGGTGAAGGGGCGGGGTGGGGTGGCGCGCTGAGAGAGTGCAGTCATTTTTGCATCCAATTCTCAAGGCCCGGCAGTCGCCAAACCTCCCGTTCGGCAGAGGAACTGCCACCGGAAGTAATTCAGTACTTCCACCAGAGCGCGTTCAGTCAAAGCGGAAAAATGAACGCGCTCTGGGTCTTTGATTTTGAGCATGTTCTCACGGAAAACCGGCATCCACTTTTCCGGAACATGCTCTAGATTTCGTCCGAGCCTTGTCGCGTCCTCAGGTTTGCTTGCTGTTACAGTCTACATCCCATGATCGCCAGGCGGCGTCTCGATTCGCGATGACTTTGGTCGACAACAAGAGCAACATCCCAGGATTACGCCGCATTCTGGCGGAAACTTTCGGTTAGGGTGGTCCTATCTATGCACGCTATCGCGAGCACGTCATGCGGGACAGGAGAATGACGACCTTCGGAACACCGGAAGGCGCTGCCTCAGGCAGAACTGTGTTGCGAAAGCCTACCATCGCGCTGGCGCTTGGCGGCGGGGGGGCGCGTGGATTGGCCCATATCGCGCTGCTCGAAGTGCTCGACGAGCGCGGCCTCAAGCCGTCGCTCATCGCTGGAACGTCGATTGGGGCGATCATCGGGGCGGCCTACGCTTCGGGGATTCCGGCCAGCCACATTCGGGCGCATGCGGAGGCGGTCCTCAGCCACCGTTTCGACCTCGTGCGGCAGATTTTTTCGGCGCGGGCGACGCCGGTCCAGAGGATGCTGAACCTGCTGCAGCTGCGCAGCGAGGTCCTTCGGCCCGAGCTTTTGCTGCGAATGCTGATGCCGCCAAAATTCAAGCGAGACTTCGCGGAACTCGACATCCCGCTTCGCATCGTGACGACCGACATTCACGGCTATAAGCCCGTTGTTTTCGACGAGGGCCCGCTTCTCCCTGCTGTCGCGGCGAGCATGGCCATTCCAGCGCTGTTCACTCCGGTCGAGAATGGTGGAAAGCTTCTGCTTGACGGCGGGCTCGTCAATCCACTTCCCTTCGACCTGATCGAAGGGCGCGCCGACATCACCATCGCCATCGATGTGTCTGGAACGGCGGGGGCCGCCGAGGAGCAGCGCAAGCCGACGGCGTTCGAGGCGCTCATCGTCGCCTCTCAGATCCTGCAGCATTCGATCGTTCGCGAAAAACTCTTGAACATTCGCCCGGACATTTTCGTCGATACGCCGGTGAACCGCTTCGGCATTCTCGAATTCCACAAGTACAAGGACATCCTTGCCGCCGCGGAACCGGCGAAGGAGACGCTCCGCCGGCAACTGGATCGCGTGATGGGGGCGGTGACGGTTGCTCCCGTCGGCTGACCGGGCCGGTTGAGACACTCTGGGACGGTGGGCGAGCCTACCGCGCCACTTTGGCCGTCAGGTCGTACTCGTCGGCGTCGGTGATGCGCGCCTTGATCAGGTCGCCTGGCTTCAGGCCGAACTCTCCGTCGAGATAGACCGCTCCGTCGATTTCAGGCGCATCCCATTGCGAACGGCCCACCGCGCCTTCGTCGTCGACCTCGTCGATCAGCACGTCGATGGTGCGGCCGACCCGCGACGCCAGGATCTCCGCGCTGACTTCCTGCTGCACGGCCATGAAGCGATGCCAGCGCTCCTCCTTGACCTCCTCCGGCACGGCACCCGGCAGGGCGTTGGCGGCGGCGCCTTCGACCGGCTCGTACTTGAAACAGCCTACGCGGGCGAGCTTGGCTTCGCGCAGAAAGTCGAGCAGCATTTCGAAATCGGCCTCGGTCTCACCGGGGAAGCCGACGATGAATGTCGAGCGGATTGCGAGATCGGGGCAGACACGGCGCCATGCCGCTATGCGATCGAGCGTGTTGCCCGGCCCCTTTGCGATCTGCGCTCCGGGGCGCCGCATCGCTTTCAGGATTGACGGCGAAGCATGCTGGAAGGGGATGTCCAAGTATGGGAGGATCTTGCCCTCGGCCATCAATGGGATCACGTCGTCAACATGGGGGTAGGGATAGACGTAGTGCAGGCGTGTCCAGACGCCGAGTTCGCCCAAGGCGCGCGTGAGGTCGAGGAACTTGGCCTTGAGAGGCTGTCCCTTCCACGGGCTTTCCGCATACCTGATGTCGAGGCCATAGGCGCTCGTATCCTGGCTGATGACTAGCAGCTCCTTCACGCCTGCGCGCACGAGTGCCTCGGCCTCGGCCATCACCTGATTCGCCGGCCGGCTGACCAGATCGCCGCGCAGGCCCGGGATGATGCAGAACGAGCAGCGGTTGTTGCAGCCCTCTGAAATCTTCAAATACGCGTAGTGGCGGGGCGTGAGGCGCAGGCCCTCGGGAGGAACGAGGTCGACGTAGGGATCATGGACGGGCGGCACCGCATCGTGCACCGCCGAGACGACGGCCTCGTACTGGTGGGGACCGGTGACCGCCAGAACGCCTGGGTGACGGTCACGGATGACCGCTTCGTCCTTGCCGAGGCAGCCCGTCACGATCACACGCCCGTTTTCGGCCATCGCTTCGCCGATGGCCTCAAGACTCTCGTCGCGGGCGCTGTCGAGAAAGCCACAGGTGTTCACCACCACGACGTCAGCGCCGTCGTAGTCACGGGCGATGGTGTAGCCCTCGGAACGGAGCTTCGAGATGATGCGCTCGCTGTCGACCAGCGCCTTGGGGCATCCGAGCGATACAAAGCCGACCTTCGGCGTGGACTTCAGCGCGCCGTTTCCGGTCGCGCTCTTCGGTGATTGTGTCATGGCGTCTTTGTAGACGCGAGCCGGGCGACGCCACAAGTGCGGGCGGCCGTCCGGGCGGGTTCGCCTACCGCGTCATTCCGCGCAGCAGGGGGGCATCGGCGCCTCCGAGACGGGAGGCCGGGTTCGGCGGCTCGGTTGCGGCCACCGGCGCTGTATCGATGATCCGGTGCTCGCCGCCGGCCTCGTCCGCTGGCGCTCTCCGCGCATTCGCGTTGGACTTTGGATCGCCGGCCGTTGCACTCCAGCCGGCAACCGCGGGGCCTTGGGTTGCCTTGGCCGCCCCTTGGCTCGACTTGACAAACTGGCGCAGGAGGCTGGCGTTCGCCGCCGCACCCTCCCGGCCGATCTCTTCCGACGCAATCGCTTTCGACTCGTCGAACTTGCCCTGGAGACCGAGAACCAGGGCGAGGTTCTGACGGATCTTCGGGTTGGCCGTTCCGCCGGTCTGCTCGATCCGGCGAAGCATCTCCTCGGCGCGGGCGGCTTCGCCCCCCATCGCGTAGGCCATCGCGAGATTGTTCATGACCGAGGTCTGGTCGGGCGCAAGCGTCATGGCGCGCTCAAACAGGGGGATGGCGTCGGTGAACTTGCCTTCCTTGGCGAGGATAGTGCCCTTGGCCGATATCACGCGCCAGTCCGGCTTGCCGGGATCATCGGCGACGGCCAGCATCTGCTTTGCAATTCCGATCTGATCCATCTCCAGGGCCAGACGGCCATATTCGGAAGCGACGTCCTTGTCGTGGCCGTAGAACATGGCGAGTTGCTGCATCACCGCGAGGGCCTGGCGCTTCTCACCCATGGCACGCAGGTTCTTCGCGTAAGACAGGCCGGCTTCCTTATCCGAGGGCTTTTCCTTGTACTTCTTGCCCCAGTACTCCGTGGCTTTCTCAAGCTCGGTTCTGTTGTCGCTCGACTTTCCGCCGCCAGCGTCGGCTTCGGCAACCTGCTTCTCGGCAGCGGGCGAACCGAGCATGGACGTCAGGTTCTCCCCGGACTGGGCGCATGCACCGAGCATCATGGCCGCCGCCATCGACGCCAAGGTCGCCGCCATCCTGCAGTGGCTCGGCATTGACTGTGCAACGGTGTAACCGGACATGGGCGCCCCTCCCGACGAATTCATCGGGCGTCATATTGTGGGACAGCCGTCAACAAACGCTTAAGGCCTGACGCGCCCTGGAACTGCGGGTTCAGTCCGCGGCGGCCTCGCGGGTCGCCCCCCTCCCCCATTCCGCCCAACTTGGCAGCGCCATGACCGCGGCCATGTAGGCCTGCGCCGTGCGGCTGTCGCCAAAGGCAGACAGGTCGATGGCGTAGCTCGCAAACCGCGAGACGACGGGTGCGTACATGGCGTCGGCTGCCGAGAAGTCGCCGAAGAGAAATGGCCCATTCTGGCCGAAGCGGGTCCGGCAGTCGGCCCAAAGGGCCAGAATCCGCCGCACGTCCGAGGGGATCGCACCGGCGTCGGCTGGCTCGAGGCCGCGAGCTTCGAAGTCCATCGGGCAGTTCTGCCGAAGGGCCTGGAAACCTGAGTGCATCTCGGCCGACACGGCCCGTGCGATCGAGCGGGCGCGGGCATCGGGCGGCCAGATGGCAAGCTCGGGGTGACGGTCGGCAAGGTGCTCCATGATCGCAAGCGTATCCCAGACCGTGAGGCCATTGTCGATCAGGACCGGGATCTTGCCCGGCGACGAATAGCGCGCAATGTCGCGAGCGGTATCGGGCGACCGCAGGCGGATCGGCACCTCCTCGAAGGGAATGGCGAACTCGCGCATCAAGAGCCACGGCCGCAGGGACCAGCTCGACCACATCTTTGAGCCGATCACGAGACGGTAACGGGGTGTCGACATGGCAGTTGGTCCCAGTTGTGCCGCAGTTCTTGGGCTATTGCGCGCGGATGCGACGCGTGACCTCACCTTGCGCAGCCCGCTGGCTTGGTGTCATGCAAACGATGTCTACACTCGGCCTCATGTGGATGCCTAGCCCCGATGCGGGCTCGCGCCAGCCCGTCGGGCGCGGCGACACATGACCTGAATGCGAGGGGCAATGAACGACAATCCACGGCAATCCAACGGCGTCCCGTTCTCGCGGGCACAAGTTGCGGCGCTTTTCTTCGACGGCCCCGGCGGCATGCCGATCCACCTCGTCCGCGATGGCGGAGAGCCGATGATCGACGCCGCCACAAAACGGTGGCTCAAGGAAACCGCCTTCCTACCGGCCGCGAAGAAACAGGCCCTGGTGCCCGCTTCGGACGGCAGCCTCGCCGCCATCATGCTCGGGCTTGGCAACGGCAAGGCCGGAGAACCGTCCGGGCCTTCCGAATTGCTGGTCGGGCAGCTGGCCAGCACGCTACCGCCGCGCGACTACCGCCTTGCGGACGCAGCGCCGGAAAACGCTCATCTGGCGGCCCTGGCATGGGGCCTTGGCGCTTACCGCTATCGACGCTTCAAGACTGCGCCTGGAACGGTCGAGGGGCCTGAGGGTCTGGCCCGGCTGGCCTGGCCAGAGGGCATCGACCGGGAGCGCATCCTCACGGAGCTCGAGGCCGTTTATACAGGGCGCGACCTAATCAACACGCCGGCCTCGGATCTCGGCCCGGAGGAGATCGAGCAGGCGGCACGGGCGCTGGCCCGGCTCCATGGCGCCACCGTCAGCGTGGTCGCCGGCGACGAACTGCTCTCTCGCAATTTTCCGCTCGTTCATGCCGTCGGTCGGGCCAGCTCGCGCGCGCCGCGTCTCATCGATCTCGTGTGGGGCAGTCCCGACGCGCGGAAGGTAACGCTCGTCGGCAAGGGCATCGTGTTCGACACGGGCGGGCTCGACATCAAGCCGTCGAGCTCCATGCTCCTGATGAAGAAGGACATGGGCGGTTCTGCCGTTGCGCTGACGCTCGCCCACATGATCATGGCCACCCGGCAGCCAGTGCGGCTACGCGTGATCATCGCGGCGGCCGAAAACAGTATCTCGGGGAACGCATTCCGGCCGAGTGACGTGATCGCGAGCCGCCTCGGGCCAACCGTCGAAATAGGCAACACGGACGCAGAAGGCCGTCTGGTGCTTGCCGACGCCCTGGCGCTGGCGGACGAGGAGACGCCCCATACGCTACTGACCTTCTCGACCCTGACGGGCGCCGCGCGCGTCGCACTCGGGCCGGACCTGCCGGCCTTGTTCTCAGACGACGATGCATTCGCCGCAAGGCTCGTCGAGACCGGGCAGGCGATCGGCGATCCCATGTGGCGGCTTCCGCTATGGAGCGGGTATGACCGGGGCCTCGAGAGCGAGGTGGCCGACATGGGCAACGTATCGGAAAGTCCATTCGCGGGCGCTATCACCGCGGCGCTGTTTCTGCGCCGGTTCGTCAAGAATGCTGGCCGTTTTGCGCATTTCGATCTCTACGGGTGGCGGCCGGCTCCGCGGGCGCTCGGGCCCAAGGGTGGCGAGCCCCAGACTGCGCGTGCCGTGTTCGATGTCCTTGCGCGGGAGGCCAAGTGATGACAGCCCCGCCGGCCACACTCGACCCACGGCGGCACGCGTTCAGGCCCGATCTCGCCGACGAAGCGTTGCGTGGTCGTGTCGCTGCGGATCGCTTCACTCCTGGGGGGGGCGCCGTCATCTTTCGCGCATCGGTTCCGATGCGGAAAGTACCGGTGGCGTCGGCGGCGTTCGAGACCGAGGCGCTGTTCGGCGAGCGTGTCAGCGTGTTCGACATTACGGCCGAAGGATGGGCGTGGATACAGCTCGCGGGAGACCGTTACGTCGGTTATGTGCCGGCCGATACGCTGGCGTATGGCATCGGCCCCCGGACCCATCGGGTGAAGGCGACGGGCACGTTCGTCTATGCGGTGCCCGAGATCAAGTCGCCGCCGCTGATGCATCTGTCGCTCAACGCCTCATTCGCCGTTGCCGAGACCGGCGAGCGCTTCTATCGGCTCGACACCGGTGGATACGTCATCGCGCGCCACGTGACCGAAGTCGGCTGGGCGGACCGCGACTTCGTCGAGGTCGCCGAGCGCTTCCTCGGCACGCCCTATCTTTGGGGCGGCAAGACACGGGTCGGGCTCGACTGCTCGGGGCTCGTCCAAATCTCGCTCGCAGCGTGCGGCATCGAGGCGCCACGCGACACCGATATGCAGCGTGCGGAGATCGGCTCAGAGATTCCCGTGCCGGAAGACCTCGAAGGTCTTACTCGCGGCGACATCGTATTCTGGCAAGGGCATGTGGGCATCATGGCAGACGCCGTCATGATGCTGCACGCAAATGCGCATCACATGTCTGTCGCCATCGAGCCTCTGCCGGAGGCCGCCGCCCGTATCAAGGCGTCAACCGGGAATGACATTATCACCATCCGACGCCTGCCCGGCCTTACCCGCATCGTCTAGGCCGTCGCGGGCGCGCTGGACCAGGGTCACGTCCGCCGGCTGTAGGGCAGGAACGTCCGGTCCTTGATGAGAATTGCGTCGCCGTCGGCGCGGTCCATCAAGGCGGATATGCGATGCCCTCGCCGCCACTGGCGGCCGTCGGCGAACGACACGATCGTCTCTACGGAGAGCAGGCTGCCAGTCGCCGCGGAAAAGTAGTGGCGGGTGATTACGTTGCCGGCGGCAATCTCGCGGATCATATTCTCAAAGTCGTCGAGCGACCCGATCTCGCAATCCTCATAGAACTCGGTTCCGATCTCGACGTCGAAGCGCTGGTCGGCCCGCACCATCAGCTCCATTGGGCAGGCGCCCGCTATACAAGGCTGGAGCGCCAGCCTCAGCCCGGATGCATCCTGACGAGCTTCGACACCGGCGACACCGGCAAGGTCGTCGGCCGCCCGCTTGATGCCAGCGAAAGCGGCAGACAATTTCGTGCGGTAGACATCGTCGGATAACATTTGCGAGCCTCGCATTGGCCGGGCATCCGCGGATGCCGACGCCTCGTCAGCCTACATACCTTATTTTGCGGACCTGGTCGTCGACAAATCTCACTCCGGGACTTCGGTCTGCGGCGACGCGTCAGCGGTTCGTAAGCTTCAGCTCAATGCGCCGATTGCGTCGCAAAATCTCTTCGCTGGCACCGTCCTCGAGGGGCTGGAACTCACCGTATCCGGCCGCCACGAGCCGCTTTGCCGGCACGCCCTTCGCGATGAGGTATTTCACGACGGAGAGGGCTCGTGCCGTCGACAACTCCCAGTTCGAGGGGAATTGCGGATTGGAGATCGGGCGGGCGTCGGTATGTCCGTCGACCTGCAGTGCCCAATTTACCTCCGAGGGGATGCGCGCCTCGAGTTCCAGGATCGCGGTCGCCAACTGGTCGATTGTGCCCAGGCCCTCGGGGCTCATGGCCGATTGTCCGGTCGGGAACAGAACCTCCGACTGGAACACGAAACGATCGCCGACGACGCGGATATCCTTTCGACCCGCGAGGACCGTGCGAAGGCGACCGAAGAAGTCGGAGCGATAGGATTTGAGCTCCTGGACCTGCAGAGCGAGGGCCGCGTTGAGGCGCGCGCCCATGTCCTTGATGGTCGTCTGGCTTTCGGCGTTACGCTTCTCCGACGCCCCCAGCGCCTCGTTCAAGGCGGCGATCTGGCGGCGAAGTGCGGCCAGCTGCTGGTTCAAAAGCTCGACTTTTGCAAGCGCCTCGGAGGAGATCTCCTTTTCCTTCGAGAGATCGTTCGACAGGCCGCCCAGGCGGATTTCGGCGTCCTTCAACTTATCGTCGATTCCCAGTCCCGCCCCCGAGAGCTTCTCGTTCTCGGACCGTAGCGTCGCGATCGTCGCCTGCAGCACCGCCAGTTCGTCCTCGGACTTCTTGCCGCGATCCTGCTCCAGCGAGAGAATGTTCGTCAGCTCGGTGATCTGGCGCGTCAGGCGGCGCAGCACCGCGTCCTTGCCGCTACTTTCCTGCGCGACGTAATACTGGGCGATCATGAAGACCGACATGAGGAACGTCACGACGAGCAGCAGCGTCGAAAGGACGTCGACGTAGCCGGGCCAGAACTCCCCGTATTCCCCGCCGCTCCCGCGCCTGCCGCGACCGATGGCCATGCCTCAGCTCCGCCGGTTGGCAGTGTCGAGTACGGCTTGGCGGAGCGCTTGCGCCGTCTCGGCCTGATGCTGGGAATGCTCGTCCAGCCATTCGCGCACGACCTTCTGCTCGGTACGCATCTGGGTGACCAGCGTGTTGACGCCGCGCGCCAGCTCCTTGACGTGCTCGTCTGTCTCGACCGCCGAGCGACCCGAATGTTCGATCTTGTCGGAGAGCCCCATGATCGAGCGATTGAGGCCATCCAACATGACGATGAGACGACGCGTGCCCTCGTCCGCGACGCCCGAGCCCGGCGTCAGCTCGGTGATCCCCGACAGCCATTCCTCGAGTTCGTTGTAGAACCGATTGTGAGCGTGGCTTGCCTGGAGCTCCAGGAAGCCAAGAATGAGTGAACCTGCCAGACCCAGAAGGGAGGAGGAGAACGCCGTGCCCATGCCCCTGAGCGGCGCGGCGAGACCCGCCTTCAGATCGTCGAAGACGGCCGCCGTTTCCCCACCTTTGGTGTCGAGCGTGGCGATGGCCCGCGACACTGACGTGATTGTATCGAGTAGGCCCCAGAACGTGCCGAGGAGGCCGAGGAATACGAGCAGGCCGACCAAGTAACGGCCCGTGTCGCGCGCCTCGTCGAGGCGGGAGCCGATCGAATCCATGATGGTGCGCATGGAGGTGGTCGACAGAGACAACGCGCCTCGCCGGTCACGCAGCATCGTCGCCATCGGCGCCAAGAGCCGCGGCTCGGAGCCGGCCGCCAGCCCCGGATCGGAGATCCGGAAGTCGTTGACGAAGCGGATCTCGGGATAAAGCCTTATCACCTGCCGGAATGCGTAAATGATCCCGAGGGAAAGGACGCCGAGGATCAGGCCGTTGAGCGCCGGGTTCGTCAATAGTGACGTCTGGAGCTGCTCAAACAGTATAGCCGCAATGAACCCCACCAGAATCAAGAAGATCGTCATCCGCAGCAGGAATACTCCCGGCGGCGATAACGACCTGTGCTTGTACTCCGATGCGCCGTCGCTTCCGCGTTTTCTTGCCATCGCGACCTCGCCGTGACGTGCCCAACGTCAAAATGTCTGCATCAGCGCGCGCACTCTGTCGAGTTGCACAGCCCCATTCAGGCGACGCCTGTCCAGTACTCGCAGCTTAGCAGACATTTTTAAGGCTTTTTTGCCGCCGCGGGACACGCAGGGCAAGCCTCAGCTCGCGGCCGCCTCGCGATGGGCAACCCTTCGCTCGGTTCCGGCAATGATTTCCAAGCACAAGGCATCAATTTCATCGGCGCCGACGTCATCGGCCAGACGGACGCTGACGTGCTGCGCCTTCGCGATCTGGCGCAAGCGAGCAGCATCCCCGACCGACTTGAGGCGGGACAGCAGACCCTCGCGGCCTTCGCGGCGCAGGACGACGATGAGGCTGAACGCAAACGGATCGAAGGGTGCGCCCGCCACCGGGGACGCCGGCGGGCTGTCCGCCGCTCGTTCTTCAGCCTTCGCGTCAACTGATGGCTCGACCGGAGCCTTGGCGACAGGCTCGCGTTCGCCCTTCAGCGGCGCTTCGTCCGGGCCCGACAAGACCTCCGGTGGCTCATCGCCGTCGGCCAACTCGCCGTCGGAGGGCGAGAGGGGGGACGCAGGATCCATCGCCCCCTGGCCTGCGAGCCGGCGGGAGACGAGGGGCACGCGGACCCTCAGCTCCGAAATCTCGCGGACACAAGTCTCGGTCAGCCGCTCGGCCGCAGCCGGTGTCTGATCCGGGTCCGCGGCGAACAGCGAGCGGAAGTATTTCCGTGCGCTCTCGCCCGAAAGCACCTTGGTTCGCTTGGCCATGCCTCTCGCACCACTCCTCGATCTCATGCCGCCATCTTCAGGGTGAGCCGCGAAGCGATCTCCTCGTACAGTGCGCGGACCGCGGGGGTCGCGTCCCCATACTTCTCCTCGATCGTCGTCGGTTCGTCACGATAATCGAATGCGTCCGCGATTGCAGTGCTCATCGGGATGCGGGCGTCGAGCATCGGATGATCGAGCGCGATTTCCTCGTACAGGAGGCGCTCTCGCGGGTTATCCCGTATCGCATTGCCAAGGCATACGTAACGGCGCGCGTCGAGGGGAACCTCGACCAGATCGGCTTGCGTGCGCTTGCTCTCGATCAGCAACGCAATCCGGTCTACCGCCAACTGCGACACGTAATCAGGTTTGAAGGGCACGAGCACCATATCAGCCGTCTTGAGCGCGCCGAGTGCCGCGAACGACAGGCCCGGAGGGCAATCGAGAATGACGATATCGAAATTGCCCTCGAAACGGCGGATCAGCCGCTCGATGCGCCCCCGGACTCGGGAAGAGACGAACTCCGGGTCCTTGGACTGGCGGGCTTCCTTCAGGTAAAGCTCCCCTTGGGCATCCTCAAACAGAAGTGAGCCCGGCAGCAAGGACAAGGATGGCGGCTTGCCAGACAGGTCGCGGACGTCGCCGACCCGGTGTGTCAGGTACTCGCGCGGCGCATCGGCTGCCTCGTCGAAGACATCGAGGAAATAGTCAGCAACCGTCTTATGAGCCTTGCGGGCAGCCTGCCAGCCTTCACCGCCGAGCAGTATCAGCGACGAGTTGCATTGGCTGTCCAGGTCCATGAACAACACGCGCTTGCCGCCCCAAACGGCAAACGCATGGGCAAGCATGACCGAAACAGTCGATTTGCCGACGCCGCCCTTGCGGTTGGCGACTGCCATAAATTGGGCCACTGGGACCACTCCCTCAGCTGTAAACGATATGGTGCGTTAAGAGCAGATTCGCTGGTGCCGAACCACCGCCGAGCCGGTTAACCACGCATCACCGTGCCCTGGGCGCCTCACGCGTCGGCTGCGCGAATTGAGGTGCGAGCGACATTTGGGCTTGGTATGCCTCGCGGCCAGCTCAGATTTGATTTGCGAGGGGATCCATGTCGCGCCGCTATTTTGGGACCGATGGCATTCGCGGTCAGGCCAACCGCCATCCCATGACCTCTGAGATCGCCCTCAAGGTCGGCATGGCGGCCGGCACCGTGTTTCGAAAGGGCTCCCACAAGCACCGCGTGGTGATCGGGAAGGATACGCGGCTGTCCGGCTACATGCTCGAGGCCGCTCTCATGTCGGGCTTCACCTCGGTCGGGATGGACGTCTTCCTGCTCGGCCCCATGCCGACGCCCGCGGTGGCGATGCTGACGCGCTCGCTGCGCGCCGACATCGGCGTCATGATCTCGGCCTCCCACAATCGCTTCGACGACAACGGCATCAAGCTGTTCGATCCGGACGGCTACAAGTTGTCCGACGACACCGAGCGGGAGATCGAGGAACTCATCGACGGACCGTCGTCGCAGATGCTGGCGGCGGCGGACAAGATCGGCCGGGCGACGCGCGTGGAGAGCGCTCAGGAGCGCTACATCGAGTTCGCAAAGCGGACCCTGCCCAAGGATCTGCGCCTGGATGGTCTCAGGATCGTCATCGATTGCGCGAACGGTGCCGCCTACAAGGTCGCGCCCGAGGCGCTTTGGGAACTCGGCGCGGAAGTGATCAAGCTCGGCGTCGAGCCGAACGGACGCAACATCAACGACAAGTGCGGGTCGACCTACCCGCAGCCGCTTTGCGACAAAGTTCGCGAGCTGCGCGCCGACATCGGCATTGCACTCGATGGCGACGCTGACCGGGTCGTGCTCGCGGACGAGAAGGGGCAAATCATAGACGGCGACAAGCTGATGGCTGTGATCGGCGAAAGCTGGCACAGGTCAGGCAGGCTTTCGGCCGGCGGCATCGTCGCCACCGTCATGAGTAACCTGGCACTCGAGCGCTATCTCGCCAGCGTCGGACTGACCATGGCGCGGACCAGCGTCGGCGATCGCTACGTCGTAGAGCACATGCGCAAGCACGGCTACAACGTCGGCGGCGAGCAGTCCGGCCACATCGTCCTTTCCGATTACATCACCACCGGCGACGGGCTCATCGCGGCGTTGCAGATACTGGCGGTCGTCGTGCAGAGCGGCAAACCGGTGAGCGAGGTCACGAACCGGTTCGAGCCGTTGCCGCAACTGCTCGAGAATGTCCGCTACTCGAAAGGCAAGCCGCTCGAGGACGACCGTGTCGTAACCGCCATCGAGGCCGGAAAGACGAAGCTCGGCAATTCCGGCCGGCTTGTCATCCGCCCCTCCGGCACGGAGCCCGTCATCCGCGTGATGGCCGAGGGCGACGACCGCGATCTCGTCAATCAGGTGGTCGGCGACATCGTAGAGGCCGTCCGCAAGGCGGCTGCGTGACGGGACGCTTCCGATCCGCGAAACGGAGGCACGCCAGCTGAGGCAGGCCGATGCGTTACGCGCTGGCGATCGTTGGCATGCTTGCGGCCGCCGGCGCTGTCGCGATCGCCAACCCGTTGTGCGGCATCGAGAAGACCTGTCCGCAGATGCGGACCTGCGCAGAGGCTCATTTCTACCTGACCATATGCGGTCATTCCAGGCGCGACGCCGACGGCGACGGCATCCCTTGCGAGAACGTCTGCGGGGAGAGCCGCGAGACGATGGAGGCGCGCATGGCGGCAGAGCCATTCGGTTTCGCCGCCTCGGCAACATCCCTGACCCCGTCTCCTCCGGCGCCGGCTGCGGACAGAGCCAGAGCGCCGTCCGAAAACAACGGCTTTTCGTGTGGCGCGAAGCGTACGTGCAAAGAGATGACGTCGTGCGAGGAGGCGAGGTTCCATCTCACAGTGTGTGGCAATGCACGCCTCGACGGCGACCGGGACGGCGTGCCATGCAACGCGCTCTGCAGGTAGTGCGGGCGGCAACGCCCAACGACAACGCACCAATACGCGACACGCCTTAAGTGTCCTTTAAGCGTTATCGGCGATCCTCCCCGTCATCGCCCCAACATTACAGGCGTGGGGCGCCTGAGGTAGAGGGATCGACGATGACTTTTAATCGAAGTGTGTTCATTGCCAGCGCCTTCGCCGGCGCCTTTTGCGCATTTGCCTCGGCCAAGGCGGCCGATCTCGGTGGTTACGGCGGCAGCATCAAGGACGGCGTTCCGGCCCTGGTCCAGATGTCGGCGGCACGCTTCTATGCCCGCGTCGATGGTTCCTATGCTGCCTACGATCGTCCGGAAATTTCCGAGGATCACCGGTTCGACCTCATCGAGCGAAAGATCGACCGCAACTGGGCCGTCGGCGGTGGCGTCGGCTACTATTTCAATAAGCACATCCGCGCCGACGTGACCGTCGAGCGGCGGTTCGAGACCGATGTCGAGGGCACGCTGCCGGTTGGCTCGACGCTTCCCGGCACGCGCCGGTTCGGGCTCGAGAGCACGGTCGTCATGCTCAACGCCTATTACGACTTCGATGTTCGCGGCCGTTTCACGCCTTATGTCGGCGCCGGCATCGGCTGGGCGCACCACGAGACCAAGACTGGCACCGTGACCGATCCGTGCGGCTGCACCGGCACGATCGACAGGGGCGAGGGCGGCGACATCGCAGCCGCGCTGATGGCAGGCCTCGCTATCAATCTCACGAACCGCGGCGTTCCGGCCGGCTCGGGCGAAGGCTCGGGTGAAGTGGCCCGCAACTTCTACCTCGATGTCGGATACCGCTTTCTCTACCTCGGCGAAGTCTCGACCGGGGCGGTCCGCGCCAACGTGACCACGCCGGCTCCTGCGACCATCGTCTCGGCCGATCCGACCGTCTCAGACATTCACGCACACGAGTTCCGCGTCGGCCTGCGCTACGACTTCCGCTGATACTACCGGGCTGCCGGGCTCGATTTCGAGCGCCCGGCGGCCCCTCCATCACGACTGACAAGGTCCTTCCGTTTCGCGTTCCACAAAGCTGTTCAGGGCCGCGCTCTCCAAGGATCCTCATCCCATGACGCAACTTTCTCGTATCGCCACGCTCGGGGCCGTCCTTGTGACCGCGGGCTCCGGCATCGCCACCGCCGCCGATTACGTGGGCCGCGGCGGGGTCATCCGCGACTATGGCAGCATCAAGGACTATCGCAACGTCACGCCCGTGCCAGCGCCCCATCCTGCCAACGAACCCCAGCGCGACTGGTACGTTCGCGGCGACATCGGCTACGGGTTTTATGGCGACAGCCGCACGAGCGACCATCTGTTCGGCGGCATCGGCTTCGGCCGCTACATCACGCCGTCGCTGCGCTCGGACATCACGATCGACTTCAAGGATTCGCGGTCGCACGACTTCACGTCGACGGTCAACGTCTACTACGACTTCGACCGGCACTGGGCGGTAAAGCCCTATCTCGGCGTCGGCGTGGGTGGCGCGAAGTTCAACACCGAGGGTTCGAACGCATCGAAGTACGGGGTCGCGCTCGCCGCCATGGCAGGTTTTACCATCGACATCGCGCCGTCGATCAAGCTCGACACCGGCTACCGCTTCACGTGGTCGGACGCGGGTTCATCGGACGGCACCGACGACCATGCCATCCGCACCGGCATCCGCATCGAACTCTATCCCTGATCGAGACGACCTGCGGCATACTTCATGCGGCCTGCCATCTCCCGATGGCGGGCCGTTTTCATTTGCATTTGACGGTGACCGCCGCACTTGCTGAGGTTCCCGGATGCCTTCGAACCTCACCTCCCGAGCCGCACACATGCCATCGCAGATCGACGACGTTCTAGCCCGCATCGACAGCAACCACGAGGCCGCGCTCGCCCGGCTTTTCGAGTTGCTTCGGATCGACAGCATTTCGACCGACCCTGCATTCAAGCCGAGCTGCGACCGCGCCGCGCGCTGGTGCGCCGATCAACTCGCGGATATCGGCTTTGAGGCCCGCGTCGTGCCCACCGAGGGTCACCCTATGGTGGTTGCCCACCGCAGGCGGCCGGCCGAAACGGGACCGCGGCCGCATGTGCTGTTTTACGGGCACTACGACGTGCAGCCGCCTGATCCGCTCGAGCTGTGGACGCGACCGCCGTTCGAGCCCGTTGTTGTCCATGAGCCCGGCAATGGCGACGTGATCGTCGCTCGTGGCGCCCAGGACAACAAAGGCCAGTTGATGACGTTTCTCGAGGCGGCTCGGGCCTGGAGCGAGGTGGCAGGCGGGTTGCCCGTCGACGTCTCGGTGATGCTCGAGGGCGAGGAGGAGTGCGGCTCGCCATCCCTGCCAGGCTTCCTCGACAAGCACGGGGACGAGCTCAGGGCCGACCTCGTTCTCGTCTGCGATACCGGCCAATGGGACAAGGATACGCCAGCCATCACAACGATGTTGCGTGGCCTTGCCGGGGTGGAGGTGGTCGTTACGGGACCATCGCGCGATCTCCATTCGGGCATGTACGGCGGGCCTGTGATGAACCCGATCCGGGCGCTCGCGCGGATCATGGCCGCGCTGCACGCCGATGATGGGCGCGTGGCCGTGCCGGGGTTCTACGACGGCGTCACCGAACCGCCGGCCGCGCTCAGGTCACAGTGGTCGGGCCTCGGTTTCGACGATCGGCAATTCCTCAGCGAGATCGGCCTGTCGAAGGCGGCCGGCGAATCGCGGTTTTCGGTATTGGAGCAGATCTGGGCGCGACCGACGATCGAGTTCAACGGAATTACGGGCGGCTACCAGGGCGTCGGCTCCAAGACGGTCATTCCGCCAAAAGCGTCGGTCAAGATCACGTGCCGCCTCGTCGCCGGCCAGGACGCGGACAAGGCTCTGCGCGGGATCGAAACATTTGTGCGCGCCAACCTTCCGGAGGGACTGGGCGTGGAGTTCATCGGCGCGAGGGGCAGCACGGCGACTGCATTCGACAGCACGCAACCCGCTTTCGCCGCTGCGGCGCGGGCGCTCGAGGCCGAATGGGGAAAACCGGCCGTCATGATGGGGTGTGGCGGGTCGATCCCGATCGTGACGTCGTTCAAGGACGCGCTGCACATGGACAGCCTGCTCATCGGCTTTGGCCTGGACGACGACCGCATCCATTCGCCCAACGAGAAATATAATCTCAAGAGCTTCAAGACGGGGGCGAGAAGCTGGGCGCGCATATTGCAGGAGTTGGCGGCGCTGCCGTCCGGCATGTGAGGCCAATGGGGCCGGCCGGTCCTTCAGCCAGGTGTGTTGTTGCCGCAATCGAGGCTGGACCGACTTTGCGGGCCGGGCTAAACGGGCAACGAATTTTATCGTTGCCTGATTCGCGCCAAACTTGCGCGCTCCTGGCCGGTGCCGGGCGCGGGCGTGGCAGGCGCCCGAGACAAATTTTTTGATCGGTGGCCGGGGTTCGAGATCTACTACCCTACCGGCTGTCAAAGCCATGAATGGAGCGCCGAGGCACAATGGAATCGCGCAACGTCCTTCGCTATGGTTTGATCGGGTTCGCCGTCATTGCGGTCGCGAGCGCCGCGCTCGCTCAGCGGTTTCCGGAGCGGCGAGGGCCCGAGGCTCGCAACGTCGCCGGCCAATTCGACTATTACTCACTCGTGCTCTCCTGGAGCCCCAGCTACTGCGCCAGCCGCTCGGAAAGCGACGGCTACGAGCCGCAGTGCGACCGCCGAGACGGCAAGCGCTACTCGTTCGTTCTTCATGGGCTGTGGCCGCAATATAATCGAGGCTGGCCGGAAGCCTGCCCCATCGGGCGCAAGCCGTTCGTACCGCGCCCGATCATCAGCAACATGCTCGACATCATGCCGAGCGAGAAACTCGTCATCCACGAGTATCGAAAGCACGGCACGTGCTCGGGTCTGGAGCCGTCCGCATACTACGACCTCTCGCGCAAGCTCTATCAGGGTGTTCGCATTCCGGACGCCTACAAGAATCCATTCGAGGCCAAGTTCGTCAGCCCCTCGGAACTGGTCGAGGACTTCCAGCGCGCCAACGACTGGCTGAAGCCCGACATGGTCGCCGTGTCCTGCGGCGGGCCTGGAAACCGCCTGAGAGAAATCCGCATCTGCTTCAGCAAGGACGGTCAGCCGCGCGGTTGCGGGGGCAACGAGGACCAGCGGCGCCTTTGCTCGGCCGCGAAGATGTACGTCCCGCCGGTGCGGGCGACCCAACCCGACGCGCCGGCCCAGGAGAAGTCTCCCCCGCAGCACCGGCCAACGGTGATACCGAACGCCCGCAACATCTGATCCGCGCTCAGTCGCGCCGAGGCGGAAATTCTCGAGGCGGTGGTCCTCCAGGGTCACTGTTGCGCGTGGCCGTGGCCGGTGCGATCTGATGCCCATGCCGTGCTGATGGCCGACCAAGATGTGGAGAGAACCTCCACTCGGCTCCAACAGACTTGAGCCACGTTCCAGTTGGGCGTCACCCTCGTTCCAAAACGTCGATGAGTCGGCGCCCGTCGGGGCAGCCAGCGTGAAATCAAGGGCTCGAACGTGGCAGAGGGTCATAGCATTGCAGAGGCAACCGACGCCGCGGCCCCGGCTGTGACCCGGCCTGCCCCCCAAAAGCAATACAGCGTCCTGGCGGCGGCCGTGGCTGGGTTTTTCTGTGGGGCCGCGTGCTGGCACCTGATCGGGTTCTGGTCGTTGGTCAGCGAGGCCGTATTCAATGCGCGCGGGGACGGGGACAGGGCCGTCGTGTCGAAGCCACCGGCGCGCGCACAGGGCCGAACCGCAGGCGCAGCCTTCGTGCCGCCGGCTCCGAACTGCACGACGGTCGAAAGGGACCAGACCGGAGCGGGAATCCGGTTGCGCGAGTGCACGGGATCGATGACCCGGTTGCGTCCACCGTCGGGACTGGGACGGGCGGACCTCGCGGATTTCGGGCCACAGCCGGTGCCGACCGTCATCGGATCACTCTCAGGCGAGGGCGATCGCCGCGCGAAGACGGCCGTAGAGGGCTGGTCGGCGAGAATAGAGGCCACGACAACCGTATCGGACCGGCGCTCGAATTAGACCGCCGTTAACCTCAAGCTGCGAAGCTCTAATCATCTGGCCCGAAACAAGGGGATGATCGGAAACCAAGATGCGTATTCTTATGAAAATGTTGCGGCTTTTGTGGTTGCGGGGGGACGATGCCTCCGCCCACATCGACCCGTCGACATCCAAGCAGGTCGCAGGGGCCGCCGACGCGGCCGTGATTGCGGTGGATCCGCTCAAAGTGGGACCGCCGGTCGCAGTCCCGATTGAAACGATTGCGGCGGAAACGCCAACGGAAACGTCGACGGAGACTGGCGCGGCCATGGAGCTGGTTGCGCCGATGACCGCGACGGCACCGGTCAGCAAGATCTCGCGGCGCCCGTTGGCGCTTCGTCTGGCTGGCGCAGCGCGCGCCAATAGAACAATGCGAAGCGCCAAGAAGCGGGCGCGGCGCACGACCACCGGAACGACACCGCGCCCGGTCGTGGTGTCAGCTCGCAAGGCGAAGCGTACCCCGGATCTCTATCCGATGAAGCGCCGACCCGCGATGGCTCGCAAGCCGGCACTGAAAGTCCTGGTCGAGCGGCCAAAGGTTCGCCCGTCCGCCATGATTATACCGATGCCGGTCGTGGCTCGCCAGTCTGTGACGAAGCCGAACGCGTCTGCGGCGAAATCGGTTGCGATGAAGCTCAAGAAGGCCGCTTGAGGCCCAAAGGAACCGCACCGGACCTCCAGTCCCTTGCGGTTCCTCGCATGCATCCAAGGTCAAGCAGTCTTGCGAATACGCTCGCTGCGCCACTGCGCCGGAGCAAACCCGATATAGCCGTGCGTCGCGCTCGATCCGCCCGTCAGCAGTGTGGGATTGTGGCTCCACTGGCCGGCCAGACGCATGACATGCTCGGCGGTCGGATGCATGAGCAGTTCTCCGCCTGCGTCGCCACGGCGACCTTTGACACCGCGTAGCTCATAGAGTTTCAGGCCCAGCGCCCTCTCCTCGCGCGTCGGCCGGCCGCGACTGAGGATGATGCCGGCATCCGAGATTGCGAACGACCGCTGAATCTTGCCGTCGGTCGCCTTCGCCCAGGAGAAAAGATCGAGGTCCGGGAACGCGGCGAAGGCCTGCACTTCGGGATACCGGTTGGCCAGGCCTTGTTGCAGGGCCGTGAACTTGTCGACGAAGCCCGCTCCTTGCGGCAGCGGCAGGCTTGCGCTGACCGCGAAAACCCAACCCTCGTAGGGTGGCGAAACGAACACGCGTCCCGGTCCCAACGCATGGTCATAGACGGCGCCTATTCCGCAGTCCCAATTCGAGGGAAGCAACTCCTCGAGACCGAGCATCTGGGCAACCTCGAGGGGGTTGGCACCCTTGACGGCGATCCACGCCATGTCGGGTCCGAATGGACACGGCCTGTCGGGTGCCGCTTCGAACACCACTTTGCGCTCCATCATGCGAGGAAGCAGAACCAGCGCCGCAATGGCGACGGTCGTCAGCACGAGAAGTATGAGTATTGCGATCATGTGCGCCCAGCTTACCTGTGAGCGAAGACTACCGAGTCGCCAGACGTTCGCGAAGCTCAGGACGCGGCAAGGTTGGGGAAAAGATGTAGGTCGGACCGGTGCGGCCTCGATCTTCCTCAATATGCGCTCGCGAGGCCGCACCCCAAAACGAGAAAGGGCCCGCCAAGTGGCAGGCCCTTTCGGTCGTCCCTCCGGGGGGGCAGGACGACAGGTCGACTTTATCCGATCAGTACGTGAACTTCGCGGTGAAGGCGAAGCGCTCGTCGCACTGGCCAAACGAGCCCTTGCACCAGTTCGCGATCGCGCCGTTGTTCTTCACATCGGTATCCCAGTAGCGGAAGTCGAAGGAGAACTTCTCGACGGCGAGCGTGATGCCGGCGTTCCAATAGAGGAGGCTGTCCTCGCCGTTGCCGAGAGCGAAACCATCCTTGGCATCGCCGTATTGCGCGCCGATCAGGGCGCTGATGGTGGGCGTGAACTTACCGAAAGCCGGGAGTTCGTAGGCTGCGGTGGCTTCGGTCGTCCAGACCTCGTTCTGGCCGCCCTGATACTCAGGCGAGTAGTAGACATAACCGCCGAGCGTCAGCTTCGGCAGCATCGGGATGATCGCACCGCTCGCGCCGCCCTTGATTTCAACGTAGTCCTGCTCCTTGACCTCGAACTTTGTCGGGCCACCGTCGCGAGCGCCGGGGTAGAGGTAGGCGATGACGCCGAGGTCAAAGGTCACCGGGCCCCAGGTCGGCTTGATGCCGCCGTAAACGTCAACCTCGGTGTGGGCAATGTTTGAGAAATTGCCGTTACCAAGGGCGAAGTTCTGATCGCCGAAATCGACGCCCGAAGCCCAGATGCCAACGTAGGCGATGCCGTAGCCGAAGTCTGCGCCGCCCTGGATCGTCGGGTCCTGGCCGGTCTGCGAGTAACCGCGGAACACGTAGTCCGTGGTTCCGCCGATGTTGAAGGAGTAGGTGAACTTCGGCGCCTCGGCGAGAGCCACAGAAGACGTCGCGGCCAGCGCAACTGCAGCCATAAGACCGGCAGAGATCGATTTCATCGTTTCATGTTCCCCGTGTTCGCTTGTCAGCCAGCCGCTTTGCCGCCCGACGCATGTCAACAGGAAGCCGAAACTGAACCGCGAAGACAGGCGGAGTCCGGTCGTTCACAATGGGCTCATGGGAACATGTAACCGAGTAGCCACGGTGTTGCCAAAAGTGACCGTTCCTTGTGCATTTGCCCCTTGCCCATGTTCGATTTCTAGAGGGTGGAAATGCCCGCCTATTGTGCAATCGCACCTTTTTTTGGCGTCATCCGCGGGGCCCGCTTTTATCGTATGCGACGAGCAACCAAATGCGCACCGCGCGATGGGGTCCTGGCGCGTCATTCACTCACACGCTTAGCAGTAAAGACATGAGCACATCTCACAGCACTCCCGGCGCACGCGGCGTTGCGCTCGTAACCGGCGGGGGTCGACGGATTGGCCGATCGATTTCCCTGGAACTGGCCGCCCAAGGATATGACGTCGCGGTCCATTATCTTTCGTCCGGCGAGGAGGCGGAGGAAGTCGCGGGCATTGTAAGGTCGCTCGGTCGGCGCGCGCTGGCGATCAAGTGCGACCTTCAAGATTCGGCGGCCATGCTGGCGCTCGTACCGTCGGTCGCGCAGGCGCTTGGGACGGTCACGTGCCTCGTCAACAACGCCTCGGTGTTCGAGAACGATGCGCTCTTCGAGATGACGCCGGGGGGATACGATCGCCACCTCGAAATCAATCTCAAGGCTCCGGTGTTTCTGGCGCGGGCCACCGCGCTCGGCTTGCCCGAAGGAACCGGCGGGAACGTCATCAACATCACCGACCAACGCGTCTGGAAGCCGACGCCCGACTTCTTCACCTACACGCTGTCGAAGTCCGGGCTATGGAGCGCCACGCGGATGCTCGCACAGGCGCTGGCTCCCGCCGTTCGAGTGAACGCGGTCGGGCCCGGCCCGGTTCTACAGAGCGTTCACCAGAGCCCCGACGCGTTCCTCGACGAGCAGCGCGGAACCTTGCTGAAGCGCGGGGCCTCGCCGGAAGAGATCGCGCGTGCGGTTGCCTTCATTCTGGCCACGCCATCCATGACGGGGCAGATGATCGCACTCGACGGTGGACAACATCTCGTCTGGTGAGGGGGCCAATTCGGCCGGAAACCTTACCCACAGACAAGGCCGGGGCAGAGCCATTGTCACAATTCCTCCGCGCGCCGCCCAAACTGACGCCCCATTGGTGGTGGCAGACTTCAACGTCGGGGAGAGGGCTGGTTAACGCAGGATCAACCATAGTCAGTTATCCCGCTCGCCAGGGTTGCGTCTGCCGCGCGCAGACGCACTCTCGTCCGCTGTTCGTTTCCACGAGGTCAAGCCATGAGATTGCGCGCAACGGTGACACTCGCATTTCTCGCGCTCGCGGGACCGGGTATGTCAGCTACGGCGACGCTTGCCGCCGACCTTCCCCCGGTCAAGGCGACCGAGAAAAACAAGGTGCCGTCGTGCGCGACACCCGGGCGGCTCATGGCGTTCCTCAAGGACCGGAACGAGAAGCTCGATAACCGCTTCGACGGGATCGCAACCGAGTATATGCGCCACGGCGAGGAACTCGGCATCCGTTGGGATATTGCTTTCTTCCAGATGATCCTGGAAACGGGAAACCTCTCCTTCACGGGCGACGTCAAACCGCGTCAGAATAACTTCGCCGGGCTTGGCGCGACGGGGAATGGCGAGCCTGGCGAGAGCTTCAAGGACGTCTCGACCGGCGTTCGCGCTCACCTCGAACATCTCCTAATGTATACGGGTGAGAAGATCGCCAACCCGGTCGCCGAACGCACGCGCAAGGTCCAGGAGTGGGGCGTGCTGACGGAGTGGCAGAAATCGATCAAGGGACCGGTCACCTTCGCTCAGCTCGCCAAGAAGTGGGCACCGCCAGCCCGCAAGTACGCAGCCGACATCGAGACCGTCGCCGAACACTTCACCACCGGCTCCTGCAAGGCTGCCGATCCGCGTCCTGAACTGGTTCTGGCGGCCCGCAAGGCGCTGCTTGACGAAGCAACCAGCGGAGCGCAGGCCGCCAACGCGGCGACATTGCCGGCTGCGAGCATCGTACCCAAGGCTGCCGCCGCCGTTTCCGGCGTAGAGGCTGCCAAGCGGTCGGTGGAGGCGGCAAAAAACGACGGCGCAGGACGCTCGGCTCTCGGCGCCTCGGCCGTGGCAAAGACAGCGCCTCTCGCAAGCGAGAAGTCCGAAACAACCGAAGCCGCGGCACCGAAGATATTCACGCTCATCAATCCGGTGAGACCGGAAGAGGCGCCGACCGCGTCCTCCGGGGCCCAGGCCGCCAGCCCATCGCCTGCCGAAACTCCCGCGGCGACGAAAGTAGCCGCCGCGCCAGCGGCCGCCGCCGTGAAGCCCGCCAAGGGAGTTGCGCGCGAAGCCGCTCCCAAGGAACAGGCACTCAAGGAACAGGCACTCAAGGATCCCGGCAAGTGCAACGTCTTCACGGCAAGCTACGGCGGGCAGAAGTCGGTCATCATAAAGGTCGTCGCGGCCGATAGCGTCAATTACACCGTTCTCGACGTCAACGAGGGGGCGGAGAGCCGCGAGACCGAGGCCTACATCGCGGCATACGCCAAGGGCGGCAAGCTCGTCGGCGATTTCAAATCGCAATCGGTTGCGCTCGACAAAGCATTCGAGCTCTGCCCGGAAGGTTGATCCGTTCCCCGATATTCAGCGAAACAACTGGAGCGTGCGATGCCGCGCCCGACTTCGACCGGTGCCAGGCGGCGCTGCCGTGATAGCCTGATCGCACTTGCGGGATTGGCCGTTGTGGCAGGCGCTCCGGCCTCCGCATTGGCCGGCAGTCCGCCGGAAATACGGATACACGAAGCCAACCGGGTTCCTCAGTGCGTGACACCCGAGGCGCTGATGGCATTCTTGCGGTCGCGCAACGAAGCCCTGCCGCCCCGTTTCCAGACGATCGCCTTCCATTATCGCGAGCTGGGCGAAGGGTGGCGGATACGCTGGGACTACGCCTTCTACCAGATGGTCATCGAGACCAATTATCTGAAATTCCGGCGCGGGGACGGCAGCCCAGGCGACGTCAGCGCGAGCCAGAACAACTTCGCGGGCATTGGCGCCACCGGCGGAGGCGTCCCTGGCGACCGCTTCCCCGATGTGCGGACAGGCGTGCTGGCCCAGATGCAACATCTGGTCGCGTACTCGGGCGAACGCGTGGCCCAGCCCGTTGCGCCGCGAACCCGCGAGCGGCAAGGCGACATCATAGATCTCTCGCTCAAGCTCAACCGCCCCGTCACCTTCGGCGATCTTGCGCGTCGGTGGGCAGCCGACAAGGCCTACGCCGTCAGCATCGAAACCGTGGCGGAGCTGTTCCGGCGGGACTTCTGCCGGCAGCCCGACACTTCGCAGCACGCTTCCGCCCGGCCGCTCCCGCCGGAACGCTTCGCGCGCGGTTCCTCGAGCACCCCCGGCGCGTCGTATCAGGGACCGGCGAATATCCCGGCTGAGCCGTCGGCGTTGGCGTCGCCGGCGAGGGCTCAGCGCCCGACGGCCGTTGCCGCCCAACCGGCGCCTCCGCCGCGTCCGGCTTCGGCCTGCGGGCTGTTTACGGCGAGCTATGGTGGCGACAGGGTGCAGCTCATCTCGTCGCGGCATGGTGAGCACGTCCGGTTGACAGCGCTCACGGTGTCGAGCGCGCAGGCCAAGGAGATGACAGCGGCATTCATCGCGACGCACGCTCCGGGCGGAACTGTACTTGGAGCTTATCCCAACGTCGAGGACGCCCTGACGGCAGGCCGCAAGGTTTGTCAGCAGGGTTGAGTGTGTCTCGAAGGCATGGACGTCCAAAATTCGCACGGGGCACGAGCTTTTTTGATTGCAACCAGGACGGGCAGGGTGTCCCCGAACGAGCCAAGGAAACTTCGGAGCGCCATCATGCTTCCTACCCGTCTCTTCGCGCTTGCGCTCTTGCTCTGCGCCGCAGTGGCCATGCTCACCGGACCAGCCGCATATGCGCAGGGGCTCGTCCATGAGCTTATGATCGGCGCACTGGCGCACGACGTTCCGGACCTCTGGAGCGGGTTCCGGCGCGAGCCTAGCTCAATCGACATAAACGTCGAGGCCAAGCTTTCGCCCGCGATGGCATTGTTCTTCGGAACGCTGCGGCCCGCGGTCGGCGCGACGATCAACACCGAGGCGGCCACGAGCCATGTCTATGTCGATGCGCGGCTGAATTACGACCTGTCGGAGCGCGTGTTTTTCGGCCTTGGCGTCGGCGCCGCGGTCCACGACGGCAACACGGGGCGCGAGGACCCTGATCGCAAGGCGCTCGGCTCGCGACTGCTGTTCCACATCCCCTTCGAGCTCGGATACAGGCTCGACGCCCATAACTCGATCTCCGCCTATTTCGAGCACACCTCCAACGCCTATACGCAAAAGTACAACGAGGGCATGGACCGGCTCGGCGTCAGATACGGATATCGTTTCTGACATACTGCCTAAATCGCAGGCGACAAAATTTGAGCACGGGCGATTTATGCGCGATTTGCAGGCAGCCCGCTAATCCGGATCGGCGCAGAGTGATTCTAATTCGTTGATAAACAACGCTGATTTCAAGTCTCAACTTTTGGCATAGGCTTTGCGACTTCCTCTTCGACTGATGTCCAGGGGAGCTCACCTATGTCGTTCAAGAACCCGTTCGATCCCGCAACACGGCTGTCTCGGGGCGGCTGCACCTGCGGGAAGCACGCGACGCAGTCTGCGCACGACCTCGGGCTCACATCGTCCGACGAGCAGGTACGCAACGTCGTCGAGCAGGCGGTGATGCGTGCGATCTTCCCCCACGACGCGACGCGACGGGCGTTTCTCTCGGCCGTGGGCACGACGACCGCCTACGCCGCGATTGCCTCGGCTTTCCCCCTGGCATCGGCCAGCGAGGCTTTCGCGCAGGCTGGCACGCCGGAGAAGAAGGATCTGAAGATCGGCTTCATTCCCATCACGTGCGCCACGCCGATCATCATGGCGAAGCCGATGGGGTTCTACGAGAAGCAGGGCCTCAACGTCGACGTGGTCAAGACAGCGGGCTGGGCGGTCATTCGCGACAAGACCCTGAACAAAGAATACGACGCCGCCCACATGCTCTCGCCAATGCCGCTGGCGATATCGATCGGCGCGGGTTCAAACCCGATGCCCTATACGATGCCTGCGGTGGAAAACATCAACGGGCAGGCGATCACGCTCGCCATCAAGCACAAGGACAGGCGCGATCCGAAGAGCTGGAAGGGCTTCAAGTTCGCCGTACCCTTCGATTATTCGATGCACAACTACCTGCTCCGGTACTATCTCGCCGAGGCGGGTCTCGACCCCGACACCGACGTGCAAATCCGAGCGGTGCCGCCGCCGGAGATGGTCGCCAACCTGCGCGCGGACAACATCGACGGCTTCCTGGCGCCGGACCCCGTCAACCAGCGTGCGGTGTTCGACGGGGTCGGTTTCATCCACATACTGTCGAAGGAAATCTGGGACGGTCATCCCTGCTGCGCCTTTGCGGCCAGCAAGGAGTTCGTGACGCAATCGCCCAACACCTACGCGGCACTCCTGAAGGCCATCATCGAGGCTACCGCCTTTGCCAGCAAGGCAGAGAACCGCAAGCAAATTGCGGAAGCGATCTCGCCGGCCAACTACCTGAACCAACCGTTGACGGTGGTGGAGCAGGTGCTGACCGGCACCTACGCTGATGGGCTCGGCAACGTGAAGAAAGACCCGAAGCGGATCGATTTCGATCCGTTCCCCTACGAGAGCTTCGCAGTTTGGATCCTGACCCAGATGAAGCGGTGGGGGCAGATCAAGGGTGATGTCGACTTCGCCGGCGTCGCCAAGCAGGTGTTCCTCGCCACGGACGCCACGAAACTGATGAAGGAGGCCGGGCTGACCCCACCTACCTCCACCACGAAGTCGTTCTCGATCATGGGCAAACCGTTCGATCCGGACAAGCCGGGGGAATACCTCGCCAGCTTTGCGATCAAGCGGAGCTGAGCCGATGACTTTGTCCACGAACCTGAGGGCGGCGCTCGTCTCGACCCTCATCCTGTCGATCGGTCTCGTCTGCTGGCATATCGCCGTGAGCGGCAGCGGCCCGACGGCAAATGTCGATCCCGAATACGCCAAGCTGATGGGGGCCACGGCCACGCAGGGCAAGTCGGCGATGCCGGGTCCGCTCGAGGTCGGGGCCAAGCTGTGGCAACTGGTGTCGGACCCGTTCTACGACAGGGGCACCAACGACAAGGGCATCGGCATACAGCTCGCCTACTCGGTCGGGCGGGTTGCGCTCGGATATACTCTGGCGGCAGCCATCGCGATCCCACTCGGGTTCCTGATCGGCATGTCGCCGCTCATGAGCGCCGCGCTCAACCCGTTCATCCAGATCCTGAAGCCGATCTCGCCACTCGCGTGGATGCCGCTCGCCCTCTACACGATCCGCGACAGCTCGATGTCGGCGATCTTCGTGATTTTCATCTGCTCATTGTGGCCGATGCTAATCAACACGGCGTTCGGGGTCGCGACGGTTCGAAAGGACTGGATCAATGTCGCGAAAACGCTCGAGCTTTCGCCTGGCCGGACCGCCTGGCGGGTGATCCTGCCAGCTGCGGCGCCGACGATCCTTACCGGCATGCGCATTTCCATCGGCATCGCTTGGCTCGTCATCGTCGCCGCCGAGATGCTCGTTGGCGGAACCGGCATCGGCTACTTCGTGTGGAACGAGTGGAACAACCTCTCGATCACCAACGTGATCAACTCGATCCTTCTGATCGGGCTCGTCGGCATGATCCTCGACCAGATCATGGGCCGAGTGCAGAGCGCCATCTCCTACGCGGACTGAGGAACTTGACGATGACAGCAAACTTCATTTCCGTTCAGGGACTGGCGAAACGTTTCCCCGACCACACGGGCAAGGGAGAGACGGTCGTATTCGACAACGTCTGGTTCGACGTCGCGGAAGGCGAGTTCTTCTGCGTGATCGGTCATTCGGGTTGCGGAAAGTCGACGATCCTCAACATCCTGGCCGGTCTCGACCAGCCTTCGGCCGGGACGATCGTGGCGGGGGGAACGCACGTCGAGGGCCCGAGCCTCGACCGGGCGGTGATCTTTCAGGGCCACGCGCTGATGCCCTGGCTCACGGCGCTGGCCAACGTCGAACTCGCGGTGAGCTCGCGACATCCCGACTGGAGCACGGGGCGGGTGCGCGAGCACGCCATGAAGTTTCTGGCGCTCGTGCATCTCGACCATGCCAGCGGCAAGAAGCCGGCCCAGCTTTCGGGCGGCATGCGTCAGCGGGTCGGCATCGCCAGGGCCCTTTCGATCGAGCCGAAGATCCTGCTGATGGACGAGCCGTTCTCGGCACTCGATGCGCTCACTCGCGGCAGCCTGCAGGACGAGGTGCTCGAAATGCGGGCGCGCACCAAGCAGACGACGTTCATGATCACGCACGATGTCGACGAGGCGATGCTGCTCGCCGACAAGATCCTACTGATGACCAACGGGCCCAACGCGCGCGTTGCGGAGATCGTCGAGAACACGCTGCCGAAGTCACGGTCGCGGACCGATATGCACAAGCACCCGAATTACTACCCGCTCCGCAATCACCTGATCGACTTCCTCGTGACGCGATCGGCGGCGATGGCGAAAGGCGATGGCGTCGCGTTCGACCCAAGACACCCGCCGATCGTCAGACCGGTGCATGCCGTTGCCGCCGTGGGCGGTCCAGCCTTGTCCCCAATTGAAAGTGTTGCCCGTGCGCCGACCGATCTTTCCAAACCGGCCGCTTAAACCGCGGCGATGGGCGATTTATCGCGGCGGATGGAGCCGCCTCGTGACACCGGCCTACCGCCAATCGGCCCAGCGCATCTGCGTACCGCCGGCGCTCCCCTGGGAGCCGCGCTCGGCGCCGCGCGAAGTTTCACCCGTCGGCGTAGCCAAATCCCGAGGGGCAAGAAAATCCAAACAACCCGAACCTGGAGGCACTATGCGTCGCGAACAACTCACCGAGAAAATCCTCGACATCAAGCGGGAGCGCGGCTGGACCTGGAAGTACATCTGTGACGAGATCGGAGGGATGTCGCCGACGCTGATCGTGGGCGCACTGCTCGGCCAGATGAAGCTCGTAAAGCCACTGGCAGCCAAGGCCGGAAAGCTGTTCGAATTGTCGGCGGCCGAAGAGGCGATGCTCAATGAGGTGCCTTATCGCGGAACCCAGATGCCGCCGACCGATCCGCTGATCTACCGCTTCTATGAGATGGTGATGGTCAATGGCCCGGCGTGGAAGGCTCTGATCGAGGAAGAGTTTGGCGACGGCATCATGAGCGCCATCGATTTCGACTTCGATTTCGAGCGCATGGCGCACGAGAAGGGCGACCGCGTGAAGATCACCATGAGCGGCAAGTTCCTGCCTTATAAGTACTACGGCAACGAGCAGGGCATTCCGGCCTACGGATTCAAGGAAACGACGTAAGGCGAATACGTTTCGGCAGGATGTGGGGTCATCGGCGGGCAGTCGTGGCCGATGCCCCCTCATCCTGTCCGAACGCTTCCAGCAGCTCCCTGGTGCGGGCCTCGGTCTTTGCGGTCAGGCAGCCGAGGATTTCCGTTTCCGCGCCTTGGCCGCCACTCCAAGCGAACGGCACCACGCCTTTGCAGTCGGCATCGCGGTAAGCCACCCAGGCCCGCTGTGCGGCCCGCAGCGCTGTCTCGTAGGCTTTCGCGTCGTTGGGTGGTGGCGCGTCGTGCCCTCGAACAGCATCGAGCGCCCGCTTATAGGCTGCGTTCAAACCCGTGTCGGCGGTCTGAAAATCGCGTTGCGCGCAAGCGACAAGATCGACAGTCGTGGTGGCCGCGGCACAGTCTGGAGTGGACTGCGCCTGGGCGGGGGCGACCCGAACAGAGAGGCTCGCCATGACGAGGCCAAGGATGATGACGCCTGCCCGTCTCGATCCTTGAAGCCGTTTCGATCCTCGTAACTCGGTATTGGTCATGTGTGCGTCCGGGTATGTGAATCTCGTACTTTTTAGCATGCGGCGAAGGCCAACGGGAGCGTGGCCATGCCGCAACCGGCCGCGCGGCTCTTGACGCAAGCCCAAAGCGTGCCAAGTGTCCCCTCATGCACGACGATCACGATCCCGCGCGCGAAGGCCCGCCCGCCGCGCCGCAGGAGCCCGTCACCTTCGAGGCGCCTATGCTCGAGCCGCCCCCGGCCGACGCCGATCCCGACGCGGCGGCGGACCCTGCCGCGCGTCCTACTGGACATGCGGTCATTGCAGCCTACGTGCGGCATCTGCCGGCGGCGCCGGGCGTCTATCGCATGCTCGATAGCGCTGGTGAGGTGATCTACGTCGGTAAGGCGCGCTCGCTCAAGGCGCGCGTCTCGAATTACACGCGCGAGGGAAACCATACGAACCGCATCGCGCGGATGATCAGCTCCACGGCAAGCATGGAGTTCGTGACCGTCCGGACGGACGCGGAAGCCCTGCTTCTCGAAGCCAATCTGATCAAGCGCTTCCGACCTCGCTACAATGTCGTGTTGCGGGACGACAAATCGTTCCCCTTCATTCTTCTGACGCGCGATCACCGGGCGCCACAGATCAGCAAGCACCGCGGGGCGCGGACGCGCAAAGGCGATTACTTCGGGCCGTTCGCGTCGGCGGGAGCGGTCAACCGCACGATTAACATGCTGCAGCGCGCGTTCCTGCTTCGGTCGTGCTCGGACAGCGTGTTCGAGACGGTGACGCGACCGTGCATGCTTCATCAGATCAAACGCTGCTCGGCGCCCTGCACGGGCGAAATCTCGGTGGAGGACTACAACGCGCTCGTCGACGAGGCGGTCAGGTTCCTGCGAGGCGAGAGCCAGAACGTCCGCGAAATGTACAAGCGCCTCATGCAGGAGGCTGCCGACAACCTGGAGTTCGAGAGGGCCGCGCGCTATCGCAATCGGCTGTGGGCGCTGGCACATGTGACGGCGGACCAGTCGATCAACCCGGAGGGGATAGAGGAGGCGGACGTGTTCGCCGCCCACCAGGACGGCGGGATGACGTGCGTGCAGGTCTTCTTCTTCCGGACGGGCCAGAACTGGGGAAACCGGGCTTACTATCCAAAGGCGGACAAATCCGTGCCTGTGGAGGAAGTTCTCGAGAGCTTCATCGCCCAATTCTACGACGATAAGCCGGTGCCCCGGCTGATACTACTCTCGCACCCGCTCGAATCCCAGGAGCTGCTTGCCGAGGCGCTTTCCACCAAGGCCGAGCGGCGCGTCGAGATCCGAGTTCCGGAGCGGGGGACAAAGACCGGGCTCGTTGCGCACGCGCTGCAAAACGCAAAGGAGGCGCTGGCGCTGAAGCTTGCCGAGAGCGCTTCCCAGGCGCGCCTGTTGCAGGGACTTGCCGATCGGTTCGAACTCGAACGCGTGCCGCGGCGTGTCGAGGTTTACGACAACAGCCACATCATGGGGACGAATGCCGTCGGCGCCATGATCGTCGCGGGACCGGATGGTTTCGAAAAGGGGCAGTATCGCAAGTTCAACATGAAGTCGGCGGCGGCCGAGACCGGCGACGACTACGCCATGATGCGGGAGATGCTGACGCGGCGATTTCAGCGACTTGTGCCTTCGCCGGCGGCGGGCGAGCACGACCAGGTCGCTTCGCTTCCCGACACGGTGGATCGCACGCCTGCAGAGCCACAGGGCGGTGACGCACGGCGGCTGCCTCAGGTTCGGCCCGATCTCGTTCTGATCGATGGCGGCCCTGGGCAGCTTCAGGTTGCGCGTGACGTGCTCGACCACCTCGGCATCCAAGATATTGCCGTCATCGGTGTCGCCAAGGGGCCCGACCGGGACGCGGGCCGCGAGCATTTCCACATGCCCGGCCGGGCTAAATCCATAATGCTCGAGGCGCGGGACCCGGTGCTCTACTTCGTGCAAAGGCTGCGCGACGAGGCTCACCGCTTCGCCATCGGAGCGCACCGGGCGAAACGGGCCAAAGCGATGGGGGCAAATCCGCTCGACGAGATCGGCGGCATCGGCCCTACGCGGAAGCGGGCACTCCTGTCCCACTTTGGCTCTGCCAAATCGGTGTCGCGGGCGGGCATCGAAGACCTGAAAGCGGTTCCCGGCATCTCGGCCGAACTGGCGCAGAAGATCTACGATTTCTTCAACGAGAGGCGGAGCTGAGCACTCGAAAAATGAGCAGGGAGTGCTGCGCAGTCAGGGGTGGACGGCCGGGAACGGGCGCCGGTGTTCAGGAGCGCGATCGCTCGCTGACGTGGCAGCAACCCGTCCAATACTTGTCATACGGGTTATGGTAGTTTTCGCCTGCCAAGACTTTCCGCTGGAGGGACGTTACATGCTTCGCCAAGCGATCATACTTTGTTTTTCAGCACTTACTATTTTATCCGTTCAGAGTCGCGCCTACGCAGCGGACAAGTGGGTCCAGGCCGGTTCCGTCGAGATCGACCCGCGCGAGGCGGGATCACGGGTCATTGAAGTTGGCGACGCGAAGGGCTCCTTCCGCGTGCTGCGCCTCTCGGCAGCCCAACCCGTGAAGCTCAATCGCATCGCGATCGCACCGGCAGGAGCGGCGCAGGTCATCAAGGGGGGGCCGGTCGACATCAGCGCGCCCGTCGAGATTTGGAGTGGCAGCCCAGCGCGCATCATCACGTCCGTCGGACTGACGTGGTCGGCGCATCCCACGCTCAAGGGACCGGTCAAAATAGCGCTCGAGGGCCTGCAGAACGACGACGAGGCGAAGGAGCGGCGGGACGACCGCTCGGCCCGAACGGGCGCTTCCCGCTCGATCGCGAGCGCTCCGCCGCCTCCGCCAGCACCGGCACCGTCCGCCTCGGGGAAGCAGGCCGCGCCGCCGAGCGACGGTACGCGCGGGATCATCGCGAACTCTCCGAAGAACGGCTCGGCCGGTGGCGGGTCCGGGGGCGAGGGCTCGCGAGGCATCGAGGCGGCCAGACCCTCGGGGGCGCCGCGAACCGCGCCCGCGCCGGCTTTGCCACCCGTGGTCGCTTCCGCACCCCCTGGACAGCCGGCGCAGAACGTTTGCGTCGAGCAGAAGATCTGCACGATCGTCGACGTCTTTTTCGGCACCACGCGCAACCAGCTTCCCGGCACGCGCCACATCACATTTGGCTACGAGCGCAGCGAACTGAAGCTCGGGCATGCCTTCGTCACCGTGCCCAAGGCCAATCGAGAGGCCGGCTCGATACCGGTTCCAACGTTGTGGCAGCGCGTCATGGGCGTGCCGCCGGAAGGTGATCCGAGCCTCCATTTCACCATCCCAAAGGACGGTGTGAAGGTCTATGCGAGCGAAGAGGCGTTCCTCGCGGAGGCCAAGAAGCACATCGCGAACGCCGGCGACTTCAAGGACCACGCCTTCATCTACGTTCACGGTTTCGCCGTGACGTTCGAGAACGCGATGTTCCGCGCCGCTCAGATCTCGTACGATCTGTCGAGGGACGGACGCCCGTTCGGCACTGCGTTCGTGTATACGTGGCCGTCCAAGGGAAGCATTCTGCCGACGGCGTATTTCTACGACCAGGACAGCGCCGACTACGCCGCCACGCAGCTCGGAGATTTCATCCGCCTCGTGACCGAGAAGACCGGCGTCAAGAACGTTCACATCATCGCTCACAGCATGGGCAATCGCGTGCTGATGCGGACGCTCGACGAGGTGGCGAAGTTCGGAGGGACGGGCGCGAATATCAACCTGGTGATCCTGGCCGCGCCCGATGTCGACAAGCAGCAATTCGAGACGCTCGCCAAGAGCGTCATCAGGGTCGCCAAAGGGATGACCCTCTACGCGTCGCAGAGCGATACGGCCCTGCAGATTTCACGCCGCGCACGAGGCGACGCAGCGCCGCCGCGCGCGGGAGACGTCGCGCCGCCGGCCGGCCCGGCGATCGTGGCCGGTATCGACACCATCGACATCTCGGGCGTATCGACGTCGGTATTCGATTTCGGGCATGACAAATACGCTGACAGCCCGGAACTGCTGGCCGATATCGGCAAGCTGTTCCTCGAGGGGGTTCGCCCGCCGCCGAAGCGTAACAACCGGTTCAAGGTGGCGCCGCTCGGCACGCTCGAATACTGGCGGTATGTGAAGGATGCCGGACGCTGATTGCCTTTCGGGCGAACGGGGCGGGCGAGCGCATGGGCTCACCGCCCCGTGGTCTTGCGCTCAGCACCCCAGGTTCGCTCCGCTCCGGTCTATCTAGGTTCGCTCCGCTCCGGTTTATTTAGGTTCGCTCCGCTTCCGCAGGCTCAACGACGCGCCTGTACAGGTGCCACGTGGCGTGACCAAGAACCGGGAGCGTGACCACTAGGCCGAGGAACATGGGCAGGACGGACACCGTGAGCAGGGCGCCGATCACGACCGCCCAGAACAACATCGGGCCGGTGTTCGACCCGACGGCGCGCACGCTCGTTATCATGGCCGTGACGACGTCAACGTCGCGGTCGAGGATCAGGGGGAAGGACACGACGGTCAGCGAGAACAGGATGGTCGCCAGCGCTGCCCCCACGATGTTTCCGACGAGCAGGAACATGAGACCCTCGTTCGTCGTCAGGATCACCCGGAAGAAGTCATCGAGCGTCGCCTCCATCGAGGTGTAGCCCAGGAAAATCGCCATCAGCAGACGCACCTGGTACATCCACATGATGAGGATGAAGAGCGTCACAAAGCCCATCCAGCGAACTTCGCTGCGGCTCGCGGCGCGCGACCAGACGGAGAGGAGGCTGCCGACCGGCTCTCCACGCTCCATCCGCCGACTGACCTCGTAAAGTCCGGCCGCCAGGAATGGGCAGACTATGGCGAAGCCAGCCGCCAATGGGTAGGCAAAGTACGGCACGCCGACGGCGAGAAGCATCCATATGATCGCGATGCCGACAATCGCGCAAAATGTACCGAGAACCAGCCCGTGGAGCGGGGCCTTCTGGAAATCGCGCAGGCCCATTACGAGAGCCTCCACCACGTCGTTGCGCGTGATGGTCCGCACAACCGGATCAGGCTTTCCCGAAATCGATGTCGTCGACATTGAGCGACCCATATTTGTGACTATGAACGGGCAGAATACTCTCACATCAGAACATCGCCTTAAAGCTCGCAGAAATCGAGACGTCTGATCGGGATCATTCGTGCACCCGATTATGCACGGGAGGCGCGATGCGGCCGATCCCGGCGAGGTGGCGGCCCGGTTCGGATAAGGGGGGCATGGCCGCTCCGATCAGCGGCGACCGAACAGGCGCTCGATGTCGGAGAGCTTCAGCTCGACGTAGGTTGGCCGCCCATGGTTGCACTGGCCGGAGCGCGGCGTAGCCTCCATCTCGCGCAGCAGTGCGTTCATCTCCTCCGCTGTGAGGCGGCGGCCTGCTCGCACGCTGCCGTGGCAGGCATACAGCGAGCACACGGCTTCGAGGCGATCCAGCAGCGGCCGTGGCGTAGCGCTGGCATCGCCGGCACCGACCTCGGCGTCGGCTGCGTAGGCACTCGCCAGATCGCGGACGAGACCGACGACACCGCTGCGATCGGAACCTACGCCCGTGCCGAGCAACGCGGGCACCTCGCGGACCGCAACCGCGCCCGGGCCAAAGCCGTCGATCACCAGTCCGAGTTGCTCCAACTCTCCGGAACGCGCGAGGAGAAGGGAGGCCTCGTCGCCATCCAACTCGACGATCACCGGGATCAGCAGCCCTTGGCGGGCGACGCCGCCATCGGCGAGCATCGCCTTCATGCGCTCATAAACGAGGCGTTCATGCGCCGCGTGCTGATCGATGATGACGACCGAGTCCTCGGTCTCGGCGACGATGTAAGTGGCATGAACCTGGGCGCGCGCCGCGCCCAGCGGACGGCGCGTCAATTCGGACGGCGGCGGGGCAGCAGACGGCGTAGCGTCGGCGGAGGTTGCGTCGAAGCCAAAGGGGGCCTGGAAGGCCGCGGCGAAACCGGTAGCCGAGCCGCCCGAATGGCGTGCGAATCCGTATGCGTATGAATCGCGGGGTGCCGGGCGCATCTCGTTTGCCGACGCTCCGGGCCAGCCCATTCCTTCTTCGGTGGGCGCCGCACCCTGCCCCCCCGCGCGTGCCATCGCTGCGGCGGCGAGAACCTCGAGGGTATCCGCTCCGCCTCGTGAGGTCGCGCGGTGCCCGGCGGCATCGAGCGCCTGCATCAGGCCGCCAACGATGAGCGACCTGACAGCGCCGGGCTCGCGAAAGCGAACCTCCGCCTTGGCCGGATGAACGTTGACGTCCACGAAGTGCGGGTCGAGAGAGACGAACAGCGCGAGCAGCGGGTTGCGGCCGCGCGGTACGAGATCGCCGTAGGCACCTTTGACCGCGCCGACCAGCAGCTTGTCGCGGACCGGCCGGCCGTTCACGAACAGGAACTGCTGGCTCGTATCGGGTCGGTGGAGGGTCGGCAGGCCCGCGAAGCCCGAGACCGCTATGCCATCACGCTCTCCGGAGATGGCGAGCGCATCCGACATGAACTCCCCACCCATGATGCGACCGAGGCGCTGGAGCAACCCATCCGGCCCAGGCGCACAGGCGGGCAGGCGAAGACCGGCACGCTCACCGGTCGTGAGCGAGAAGCCCACGGTCGGGTTCGCCATGGCGAGGCGCTTCACGACGTCGGAAACGGCCATTGCCTCGGCGCGCTCGGAGCGCATGAACTTCAGCCGGGCGGGCGTTGCAGAAAACAGGTCGCGGACCTCTACGCGGGTTCCCGAATTCACGGCGGCGGGACGGAGTGGACCTTTCGATCCTTTGTCGACGACGATTTCGAGCGAGGCATCACCGTGCCGATCCGGCTGTGCCTCCCGCGGGCGCGTGGCAATCGACAGCCTCGCGATCGAGCCTATCGAGGGCAGCGCTTCACCGCGGAAGCCGAGTGTGCGGATATCCAGCAGATCCTCAGGGCCGTCCAACGCCGCCTGGAGCTTGGAGGTCGCGTGCCGCTCGACGCACATCGCGAGGTCCTCGGCAGTCATTCCGCAGCCGTTATCGGTGACGCGAATGAGCGACAGGCCACCAGCTGCGATCACGACGTCGATCTCGGTGGCGCCGGCGTCGATGGCGTTTTCGACCAGCTCCTTGACAACACTCGCCGGCCGCTCGACGACCTCGCCGGCGGCAATACGGTTTACGGTTTCGGGAGGGAGCTGGCGAATCGGCATGGTGATCGCAGGAAAGCGCTATTCCGAATTCGAGGCAATTGCCCCGACGTTCATCGGACCTCCGCGCGCGCCACCTGTGGACATCTCGTGCGCCGATGCGGCTACTCGGCCGCGGCAGGGACGACGCCTGGGACCGCATGGCCCTGCTCCTCGCGTCCACCGAGGCGGCCGGGGAACAGGCGGCGGATCACGCAATAGAAGACCGGTGTGAAGAGGAGACCGAACGCGGTTACGCCCAGCATTCCCCAGAACACCGCGGTTCCGAGTGCAATGCGCATTTCCGCTCCCGCGCCGGTCGCCATGTAGAGTGGCACCACGCCGAGCGTGAAGGCGAGCGAGGTCATGATGATCGGTCGCAGGCGGAGACGCGATGCCTCGACGGCGGCATCGACGGAACCGCGGCCGCGCTCCTCCAGTTGCTTGGCAAACTCTACAATCAGAACGGCGTTCTTGGCGGCGAGGCCGATCAGGACGATGAAGGCGACCTGGGTCAGGATGTTGATGTCCTGGCCGTGCAGCCGGACACCGAACAGGGCCGACAGCAGGCACATGGGTACGATCAACTGGATTGCGAGCGGCAGGCTCCAGCTCTCGAACTGGGCCGCGAGCGCGAGGAACACGAACAGCACCGACAGCGCGAAGATCAGGTAGCCGGCCCGGCCGGCCTTCGCTTCCTGGTAGGACAGGTCGGTCCATTCGTAGGTCACGCCCTCGGGCAGCCTCGCGTTGGCGAGAGCCGCCATCGTCGCCAGAGCCTCGCCCGAAGCGACACCGGGCTTTGTCGCGCCGTTGACCTCAATGGACGGGTAGAGGTTGTAGCGGGGGAACCGGTCGGGGCCAGACACCTGCCGCACCGTGACCAGATTGCCGAGCGCGACCATGTCGCCACGGGACGAGCGCACCTTGATGCGTGCGATGTTGTCGGGCTCGAGGCGGAAGTCCGCGTCGGCCTGGGCCGTGACGCGGAACGTGCGGCCAAACATGTTGAAGTCATTGACGTAAGCCGAGCCCATGTAGACGCGGAGCGCCTCATTGATCGTAGCGAGAGGCACGTTCAGCATCTGCGCCTTGTCGCGGTCTACGTCGACGAAGAGCTGAGGGGTCTGGGTGGCGAAGGTCGTGAAGGTGTTGGCGATGCCTGGAGCCCCGTTGGCGGCTTGAACGAGGTCGCGCGCGACGGCGGCGAATTCGTCCGTCGAGAGGTTGGCGCGGTTCTGTAGACGCATCGAGAATCCGGTCTGTCCGCCCATGCCGCGAACCGGCGGTGGGATGAAGACGAACGCGCTCGCCTCCTCGATGCTGCTCAGGGAGCCGCGCAGCCGGGCCGCGATCGCCTCGGCGGTGAGGCCGCGCTTCTGGCGGCTGCCGGCCTCCTCGAGGATGGCGAACAAAGCGCCCGAGTTGGTCGCGTTGGTGAAGGTGGCGCCGGAGCGCCCCGTATATCCCGAGACCGCCTTAATACCCGGCGTTTCCAGCATGATGTCGTTGGCGCGGCGGACCACCTCGTCGGTCCGAGAGAGCGCGGCGCCGTCCGGCAACTGGACTGATACGATCAGGATGCCGCGATCCATCTTCGGGATGAAGCCCGTCGGCGTCGTCATGATCATCCAGGCGGCAAGCCCGATCAATCCGACGTAGGCCAGCAGGACCAGTGGCGTCACCCGTATCAGAGTTCTGACGAGCCCGGCATAGGCCGCTTCGAGAGCGTCGAATGCCGCGTTGAACCCGCGGAAGAACAGCGTGAGCGGATTCCACGTGCGGGACCGCACACCGTTGATTTCGTGGGGCCGCAACAGAATCGCGGCGAGGGCCGGCGACAACGTCAGGGAGTTGAAGGCCGATATGAGCGTGGCCGTGGCGACCGTGATCGCAAACTGCCGGTAAAACTGGCCCGTGATGCCGCCGACAAACGCGGTTGGGATGAACACGGCGGACAGCACGACCGCGATCGCGATCAGCGCGGTGCCGACCTCGTCCATGCTCGCCCGGGAGGCATCGAGCGGGCTCATGCGGGCGGCGAGCTTGCGCTCCACGTTCTCGACCACGACGATCGCATCGTCGACCACGATGCCGACCGAGAGCACGAGGCCGAACAACGTCAGCATGTTGATCGAGTAGCCGAGGCCCGCCATGACGGCAAAGGTGCCGACCAGTGACACGGGGATGGCGAGGAGCGGGATGAGGGTCGCCCGCCAGCTCTGAAGGAACAGGAGCACCACGATCACGACTAGGAGCACCGCCTCGCCGATCGTCGTATACAGCTCCCTGATCGAGACCTCGATGAACTCGGTCGGGTTATATTCGGTCCGATATTCGAGCCCCTTGGGGAAGCGCTCGGAAAGCCGGGCCATGGCCGCTTTCACCGCGTTCGTGGTGCGAATGGCGTTCGAGCCCGGCTGCTGATTGACGATCAAAACGATCGCTGGATCGCGGGATAGATAGCCGTAGGTCGAGTAGCTCAGCGCGCCAAGCTCAACGCGGCCGATGTCGCGAAGCTTCACGACGCGGCCGTCGGCACCGGTTTTCACGACGATGTCGTTGAACTCGTCGGCCGTGCGCAGACGGCCTTTCACCCGGAGCGAGGTCTGGAACGCACCGGTCGACTCCGTCGGAGGCTGGCCGATCGCGCCGCCCGCGACCTGTACGTTGGAGGCCCGGAGCCCCGCGAGCACGTCCTCTGCGGACATTCCCCGGGCCGCGATCCTTTCGGGGTCGAGCCAGACCCGCATGGAGTATTCGCGCGAGCCGAACAACGCCGTGCTGCCGACGCCCTCGATGCGCGATATCTCGTCGACGAGGTTCAACAGCGCGTAGTTGGAAATGTATGTACGATCGTAGACGCCGCCAGGCGAGAGCAGGTGTACGACGAGCAGGAGGTCTGGCGAGTTCTTCCGGACCGTGACGCCGCCGCGCTGAACCTCCTCGGGGAGGCGGGGCATGGCGGCCTGCACGCGATTCTGCACCAGCACGGTCGCCCGGTCGATGTCGGTGCCGAGATCGAAAGTGACGCTGATCGAGAGGGCGCCGTCGCCCGTCGCCTGGGAGGACATGTAGATCATGCCCTCGACGCCATTCACTTCCTGCTCGATCACGGCCGCGACCGTGTCGGCAACGGTCTCGGCGCTGGCGCCTGGATAGGTGGCGGAGATCGATACGGTCGGAGGGACGATGTCGGGAAACTGGGAGACCGGCAGCGTCAGGTAGGCGATGAAACCCACGACGGTTATGACGATCGAGATGACTGCCGCGAATATCGGCCGGTCGATGAAGAAACGGCTAAGCCGCATGGCTCGGGCTCCCCGATCGGTTGTTGGCGATCATTCGCCGGCCGGAACTTTCGTCGCCGACGGCTACCTCGTCACAGGCGCGGCACTGGGCGTCTCGCCGGAAGATACTTCAATCACCTCACGTTTCGGCCGTATCGTCTGTCCGGGCCGGACCCGCGTGAGGCCGCGCGTCACGACCCAGTCGCTAGGTTCCAATCCCTCGCGCACGACCCGCAACCCATCGACCAGCGGACCGAGGGTCACGGGCTTGCGGACCGCCACGTCGTCCGGCCCCACGACCATGACGAAGCGGAACGCCTGATCGGAGCCAATCGCCGTGTCGGGGACCAATGTTGCCATATACGGGTTGGAGGCGCGCAATCTTACGCGGGCGAACTGGCCGGGCGTGAAGAGCCGGTCCTTGTTATCGAGCAGGGCGCGGACCCGCAGCGAGGCAGTGCCCGTATCGAGGCGATTGTCCAAGAAATCGAGCTTTCCTGCATGAACAAAGCCGGTTTCGTCGGCGAGCTGGACTTCGACGCGTGCTGATTCCAGCGATTGGGCCGCTCCGGGCGCGGTCGCCATGCGCTTGACGCGGAGGGCGTCGGCCTCGGTCAGGTCGAAGAAGATATGGATCGGGTCCTGGACGACGATCGACGCGAGCGTCGAGGCGTTGCTGGAGCTGGTGGCCGCGCTCACGTAATTGCCGGGCGTAATCAGGGCGCGGCCGATGCGGCCGGAGACCGGTGCGGTGATCTGAGTGTAGGAAAGCTCCAGTTCGGCGGTCTTGACGCGTTCCTCGGCGACCTTGGCCAATGCTTCGGCCTCACGCTGGAGGTTCTCGCGGTCGTCGAACGTTTTCTCCGAGACGATCTTGCGCTCCACGAGGCCGCGCGCGCGCTCGACATCCAGGCTGGCGTTCGAAATGCGCGTCTTGGCTTGGTTCAGTTCCGCCTGGGCCTGGGCGAGCGCCCGCTCGTAGGGTCGTGGATCGATCACGAACAGAACGTCGCCCTTCGTGACCTCCTGCCCGTCCTTGAAGCTCACCCTGTCGAGATAGCCGCTGACTCGGGCGCGAAGGTCCACCGCCTCGGTGGCCTCGAAGCGGCCCGTCACGGTGTTCCAATCCGTGATCTCGCGGCGCAATGGCAGACTGACGGACAACTCTGGAGCCGCGGATGTGGCGGGAGCCGGTGCATTGACCTGTGGCGGTCGGATCGTGGAGGCTGTCAGGTCGCGGATCATGCGCTCGGAGTCGGCGGCGATCCGTTCCCAGGATTTTTCCGTCACGCGTGGTATCGCAACGTAGGCCGCTGCGGCAATGATCGCCACGGCAAGCACGGTCGTTCCCAATCGCATTCGACGGCCTCGTTTCACTCGGGTCCGCGCACTCTCATTGCCCCGTCAGGGAGCCAAAGCGGACCGCTGGCGCACGCAAACACTACAATTTCGATGGCGGCGGCGCCAACCAAGACACCGTGACTCACGAAGTCGACCGGAAAGCCTCGACGTCCGAGCCCGACCCTGTCCGGATATGGCCAATAAAGTGGCGGAAACAAGGGCGCGAGGGGAAATGCAGCCGGATGCTTGCGCTCACCAGAAGGGGTAGGAGCTGGCGTATGGGCGCGGCTGGTAGGCGCGATAGCCGCCGAGACGAGGATCGTTTGCCGCGACGGTTCCGATGCGTCGGTTGCCCCACTGGTCGACAAACACGACGCGGCGGGTGCCGGCGGTCGGCTGATAAGCATATGGAGACTGCGTGCGGGCGGCATAGTTTACGACGCCGTCGCGACCGCGGCGCGCGATTGATGGCGCCTCGTCACGCGGCGAGCCGTGTACCACGATGCGGGTACTGGCATAGCCATGCTTCGAGACGAGAGCGTAGGTCTTGGCGGCGTTGGCCGGGCTCTGCCGGACGCAGCCGTGGGACGCCGGGCGGCCCAGCATGCCGGTCGCCTGGGTTGCGTGCATGGCGACGCCACCGTTGAAGAAGACCGAATGGGGCATCGGCGCGTTATCGTACTTCTTCGAGTACCACATGCGGGACTGCCAAAGCGGGCGGAACGTGCCGGTCGGCGTGCGATATCCGGACCGGCCCGACGAGATTGGCCAGGCGCCAACGACCTTGCCGCGCTCCTTGATGGTCATCTGCTGGCGCGAGAGGTCGATGTCAATCGTGAGCGTGATCTCGGGCGGTTTCGGGGCTACGGGCTTGACTTCCTCAGCCGTCCCCCCGGTCGCGGGCTTCGTGTCGGATACATCGGCGGCGGCACCGGCAGACGGCGCGGGCTGTTCGGCGGCCGGCTCGTGCTTTGGCTCAACGGCTTGATCTGCGGGGGCCGCAGCGGTCACCACCGGGGCGGTCGCGCCGTTGTTAGACTGGCCGAATACCGGCGACGCGATGAACGCCGCGAGAAGCGTTGCGGCGGCAATTCCGGCAAAGGCAGGCTTCATTTGTCGTGTGCTCCGAACGCGGGCCGTATGGTGGGGGGCAGACCCCGTTTTTATGCTGAACGGAATGCTATCTGGTTAACGGTCGGCGCACTCGCTGTCCGCACGTTTTGTCCACCTCAGTGAAACGCCGTGACGTTCGCTAAAGTTTCAGCGGCCCGCAACCGCCGGCTGGCGTGGGCGCCGCGACGGGGGCTTGCGGCGCTGCCGGCACAAAAAAACCGCGCCGGTTGCCCGACGCGGTCACTTTTCTAGCTGGTTAGGCTTTTGGGTTCGGCGCTGCCGGCCTCGCGACCTCGACCGCGCCGGCCGGGCTTACATCATGTCGCCCATGCCGCCCATTCCGCCCATGCCACCCATGCCGCCGCGGCCACCCGCGTCGTTCTTCGGGGCCTCGGCGATTGCGGCTTCCGTGGTGATCAGGAGCGAGGCAACCGATGCCGCGTCCTGGAGCGCGGTACGAACGACCTTGGCCGGGTCGATGATGCCCTTCTCGATCATGTCACCGTACTCGTCGGCCTGAGCGTCGTAACCGAAGGTCGCGGCGCGGGCCTCGAGGACCTTGCCGACCACGATCGAACCTTCGACGCCGGCATTGTCGGCGATCTGGCGGATCGGAGCCTGAAGGGCCTTGCGGACGATGGCGATGCCGGCGTCCTGGTCGGAGTTGTCGCCTTCGACGTTGATGGCGTTCGAAGCCTTCAGGAGGCAAACGCCACCGCCGGCGACGACACCCTCTTCAACCGCAGCGCGGGTGGCGTTCAGAGCGTCGTCGACGCGATCCTTGCGCTCCTTGACTTCGATCTCGGTGGCACCACCGACCTTGATCACGGCGACGCCGCCGGCGAGCTTCGCGAGACGCTCCTGCAGCTTCTCCTTGTCGTAGTCCGAGGTGGTTTCCTCGATCTGCGCCTTGATCTGGTTGACGCGGGCATCGATGTCCTTCTTCTTGCCGGCGCCATCGATGACCGTCGTGTCTTCCTTCGTGATCGAAACGCGCTTGGCGCGGCCGAGCATGTCGAGGGTCACGTTCTCGAGCTTGATGCCGAGGTCTTCCGAGATCACCTGACCGTTCGTCAGAACGGCGATGTCCTCGAGCATGGCCTTGCGGCGGTCGCCGAAGCCCGGAGCCTTGACGGCGGCAACCTTGAGACCACCGCGCAGCTTGTTGACGACGAGAGTGGCGAGCGCCTCGCCCTCGACCTCTTCGGCGATGATGAGCAGCGGCTTGCCGGTCTGCACGACGGACTCAAGAACGGGCAGCATCTGCTGCAGGTTCGAGAGCTTCTTCTCGTGGATGAGAATGTAGGGATCGTCGAGCTCGGCGATCATCTTCTCGGCGTTGGTGATGAAATACGGCGAGAGGTAACCGCGGTCGAACTGCATACCCTCGACGACAACCAGCTCGGACTCGAGGCTCTTGGCCTCCTCGACCGTGATGACGCCCTCGTTGCCGACCTTCTGCATGGCCTCGGCAATCATCTGGCCGATGGCGACTTCGCCGTTGGCCGAAATCGTGCCGACCTGGGCGATCTCGTCGGAGTTCTTGACCTTCTTGGCCTTCTTCTTGATCTCCTCGATGACCTGCACAACGGCCTTGTCGATGCCGCGCTTGAGATCCATCGGGTTCATGCCGGCGGCAACCGCCTTCATGCCTTCGCGGACGATCGCCTGGGTGAGGACGGTCGCGGTCGTCGTGCCGTCGCCGGCGACGTCATTGGTCTTCGAGGCGACCTCGCGGACCATCTGGGCGCCCATGTTCTCGAACTTGTCCTCGAGCTCGATCTCCTTGGCGACCGTCACGCCGTCTTTCGTGGTGCGGGGCGCGCCGAAGGACTTCTCGATCACGACGTTGCGGCCCTTGGGGCCGAGCGTGACCTTGACTGCGTTGGCGAGGATGTCGACGCCGCGCAGCATACGCTCGCGAGCATCGGAGGCGAATTTAACGTCTTTGGCAGCCATGTTGCTGTCTCCTGATCTAACTCAAAAAATCGGCTGATCGGCTGGCGGGATTACTTCTGGATAACGCCCATGATGTCGCTCTCCTTCATGATGAGGAGCTCCTTGCCGTCGATCTTGACCTCGGTGCCGGACCACTTTCCGAACAGCACGCGGTCGCCAACCTTGACGTCGAGGGCGACGATCTTGCCGGACTCATCGCGCGAGCCCGGACCAACAGCCAAAACCTCGCCCTGCTGGGGCTTCTCGGCGGCGGAATCGGGGATGATGATGCCGCCAGCCGACTTGGTCTCATTTTCGACGCGCTTCACGACCACGCGGTCGTGCAGAGGACGGAATTTCATGATTGTCAGGACTCCGATCGAGGGCGGCGCGTGTGTTCTCGCGCCCGGCCCCAGTTTCAGGCTCAGGTTGAAAAAGTCGAGAGGATGTTAGCAGCCTCGACTGGCGAGTGCTAACAAATCGCCATATGCGGAGGCGGCCTGACTTTGTCAAGGCGGCTGCTGACGCGGCGAGTTAAGTTGCGTGTCTTCCGATCGTGCCAGATGCAGGTGGCACATTTCATGCTTAGGGTACGTCATGACCCAATCCGCGCATCCGACCTCTGGCCAATCCTGGACACATGCTCCCAAACTGGGAGACCGTCTCGACCCTCAACACAACAGCTTCGGCGTGCTGCGGCTTGCGATGGCGCTGCTCGTGCTCGTCTCGCACAGCTATTGGCTGGCGACCGGGTCCAACAGCAATGAACCGCTGCACGGCATCACGGGCTTCTCGCTCGGCGAGCATGCCGTCCAGGTGTTCTTCCTTTTGAGCGGTCTTTTGGTCGCAAGCGCGGCGGAGCGCTCGGCCTCGATCCGGGATTTCGCCACGGGGCGGATCTTGAGGATTTTCCCTGGGCTGCTCGTCTGCCTGGCGCTGACAGCGTTCGTGCTCGGACCCCTGGTGACCTCGCTGCCGCCGGCCAGCTACGTGGCCCACGACGGGTTGCGGGAATATCTCATGAAGACGGCCACTCTGTTCTCGGCTTCCGTACCGCTTCCTGGCGTATTCGAGACCGTGCCGGTCGAGGGGCTTGCCAACGGCTCGCTGTGGACCCTCAAATTCGAGGTCGCCTGCTACGCGGGGCTGGCGGTGATGCTCGCACTTGGACTGTTTCGACCGAGGGCTCGCACCCTGGCGTCCGTGCTCGTTGCGGCTGCGATACTTGCGAGCGCCGCCTACCTGCCAGCGGGCTCCGGCAAATACTCGTCCATTCAGAACATTGCGTATTTCGCGATCCATTTCGGGCTCGGCGTTCTCGCATTCCTGCAAAAAGGTCGGCTTCGGATATCGGGGATTGCCGCGGCCGCACTTTTCGTTCCGGCGGCGCTGGCGATCGGAACGCCGCTGCAGAACCTGACGACGGCGGTGTTCCTTGGCTATGGGGCGCTGTGGCTGTCGACGCAACGGTTCGGCGCTTTGCGGACCTTCTGCAACCGGACCGACCTTTCCTACGGGACGTATATTTACGCCATGCCCGTTCAGCAGACGATCGAATGGGCCGCTCCTGGGATCGGCGCCACGGCACTGACGCTCGTCGCGCTCGGACCGGTGCTGGTTCTCGCTTGGCTTTCGTGGACGCTGGTCGAGAGGCCAGCGATGGGCCTGCGCGGCGCTCTCGGCCGCGCGGGATGGCCGATGCCGAGGCACGCCGCACTCATTGCAGCGGCGACCTCGAATCGGCGGCTCACGACATCATAGCGGCTCCAGACCGGCACGAGGCACTACCGGGCCTGATCGCCCGGTCTCAATCGGCGAACGGGTCGCGCATCAGGATCGTGTCGTCGCGCTCAGGGCTCGTCGACAGCAGCGTCACCGGACACTCCACCAGTTCCTCGATGTGGCGCACGTACTTGACGGCCTGTGCCGGAAGGTCGGCGTACTTGCGCGCGCCCTTCGTAGACGCGGACCAACCTTCGAATGTCTCGTAGATCGGCTTGGCGCGGGCCTGGCTGTTCTGGCCGGCCGGCAGGCGGTCCAGGCGCTCGCCGTCCAGCTCGTATCCGACGCACAGGCGAATCTCGGGGAAACCATCGAGCACGTCGAGCTTCGTCAGGGCGAGGCCGTCGATGCCAGACACTTTGCAGACCTGGCGGACGAGCACGGCGTCGAACCACCCGCAGCGCCGCTTGCGGCCCGTCACGGTGCCGAATTCGTGACCGCGCTGGCCTATCAATTCGCCCGTCTCGTCGGTGAGTTCGGTCGGGAACGGACCAGAGCCGACGCGGGTCGTATAGGCCTTGGCAATTCCCAAAACGTATCCAACGGCGTGGGGTCCCATGCCGGAGCCAATGGCAGCCTGGGCGGCGATGGTGTTCGAAGAGGTCACGAACGGATACGTGCCGTGGTCGATATCGAGGAGAGCGCCCTGGGCGCCTTCGAACAGGATTCGCTTTCCGCTCTTGCGTGCACGGTCGAGCAGATCCCATGCCGCATCCTTGTAGGGCAGGATCTTCGGGGCGATTTCCTTGAGCGACGCAACCAGCGCCGCGCGATCGATCTCGGGCTTTCCCAGGCCGCGGCGCAGGGCGTTATGGTGAACCAGGAGCCGGTCGAGCTTCGGTGGCAAGGTGTCGAAGTTGGTCAGATCCTGCACGCGGATGGCGCGGCGGCCAACCTTGTCCTCATATGCGGGACCAATGCCGCGACCGGTGGTGCCAATCTTGCCCGCGCCGGCCGCCTGCTCACGGAAGTTGTCGAGTTCGCCATGGAGCGGCAGGATGAGAGCCGCGTTCTCGGCCACGCGAAGATTGTCGCGGGTGATCGACACGCCTTGGGCGCTCAGTTTCTCGATCTCGGCGGTCAGCGCCCACGGGTCGACGACGACGCCGTTTCCGATGACGCTGAGCTTGCCGGGCCGGACGATACCAGACGGCAGAAGCGACAGCTTATATGTCGTTCCGCCGATGACGAGTGTATGCCCGGCATTGTGGCCGCCCTGGAAGCGAACGACGATGTCGGCCCGCTCGGATAACCAGTCGACGATCTTGCCTTTGCCCTCGTCGCCCCACTGGGCGCCGACCACCACTACGTTGCCCATCGCTGCTCTCATGAAAAAGCCCCGGCGCGCGCCCGGGGCTCGATTGTCATGGAGCTGTTATAGCCAAGTTTGCCGCTCGAACAACCGACGCCAACGGTAATCTACGGTCGATGCTGAAAAAGCCGCGCCCATAGTGGTTCCGGGCGCGGCGCAGTGATTCAGACGGAGTAGTAAAAAAGCATGCACAACCGCTAACTGTAGCTTTTGCACGGTCGAACCCTTATTCGCCTCGCATTCAATCCGCGAGGTGAACTATTGGAATTCAGCGGTACTGGATGCCCTTCTGGCCCGGCCAAGCGACCTGGTAACCATGCTCGATCACAGTCTCCTGATCGGGCTCCAGCTTCATCTCCCAAGACAGGACGCCGCGCTTGTCGTCGAGGTCGGACTTGGTGGGAGCGGGCTTCGAGGTCAGCGAGACCTTGATGTCCTGCTGCTGGGAGACGGGGATCTGGTCGATGATCGTCACCGGGATCGCCCGCTGATGCAGGTTCTTCACGGTGATCTTGAAGTTGCGCGTATCCGTCTTGGAGGCCGTGATGAGCCCCTTCTCGCCCCGCTTGTCCTCAGCGATCGCATGCTTGACGCGGATGTTGTCGTCGGCGCCGAAGCCAAGCTCGTGCTCCTCCCCGGACGCAAGCTGCGGCAGGCGGCCCGTGCCGACGAAGGTGCCATCGCGGAACAACGATACCGCGCCCGGCAGGATCGGCGCCGATTTCGGCAGCACGAGCTTGGCATAGAGATAGGCCTTCTGGTTCAGTTTGGGAACCGAACGGACCATCAGCGAGGGCTCGATGCTTTCCTCCAGTAGTTGCACACGTTTCGTCTCGCCGGCCGGAGGGACCGTCGTGCGCGCAGGAACCGTGAAAATGGCCTGGAACGAACCTTGGGCCACGTCAGCACTGACAGCCGCAATTGCCGAGGCAGCGGCCGCGGGCGCTTCAGCGGACAAGGCGCCTTCGGCCATCTCCATTCGATCCATGCGAAGGGTCCGCTTGGCCATGGCGGGAGCCTCTGGGATCGGCGCGGAAGCCACCGGGCGGGGCGGAGGAGCATCCGGAACGTAGTCGACCGTCATAGGCCGCAGCTCCGGTGCAGCGGAACCTGCCGTCGGTCGCGTGGTCGAAAGCGAGAGCGTCACGTTGCTCCAGGGCTCGCCGGTCGACTGAGTGATCGCGGCGCGGCGCGTCAGGTCGAGCTTGGGGGCGGTGGACTTGGTGCCGGTCGAGAGCCGGGCATCATAGAGCGCAGCCCACGACGCGCCCGGCACCTGGTAGCGGATCACCAATTCCGCCTCGACCGGGGCCGGCGCCGTCATCATGACGGCGACCTCGGTTCGCTCCTCGCGGGCGGGTGCCAACGCGGCGAGCTTGCCCTCGACGTCCTTAATCTTGCGGTCGGTCTCGCGGATGCTGGCGTTTGCCTCGAGCTCCACCTTCTTGGCATCGGCCCAGCCGCTGCCGATCACGGCGAGGATACCCTTCCAGTCAATGCTGGCCTTGCCGCCATCGTTGCGGCCCGTTTCCGTGCGCGGCATCTCGGAGAGGCTTTCGAGAAGCTTGCGCTGCGTCTCGCCGGCCTGGATCTGCCCTTCGAACACGGCACGCGTGTCGCGCAGAACTTCAAGCTCAACCTCCAGCTTGCGGCGCTCCGCCTCAACGGCGGCTGGGTCCGTTCGCGGGACGGCGAGCCTTTTGGTGTCCACCGAGCCGATCTCAAGCTTGCCCGAGGCCTTGCCTTCGACGCGGACAGAGTTGCCGATCGTCTGGGCCGGGAGATCGGGGAGGACGACGCGATTTTCGCCTGCCCCCAGCTTCACCTTGGCGAGCCGCGTGACCTCAGCACCCGACGGGAACACGGTCACGGCGTCGATGGCGGAGGTGGCAGTCACGTCGGCAGCGCTTGCGGCGCCGCCGCCAAGACCAATCGCCGAGAAGACGAAAATCGTTGCAAAACGCATGGGAAACCTGTGTCGGGGTGGGCTGTGGACATCCGGGGGCCATAATACCGGCAAATTTGGCCGTTGTCGGACCACTATGAGCCCAGGACATACTTCTATACGGCGCTGCGGAGGCGACCTCCGGATCGCGCCGATGGTTCTTGCATCGGCGCTGCGGAGGCGACCTCCGGATCACGCCGATGG
>OFDC01000226.1_pt1 | contig 51429 bp, 46 predicted proteins | sample 1520941 | NCBI WGS metagenome assembly OFDC01 (sample SAMEA94258168, study PRJEB24077) | hot springs metagenome | biome: Aquatic biome; feature: Water | place: India | collected 2012-12-06 | depth 5 m | reverse complement strand
AAGCAGCGCACAAAGTGCGCTGCTTTTTTTGATTTTTTCTCATCCGAGCGAAACCTCACCGTTCCCTGAGCGGAATTCAAAATTAGCGAAGCGTCAATTTTGAATGTAGTCGAAGGGCAGTGCCAATCCGAGGAGCAACTTCCCCAAGAACCAAGAACATTTTTCTTACCTTTCCTCCAACAATCCCAGTCCCATGCGCCTGATTAGAATATTCCTTTTACTAGCCCTCTTCCCTTCCTTTGCTTGGTCGCAGGAGGAGAATCTTCCTGAATTTATCAAGGAATGCCAAAACACCGAGTACCAAGTATCGGTCAATATCCCACAACTCTATGCCGCAGGCGATATGGAAGAGGCGAATAAACTCTTTCAATATTGGAAAACAAACTGCAATCCAAGTGCTGCTATGTTTTACATCGGTTTTATTCTAGACATTAAAACACATGGAGCAATTCAAAATATTTCAGATAAAGAATTCGTGCAGCTCATTCTAGAGCATGATTACAGCAAGGCGCTTTACAGACCACGCTTTGGATATTATTATCAGTCCTATTACGATGATCCGAATAATTCCGACGTTGCAGAAAAACTACATTACTTTATTCATCATTCGATTTCCAACTTGCGTCTGAGCGATTTTGATTCGAATAGCCGCGAGTATTTGCTGATTCAAAGTGTGAATGGAAATAGAGAACAAGTGTCGAAACTTCTTCAGCGTAAAAATGAAAAATATCCCGACTTGCGTATTCAATACAATCAGTTGGTAGGACAGAGCATCAATCAAAGTTCGATGGTCTGGAGTGTTCGCGCGGGGCAATGGATTCCTCAAGGAGATGCAGCGAAGATTGGCTCTCTATTCAACATTGGCGGCACCGTTGGCGGAATGACCAACAAAGGAGACATCATCAGCATTGCGCTTGAGGGTCGCACGGGTTCAGGTGTACGCGATTCTATTAAAATTCGCTATGAAGATTCATTGCAATACACAGACTTCGCTTCTGGCTTTTATGTAGGATTAGAGTTCGACAAAAAATTATGGCAGAGCCCCAATCATCGTCATCGCATTGGAGGAGTCGTTGGACTCGGGTATGACTATTTAAATATTATTCCAGAAAAATATCGTGAAGTAGAAGATGGCGACACCGAGGATGACATCAGAATTAATCCTCGCAAATACATTTCAACGATTAATGTAAATGTCGGCGCGAATTACCAATACCGTATGACCAATCATGTTGCTGTGGGGGCATATGGTCGATACAATTACACCAACTATCTCAACCGCGGTGGCGACCCCATCAACGGCGACAACTACACTGTACAATTATTCGTTTCGGTGTACTTGAATTCAGAGAATAATTTTGAGATTTTTTAGTGATCAAAAAAACGCTCTCAACTGAACGCCGCCTGCGTGGATGGCTGGTATTCCTTGGGGTTTGCGGCCGTCGTATGTTAGACTAAGTTGTAAATTTTTCGCGACTGTGCGTTGCATTATAATATTCCAAGTGGCATTAAATCCAACATTTAATCCTTCTAATATATCAAAGGCCAAGGATGTATTTCCATCACCATTATATTGAATATTATAAAATTTCAAGCCTCCTTGTAAACTTCCTTTTTCCACACTGTTCAAAGTAAAACCTGCACCATAACTCAAAACTTTAGCACGCTCCAAGCCGAGAGTGTTTTCTTTCTCTGAATACTCCCCATTCAAATTAAACCTCGAACTCGTTTGCGGTTGCCAAATAATACTTGGCTTAATACTCGTGTACTGCAATGAATAATTTCTTCCTGATAAAAAATCTGAAGACACATCCCTCACTCCCACACGCTGCTCGCTTGCGAATGCAACATCCTGAACAAAGGCCCATCTAAAAGCTATCTGATGATAATCCTCACCGCGCGATTCAAATCCATTGCTCAATAAATTTTTGTTCTGTAGTTGCTGATATGTATAGTCTGCTGTAAAACGCGGGTGTGATTTATTGAAAAATAAAGTATTTCGAAATGAGCCTCCCAATGCCAAAAGAACAGTGTCCCCTAAATTTGATATAAATGGATTAAAGCGATCTTGCTCGTCTTCGCGATTTGTTTTTCGATCTATACGATAAGACGCCTGATCGCTCCATTTCGCTACAAACTTTTTCCAACCATTCGTTTTCTTCCAATTCTTCCCGGTCTGTATTTGCACAGATTGACTAAACTGATTGGTGTAAGTACGAACATAATCCGCGGTCTGCACATAGCTTCGAATGTAGTTGGCTTCATAAACAAACTGTGCCACTTCAAATTCATTCAAATCACGCACTCCATCATTATTGTAGTCACGCCAAACATAATTTCCTTGACCCGCGGGAACCTCTAGATAAATAAACTCTCGGCGCTGCTCGAGTCCACTTCCGATTTCATAGAACGTCGAACTCTGCAACCAGCCGCTTGGTGCTTTGTAATAATATTCTACTCTACCGATCAATGTATTTTCTGGTTGCTGTGTAAACAACTCTGGATCAATAGCACGAAGTCTTCGATTACTCACCCGAACATTCATTCGGTTTTCTCTTTTTCCCCGCTGACTCCAATTTGCTCCATATTCATCTGCGCGTGCCGAACCAAGCAACAATCCCTCTCTAGGCCGCCAATCCAAGCGATCACGATAATAAACGGATATGCTCGTCTTCAAGGTATCACTTGTTCCTGCGATCACTTGCCAATCATAAAAGCGATATGAATTGCTCAACAAACTATCTCTTGATTCCAAAAAATAACGATTCAATTCATGCTCATCTTTAAATGTCAATTTGAATTTCCCCACCACTCTGGAAACTTCGCTTTGATGCCTCACGAAAGAGGTGTTTCGCAATCCGTCCGTCTCAAGCGCAGAACCTTTCGTTATCACTGTCCACTTTTGCGTTCGAATATTTGTACCCACATTGGCTTTTTGTCCATTATAACCCGTCCCTATGCTCAAGTATTCACCCCCCACCCAAGCATTGCCTATCTTGTCTTTTTCCCAGCCGCCCTGCACTCCAATCCATTGCAAATCTGAAATCAGATTCAGTCCTAGTAAATTCCAGTTTCGATCAAATTCAACTTCTCGAAATCGCTCGATACCGACGAAGGTTTTCGAATTGTATTCGTACTGTCCGCCCACGGAATAACGCGCGCGTTGAATTGAGTCGGTAATTATTTTTTTCTTGGAAAAAATTTCCCAGCCACCCTTCACCGCATATCCCACATCGTCGTTAGCATCCCTTCCACTGAAGGTATTGAGATCATTCACTGATAATGCGGCTTCGATGGAGGCCGTGTTCTTATCACTCCATTTGCGGCGGTGCCCAGCATGAATGAGCTGCCGCTTTTTCGGCGCCACTAGTAGGAGCTGCGGAACATAGCTTCCTTGGGAAACTAAAACGCCATCTACCAAAATGGGACTTACCCATTTAAACTTACGTCCATTCGCAGTAAAACCATCCTCTACATAATCGCCATTCCCTAATCCAACATTGGTAAATTGAACGCGATAAATTGCTTCGTCTGGATTGGTTGAAAAAACCAAAACGCTATCAAATCCCAGCGAGTCGATCAATGCATACAGTACTTGACTACTAGAATAACCCACACTATCAATACCAGAGGTAAATGCCGCAAGCGGATCGTCGCCAGCATTCGCCAATAATTCCCGTTGATCACCCGTCAGATCTTGTTGTAAGGGTTGATTCTTGGCATCCGACTCCGAGTAGAGATTGAGAAAAGTAAGGGCGTTCTCATCCCCATATGTAAGTGCTGTGTGTAACAGCGGACGAGCATATCGACGATCGGAATATTGAAATTCTACCACAATTCGTCGATCCTTGGTGATGAATTGCTTTGGTGTAAAAATGATCTCTGCAGCATTGTAATCAATGATGTAATCGCGGTCTTGGCCACGCTCCAATTTTCTTCCATCAATAAACACCGCTTCTGTTCCCGCAAGGATCACAATAAACAATTCATTATCCGCGCCAGTCAAGCGATACGGTCCTTGATTCCCTTCAATTCCTTGAATCACATTTCTCGCAAAACGCCCTTTTGAAACAGAAGCCGACGCCTCCACTGTCAGTGACTTTTCATTTACCTTTTCATTTGTAAAAAAATAAGCTCCTTGCGATCTTTTAAAATAATTCGTGAAATAACCCTGAGGTTTTTTCAATAAAAAATCCCCTGCGATAATCTTCGTTTTATCATCAAATATTTGAATAAAAACCTGATCAAAATCCTGCAATTGCTGAGTACTTCCGTTGGGTTGAATTGGAATATTGTCATCTGAAATAGAAGCGAGCAATTGAAAACGATCGGACAACCTTCCATTCATTTGAAGGTTGAGATTTGAATTAACGGTGAGGTTTTGAGCATTACCAAAACTCACTCCTCTGGATATGCTTCCCGATTTACGAATTCCTGAATCGTCCAATAAATTCTCCGCATTAAACGGCTGCGGAACGTATGCTTGAATCATCCCACTCCCTGCTGCTGTGATGAGCGTAGTGTCTTTATTAAAAATACGCGATGGAAAAGCCGTGGGAAATACTCGATAACTCACCCGAATAGAATCTGTAAAAGTTGAGTCGATGCGAATCAGCTGAGACTTTACATTCAGGACCATGAAGGCCTTGCACGGCGCACCATTCACTGTTGAGATCTGAACTGATTGCGGGATAAGACTTAGCGTGTCGAGTGCAATTGTATCTGCTGATGCTAGCACCTTAACGCGTTCATTGGTAAGCTGCGCCCATGTGTATGTTGGGGCGTAGCATGCCAGCACGAGCAGGCACCATCGAAGAACTGCGATATTCAAACAAGACTTGATCACGATAAGAGGCGCATCCAAAAAGGAATTTCTCTGAAAAAATTGTATTCAGGCGTCTAAAATACCGCTCATCACAAGAGCTACCTCAAAACTGTCAATATTCTTGTAGCTTCGTGGTCTATGTTTATCCGACTGATCAAAGAAAGTTTTTTGTTTGCGTGGCAGGCCTTAGTGGTCAATAAGCTGCGCACCACCTTGTCTTTGCTTGGGGTAACCATTGGTATCTTCTCTATCATTTTCGTACTCAGTGTAGTCGATTCGATGGAGGCCGATATGAAGTCGAGCCTCGATGTTATAGGCAGTGATATTCTCTTCGTTCAAAAATGGCCGATGGGTCCGGAAGAGGGCGATGAGGAATATGAGTGGTGGAAATACATGGGCCGCAGACAGCCGTCGCTCAAGGACATGGAAAAGCTCGAGCGTCGCCTCACCTCTGCATCAGCAATGGCCTACCAAGTCGGCACAAACAAAACCGCAGAGTATAAAAACAATTTCATTGACGATGTCAATGTCACAGCCATATCGTTTGAATACAATCAAACCATTGCTCTAAAAATCAGCGAGGGGCGATATTTCACAAGACAAGAATACGATGCCGGTAGAAACTCCGTGATCATCGGGGCAATTGTAGCGCAGACCTTATTCGGCAGCGACGATCCTCTGGGCAAAGAGATTAGAGTCGGCGGTCTGAAGACTACGGTAATTGGGGTTTTGAAAGAAGAGGGCGCTTCATTATTTGGCAACGGTACAGACCAGGCCGTATTCATGCCTGTAGCCTTCGGGATAAGGCTTATCAATTACGATGAGGTAGATGCATCTATCATTGTGAAGGCCCGCGAAGGCATCAGCAATGAGCAATTAAAAGACGATGTGATTTCTACGTTCCGCGCGGTGCGCGGCGTAAAGCCTAGCGCAGCCAATGATTTTTCCATCATTGAATCCAAAATGATTTCTGGAATGGTGGATAGCATCGTTGGTGTATTCAATATTGCTGGGATGATCATTGGTGTATTTGCCATCCTTGTTGGGGCTTTCAGTATTGCCAATATCATGTTTGTATCAGTAAGAGAGCGCACCAACATTATTGGAATACAGAAATCCTTGGGAGCGAAAAACTATTTTATTCTCTTTCAATTTCTTTTTGAAAGTATTGCTCTATGCCTCATCGGCGGGAGCTTTGGACTCATCTTCGTGTGGCTATTATCTCTATTGATGACAGCAGCTTTTGACTTTGAATTTATCCTTCCCATTGCACGCATTGTAATGGGACTCACGATCTCTGTAGTAGTCGGTGTGATTAGTGGATTTATTCCTGCATGGCGCGCGTCGCGCTTGAATCCAGTCGATGCGATTCGTTCGAAATAAGAATTAAAATTCCAGTGCTATACCGAGCTGATAAGTAAACTTATTGGTGCGGGTTTCCTTTGTTTGGAAATCCAAGGTATTGTCATCTGGATTGATAAGAATTGATTCTTGGTCAACAAAGGTCGCAGTACCTCCATTTAGGTTTTCAAAACGTGCATCGATAAAAAATGATCTTGCTACTCGAATACGGGTACCAACTGCCCAACCAACAGACCATCCGAAGTCGCGGTGAGCGGTATTTTCTTCAATAACCTCAGTATATCCGCTGCCAGTGAGCTCTATGTCCGTAGAGGTGGTGAAACGTTCCACTCCGGCCATGACATCACCATAGATTTGAATTGGCCCTTTGAAAGGTTTGAATCGGCCTACCATGTGGTAGCGATAGTTATTGCTAGTGATGCGCATTTCGCCTTGCTCATAAACATCGTCTCCTGCTTTATCTTGTCCAATAAAGACACTGACGTCTTCTCTAAGATTCCCCATACTATTCCAAGCGAAACCGACACCAACTTCAAATGGAGAATTGCGAATAGGCCCTGTGAAATTAGCCGCAACACCTGTTGGGTAGCCATCATAGTTCTGATCGAACTGACCTCTTGGCTCTGCGACTTGCAGTCCGATGGCTAATGATGGATTTCTTTCATTCCATTGCGCATGGCCTGCGAGAGCTATGAAAGAAACAATGAGAATGGTATAAATCTTTTTCATCACTTTGTGGTTTGATTCCGCACACCCAATCTTTATGCCACACAAAGATATTCCAATAAGCACAGAATACGAGTATTGACGGGAATCTCTTAATTTGGCAGCCGCTATGAATAAAAGAGGGAACATCGTATTGGTAACAGGCGCGGGCGGCCAGCTCGGTCAGGATTTTCGCGTCCTTGCAAGCGAGCAGCCTGAGTTGGAGTTTCACTTTGCCGCGCGGGAAGAACTCGATATAGCTGATGAATCACAAATTATAAATTTTGTGAAAGCCCTTAAGCCTGCCTTCATTGTCAACTGCGCCGCATACACCAACGTGGAAAAAGCAGAAGAAGATCACGCAAACAATTTTGCAGTGAATGCCACCGCTGCGGGCTCATTGGCAAAGGCTGCTAAAACCGTAAATGCTATTCTCATTCATATCTCTACGGATTATGTTTTTGATGGAAAAAAGAACACGCCCTATTCCGAGGACGACCAAGTGAATCCATTGAACGAATATGGCCGTGCGAAAGCAGCAGGAGAACAGTTCATCCAAAATGAAATAGAAGAACACTTCATATTCCGCACATCTTGGCTCTATAGCACGTTCGGGCATAATTTCTTTAAAACCATGATGCGTTTATCCAACGAACGAGATAAACTAACAGTGGTAAATGATCAGTTTGCTTCTCCTACGTACGCTCGCAAACTCGCGAAAGACATCAACCGAATGATCATTCGGTTAAAAATTGGAGAAGAAATTCCTTTCGGAATTTATCATTACACACATTCGGGAACGGCCTCTTGGTTTGATTTTACGTGTGCCATCGTTGAAGGTGCAGGACGCACAACAGTAGTAGAACCAGTGACGTCAGAAATGTTTCCACAAAAAGCACTTCGTCCGAGCTATTCGAAATTAGACACTTCAAAATTTGAAAAAAATATAGGTCCTACCATTCATTGGAAGGAGGCATTGCAACAATGTTTTAAAGACTTACAATCATGACACAGATTTCACAAGAAATTTTAGATAAAGCCGCATCATGGATGTCTAACGACGTGGATGCACAAACACAATCAGAAGTAAAAGCACTATTGGAAAACGATCCAAAACTTTTCCTAGAAAGCTTTTACACCGACCTAGATTTCGGCACTGGCGGTCTTCGCGGCATCATGGGTGTTGGCACCAATCGCATCAATAAATACACAATTGGTATTGCCACTCAAGGCTTGGCGAATTATATCAAAAAACAATTTCCCAATCAAACATCGAAGGTTGCTATTGCTTACGACTCCAGAAATCAATCGAGTTTCTTTGCACAAGTAACCGCAGATGTACTTTCTGCAAATGGTATCGAAGTTCATTTGTTTTCCGAACTTCGTCCTACTCCACTGCTTTCTTTTGCAGTGCGCGAATTAGGCTGTCAGTCTGGTGTTGTGATTACAGCATCACACAATCCAAAAGAATACAATGGATATAAAGTTTATTGGGAAGATGGTGCGCAAGTGCTTCCTCCACATGATAAAGGAATCATTCAAGAAGTGCGCGCAGTAAAAGGAGTTACTGATGTAAAGTGGGAAGCAAATGCCTCATTGATTCATGCGATTTCTGATGATGTTGAAAATGCATATCTCCAAAAATTGAATGATATTATTCTTTCAAAAGAAGAAATAAAATCTGCGAGTAATCTAAAAGTTGTTTACACTTCCATTCACGGCACAGGAATCACGATGGTTCCGAAAGCATTGAATGCACTTGGCTTTGCGAATGTTTTAATTGTAGAGTCTCAGGCAGTAGTGGATGGAAATTTCCCTACCGTTCATTCACCGAATCCCGAAGAAAAAGAAGCGTTGCAGTTGGCACTAGATTTAGCGAAAGCTGAAAACGCAGATCTTGTATTTGGAACAGACCCCGACGCAGACCGCGTAGGTATTGCAGTTCGTGATGACAGAGGCGAACTCATTTTGCTCAATGGAAATCAGACTGGAAGTTTGCTCGTGTACTATCAAATCATGCGTCGCAATCAAAAGGGCATGATGAAAGGAAATGAATACGTGGCGAAAACAATTGTTACGACAGATTTGATTGAAGATATTGCGAGAGAGCACGATATTCCTTGGTATGATACATTGACTGGATTCAAGTACATCGCAGGAGTGATGCGCGAGAAAGAAGGCAAGGAATTTTTTATTGGTGGTGGTGAAGAAAGTTATGGCTATCTCGTAGGAGAATTTGTGAGAGACAAAGACGCAGTGCTTTCAAGCGTCGTCATCGCTGAGATGGCTGCGTGGGCTTCTGCACATGGCATGAGCCTCTATGAGATGCTCATGAATATTTATGATCAATATGGTTTGTATCACGAAGAGTTGGTTTCCATTACCATCAAAGGAATGGACGGAGTAGAAAAGATCAAGCAAATGATGATTGATCTACGTACCAATCCACCTAAAGAATTAGGCGGATCGGCAGTAGTAGAAATTCGTGATATATCGAATAGCACAGCAAAGAATCTTGTGACGGGCGAAACACGTGCGCTTGATTTACCATCCAGCAACGTATTACAATTCGTGCTTGCCGATGGATCAAAGATCTCTGCAAGACCAAGCGGTACAGAACCAAAGATCAAATTCTATTTTTCCATAAAAGAGAAGTTTGAAGGCAAAGCCAACTACCGCACCCAAGTCACCCGAATCAAAAACCGTATCAACGATATTAAAGAGCAGGTGGTAAAATGAGAAAGGGGTTTGGGGTTTGGAGTTTGGGGTTAGGGGTTTGGCGAAAAGCCAACTCCTAACCCCAATCCCCTAACTCCTATCCCCTAACTCCAAACTCTCACCCGATTCTCCATCTCAATCCTACGTATCCCATTCTTCCGAATACAGGGCCGTAGATGAGGGAGGCGTCGAAGTATTGTGAGTCTGGATTGTCTGCAGAAATGATCGGGTTCATTTGCATGAAATTCCCAAGATTTTCTCCGCCGACATAGACTTCAAAATTCTTATTAAAATGTCTGCTTACTTGCGCATTGAAAATGTAATACGCTTCGCTATATGGGTGAAGCATATAGTGATGGGGATTCGTTGAGGTGTCCGGCAGACGCTGTTTTCCAAGCCAACGTGCTGTGAAATCGAACATCCACTTCGCTCCATTTTCCTTCTCCTTTGTGCTGTAATCCAAATTCACAAACGCGCGATGTTGTGCGATCAATGGACGCATGAGTAGTTCTCCTCCATACGTTGTTTTCGCTTCTAACCAACGATACGCGGTGCGCATATTGAGTCGACGAAGAGGACTCCATTGAAGTTCGATTTGCGCGCTGTTCGAATAGGACTTTCCATCCAGTTGATAGAATTTTATGACCGTAGGCGTTTCCCAATCCACGACAATTTGATCCTTGAAATCGGTGCGATACAAGTCTAACGCAATCGTAGCATCGCGATGGAAGATTTTAAATTTCTTGGTAAATACCAATCCTGTATTCAAGGCATCTTCCATCTTCATTCCGTATGGAGTATCTCCATTCACCGCTTCAATTTGAATGACGCGGTTACTAGCAAACATTCCCACATTATCCATCAATAAATTCGGCGAACGATAACCTTTTCCGACACTGAATTTTAAAGTAGTAAGCTCATTAAAACTGTATCGTGCGTGAAGTCGAGGCGTTGCAAAAAAACCATAGGTATTATGATAGTCGCCGCGTAATCCGACAATTACAGAAAGTAGTTCTTTATAATTGAACGTATGTTCAGTGAACAAACCGAACGTTTGTTCGGTACGATCAAAATTAAAAACACCCAATTGCTCTTGATAATCATCTTGAACATAAGAAACACCGCTCGTCTGCTTAATAGACTCATTGTACTCTGAAGCAAACATTACATTTCCTCGCAGATTTAATTGAATCCCTTCATAGATGCGGCTTCCGTAATTGCCACTTTGATCGTGATAAGAAGCGGAGAATTGTGTTCCGATGCTCATTCCGTCTTTTTCTTCGAAAACATATCCTGTTTTCGCACTCACTTCCGCGCGTTGTGTCTCGATGTTGACTCCCCACAATTGACGACGAACATCATCGGATGGATCGTAATCATACTGTCCGCTGGTATTACTCAAGTGGTGATAAGAAGCTGAGTAATTGCCTCGAATACCTTTTTTACCCACATATTCCCAGTCATTTTTTACCACCAGATTTTGGAAAAGTGGGTTGTCTAAAAAGCCATCTTTGTTCATATCAAAGCGCTGCTGCGCCTGAGCTCCATGAAGAAACAATAAACTGTTCCAGCGCTCTCCTAGCTTTTGCTTTGCTACGGCATTGATTTCCATTCGGCCTTGTGACCCATAATACGCATTCACAAAAAGGCGTTCTGCCATATCAGAAGTCTTGTGAGCCACATTGATTTGTCCTGTGATACTTTCATGTCCAGAAATAACAGAACCTACGCCTTTAGAAATAGAAATTTCCTTGATCCATGGCCCAGGTAAATAGCTCAATCCATAAATGGATGCGAGCCCCCGCACTGTTGGCACGTTATCGAACATTACTTGCGTGTAACGACCATCAAGTCCCAACATTTTTATTTGTCGGGTTCCAGTAATGGCATCTGTGAAAGAAGCATCTATTGAAGCGTTCGTTTCAAAGCTTTCGGATAGATTGCAGCACGCCGCTTTGCAAAGCTCCTTCTCTCCCATCACCTGAGAAAGTTGGGCGTTCTTCAACGTCATACGGGTGGCCTCAATTTCAGCAATAATATTGACACCCGTCATCATAGAAGGTTGGAGCGTGACGCTCAATTCATGTTGCTCATGATCTACCTTAATTGTATCTGTAGCAAACCCCACGAACATAATCAAGAGTGTATCTTGTGTCTCGTGGTGTTCAAGATGAAAGTGCCCTTTTGCATTCGTCAAAGCACCTTGTTGCGTGCCTTTCCAAATGACCACTGCTCCTTCCAATCCTTCTTGCTTACCTTTTTCGTTGAGCACAAAAACATTTCCATGAATCGTTTCCTCCTCATGTTCGTGTTCATCGTGATCCCCATGTTCACCCTCTGCATGATCATGTCCGTCGTGCTCGTCGTGTTCTTCCACTTGAGCATAGATCATCGTTGTTGCAAATAGCAACAAGAAAATCGTGAATAGCTTTTTCATGACTAGTGTTTTTCTTGTTCGCGATATTTACAACAGTCGTGTACGCGACTATATTGCTCATCAGATGCCTTTGACTTATCTGTGTCGTACCCCATTTCATTGATCACCTTATGAATTTGATCTTCAGATATTTTTTTGGGCTTGTAGGTGATGGTAGCAATGTTTGATTCCAAATCATAATCGGCTGCCACAACTCCCTTGGTGTCTAAGGCCTTTTCGATTTGGGTTTCGCACATTCCACAAATTCCTGCAACTTGAATTTTTATAGTAACAGGCTTTTTTGATGATTGTGCGAATAGACTTGTTGCACTGATGAGTGCTATGAATAGAATGATTATTTTTTTCATGATAAATTAATTTATAGTAAAAAGAAAAATGGTGTCATCTCTAAAGGAGACAACGGCTACTATAAACTAATTAGGCGTAGAGGGTATAGCAAGAATACAGCTGATACAACGGTCTATTCAGCGGTGGTCCGCTGTCCGTGTGATAGACACTTAATGTTTCCTCACTTAAAGGAATGTAAAGAGCCATTGGTTCGGGAGTCGACACCAAGACTGCCGGCGCACTCCAATAAAATTCAGGGACTCTGCTTTGCTCCACTTCGAGTTCGAAGTTGATATTTTGATCAGAGCAACAGCTGCTGTGAATTTCCGATCCTTCGCAAGAATGGTCCTTTTTACAACAACCCATATCTTCCGTGGCAACGGAAACATGCTTCAGATTCCCCATACAATAGTGCAAATGCAGCGTCATCCCTGTAGAAAGCAGGGTATAAATAGCTACCAACACGATTGCAAAAAATCTGCGCATAAGACAAAGATAAGGGATTTTGGGATATGGAGAAAGGAGAAAGGAGAAAGGAGAAGCGGAGAAGCGGAGAAGGGATATGGAGAAGCGGAGAAGGGATATGGAGAAGCGGAGAAGGGATATGGAGAAGTGGAGAAGGGATATGGAGAAGCAGAGAAGGGATATGGAGAAGCGGAGAAGGGATATGGAGAGAGAATGGGAGAAGGAAGAAATCACGAACAGTCTCGCGCACCGCGAGAAATGATTTCAAACGCCAATCTCCGAACACCGAACCCCAATCCCCTAGCACCTAACTCCTAACGCCTAACGCCACTCGCTTTTACTCGCGGTTTTCTAGGCGGAAGCCTACTCCGTGGACGTTTACTATGGCTAGGTTGGGATCGTCGCTGAGGTACTTGCGAAGTTTTGTGATGAAAACATCCATGCTTCTTCCTACGAAGTAGCTATCGTCGCCCCAGATCATATTCGCGATGAGTTCACGCTCTAAAACTTGATCTTGATGTTCGCAAAGCAGCTTTAATAGCTCCGCTTCTTTCTTGGTCAGTTTCTTTTTATCATCACCGATTTTCAATTCATAGTTTGGAAAATCAAGTTGATATTTACCAATATCAAACTTCAATTTATCCTTCGGTTCTTCTTTGAAATTAGGGTTGCGCTTTAAAATAGCTTTGATGCGAAGAATTAATTCCTCACTACTAAATGGCTTGGTGATGTAGTCATCCGCACCAAGTTTAAATCCTTTGATGCGATCTTCTGACATCCCGCGGGCTGTGAGAAATACGATAGGTACTTCTGCATTTGTTTTGCGAATATCCTCGGCAAGACTGAAACCATCTTTCTTCGGCATCATTACATCCAACAGACAGAGATCGTATTCTTCTTTATTGAATTGAAGAAGACCTTCCTTTCCATCTTTTGAGAGATGCACTCTAAATCCTTCCATTCGCAGCGCGTCTTGCACCACGAATCCTAGATTCATATCATCTTCTACTAATAGAATTTTAGCGCTATTGGTCTTGTTTTCTTCCATTTTCTGCTAATTTAAAATACAGTGTAAACGTACTTCCTTCCCCTACTCTACTATCCACTTTGATCTTTGCGCGGTGCGCTTTAATAATAGTGTCGACATAGAATAGTCCCAATCCAAAACCTTTTACATTGTGTAGGTTTCCTGTGGGTACGCGATAGAACTTATCGAATATCATTCGAAGTTGACTTCTCTCGATACCCACTCCATTATCCTTTACTTTGATGATAATTTCATCTTCTTTATTGCTCGTCTCGATCGTTATCTCCGGCTCCTTATCCGTGTATTTCCGTGCGTTATCGAGCAAATTGTAAATCACATTTGTGATATGTACTAAGTCGCCATTGATGATGCTGTTGGTTGCATTCAGACGTGTATGCAACGTCCCGCCTGCCTCTTCAATATTTATACTAAAAGTATTTTCTGCTTTTCGAATGACCTCATGTAAATCAATGCGTTCGCGTTTTATATTGACTTTTTTCGGAGAAAGTGTTGCGATTTGAAGCACCTTATCTACTTGACTTCTCAAGCGATTATTTTCATTTTTTATGATATTGATATATTGAAAATATCGCTCAGGTTGTTTGGTAATTTCCGGATTGTTGAGCGCTTCAGCGGAAAGACTTATGGTTGAAATTGGTGTTTTCAATTCATGCGTCATGTTATTGATGAAATCGCTTTTCACTTCTGAAAGACGCTTGTGTTTTAAGATGACGAAGATGGTGTACGAGAAAAAGACAACAATCAAGAAGATGACAAAGCTTGAATACATCCAGAAGTCGAGCTGTTTCAAAATAATTGCTGTCTTGTTCGGAAACAATACTCCGAAGTAGTGACCGTCTTGTTCGAACTTCGATGTAATGGCTACCTTTTCAGGTTTTACTAGGAAATCTTCTTTATCAAAATCAACGCGGCTCGCGAAGACCACGGAGTCCGTAAAGCAGTCGTAGATCCCATACTCGAAATCTTCCGTGAGGTTGTATCGTTCAAACTCCTCCTTGATAAGGGTTTCGAGAAGAAATGGCGACGGAGTATCGTTGATGTTGGCGATAAAAAAATTGGACTCTTTTGCCACTACAGGCTCAGTTACGGCCGAGTCGTTGTTCATCACCAGAATTTGGTCTACCACATTGGTAAGGGCCAGCATTACGTGATCGTTGAACTGTCGTTCTTGAATTCCATACGCCTTTCTCACCCAAAAGACTTGTCCTGCCACGATAACACCAAGTGATACGATGGCCAGCAGGACCACGATGACAATTGTTCTTCTGCTCATAATTCTTGCTACGAATTTAGGTAAAAGGACGAATTATTATCTTCGCCGACAAACCAAATAATATGAAAGCCTACGTATTCCCCGGACAGGGGTCACAGTTTACTGGAATGGGAAAAGATTTGTATGAATCCTCTCCTATTGCGAAAGAGATGATGGAGAAAGCCAATGAGATTCTTGGCTTCAGATTAACTGATATCATGTTTGAGGGAAGTGAAGAGGATTTGAAGCAGACAAGAGTAACACAGCCTGCGATCTTCTTGCATTCTGTGGTACTAGCAGCTTGTCTTGGTGATTCATTTCAGCCACAAATGGTAGCAGGTCACAGCCTTGGTGAATTCTCTGCACTTGTTGCAAATAAGACCCTTGCTTTTGAAGATGCGCTTCGATTGGTGTATGCTCGTGCGATGGCTATGCAGAAAGCGTGTGAGGCCAAGCCTTCAACGATGGCCGCTATCTTAGGACTAGAAGATGAGGTAGTAGAAAAAATTTGTTCGGAAACTCCTGGTGTGGTAGTGGCTGCAAACTATAACTGTCCTGGACAATTGGTTATTTCCGGTGAGGTAGAAGCAATTGATGCGGCGTGTGCAGCATTGACCGCTGCGGGCGCAAAGCGCGCGTTGAAGCTCGCGGTAGGTGGAGCATTCCATAGCCCATTGATGGAACCAGCACGTTTGGAATTAGAAGCAGCGATTGCAGCGACTCCATTTGCGACACCTATTTGTCCGGTATATCAAAACGTTACTGCATCAGCGGTTTCGAATCCTGATGAGATTAAACAAAACTTGATCGTACAATTAACCGCTCCAGTGAAGTGGACGCAAACGATGAACGCCATGTTGGCCGATGGTTGTGCCGAGGTGATTGAAGTGGGCCCAGGCAAAGTGCTTCAAGGCTTATTCAAGAAGGTGAGCAGAGATTTGCCAACATCTTCTGCAGCGTTATAATGAAATCAACGAGACTTTTAAGCATAACCATCATCGCATTGGCGGTGGTGGTTTGTGCTTTTAAAGCCATAGATAGCTACCTCATGCTTCGGTACATCGGAGCGGTGAAGCTTTATCGTGACGGAATCGTTCATTCGTATTATTCCAAATGGCAAAATCTCGCGGAAGCAGTCGTGCCGTTTAATGGTTTGCTTCATTTGATTTTATACACATTACTTATCATTTGGACGTACCGCATTTATTCGAATATATACAAACTCGAAAATCATCAACCCGAGAACCCATTGAATTGGGCAGTGATTGGATGGATTTTTCCTGCTTTGAATTTTATATATCCTTATAAAGTTATCTCCGAAAGTTATTTGGAATATCAAAATCAGGTTGATTTTGATGCTTATCGAACCAAGAATCCTATTCTTATTTGGTGGATGCTTTTTGTGTTTAGCTATGCGCTTATCCCCATCATTATTATGTTTCTGGGAGGTAATGCCGCTGTGGCTAATCCGACCAATGGTATTTTGATACAGCTTCGTTTTCAAATCCTTGGAAACATTGGAGCGATCATATCAGCGGTATTCTTGATTCGATTTATTTCGAATATGATGAAGCTAGAGCCCGCTTTCATGGAATTGGCTCCGAGAAAAGCCATCCCGATTGAAGATCATTTGATACAATAAAAAAAACCGAGCGATTGCTCGGTTTTTTAATATTACCCTGTCAAGGATTATTTCGCGTTATTCGATTCGATGAAGTTGAAGAGATTACTCATGATTTCTTCACGAGCTACCAATTCTTCTTGAAGTTTTTTATTGCGAGCTTCTAGCTCTTTCACTTCTTGTTTCAACGCTTGCAATTCAGAATATGAATTGAATTCGCGTCTTACAACTTGTTTACGGTATTGATTTGGATTTTCCACGGTATCAATAATTTAGTTTTTCAAAGATGAGGTGAAGTTAGGTATAATTCTACCCGGTTGTACCCCAAAGTAATTAACCTATACCTGTTAATGACCATTTATTCTTAAAAAACTGATAAATGTCAGTTCCATGTCTGACAGCCCTCACTTCCTGGTCGATGATAACCCATCACTTTTGAATCACAATTAATTACCGGGAGTATGAAAACAATTTTAGCCACGACAGATTTCACGCAGGAATCACGCGCAGCCGTGAATTACGCCGCGCGATTAGCGTTAATAAATAAATGTGAGTTGCAAATTCTCCATGCCACTTACATACCTGTTATCAGTGATGCATTCATTGATGTAACAGTAACATTGGACGAAGTAGAGAAAAGTGATAAAGAGAAAATGGCTGATTTGGTCAGACATATTCAATCCAAGCAAGGCCCAGCATTGCGTATCAAAGGGATCAATGAAGTTGGATTGACAGAAGAACTTTTGAAAGAAAAGATCACCCAGCCTGAAGACACTTTAGTAGTAATGGGCGTTAAGCATGTCGATAAATTTAGTAGAGCAGTTTTTGGAAGTACTGCTACTTCATTGGCAGGCCAGATTCCTTGTCCCTTGATGATCATCCCACCAGAAGCACGTTTCAGACCATGGAAGAAGCTTGCTTTTGCTTTTGATAACAAAGAGATCCCAGTAAAAAGTGGAATTCGATTTATCAAGGAAATGGCAGGTCGATATGGCTCAAAACTGCATTTTGTGCATGTGATGAGTATTGAAGAAGAAACGAAAGATAGCACTCCAATCAGTGCCATTCGTGATATCATTGGAGGTGAATCACATGTCCATTTTCTAGAAGGAAAGGATGACACCGTAGCAACAGTGCGTGACTGGATTCGCAGGTACAAGGCGAATGTCGTAGTGATGGTCGCACGAAAGCACAACATTTTTTGGCGCATGTTCAATGAATCACATACCAAAGAAATGGCCTTTGAAAGCAGCGTTCCCGTGTTGGTGCTTCCAGAAAATTAATATTAAGAAAAAACTCTGAATGAAAATCCATATCTCAGATACAGCAACGATACGCGAAATTCAGCGTGCATTTTCGGAGCGATTTCCTTTTTTGAAATTGGAATTCTTTTCGCGTCCTCACCAAAAAGGTAAAGGATCAGAAAAGCAATACATGAAAACCGATGATGCATTATTGAAAGACTTTCGCCGTGTTCACAGCGAAGGTGATCTCATCATTGCGCCTGAAATGAGCGTCACAGAACTCGAAACCATGTTTCGAGAAAACTTTGGACTGTATGTTCAAGTATTTCGCCGCAGCGGAAAATTGTGGCTCGAAACGACCGCTACAGATAGTTGGACCTTAACCGTTCAAAATGATCAAGGCAAAGAACTATCTGACAGTTATAGTTCATAAACATTGAATGCTTCAAGCCCAACATATCAAAAGGTCATCACCACTTGCTATCACTGTGGTGAAGTTTGTCCAGATATCCATAATAAGATTGAGGACAAGCACTTTTGTTGTGATGGCTGCAAAGCAGTTTATCAAATATTAAACGACAATGGTCTTTGTGGTTATTATGAGATAGATTCTAGTAAGGGTATATCTCCAAAATTGGCTCCTTCCGAGGATCGTTTTGCCTACTTAGACGACCCTTCCACGATTCGATCACTGATCTCTTTTGAAAACGAAACAGAAATTCATATCACGTTTTCACTTCCGCAAATGCATTGCAGCTCTTGTGTTTGGTTATTGGAACATCTTTACAAACTCAATCCTGCAGTAAAAAAATCTGAAACTAATTTTCTTCGAAAGCAGCTATTTGTAATTTTCGATAAGCAGCAAACTAGTCTTAGGAAAATCGTTGAGTTACTTGCCACGTTGGGCTACGAGCCCCATCTTCAACTCTCCAATACTACAGAAAAAAAAAGTACTTCTCCCAATAGAAAACGCATTCATCGCTTGACGGTGGCTGGGTTTTGTTTTGGGAATATCATGTTGCTTTCGTTTCCAGAATATCTCAGCGACTATCGTAGAGATGTAGAAATGACAGAGCTATTTGGGTATTTGAATCTCCTACTCTCTTTGCCAGTATTGATGTACAGCGGTGGCGAATTTTTTGTTTCCGCTTATCAAGGATTGCGCGCGCGATTTCTCAATATCGACTTGCCATTAAGTTTGAGCTTACTCATCACCTTTGGCAGAAGTCTTTACGAGATATTTACGCACACTGGCCCAGGATATTTTGACTCGATGGCGGGCATTATCTTTTTCATGTTGATTGGGCGTTATTTCCAAGATAAAAAACACGTATCACTCCAGTTCGACCGTGACTTCCGGAGCTTCTTCCCTATTTCTGTGCGCATTTTCAAAGACAATACTGTCGAAACGATACCATTAAGTCAATTAAAAGTCAATGACCGAATGATCATTCGGTCGACCGAACTCATTCCAGCAGACGCCATTCTCATTGAAGGAGACGCACGTATAGATTACAGCTTTGTAACAGGAGAAGCTCGTCCGGAGCACGTGAAGGCAGGAGAAATGATCTATGCTGGTGGTCGACAGACAGCGGGAGAAATCAAACTGGAGGTGATTCATGAAGTAGAGCAAAGCTATCTGACGCGCTTATGGAATCGTGAGAACACGAAGAGCTATAAGGGTTCGATGGATAACATGGTGCACAAGCTTGCTCGTCACTTCACTCTATTTCTATTGCTGCTGTCATTAGGAAGTTTTCTGTATTGGGCTCCGACAGACATGAATCGTGGTGTTCATGCGCTGAGCACCATATTGATTGTTGCTTGCCCGTGTGCACTTCTTCTCAGCGCTACGTTCACTCATGCCTCAGTCATTAGTGTTTTGGGAAAAAATGGTGTCTTCGTAAAAAGCGCCAATATGCTTGAGAAGATCGCATCCATTCGACATATTATTTGGGATAAAACAGGTACACTTACTAATACAAAAGATCAAACCATTCAGTATGAAGGTCAAGAATTAAGTGTGGCGCAACTTCATTCCATTCTGGCGTTGGTGAATCAATCGAATCACCCCATCAGTCGGTCGATACATGCATATCTCCGCACAAAAGTTCAAACGGAAAATCCGAAGACCATCCATTTTTTCCAAGAAAAAATAGGAGAAGGAATCACCGGTGAAGTAGATACGCATCACTACGTGATTGGGAAAGCCAGCTTTGTTGGGCTACCATTAAACTTAGTAGAGAAAACATCCTGCACTTACTTAAGTGTCGATGGACATATCCTTGGGTATTTCAGTTTGAGTAATGAGATCAGAAAAGGTTTAGTCGAGAACATTCAGACCCTTCAATCAAAGGGTTATCAATTCTCCATTATCAGCGGCGACAATGCCGACCAACGCGACCAATTTGAAATTTACTTCGGTCAAAAGACACCCATGTTTTTTGGTCAATCGCCTCATGATAAAACTGATAAAATTCATTCCTATCAAGCAAGTGGAGAGCAAGTAATGATGGTGGGTGATGGATTGAATGATGCGGGCGCATTGATGGAGAGTAATGTGGGAGTTGCTATTTCAGATGATGTGAATAATTTCACTCCAGCATGTGATATGATCATGGAGGGAAAATCATTCCCACATTTCTCAAAAATACTTGAATACATATCATCAACGAAGCGAATTATTATCGCTAGTTTTATTTTATCACTACTTTATAATGTAGTTGGATTGAGCATTGCGGTGCGCGGAGAAATGTCGCCACTAATTGCGGCGATTCTGATGCCGTTGAGTTCTATTTCCATCATCATTTTTACTACTACGGTATCTCGGCTTAAGGCCAAGGCTCTAGGTTTGAGAGCGTCATTATAAATTCTGACATAAGTCAGTTGCAGCTCTAACGAGCGTCATTACCGAGCGAACATTCGGCATCTACATTTGGCCACATAAGATTTAAAATCTGATGAGTGCCATCTATCTTTTAATAGGAATAAGTATACCAGTTGCCGCTGGATTCTTGATTGCATTCCTCTACGCATCCAAGCACGGACAATTCGACGATGATTATACGCCGTCGATCCGCATTTTGATGGACGACCCTAAACCTCAAGACAAACCAACAGAACCTATAACAACCAGTAATCAGAATGAACACGCACATTGAACGCTTCGAGTACGATAATAAGATCGTCAAGCAATTTGCCTATGCGGCTGCGATTTGGGGATTGGTTGGAATGTTAGCCGGATTGCTGGCAGCATTGCAACTTGTTTACCCAGCACTAAATTTCGATTTTTCGATGACCACTTTTGGTCGTCTTCGTCCCATTCATACCAATGCAGTGATTTTCGCATTTGTTGGAAATGGTATTTTCATGGGAGTTTATTACTCTCTTCAACGTTTGATGAAGGCGAGAATGTTTAGTGATAAGCTATCACAAATTCATTTCTGGGGATGGCAATTCATCATCGTGCTTGCCGCAGTGACGTTGGCATTGGGGATGACCACAGGTAAAGAGTATGCTGAATTGGAATGGCCCATCGATATTTTGATCACGCTTATATGGGTTGTATTTGGTATCAATATGTTTGGTACCATTATCAAGCGAAGAGAGCGTCATCTCTACGTAGCAGTATGGTTCTACATTGCCACTTGGGTTACGGTAGCCATGTTGCACATCGTGAATAGCTTTGAACTTCCTGTCACATTATTCAAATCTTATTCTTGGTATGCTGGAGTTCAAGATGCATTGGTGCAATGGTGGTATGGACACAATGCAGTCGCATTTTTCTTGACCACTCCTTATCTCGGAATCATGTACTACTTCATTCCGAAAGCAGCAAATCGCCCTGTGTATTCTTATCGACTATCGATCATTCACTTCTGGGCATTGATATTCATTTATATCTGGGCAGGTCCTCACCACTTGCTATACACATCATTGCCTGATTGGGCGCAGTCATTGGGAACAGTATTTTCCATCATGTTGATTGCACCATCATGGGGCGGTATGATCAATGGACTATTGACTTTGCGTGGTGCATGGGATAAAGTGCGCGACGATGTTGTTTTGAAATTCATGGTAGTCGCTGTGACCGCCTACGGGATGGCCACTTTTGAAGGACCAATGCTTTCATTGAAAAGCGTTAATGCTATCTCCCACTTCACCGACTGGACCATTGCTCACGTACACGTTGGAGCATTAGGATGGAATGGATTTTTAACCTTCGGTATTTTGTATTGGTTGGTACCAAAGATGTGGCAAACGAATCTTGCTTCTAAGAAGCTCGCCAACTGGCACTTTTGGATTGGTACACTAGGTATAATCATCTATGCCGTTCCGATGTACTGGGCAGGTTGGGTACAAAGTGCTATGTGGAAAGAATTCACACCCGAAGGACAGTTGAAGTATCAGTTCCTTGACACAGTAACGCATTTGCGTCCGTTTTACGCGCTTCGTTCACTAGGTGGACTGTTGTTCCTGATTGGTGCTGTGATGATGGTCGTAAACCTCTGGAAAACGATTAAAGCAGGTTCCTTCCTTGCAAATGAAGCAGCAGAAGCACCAGCGCTTGCTAAGAAAGTTGAGATTCACGGCAAAGAACACTGGCACCGTTGGATCGAGCGTAAGCCAGTACAAATGCTTGTGCTTTCTCTTGTCGCCGTAGCAATTGGTGGCGTGATTGAAATGATTCCAACATTCTTAATCAAAAATAATATTCCTACCATTGAGAGCGTAAAGCCTTATACAGCGCTTGAATTAGAAGGTCGTGACATCTATGTGAGAGAAGGATGTTATACCTGTCACTCACAAATGATTCGTCCTTTCAGAAGTGAAACCGAACGTTATGGTGATTACTCAAAGGCTGGTGAATTTGTTTATGATCACCCATTCCAGTGGGGTTCTAAGCGAACGGGTCCAGACTTGGCTCGTGAGGGTACAGGCCGAAACAAGAAAATGGATAGCTGGCATTACAACCACATGGCCGATCCTACCTCTATGTCCCCTGGATCAATCATGCCGAAGTATCCTTGGTTGTTTACTTCAAAAGTAGATTCAGACAATACTCATAAAAAGCTAGCAGCAATGCAAACGCTCGGTGTCCCTTACACAGATGAATATGTAGCGAATGCAAAAGCAGAGGTTGAAAAACAAGCTCAAGTGATTTATGAGAGTTTGAAAAAAGAAGAATCCGGATTGCTACTTGGCGAAGAAGGACTTCAGCGCGACCATGAAATCATTGCCTTGATTGCTTATCTGCAACGTCTCGGAAGCGATTTAGAGCTTGGAAAAAAAGACACTAACCTATCACAAAAGTAAGTCATGAAATTCATCAATTATCTCGAGTCGATAAGTGGCGTGAGTGTATATCCGATGATCGCTTTGATCCTATTTGGAGGTGTATTCGTCATCGCTGTGCTATCAGCATTCTTTTCAAAGAAAGAAGACATTCGAGAACAAAGCATGCTTCCTCTTGATGAACCTAAATAATCCCACGCTATGAAAACCAATATTAAAAATATCATCGCAGCATTATTCCTTTTTGGAGCAACCCTCACTGCTGCGGCACAAGCACCAGGACCTGAAGAAAATGCTATCGAAGCGGCCCAATATTCCCCCTATTCTGATCCTGTGTTTTATGCACTATGTGCCCTAGCATTTGTATTGCTTGTCTTCATTTTGCAATTACAAAAAGTATTCTCTGGAGTTGCTCGCAATTATGCAAAAGGAGACAATAAGAGCACTGGTTTATTTTCATTGATTTTGATTTTAGCTATGACTCAATTCCCAACGAGTTCATTTGCGGCAGATGAGGCGAAGGCAACATTTCTTCATGAAGGTTTTGGCTCCAATGCATTCAACGCCTTGTTCTTCTTGATCATCGTAGAGGTAGCAGTTGTTCTTTACTATGTGCGCTTGATTCGATTGTTTTTGATTAAAAATGAGATTCCAGCAGCCGCTGCTGTGAAGGCAGTAGTTCAACCATCATTCTTGGATCGATTCAACAAATCTGTTGCGATTGAAAAAGAGGCAGCGATTATGACCGATCACGACTACGATGGCATCCGTGAATTGGACAACTCACTTCCACCATGGTGGAAATATGGTTTCTATTTGACTATCATTTGGGCCTTTGGTTATTTGATTCACTTCCACGTAACGAAGACTGGGCCGCTCATGGAACAGGAATATAAAAATCAATTGGCTCAAGCGGAAATTGAAATGGAGGAATACCGAAAGAAAGCATCGAATCTGGTGGATGAGTCGAATGTTGTTTTGCTCACCGCAGCTTCTGATTTAGATAAAGGGAAAGCGACGTTCAATAATTTCTGTGTGACCTGTCACGGCTCATTCGGAGAAGGCAAAGTTGGCCCCAATTTGACCGACCAATATTGGAAACATGGAGGTGATATTAAGGATCTATTCAAAACGGTGAAGCTTGGTGTTTCTGGCACAGGGATGAAATCTTGGAAATCTGATTTGAGTCCGAGCGCCATAGCAGAAGTTTCAAGCTACATCTTGAGTTTACAAGGAACCAACCCAGCAGGAGCAAAAGCGCCAGAAGGGGAATTATATCAACCTGTAACCGCAGCCAACACAGACAGCACTGCAGTAGCACTAGCACCGGCAGATAGCACTGCTAAGTAATTATACACTTGAAGGCAATGAGCGAAGAGAAGGATTCATTTAGAGATACCGTCAGTCATATCGACAAGGAAGGTAAACGTGTTTGGTTTTATCCTAAAAAACCAAAAGGTAAACTTTACAATGCGCGTACGTGGCTGAGTTTCGGATTTCTCTTTGTGCTCTTTGCGCTTCCTTTTGTGAAGGTACACGGAGCTCCTCTTTTTCTCTTCAACGTATTAGAAAGAAAGTTCATTCTATTCGGTGTACACTTTTGGCCTCAGGACTTCTTTCTCTTCGTATTGGGAATGATTATCTTCATTGTATTCATTGCCCTATTCACAGTTGTGTATGGACGTGTATTCTGCGGATGGGTGTGTCCTCAAACCATTTTCATGGAAATGGTTTTTAGAAAAATCGAATATTGGATTGAGGGAGATTTCACACATCAAAAAGCACTCAACAAAGCACCTTGGAGCGCTGAAAAAATCAGAAAGAAAACACTCAAAGTAGTCATCTTCTTTTTGATTGCTGTGCTCGTCGCAAATACATTTCTCTCCTACATCATTGGAGTGGATGAAGTTTATAAAATCATTACAGAGCCCATTTCACAACACATTGGTGGCTTCTCTGCCATGATCATTTTTAGCACGATTTTTTTCTTCGTGTATTTATGGTTTCGTGAGCAAGCTTGTCTTGTCGTATGTCCCTATGGTAGAATGCAGGGAGTGCTTCTGGATAAACACAGCATCGTAGTAGCATACGATCACAAAAGAGGTGAAAAGCGAGAAAAATTTTCAAAACACCCAAGTCCTGATGCAGGCGATTGTATCGATTGTTTTGAATGTGTGAGAGTTTGCCCGACTGGTATTGACATTCGCAATGGAACACAACTCGAGTGTGTGAATTGCACTGCTTGCATTGATGCATGTGATCACATGATGGAAAGTGTAAACAAGCCCAAAGGGCTTGTGAGATATGCTTCTGAGTACACGATCAATACTGGCAAACGCCTTCGTTGGACACCACGTATGATCGCATATACAGGAATTCTCTTTTTACTGATTGCACTCGAGTCATTCCTCTTGGCTACTCGTTCAGATATTGATGTGACAGTAATGCGCGCGAAGGGGGCTTTGTTCAATGTAGAATCGAATGAGAAAGTGAGCAATCTCTACAACGTTCACATCATTAATAAAACAACAGACTCACTTGACCTTGATATGCGTGTTATCGCAGAGGGCAGTGAGGTGAAATGGATCGGTGATGTGAAACGCTTGGCACCAGGGGAAATGATGGAAGGAACTTTCTTTATCATTTTACCAAGAAATGAAATCAAAGAACAAAAAACAAAATTGAACTTAGAGTTTTGGGATGATGGAAAATTGATTGGAAAATCAAAGACCACTTTCCTAGGGCCAGTTCATCACTAATACATCAAGCATATGAATTGGGGAATTAGAATAGTCATACTCTACGCGGGTTTCGTAGCATTTATTCTAACACTTGTATTCAAAGCAAGTGGCGAGCGCGTGGAGCTCGTTACCAAAGATTATTACGAGCAAGAACTTGTGCATCAAGAAAAAATGAATGCACAGAACAGAGGCTTGGGATATAAAGATTTGATTGAAATAAAAACCATGGCGGAAGCTATTCAACTCCATTTTTCCGATGCGCTTCCCCCGATGAAAGACACAAAGATTAGTTTCTACTGTCCTTCAAACAGTGATGAAGATAGAGAATTTGTGTTGGAAGCATCAGAAAAAACAAAGACCATCTCTACCACAAATTGGAAGAAAGGATATTATGCGTTGCGCGTCCAGTGGAATAATGATGGGCAAAGTGTCATCGTAGAAGAAACCGTATTTATCCCATGATCACTTATCTCGCGGCAGCACTCGTACTCGGACTTGCAGGCAGTTTGCATTGTGTTGGCATGTGCGGACCACTTGTTATGATTGTTCACTCCGGCGGTAATAATCGAAATGCTCAGTGGTGGATCAATAAATTGATTTATCACTTTGGTCGCATAATCGTTTATGCGAGTTTTGGTATCATAACTGGATTTATTGGAAAAAGCTTTATTGCGATGGGCTTTCAGCAATGGCTCTCTCTTATTGCTGGACTTGTTTTACTTGTAATGTTGGTGCTCCCATTGATGGGACAAAAGAAGTGGAGCTTCACCCCTCCACTTTTTACCAAAATCACGAAATACTTCAGTAAATTTTTACAAAGTAAAACTCCATTCAAGCAATTGATTCTAGGAGTAATGAATGGGCTGCTCCCCTGCGGATTAGTTTATGCTGCGATGGCTGCATCCATCGCAGGCGGAAGCCCCATGAAGGGAGCATTATTTATGATCGTGTTTGGATTGGCCACCACTCCAGCCCTCATTGTTGTTGCAAAATTATCGGAGACATTGCGGTCAAAATGGAAACCAAAATCACTCGCCTATATCAGAGTAGGATTGAGCATTCTTGCGGTACTATTCATCCTCCGCGGCGCCAACCTAGGCATCCCCTACCTCAGCCCTAAAATGCAAGCAGAGACTTGCAATGTGAGTTGTTGTCATAAATGATAAAACAATTCTCAAATCTCAATTCTCAAATCTCAATTCTCAAATCTCAATTCTCAATTCTCAAATCTCAAATCTCAATTCATTCTCCATATCCGCTTCTCCGCTTCTCCGCTTCTCCACATCCGCTTCTCCATATCCCCTCCTCCATATCCACTCCTCCGCTTCTCCGCTTCTCCATATCCGCTTCTCCTCTCCTCCATATCCCCTTCTCCGCTTCTCCATATCCCCTCCTCCGCTTCTCCATATCCCCTCCTCCGCTTCTCCATATCCGCTTCTCCACTCCTCCTCTTCAGTTTCTCATCTTCTGCAACTTCTCCAAATTTTTGATGGTGATGGTGGAGCCGTGGATTTCTACGATTTCTTCTTCGCGGAAATCACTGAGTGTTCTAATGAGGGATTCCGTAGCGGTTCCGACCATGTTGGCGAGATCTTCTCTTGAGATGGCCATGCTAAATGGTTGATCGCCTCCGTCGTGATATCTTTTGCGAAGCACAAGCAAGGCGTCAGCCGCGCGCTTGCGCACGCTGCTATATGCAAGCGATAAAAGTCGGTCTTGTTCCTCTGCAATCTTTCCCGTCAATAATTTCACGAACTGCTTGGTAGCAGCGGGACTCTGAAAGATGAGTTTGAAAAAATCTTCTTTCGAAAAAATAACCACTTCACAATCTTCTAATGCTTCCGCGGATTCTTGTTGATCTGTATCTTCCAGCAAAGAAATGTAACCGAAGAAATCTCCTGGTTGGAGCATACGCGTAATGAGATCTTTGCCGAGTTCGTGACTCTTATATGATTTTGCTTTACCTGATTTCAAGAGATAAAGTCCTGCCGGTGTGTCTCCTTCGGAAAAAATCAAATCCTTCTTTCTGAAAATTTTCACTTGTTGCTTTTCAGCAATCTTCGTGATATCATGAATCCCCTCAATGTTGCTTAACAATTCATTCACGCCCGCCTGTCCCTCAGGAAGCTCGCGATGCGCTAGGTCTAATTTTCTGAAGCGGCTTTCTACTGCATTCAATAATTCGATATCGTCGAAAGGCTTTGTGATATAATCATCTGCGCCCATTTCCATTCCCTTTCTGATATCAGTACGTTCCGATTTTGCGGAAAGAAAAATGAAAGGAATATTTTGAGTCAATGGATTTTTTCCAAGCAAATGAAGAACACCATAACCGTCAAGTAATGGCATCATGATATCACAAATGATCAATTCCGGTTGTTGATGAATTGCGGCATCAACACCGAGCTTTCCGTTTTCTGCAGTGATAACTTCGTAACCTGCAAGCTCTAGGATTTCCGCAGTGTTCTCACGAACATCTACGTTGTCCTCAATGATCAAAATCTTTCTCATATATTCTCATTTTTTGCAGGGAATTCCAAATGGAATGTTGTTCCCTCGTTCAATGCACTCGTAAAACCTATGGTGCCATTTAGCATTTCTAGGTATTTTAAGACAATATTTAGTCCCAATCCAGTACCTTGGATATTGGATACGTTTTGACCGCGATAAAAGCGCTCAAAAAGATGTTCTTGGTCTGACTCTGGAATTCCAATGCCATGATCCTTTACATCTAGCTTCATTTCATTTTCACCTACCACACATGACACTTCAATATTTTTATCTTCCGGTGAAAATTTGATAGCGTTTGCTAACAAGTTGATCATGATGTTTCTGAACATCTGTTTATCGATGTAGAAGTCTTTTAACCCTGCATATTCCAAAAGAATATTCTGTCCAGGTCGTGCTATCGCTTGAAGTTCAGAAATAACATCTTCCAATACAGCTCTTACTTCTATTTGCTGAAGGTTCGCTCGTACTTTTCCTTCTTCTAATTTTCCTAAAGATAAGAAATCATTTAGAATCTCTGTCAGTCCATTCACAGCGCCTTTGATGCGTGTGATGTGCTTTTCGCTTTTATCTACTTGTTGTAATTCAATATATTTTGCAATGATGCTTGCAGATGAAAGAATGGTTGAGAGCGGAGTTCTGAATTCATGTGAGGCCATCGAAATAAATCGGCTCTTCATTTCATTCAATTCTTTTTCTTTCTCTAAAGCATGAGTTAATTCATCTTTAGAGTTTTCAAGTTCTGTCAGTGCTTCTTTCAAAACAAGCGTTCGCTCATTCACCTTTTTTTCCAAGGTCTCATTCAATAGTCTCAACTCTTCATTGATCTTCTGAATTTTTTCTTGTTGTTCGTGTCGAATAGTAATGTCTATGATGAAGGCGATGGCATAGATCCCCTCCGATGTTTCATAATAGGACAAACTGATTTCAACAGGAAATTTCGACCCATCTTTACGTTGACCATGAAGAATAAAATTCTTCCCCATCGGGCGTTTCATGGGCTTTTCCATATAAGCTTGGCGATGTCCCACATGCTTTTCAGCGATGTCGCGCGGCACCAATGCCTCTACTTTTTTGCCTTGTAATTCGGATGGATCATATCCGAACATTTGAAAACATTTCGGATTAGCGAGAATAATCTCGCCTTTTGAATTCGCTATTAAGATGCCTTCGTTGACGTGATTAAACACGGATTCGAAGCTGCTTTCAGCACGTGATAGTGGAGTACCCATATAACAAATTTAGTGTGGAAGGGTGTGGTGAGCAAATTCTACCGAGCCAAGGTATGGCTATCGTGTGAGATGTCTCCTCTCCAAAAAACATCTTCGATATGCCATACCCGTGCTAAACTGAATCTATGATCCGGGAGAACCAGTAAATCCAGCATGTTTAGCCAGCTCGATAGATTATGTACTCTCTATCTGAAGCAAAGATGTAATGAGATTCTATTTATAAAAATGAGGCAGGTCAAATCACGAACTGACAATTATCAGTTTTTCGTATTCTCCACTTTTTTTGAAAACCAAAGTGGTAAATAATAAATGGCAAGCACAAGCAAACCCGCGCCAAACAACACTGCAGAGAACATCTTGGTTTTTTCTTCCCAGAAAAACTCGCTCATCATCCAATTACCATTCGCTAAGATCCAGAGTGTCACGGCGATGTTGTGCATGAACTCTGTATAGTTTTGACGTGATCGCCACGTCAACCAAAGCGCTACAAAGAAGGTGGGGAAAAACATTGCTGTTCCCAATGCTTTCCATTCTGTCACCCAACAAAGGTCTTTGACGAGCCAAAGGAGGATGTGTAAATTTTCAATGCGGCGTAATTTTTCATTCATAGATTTTCATCTTTCAATTTGAACATCGCTTGATTTTGAACAAAGAAAATATCCAGCAAATTCCAGCGAACCAATCGCGCCAATAGCTTGGTCAACACCATTCGATTGATGCCTGTTTTCTTTGATAATTGATTTTGAGAAAGGCCTCCAGATTCTTGTAGGCTCACAAAAATTTTCTTTTCTTTTTCTGTATGAAAATATTTGTTTGGTCTATCGACATCATCGCTCTTCCAAACTTCGAGTAAAACTGCTGGTGCGAGGAAATTTTCATCATCTCTTCTCACAAAAGCCTTCCATGTACCGTCTTCGAGTTGGGCTAAGTGAGGACGTTGTTTCGAAGGAAGAATATTGATCTCTAAAACTGATTTATTATCCACCTTCCAAGCTTGAACCTCCAGTCCTACGGGAGGTTTGCAATACATCTGCGCTGCGGCCTCCATCATGTGCATTTCCTCTTCGGGACGAATTCCAGCAATGGCACCGTTGTCCTTCACACCGATCAACAACCTTCCTCCATCCGTATTTGCAAAAGCAGAAACAGTACGCGCAATCTTTTTTGCGTCGTCAATTCTCATTTTGAAATCTTGTTGTTGATGCTCTCCTTCTGCGATATAGCGAAGGATGTATGGCCCATTCATATTACGAATGTAATGCGAGAGGAGTGATTTTACGAGCGCAATTTATACACCGCACACCCCATGCATTTGTGCTTTTTGCTAAAGAACTGAGAATAAAACTTTTTCCCTAAATAATATAGCGAAGCACCTACCACTAATATGACGAGTATTTCCTGAATCATGATAACAGTGTAAAGGTAATAAACGCTCCCAAATAGGCCAACACGCCCATATACAGAAGCTGAATAATCGGCCATTTCCAGCTATTGGTTTCTCGCTTCACCACTGCAAGGGTGGCCATACATTGCATGGCAAAGACATAAAAAATCATCAAAGATCCGCCGGAAGCGAGATTGTAAACTTTCTCACCGGTCTCAGGATTCACTTGATTTCGTAGTCGATCGATCAGCTGTCGGTTCTCCTCATCATCCTCCACTCCCACGCTATAAATAGTGGCCATTGATCCCACAAAAACTTCACGTGCAGCGAACGATGTGAGTAGCGCAATTCCCATTTTCCAATCATAGCCCAATGGACGAATCACCGGCTCGATTCCTTTTCCTAGTATACCCATGTATGAATTTTCAAGTTCGATAGAAGCGACTTGAGAATTGTATTCTTTCATGGCCAATGAATCTTGCTGTAAAGGCTTAGGAAGCTCGGCAACGATGCGCTCCGCCTTGTCGTTTGGACTATACGAAGCAAGCGCCCATAGAATGATGGAGATTGCCAAAATGACCTTACCCGCATCCCAAATGAAGACACGAACTTTCTCGAATACAAGCAATCCAACATACTTCAAACGTGGCAATTTGTAGGACGGTAGTTCGAGGAGTAAGAAACTTTTATCGCGCGACTTCAGGATAAACTTCATCACCACAGCCATGACTAAGGCCATCACTACACCGAGACTATAAAGACCAAATAAGACCAATCCTTTCAGATTAAAAAATCCCATTACCTCTTGGTCAGGAATGACCAAATTAATAAGCAATGTATAGACAGGAATTCGTGCAGAACAACTCATTAATGGGCTGACCATAATCGTGATCATGCGGTCTTTCCAACTGCTGATATTGCGAGCAGACATCACACCGGGAATGGCGCATGCCACGCTGCTCATGAGAGGAACAACGCTCTTTCCATTGAGGCCAAATGGGCGCATCAAACGGTCCATGATAAAGACCACGCGCGACATATAACCCGTTTCTTCTAATAATGCGAGGAAGAAAAACAGCAAGGCAATTTGTGGAATGAATACTACTACTCCACCAATTCCGGGAATGATTCCCTCTGAAAGTAAATCAGTGAAAACGCCCGCTGGAAGGGTGTTACCGACCCAAGCACTAAAATCACCAAAAACGCCATCGATGAAATCCATCGGCACATTGGCGAAGTTGAAAATAAACTGGAATATCAGCAGTAATACTGCTATGAAAATGGCGTATCCCGCTATGGGGTGCACCAATACTTTATCTAATTTATTGGAAAATGAAGATACGTTTTCGGCAGGTCGGTGAATAGCAGTCTTGAGAACATTTCGAATCTTCTGAAAACGTAATTCAGCGTCTTTCGTTTGAGCAGCTTCATCATTTTCAATGGCAATTAAATTTGCTTCAACAAATTTTTCTGAATGAGTTGATGGTTCAAATTTTAGAATCGCCTTCTTGAGATCCGCTAATCCTTCGCCAGTTCTGCCATTTACAGCCACGATAGATATTCCAGGGAAATGTTTCGCAATACCTGAAGAGCTATATCTGATTTGACGCTTATCAGCCAAATCCGTCATGGACAATACCATTATGAGCGGCAGCCCTAGATCGTATAGTTGAGAAAAGAAAAGAAGGTTCCTTTCCAAATTCGAAGCGTCAACTACAACGAGTATGGCCTCCGGAAAATCACTTGTATCTTTCTTGGTTAAAAAGTCAAAGACCACTTTTTCATCGCGTGAGCGAGGGAACAAGCTATAGGTACCTGGAAGATCCGTCACAGTGACACTGCGATTTTGATCCAATTGAAATTTCCCAGATTTCTTCTCTACGGTAACGCCTGGGAAATTTCCCACTTGTTGGTTTAATCCCGTAAGAAGATTGAATAAAGATGTTTTGCCGGTGTTAGGATTGCCTATCAGAGCGATGTGCTTCACTTCCATAGATGCAATCAGAGTTTAGGCTTCGATTTGTACGAGATCCGCCTCCGATTTTCGAAGTGAAAGAACATAACCATCCACGTCAACAGCGATAGGGTCGCCAAAAGGAGCTTTAAACAAGACCTTCACCTCTTTGCCTTGATATAAACCCATCTCCGTAAGCTTTACTTGCAAATCACCTTGAGTGATGCTAGCAACGCGCACGAGTTGACCGATGTTTATTTTTGAGAGGCTTGACTTCATGATGTAATGTCTACTGCAAAGAAACAGCAGGATTTCTAAATATGAATACCACAAAAGTGGTATTGTAAAACCGAAACCTAGAAAGTTGAAAACTTGAATTCTACGACTTTCGATTGATTATCAATGGTTTTATTTCCGAAACCGTATAATTCTCGCTTAGATCCGTCAGAAAAGTGTAAAATTAGGATTGGCGAAAAAATGTAGGTATCATCAAATTCGGCGGGAATGGACACATCGAAATGCGCCTTTGTCAAATCCTTCTTGAGAACCGTGGGATTCAAATCGACTAAGAATGGTCCAGCGTAAGTTACTTTGCCTCCAAACTCTAAGGCCTCTCCACCTTTGAAACGCCCCACTTCTTCTTCTCTTTTATTGAAAATTTTCAATTCGATGGGCGTTCCTACTTTCTTTGTTTCCTTTCCTTCTGGGGTAAAGAATGTCAATTCTGCCTTCACCACTTTCGTACGGTCTACTTTGATAGTGATCGATTCCTCACGTTGACCGTACTCATTTTTTGCAGTTAAATGATAGGTGCTCGTATCTTCAGGGGCCACACTCAATTGCCATTTCGCACGTTGCTTGCCGATTCCATGATCGAGTTCTACTTCTTTTACGCCTAATACATCCCAAGTAAAAGTGATGTCTTGGCCCTCGTAGATTTCATCGTCATTCACGAAAAACTCTTTGATATAAGGTGTGAGTCTAAGTTGATCGGGAAGAGTATATTGCCACTCTTCATTATCAGAAAACCGAACGAACATTCGGCCACCCATTTCCCCTCTTTTAAAAGACTGACGAATCGGCGCTGTGGTAAGCTTTACCTTTTTGGTCTTCCCATTCTTTTTTACCAAGGAAAATTCACCAACCGCGGTGAGTATGCCATCAGAATCAATTTCTTTTATTTTCCATTTTTGTTCTTCTTCAAGATTGACAGCTGATAGAACAACGCTGTCTGGTTTTTGTGTAAAACGCAGCACCACCAAGCCTTTATTGGCTTCTAAAGCATCTAATTCTTTTTGGAAAAAAGTGCCTGATGCATTCTTGGCAAAACGTTGTACTTGCTCTTTGAACTTGATATTTTGATCAAAATAATAATTCAGTTCTCGATTGAAACTAGTCCAACCATCTTCGTTGAATTCATATTCAAAAAGCTTTAACGTAAACTGTAAATCAATTCCTCGTGCTTCGTACCATTTTACAGCATCCGCCAGCTGAAGCTGAGGCTGCGCATTCCACCAATTGACAAAAGACGCTGTACGTTCTTCTACGGATTTCGTCGCATCCATTTCAAAGGATGTCCAAATTTCTTTTTGAGCAATGGCATTATTTGTAAAAAATAAAGCAACACTGAGTAGTAAAATTCTCATAGAGCAAAAGAAGATTTACGAGAACTGCTGTACATCACCAACAACATCATTGGGATGATGTAATCGCCCATCCTTTCAATGGTTTCTAACATATCTCTATGTTGGCCAACGATAGGATGAAGCATTTCCGTAAACAATTTATAGGAAAGAATAAAGATCATAAGACCTGGCAAACGGGGCACAAAGAAAACCACCAATCCAAGTATCATTTCGAACACACCAAAAAATTTTAGCGTTGCAGAATCAACCGCGAGTCCTAAGAATTGTAGGTGTTTTGCAATTAGTGCATTTTCATTAAAAAAAGAAAGTCCACCGTGACCGATAAGTAATGCCACAAGCGACCATCTCAATATTTTTTCAAGGCTACTCAATCCGTCTTTCCAATTCAATTCATTTAATTGAATGCGTTGAAAAGCTTTAACTCTGAATTGATTCCATCCAATCATAAATAAGAAAGCGATGGGTGGTCCGTAGTTTCCAGCCCTTTCAAAAAACTCAGACATGCCCATCCCCGCAGAAGGTCTTAAAAGCGCTGTAAAAACGGTCCAAAATGCAGCCCAGAGTAATATTGCTCTGGTTGGAATAAAGAAGATCGAAACTCCTACCACTATATCCATCACTCCAACAATTGGCATGAGTGATTGTGATAATGAAGTAGGGAAAAAGAAAACTTCAAAGAAAGTCAGCCATGCGGTTTTGCCTAGTAATCCCCAGATACCATGGCCTACGAAACATCCAAGAATTGCAAATCGCAATAAAAAAAACAATCGCTCCTCCAATGAAATGGATGAAGCGAATGGATTTACAAACGTGCGATATGTTGCAGTACTAGACATAAAAAAGAAAGCTCCGCCTCGCCGCTTTTAAAGACGAGACGGAGCATATCTAAATTAATTCAATAAAGTCAATTTAAGTGTTACAGAAACCCCATTGCTTGTCAATTGAACAAAGTAGTTTCCAGCAGAAACTCCTTTTGTTCCAACTGTTATCTGGTTTCCACCAGCAGCATTGATTGGAAGTTGTTGTACAAGTTTACCTGATGCATCCATCAATGAAACCACTAGATCAGAAGGAACACTGTTCATTCTTACAGTCACGTCATTACCCGCCTTCACAGGGTTCGGGAATAAATCGAGTGATACTGATTGATTCCACTCTTCAACGCTGGTGATTTGATCCATATCAAATACATCAGCAATTGGAGCAACTACCTGGTCATTTCCGAGTACATCTTTAGCACCAGCAATTTGAACATCCACTCCCGAAATAGCAATATCAAGGTCCTGCACTGTGAATACTGCATTAAATGTTACGTCATCTGACCAAGAGCTAGATAGGTTTTGAACTACCGCAGCAGAGATATCATCGAATGGGAAAGTTACCACTGGATCACTTGTTATGTCCATCGGCTCGTCAAATGTGAAGGTCAATTCAAAGCTTGTCGTTTCGTTTACAATAACTCCCAAGTTAGGCACAACTGCCGTGTTATTCGGATTACGCGTATCAATCAACAAGTTGGTATTGCTTTCTGAGACTGTAGCAAGTGGATTACCACCTAGGTCCGACGCAGCAGTTACTGTGAAATTCACACCAGAATATTCTACTCCACCATCCAAAATATTGAATGCAGCGTAGTAAGTGTAATCATTCAACCACTCGCTTGAATTTGCCAATTCGAATGTTGATGTACCAGCATCCATATTTGAGAACTCGAAAGAAGGAGTGCTTGTAACGTCCATCTCATCATCGAATACGATTTCGAAATAGATCGTTCCATCGTTCAATGAAGCATCCGTGATAGTAGTCATTGATGGGTTCACAGCTGTAACTGTTGCAGGTTGTGTATCCACACCAAATGCATCTTCAATTGTTTGTGTTTCTTGGATATTTCCAAAAAGATCAATAGTGCCAGAGATAGTTACATCTACCATTGGAATTTCTTCATTTGAAGCATTCACAGAGTATGTCCAAGAATATCTGTTCACATCCGTCCAACCTTCGGTAACAAGTGTTCCGAGAGTGTTGGTGAAGATGCTGTTGTCAGAGAAGGCAATGGTTGGAATAGCCGTTTGATCAAGAGCTTCAGCAAATACTGCATCCACTGTAAACTGTGTTCCGATAGAAGCCACATTCACATATTCCGTAGTTGATGTTGCATCCGTTACAATCGGATTCTCTGTGTCGATGATGATTGCGTCAACAACACTAAATTCATCTTGTGCATTTCCACTCATGTCTTGTGCTCCAGATACCACAACATCTGCCATCATCGCAACGTTTGCATCGATTGCATCAAACATTGCGAAGAATGTTTGGTTGTCTGACCAATAGCTCAAGTTTGCATTATAGATCAACGTAGAAGTAGCATCTTCCACAGGGAAAGAGATGGTTGGATTGATATCCATATTCATCACTTGGTCAAAAGAGAATTCTGCTGTGTACAAACCATCCAATGCTACTGCATCATTGATAAATTCGTTAGAAGGAACTACTTCAGCCAATACAGGATTGTCCGTATCGATTTGGAACATGTTTGCCAATGCAGGCACGATGGTGTTGTTCTGTAAATCTTTTGCGTTCTCAATTTTGCAAACTGTATTTGCAACTTCTTCATTTGCATCTACAATGTTGTACACGAAAACGTAATGAGAAGCGTCTGTCCAAGCCCCATTCACAAAGCTCAAAGAGTTTGTAGGATTTCCAACAGTGAATGAAATTTCTGGAGTAAACGCTGCATCCATTTCTTCAGTAAATTCAACAGTGATTTCCAATTGCTCACCAATGTTTGCATCTGTAATCAATGCATGGCTTGGAGAAATAGAAACCACGTGAGGTATACCTGCGTTTTGGATACCATTTGCCTTATCGAAAGCACGTGGACCGATGATCATACCTACTTTACGACCAGGGATATCATCCTGAGGTGGGTGAAGACCGCCGTAGATACGTGAAAGTGAACATTGGTCAGCAGCATCTGCATAACGCGCCCACTGTAGGCGCGTATCAACCGATGGACCTTCACTTGCACGGAGGTATTCGTTTTGTACCGCATAAAACTCACCGTATCCGCCAGGGAAATACTCAGAACCTGTGAGTCTTGAAAGGATTTCAGCAGCAGTTCTAGAATAAGTTGAGTGACCAGAATAGTAACCTGGGAAAGGAGGTGTAACGAAGGTACGAACCTGGAATGTCCACCACTTCTCACCAAGGATCCAACCCACACCATCCATACCAGTAGCTTCTACAGGACCGCGGAAAGTGTAGAGTTTAATTTTATTTACATGTTCGTTGTTCTCACCTGCCAATGGGTCTCCTTCTTGAACGAGTTCGATATAACCAGGGATCAATGGGATACCAGCTGGATCATAACTTGGCAAGTTCATATCAGAACATTGACCATGATCGATCATGTAACGAATCGCCATGATTGGACGTGTGTAGTCGTAGTAACCTTTAGTACTCCAACAAGCCACCGCAGCATCGTGAATACCACCGCCAAGAGCTAGGTAAGAGCGCACATCAAATTCGAGGTCATTAAGGATTTCTCCTTGTCCTTCCCATCTCTTTTCAAAAAGAGGGTGATTGGAAATGTTATTGATAATAGTGAACCAGTGTCCAGGAGGTGTTTCAGATTGCGGACCATCAGCCCAATATTCTGAAAGGACTCTTGAATAGTCTCCTCTTGGAACCATTTGCGTTTCGTAAGGAAGACCTGTTACAGGATTAATATCATATCCCGTACCTGGGTCTCCGCCTTCAAATACATTATAAAAATTCTTGAATTCTTCAAACGTAGTTGGGAAAGTTGACTCGTCGATGTTTCCTATAGAAGCAGGAGAAATATCTTTCATTTCACCATCAGCAACATCGTGGAAACTATGCCAAATGGCAACAGTAGCATAACCCCAACGGAAGAAGTCTTCGTCCCATTGGCGCTCCACTTCTGTAATTGTATCAAGCATCGGAGGCGCACCTTGATCAAGGTAAACATTCCAGTTGTGGCTGTCTCTAAAGAAAACTTCTTTATCCTCATCAGTTAATGAGAAAGGTACCACATTTCCCCACTCTGCTGAAAGCGCAGGGGCGCTATTTGCAATTGGAAATCCATTCTGATCGAGTGTAACCGTTAATGAAAGCGGCTGCCATCTATTTCCATCATACGCAAGTGCATTTCCTGGAATTTCTGGGAACAAGTCACCGTTGACAGTTTGATAATATGCATTCGCATAATTGAATTGTTGACGCGAGCCATCTTGCAAAGCAAATGCTTGCATACGCGCTGCGATATAGTTACCCAATTTCGCTGGATCGCCGTCGCTGTAATCAACAGAGGTGACATCAGTAGGATATCCAAGCTCGGCCATCAAATCATTGCAGTAACCCAACATGAAAAGGTTCCAGTTGTTTTGAGGAGCATTGCTGTATCTGTTGAATAAGAAGCGATACATTGCATAAGAGATTGCTTTCTCTTGTGCCGCCTGGCGATCTTCCGGAATAATAATCCCATCAAAAGGACAAGGGAAGCCATTCCATGTTTGGCCTAAAAAGAATGTAGAGGCATCATCATCATACACTGCCCATGCATCATACATGATAATTGATGCGTGAAATAAATTGCGCGCTTGCACAGTAGGACGCGCAGCGTCTTTTCGAATACAGTTCAACTGTACTTCATTCCATTTCATCGCAACAGAATGTTCTTGTGCGATAGAATTAATAGATAAAAGTAAGAAACCGATAAAAAACAAACGCCCCACAAAGCTAGAAAGGGTAGAGTGTTTAACCATTAGATCAAAAGTTTAGTAATTGTAAATGCTTAGTTGTTATCCGTCGGTATAAAAATAAAGAGAAAGTCCTTACGTTTAACGCCGACCTTGCAAATGTAACAAATTTATAAACTTTTAAATTATGCTAAAGAATACAACCCTGAAATTCAGCGATTAAACTCACCGAAGAATGGTGACCACCCCGTTATAATTTTCGACTTCCAGCTCGCGTCCTTTGACCTCTAGAGACCATACATAAGCATCCATTTGGTTATAATAGCCATTTGAATTAGCATCACCCAACCAAGCTTTTTCGTAGTCGGTCGATTCAAAAATCAACTCTCCCCATCGGTTGAAGATTCGAAGGAGGTAGTATTCTGGTTCGTAACTAAATTTAGGTAAAAAGAAATCATTGAGTCCGTCATCATTTGGAGTAAATGAATTGGGGATAAAGACAAAGAAATTATCTCGAATCACAAAAATTTGTTCGGCGGTATTGATGCAGCCACCTGTATCAATCGCCGTCAGCTTGATGACATAATCACCTGCTATTTGCGGAAGCGTATATTCGAAAATACTATCATTTCCCAAGTTATCGCCCAGCCCTGTTATAGCCCATGAAAGGGAGTCTGCATTAGTTGAAGTGCTTGTGGCAAATAGTACAGGTTCATCGGTAGTCACTTCTGCAGGCTCCATTGTAAATGCTGCGTTGACTGGAGATGGCTGTACAATTTCAAACTCATAAATCGCCGAGCACACGGGAGAATAAAGAACTAACGCCTCATAATTCCCTGCGCACAATGACTCAATGTTGACATTCGTACCTGTGCTAGTAACTCCACCATCAATCACCACGGTCATGCTCGTGTTGTTAGAATCGGAAAACACCGCTTTACCATCACAACTTTCATAACAACTGTTAGTAATAGTTTCAATGGAAATTTGTGGCGGATTATTGAAAGTGATCACCACATCATCTTGATTGCTGCATAAATCAGTAGATACCTCAGCAATGACGGTATATACACCTGGAGCGCTTGCCGTAATCTGGATCGTAGAATTGGTCGAAGAGGAATACGTTAAACCGGGAGTGGGCAGCCAATTGATATTTCCATTTGGTGCCACTACATCGAATGTGCCTTGCAGATCACAAAGTTCTTGATCTCCTCCTAATGAAATAGACAGCGGAGTATTTCCTACAATGATGGATTCAGAATCATCACAAGATTGTCCTGTAGTGGATACAACATAAGTTCCGGGAGTTAAATTACTCAATGTTAGAAAAGCACAATTCTCCGTTACATCTGTAACGGCTCCGTAATTAAAATCAGGGCAACCTTCCGCATTGACCACTTCGACTTCGATTACACCACCTTGTCCTTCACATGCATCTGTGACGGAGTATTCGATTTGTGGCAAGAGAGGAAGTTCAAAATCATAAGTACTCGCCAGTGCATTGCCGCAAATATCCGTGGGTGTAGTATTAAATGAAAGCGTTACAGATCCTGGAAAATTATCGAGTGTATTGGCATTTACTGTAAATGAATTTGTAAACTCTCCACTCCCAGGATTGATGGATTGAATAGTGATCGTTGTTCCTCCTTGCGATAAAGAAAGATTCGCGAGATTGAAAACACTTGACTCCATATTCTCGCTCAAGGTAAAAGTCACCGACTCCTGATTACACGCGGGTGCTGCCGATATAATCTGAGGTGCAGTATTATCAAATATTTCCGCAGTGCTTCCACCGAAATCAAGGCTATAACCATTCAGTGTGGAACTATAGTTCATTACAGAGAGTGCATATACTTCTCCCTGGCTAACTGGTAAGTCGGCATTGAAAGGCGGACCGAGCGTATTACCGGGGCCGTTGCTATTTCCGACTCCACCATTCGCAGAAGAAATACCAGTGGTTCCTTGATTTCCAAAAGTTTCACCATAAGAATTGCAACTTACTTCGGGAGAGGTTCCATTATTTATCCCTGCGCAACCACCATTGGTTATCTCATATAACGACCAATCGTAATCATCCAAAAGACTGTTAGGGCCTAGCGTAAAATTGAGAACACCATCTTCTTGAACGGTAAAAATGTACCATGCACTATTGAACTCTCCTCCCGTTTGACATGAACCCGGTGCTAGCTCGAATACATTACCCGTGCCCGCTGGAGAGTTATTCTGAGTATATGTCTCTTGACATACAGATTGAGCTGTATTACAATCGCTCGATTGAGACCAAGCTCCTATGGCGAGGAAACAGCAAAGCATTGTAAAAACAGACTTCATCATAAACGCCAGTTACTTTTTTGAATAGACCAAGATAAGACACTTAAAGTTGTGTATGCCTTCAAATATTCGAGAATATTCTACGCGTTAAACATGAATGGGATATGTGAATATGGGGCAATTCATTTGTCAAAAATTCAAATCCCATGAACCAGTTACCTCCCTTCTTTTTCTTCGAAGACGATGACGACGATGATGATGATGATGACGGACAAGACTTTTCGAAATTAGGTAGTCCTATGGCTCATCTATCTGACGAGCAGATTGCAGATCAACAAGCACGCAATATTGCGATTGAAACACACCCTCTCGTTAGAGCCTTGGTAGAAATGAAAGATCTCTATTCATTGATCTCCGAAACTGTCGATATGTTTGTTTGCCCAGACAACGCCTCTCCTGCCAAATTGGAAGAGCTCATTACAGATGTAGAAAATCTAATGCGATTTGAACATATCGAGCTCATTGGTTCTGAATTTGTCGAAGATCTCCTGAATATCCGTGTCTCTATCGCCCGATATAAAAGGCCGCTTCAATTCTTAAAATTTACACCTTTCATAGACAGGCGCTACACGACTATCCTTGAAGAATCATTTGAAGATGTACAGCGTGAATTCCGAACATGGGTAGCAGGCTTAAAGGCAAGCTACACATGGCCTACAGAAGATGACTGGGGACTATGCCAATTTTGAGTCGAGAAGTTTTATAGTTTGTTTGCACCTGTTGTCGGCTGAATGACGTAATCTTGCGCCGAAACAAACCTTATAAATATGAAATTACATTCAATGAAAGCGACGCTCGTATTGATGCTCGCATTATTCAGTATGATCAGCTTCGGTCAAGCCCTCAAGGTACCTGCACCAAGCCCATTACAAACGATCAAGCAAGCATTTGCACTATCAGAAATCAGCATCTCTTACTCTAGACCAAGTGCAAAAGGTCGTGTTGTTTTTGGTGATGTGGTACAATATGGTCAAATCTGGAGAACAGGTGCAAACGGTGCAACAACTATCACTTTTGGTGAAGATGTAACCGTTGAAGGAAAAGCTATTAAGGCTGGTACTTATGCGCTTTACTCTATTCCAAACAAAGAATCTTGGGATATCATGCTATACAGCGATCTAGAATTAGGTGGCAATGTAGGTGAGTATAACAAGGAGAAAGAAGTAGCTCGCTTCGCAGTGAAAGTGCGTCCTCTTGCTGAGAACGTAGAAACATTCACCATTAATGTTGCTGATCAATCTTCAAACACAGCGAACATCGAGTTGTCATGGGAAAAGACACGTGTGTCTTTCCGTGTGGAAGCCGATATTGATTCTAAGATTATGAAGAACATCGAATCTGCGGTGATCAAGGATAACAAGCCATATTATCAAGCGGCTAGCTATTATTATGAGAACAACAAAGATTTGAATCTTGCTTTAGAGTGGATCAACAAAGCTGTTGCTAATAATCCGAACGCTTACTGGGTTCATATGTTGAAAGCTAAAATTCAATTCAAAGCAAAGGATACCAAAGGCGCGAAGGAAACAGCGTTGAAAGTGGTTGAGTTGGCGAAGGCAGATGGAGACGATGCATACGTGCGTATGGCAGAGAAGCTCATCGCTGAGATTAAGTAAGGCACTTTTTTTTACAGTTTAATAGAATCCTGAATTGATTACTCGTTAATCGATTCAGGATTTTTCTTTTGGAACAAGTTGAACAGTAGACCGAGAGCCACTACAGAAAAACAGCCCCAAACATTTAACCACAAGAAAGCCATCACCTCATAATTCCACAATGCAATGACCAATAACTCGGTGATTACAGCTGCCATGAAGACTTGACTTCCATTGACACGTTTCACATAGAATGCGACCAAGAAAACTCCGAGGATGGTTCCATAGAAAAGAGACCCTAGAATATTCACAGCCTCGATGAGATTTCCCAATTTGCTCGCAAAAATCGCAACGGCGATACAGAACAATCCCCAAGCTACAGTACTCCAACGAGATACTACTACATCACTGCTCGACTCCTTGTCATGGTGATAAAGTCTTTTGTAAAAATCAACCACTGTCGTGGACGCCAAGGAGTTCAATCCACTCGCTGCACTGCCCATCGATGCAAGGAAAATAATCGCTATCAGTAAACCGATGATGCCTACTGGCAGTTGATTGGTGACAAAGGTCAGAAACACATAGTTTGAATCATTCTTGTCGGCGCGATCATTGTTTTTCAAAATCAGATCCACTGCTTTTTCTCTTGCAGCGTTGGCCTTTTCGTCGACCGAATGAACGTTCTGTTTTGCTAGTTCAATAGCCACTTCATCTTCTGATTGCACTGCCAATACCAGCTTCTCTACCTCCACTCTCTTTTGCTCGTGCAGAAAATTATATTCTTTCTCGGCACTTTCAAATGCCGCTGAATACCCAGACTGACGTACGTTCTCGACCTCTGTTGGGTTGAAAAAAACGGGTGGTGTATGAAATTGGTAGTAACTAAACACAAGGGTTCCAATCAATAAAATGATGAACTGCATGGGTATTTTTATCAAGCCATTCATGAGCAATCCCCATCTACTTTCTTTGATAGAGTTGCCTGTAAGATAGCGTCCCACCTGAGATTGATCGGTGCCGAAATAGCTCAGTTGCAAGAAGAATCCTCCTATCAAACCCGACCAAAGATTGTATTTGTTGTTCCAATCGAAAGAAGTATCGATCGCATTAAGCTTGTCCATTTTTCCAGCAATGTGCAGGGCATCCACGAAACCTACATTCTCTGGAAGCAGATGCACCACCATGTACGCAGCGAGGAATAGTCCTGCGAAAATGATAAGCATTTGGAATAGCTGTGTGTAGCTAACAGCCTTGGTCCCACCATAGACGGTATACACAATCACTATCAAACCATTGAAGACAATGGTATAAATCAAATCGACATGGAGGATGGTTGAAAGGATAATCGCAGGAGCGTATATCGTGATACCCGTTGATAATCCTCGCTGAAACAGAAATAAAAATGCGGTGAATGTGCGTGTCTTGTTATCGAATCGCTGTTCGAGAAATTCATAGGCGGTGTAAACGTTTAACCGCTTGAAAGCAGGAACGAATGTGATGCATAACACCACCATCGCCAATGGCAGTCCAAAGTAAAATTGAATGAACCGCATACCGTCGCTGTAGGCCTGTCCAGGTGCTGAAAGAAAAGTAATGGCACTGGCCTGCGTTGCCATTACCGAAAGCCCTACATGGTACCATGGCAATTGCTGATCCGCAAGCAGATAGCTTTTCATGGTTTGTGCACCACGACTCTTCCAAATGCCATACAGCACGATGAAGGCAAGCGTTCCCGCTAATATGATCCAATCAATCGCGCTCATTCAAAGTATTGGGTAAATACATAAAGGCCTACGATGATCAGCACTAACGCTGCCATCACAGAAATGTACCACGCAGGCCAAATGTATTTTTGCTTCATCAATTAGGGATTGGATGGAAGTGAAATAAGGTTGGCAAACAAGCGGTAAGCTCCGGGAACTCCCGCAGGGAGTTGGCGGAAGAATGCAAGTCCTGTATAAACGAAATTGCCTTTTCCGTATGCCGCTACGATTGTACTGGTATCTAATGCACCTTCATTCGGGTCGGCCATCGAAAACAATTTTTGATAACGCTCATCGGGAGCCTGCGTGAAATAAATGCCGCGCTCTTGAATCCAATTCGCAAAATCCATATCTGTAATTTTATTCGGCACATTCAGGGCTGGATGTTCAGGTAGTAAGAAATTCACCTTTGCTTTTTCATCCGTTACACGATCGCGAGAAATAGTAAACTCATAAGGCCCGATCTTCGATTTCAATGGTCCGATGCGATTATTCGTGTTGTACTGCACTAAGAGATTCCCCCCATTTTTCACATACTCCATCAAGCGATCGTAGTATACAACCATACGATCATTGGTATTGTAAGCGCGCACTCCTGTGATGATGGCTTCGTATTTTGAAAGGTCTCCTGTCAGAATTTCTTCATCGCTCAACATCGTCACACTACAACCGATTTGTTCTAACGATGCCGCAACTCCATCCCCTGCTCCATCAATGTAACCGATATTTTTTCTGGTCATTTTTATATCAGAAAATACCAATTGAAATTTCGCTGGAGAGAGGATAAATTGATTGGGAATATGATCATAGTCGATGCGTTGCATCGACTGATTGTATTGCTTTCCATTGATCTTAGCAGCAATCTGCAAGTCTCCTGAAGCAGCCTTTGCGCTCGGTGTGACACGAATGCGAATTACTTGCTCTGTATTTTTTGCACTTAAATCAAACGCGCAATTGTCACACTCTACTTTCCAATCAGCGCCTGCATTGATGACAATCTCTCCCTTCACATTCGCTTGATTTGAATGCACTATTATTTCTACTACCTTTTCCTTGCGTTCATTGAAAACAAGTGCTTTCTGCTTTTGCGTGAACGTTACAGGAGGCAATACTTCCAAGGGGCGGAAGATTTCACCTTTCACAGGATCTGTAAACTTATATTGGATGGGCAATTTTATCTCCAACGGTAAGCCCTCTATTTCTGCTTTCAACAAAACTGCACAAGCAGCGTCATTCAATGGTTTGCCAATGGTGGTCCATGGAGAAATTTCAAACTCTCCTAAACTGTGCTTTTCATTCAACCAATATGGATTAGAAAATGCAGCGTCATTACTGAGCTTATACAAATGCTTCGGCGAATAGAGCTTATTGGTTTCCAGCTTCGCATTCAATGTAGAATCGCCATTTTCATAAACGATCGACTTCAATGAAGCATTGATATTGTTTCTAAAAATGTAGTTGGTAGTGATGGCAAACTGTTCACCAGGCACCACCGAATGATCGTTCGATACAGCCTCTCCATAGAAGCCAGAACAAGCCAGTATCAACTGTTTCATCTCTTCAAGCTTGATTTTTTTCCAATAAGAAATAGATGCATTATCATCGTTGAGTGCCTGAATTTTTTTATAAATAGAAACCAAAGCACCCACCGTTTTCTCGGGAGCGTCTGCTCTATAATTAAACACGCATTCATTCAGTTCCGCTTGTATTCCCTGCGACATCGCGATGCGGGTCCAGTTCACATCCACGCCATCCATGATGTCAGCAGTGGCCACCTCCCCTTTCATGTGTTTGAAATATTCGAGATTAAAGCCTCGTTGGCGCGCGCTACCGAAGCCTTGGCTTTTATGCATGGATCTGCTCTCCGACGCAATCTCGCCGTAGCTGCGCCCCATGAGCACATTGTAATTTCCGACATCCACCTTCAATTGATCTTCAGAGGTGGTGTTGTTTCCTCCGAAATTGAATGTATTCCAAAGCAATCGTTTCGCTTGCCACACCTGCGTGTATTGTAGTTGATGTGAAAAACGCTTTGGATCTGCGGCTGCTTCAAACGCATCTTCTGCTAGAATAGCAGAAGCGGTATGGTGACCGTGGCCGCCTTCTCCAGTAGTGGGAAAGCGACAAATTATTACATCTGGTTTAAAGGTGCGAATCACCCAAACTATGTCCGCTAGAATGCTATCACGATTCCAAAAACCGAACGTTTCTTCGGGATTTTTCGAATAGCCAAAATCATATGCTCGTGAGAAAAATTGTTCTGCTTTATCGATGCCACGCGCTGCCATTAATTCGTTGGTTCGAATCAAACCCAATGGCTCTCCTTGCTCTGTACCAATCAAATTCTGGCCGCCATCTCCACGCGTAAGGCTGAGATAGCCTGTGCGCAATTTGCGTTCATTGGCTAGGTAAGCCAACAAGCGGGTGTTTTCATCATCAGGGTGTGCCGCAATATATAGAACCGAACCAGTGGTCTGAAGTTTTTTGAGGTTCAAAAGAATCTCAGCGGAGTTCTGTGCAAAGAGAGAGCTAGTAAACAGGAGAACGAGGAATAACAGAAAGTTCTTTCTCATCATAACGGTTAAAGTAGTATTTCAACAAATATAATTGAATGCGCAGAGGTGTTGGGACAATTACTATTTATTAGCATTTCTGTAAAATAAAAATCCCTTCTATCTCGCTGAATGCCTTGATAGAAGGGATATTGTATTTTTTACAAAAAGTCTTAGACTTGTGCGAGTTGTACTTTCAGACCTTCCAATTCTGGTGCGATGTGAATTTGACAACCCAATCTTGAATTTGATTTGACGAAGAATGCTTGATCGAGCATTGACTCCTCATCATCATTTCTTTCAAGAATATCATGGTCTGAGAGGATGTACATGTGACATGTAGCACACATCGCCATGCCGCCGCAGGTGCCTTCTACAGGGAGCTCATAACTTTTGCAAAGCTCCATCATATTCATGTTCATGTCAGTGGGCGCTTCTAGTTGATGCTCCACACCTTCTCTGTCAACCACGGTTATATTTACGATATTGTCCATTCGTGTGATGAATTAGAATCCTGTAACACCATTTACGGTGGTGTACTTCAGTACATAATTTTTATCAGGGTAAATGCGCTTGAAAGCACTTTGTACCATCAACGTTGCTTCGTGGAAACCACAAAGAATCAACTTCAATTTTCCTGGATAAGTATTGATATCACCGATCGCATAAATTCCGTCCACGTTTGTGCTGTAGTCAAACGTATTTACTTCGATGGAATTCTTATCGATGTTCAGTCCCCATTCAGAAAGCGGTCCGAGTTTCGGAGACAATCCGAAAAGTGGAAGCCAGTGATCCGTGTTGATTTCAGAGGTACTTCCATCTTGTGCTTGCACGGTGATAGAAGTCAATTTATCAGTACCATTCACACCCACTACTTCGGCATCTGTAAGAAGTGTAATCTTGCCGCTATTCGACATATCGATGACCTTCTGCACAGAGTCTGGGTGACCTCTAAAGCTCTTCGAGCGGTGAATCAATGTTACAGATTCCGCAACACCAGAAGCCAGGAATACAGACCAGTCGAGGGCAGAGTCTCCGCCGCCGCTGATCACTACATTTTTTCCTTTATAAAAATTTGGATCGCGTACGATGTACTCGATGCCTTTGTCTTCAAAGTCAGTGATGTTTGAAATAGGCGGCTTGCGTGGCTCGAAGCTACCAAGACCTCCAGCAATAGCTACTACAGGAGCGATATGCTTAGTACCTCTTGAAGTAGTAACAATGAATTTTCCGTCTTCTGTTCTTTCAAAGGCTTCAGCTCTTTCGCCAAGTGTAAAGCCTGGTTTGAAAGGTTCCGCTTGTTTCATGAGGTGGTCGATGAGATCACCAGCGAGTACTTCAGGGAAACCAGGAATATCGTAGATGGGTTTCTTAGGATAAATTTCTGTCAATTGTCCACCTGCTTGTGGCAATGCATCGATGAGGTGGCAACGTAGTTTTAGAAGCCCTGCCTCAAACACCGTAAACAATCCGCATGGACCAGCGCCGATGATGAGGATATCCGTTTCTATCATATAATTTTTTTCTAAAAATCTGAATGCAAAAGTAATGGAATCAAAGTCATAGAGAATTTGATTTTCGTCACGTGATAAACAAACAAATGCTAATTATGTTCGAATTTACGCAGGGTTGACCGCTTCAACCGCTTTGATTTCCGGCACTGCCGCTTTGATTGCGCCTTCTACTCCCGCTTTCATTGTCATGTGCGACATGCTGCAAGTGGTGCATGCGCCGTGCAATTCTACGCGAGCCGTAAGATCATCAGTGACCTCCACCAAGGTAATGCCTCCACCATCCGCTTCCAAGTAGGGGCGGATGAGATTGAGAGAATCATTTACCTTCTTATAAATTTCGTTATTTGACATGGCTATTGAGCTGCTTCAGGTTGAGCCTTTTTACGGAAAGGCAACATTCGCATTTCGCGTTCAAAGTTATTAAGGATTTCGTCTAAATGCTGCACAGCGAGTGTTCCTTCTTGTAATACTGCTGGACGTCCCGCGTCGCCTGCCTCACGAATGCTTTGAATAAGCGGTAGAGGGCCGAGGTAAGGCACTTTTAATTCTTCAGCGAGGTGTTTTACGCCATCGCGTCCGAATAGATAGTATTTGTTCTCTGGGAGTTCTGCTGGGGTAAACCAAGCCATGTTTTCTACCATTCCGATGATTGGAATATCGATTCCAGAAATAGCAAACATTCCCACACCTTTGCGCGCATCTGCGAGCGCCACTTCTTGTGGTGTGCTCACGATGACAGCTCCAGAGATTGGCATTGCTTGAACGATGCTCAAATGAATATCGCCAGTTCCTGGAGGCAAGTCGAGCACCATGTAGTCGAGGGGTCCCCAATTCGCATCATTGATCAATTGGTTCAAGGCCTTGTTTGCCATTGCGCCGCGCCATACGATGGCTTGATTGACATCTGCAAAAAAGCCGATGGATAGAATCTTCACTCCGTATTGTTCTACTGGTTCGAGCAGGCTCTTTCCATCCACATCCACCACGCGCGGCTTTTCGTGTACCACATCAAACATAGTGGGAGCTGAGGGACCGTAAATATCTGCATCGAGGAGACCTACTTTAAATCCACGTCGCGCGAGTCCTACCGCAAGGTTGGATGCTACCGTTGATTTTCCCACACCACCTTTTCCTGAGGCTACTGCGATAATATGTTTTACGCCGGGTAGAACTTTTCTAAGCTCACCGCTGCGTTCATCGCCGCTGATGGGCAATACATCAATATCTACTTTGAATTCTTTACCGAGCACGCGATGTATCGCAAATTCACATGCTTCCTTCATGCGCATTCTACTGTGCATTGCAGGATTGCTCACTTTTACTTCGAGGGAAATATGTTGACCTTCCGCCTTCACGATTTTCACTAGGTTCAACTGCACAATATCCTTCTTCAAATCTGGCTCTATCACGTTGGATAGGGCGTCAAGAATCGCTTGTTTTGAAACGCTCATATTTGTTTTTTTCTTAAACCACACCGGGCAAAGTTATGCAAAACCGCAAGGTGACGGTTATCTTCGCAGCATGACAAACAATGACATTCTAAAAAAGTTGCGCTACATTTTCGACTATGGCGACGATGCGATGATTAAGATTTTCAGAGATGGAGGAATGTTGGTTACACGCGCCGATGTGAGCGACTGGCTGAAAAAGGAAGAAGATCCGGCGTATAAGGAGTTGAAAGATGTACAATTTGCCACCTTTTTGAATGGTTTCATCATTGCACATCGCGGTCCCAAAGAAGGTCCGCAGCCCGCGGCAGAAGAGCGTTTGAACAATAATATTATTTTTAGAAAAATTAAAATCGCCCTCAGCTTAATCGATGAGGACATTATTGACATATTGAAGTTGGCTGATTTCAAGATCAGCAAGCACGAGTTGAGTGCCTTCTTCCGCAATCCCTCCGCCCCACAATACCGCCCCTGCAAAGATCAGATCATGCGGAATTTTTTTATGGGGTTGCAAATCAAAAAGAGTTAGAGAGTGAGGGAGTGAGGGAGTGAGGGAGTTAGAGAGTTAGAGAGTTGGGGTTTGGCCATGGATTGGGACCGCCCTTCGACTCCGCATGAAAACTGCGCTACGCTTTTTTTCATGCTACGCCCTTCGACAAGCTCAGGACAGCGCTCAGGGAACGAATAGCTTCGCTCGGGATGGGAAAAAATCAAAAAATAAGCAGCGCAATGCGCTGCTTA
>OFDC01000225.1_pt1 | contig 51661 bp, 50 predicted proteins | sample 1520941 | NCBI WGS metagenome assembly OFDC01 (sample SAMEA94258168, study PRJEB24077) | hot springs metagenome | biome: Aquatic biome; feature: Water | place: India | collected 2012-12-06 | depth 5 m | reverse complement strand
CGAGCGCAGCGAGGGACCTTTAACTTATTGGCCGCCAGTCGTATCCGAGCCGCGGAAAGTGCACGGCAATCTGGCCGACCTCGTCGTTCTCATGCAGGAGCGCGATCTCGTCGGGGTCGATGAAAAGGACCTCGCCCTCGATCCAGTCCCTGGCATTGTCGCTGGCACGCACGCGGGCGCGCTGGCCGGGGAGGGGATCGCCTTCCTGCGGTTGCGACGGGCGTGGCGTGGCGGGCGTCGCGGCGCGGGCCTCGGCCAGCGCTTCGTCGGCGTCGATGTTCAGGCGATTGCCGTGGCCGATCCCGGCCATTCGGTCACGCCAGGCCAGCAGGCGCGGATAGGCGTTCAGCACCTCGCGGCAGTCGATATGGCGGCCGCGGAAGAACCAGACGACGTGATAGGTCGCGAAGTCGGCGATGCAGGGCGTGTCGCCCAGCAGGTAGGGCCGCCCGTCGGCAAGCATGTCGGCGATCCATTTCACCTGCGGCCGAACGAGCTGGAGGTTGCGGTACGCCGCCTTGCGCACCGCCTCGATCGACGGCATTGGCAGGCCGTGCAGCCTGGCGCGATCGGCGTGCAATCCCTCGGGCATGTGGTCGGCATTGATGCCCGAGACGTAGAGCGCCGTCGGCCGCATGAACTGCTGCTCGGCCCACCAGGCAATGGCCTCGGCCGTGCCTGCGGTCTTCGCGGGATAGAAAGTGGGATGCGGCCTGCGCCGCTCGAGCTCCTGCGCGATCAGCTTCGTGTCGCACCAGACGTCGGCGCCATCCTGCAGAACAGGCGTGCGGCGATAGCCGCCCGTCAACGGCGTGAGCTTGGGCTTGGGGGCGATGGGTGGAATCTCGACGGCGCGCCAGCTGATGCCTTTGAACCCCATCATCAGCCGCGCCTTTTCGGCAAAGTTCGAGAAATCGTACTGGTGGAGGATCAGGGCCTTCGGGGGCTCAATGCTGGACGACGACACGAGGGAAACGTCTCCTGTCAAACGGGCAAGGAACGGTAGCGGCTATCGAAAGGTGCCGCTGGTGAGGAGGATGGCCATCGCGATGGCGAGTACGGCGGTCGACGCCAGTAGAAGGACGACCAGCAGGACACGCCGGTTACGGATCACGCGGCGCATACGGATCGGCATCTCGATCAGGTGATAGGTAAGGCTTGCCAGGAGCCCCGCAAGGATCAGGGCCATGGTCGCCTCGACGGGCGTGAGCAGTCGGCCCTGCACGGCCACGGCGAGCGACAACAGGGGCCAGTGCCAGAGGTAGAGGGCGTAGGATATCTTCCCGAGGTAGCGGATCGCTCTCACCCGAAGCACAGGGTAGTGCTCCCTGTCGAGTTCGAACAGCGCGAGCGCGCCAGCGGTGGCGAGGCAGGCCACTAGCGTCTTGAGCGTGACGGCTAGTGGCCCTGCAGGGGCCGGCACGAGAGGGGCGATCAGAATCGTGCCCACCAGGACGATCGACAGCAGGCGACGGGGCGGCTGGGGGGCTTCCCGGACCTTGCGGACCAGGCAGAAGACCAGGACACCCAGTCCCAACTGCCAGAATCGTCCGGGCAGCAGGAAGAAGGCGCTGTGCGGTGAAACGCCCATCGTGCCGAAGACGAGGTAGAAGACGAACGACAGCGCGGCGGCGCCGATCAGGAGCGGCCAGAAGAACTGGCGGCGCGTGGCCGTCAGAAGGCAGAGTCCAGCGAGGAGCAGGTAGAACTGCTCTTCGACCGCCAGGTTCCAGGTATTCAGGAGCGGGTTGGCCAGCGGTGGCGTGAGCGCGTCGCCTCCGAGCCAGAAGCTGAAGTTCTGGAGATAGAAAGGCTGGAGGAGGAGCGACTGCCCGAAGATCGCGAGATCGGCTGGCTTCAGCAGCACGAAGCTCGCGAGAGCCGTGAGCATCACAGTCAGGAAGAGGGCCGGCGCGAGCCGTCGGAAGCGGGAGGAATAGAAGTCGCCCAGCGTGGTTCGACGTTCCAGGACCGGAAAGAGATAGGCGCGCGAGATCACGTAGCCGGAGATGACGAAGAAGATGTCGACGCCCAGGAAGCCGGTCGGCACGAAGGCTGGATAGGCATGGAACAGGACGACGAGCGTCACCGCGGTGGCGCGGAGCGTGTCGATCTCGGGCAGGTACCGGCGAATCAACGAGGGTCGTTCCTGGAGTGTGATCTCGGGATCACGCGGCCTTCAGGACTCCGTCGTCCGCCTCGAGCGGCAGGGGATGCCAGTTGCGCGACACGACCCAGTCCGGGCGTGGATTGTCGCCGAGCGCCGGCCTGTTGGCGACGGTGTTGCACGAGACATAGATGTGCCAGCGATCGTCGGCCGAGAGGTTGTGGCCGGAGGCGTGCAGCACATTGCAATGGAACAGGACGCAGGTACCGGCGCGGCCGGTGACGGCGACCGGCTCCGGCGAGCTCTTCAGAATCTCGATCATGCGCTGCTTCGGCATTGCCCAGAATTTGTACGACGTCGATTCGTCGTAGACCGGCTCGATGCGGCCGATCTTGTGGCTGCCCGGAATGAGATAGAGCGCGCCGCCCATCTCCGTCGTGTCGGTCATCATCAGGTTGAAGGTCGCCATGTCCGGCTTCCGGCATCCGTCGCGCATCCAGGAGCCGTAATCCTGGTGCCACTGCCAGACCGTGCCCTCGATGGCCGGCTTGGTGTTGATCTTGGTGTGATAGACGTAGACGCCGTCGTCCTTCAGCACCTGCTGCACCGGCCGCAGCAGGCGCGGCGTGCGGACCAGCGCGTGGAAGGGCTTCGAGCGGGTCGGTCCGTCGTTCTCGTGGACCCGGAAGATGGTGCGGACGCCGCCGGTATGCTCGCGGACGACCTCCTCGCTTTCGACGCCGGAGAGCCGGGCCACTTCGCGACGGAGGACGGCCACTTCGTTGCGGTCGAACAGGTCGGGGAAGACGAGGAACCCGTCGCGATCGAATTGCTCGATCTGCTGGTCGGTCAACTCCATGGTGCATCCTCCGGTTCGTTTTGCCGACGCTAACTCAAGGGTCCATCACGTAATAGACCTTTTTCTCTCGCCGCATGCCGAGACGGTCGTAGAAGCGCTGCGAGCCGGAATTTCCCTCGCCGGTTGTCCAGATCACCCTCGTGTCGCCGCGCTCGCGGGCCAGCGCCCGGATGCCCTCTATCAGCCTCTCGCCGACTCCCGCGGAGCGTGCGGAGGCGCCGACATAGAGTTCCTTGAGGAACAGCCCGTGGCTGAGGTTCGGGCCGGGGAAGTAGGGATTGAGGATGGCGAAGCCCAGAAGCCTCCCGTCCTGCTCCGCGACCAGGCACATCGTACCGCCAGGCGGGGCGGCGGTGAGGAAGGCGGCGCCCGCCTCGCCTGCACCCCGGGCGACGGGGTTGCCGTAATGGTGCTCGTGCTCCTCCAGGAGGAGGGCGAGCTGGGCGTCGTCGCCCGGTTTTGCGTGCCTGATTTGCATGGACGCCCGTCTAACATCGCTGGCCCGCGCCTTCAAAGAACGGCAAAATTGGCGTCAAGCGGGAGTCATGATCAATGGAAGACGTCGTCAACATCGAGGATCTGCGCAAGCTCGCCAAGAAGCGCCTGCCCAAGATCGCCTACGACTTCATCGAGGGCGGCACCGACGACGAGGTCGGCCTCGTCACCAACGAGCAGGCGTTCCGCAAGGCGCGCATCGTGCCGCGCTACCTGGTCGACGTCTCGGCGCGCGACCAGTCCACGACCCTGTTCGGCCGCACCTATTCGAGCCCGATCGGCATCGCCCCCACGGGCCTCGCCGGCCTGTTCCGCCACGGTGCCGACCTGATGCTGGCCGAGGCCGCGCGCGACGCCAACGTGCCGTTCATCATGTCGGGCTCCAGCACCGGCTCGATCGAGGATCTCGGCAAGCTGGCACCCGATCATGGCTGGTACCAGCTCTATTCCGCCAAGGACCAGGCCGTCTCGGAAGACCTCATCAAGCGCTCCGCCGATGCCGGCCTGAGAACGCTGGTCTTCACCGTCGACGTACCGGAAGGCTCCAACCGCGAGCGCAACACGCGCAACGGCTGGGCGCGCCCGCTGAAGCTCACCTGGAAGACCAAGTTCGAGGCGCTGCTGCATCCGGCCTGGATGATGCAGTGGCTGAAGCACGGCACGCCCTATTTCGACAACTGGGCGAAGTATGCCGGCCCGGACGCCACGGCCGACAAGGTGGCGGACCTGGTCGCCTACCAGAATCGTGCGCCGATGACGTGGAAGCATGTCGAGCGCTTCCGCGAGCTGTGGAAGGGCAACTTCGTCCTGAAGGGCATCATGCATCCCGACGACGCGATCCGGGCGCACTCGCTGGGCGTCGACGGCGTCATGGTCTCCAACCACGGCGCGCGACAGCTCGACCTGGCGCCGTCGCCGCTCGAAGTGCTGCCGGCGATCCGCGACGCGGTCGGCGACAAGATGACGGTGATGTTCGACGGCGGCGTGCGCCGTGGCCTCGACGCCATCATCGCGCTCTGCATGGGCGCCAAGTTCGTGTTCGTCGGCCGGCCGACCCTGTACGGCGTGACGGCGGGGGGCATTCCGGGCGCGGCCAAGGCGCTGCAGATCTTCCGGCGCGAGGTCGACATCAGCATGGCGCAGATCGGCGCGACCAAGATCTCCGATCTCGGCCCGCAATTCATGATGTGGAAGGACGAGGAGGATCTGCGCCGCAACCGGCGCTGATCTAAGCTATAGTCGCTTCATCGCGCTTCGGCGCGGGGTCCCGCTCTCTCGCCAGGCCATTGTCTGTTCTGGTGAGGGAGTTGGCATGTTTTCCTCGTTCGCATCGTCCTCGCCCGTCCTGGCCGGAGCACTGGCCAGCCTGTGTGCCGGCCTCGCCACCGCGATCGGAGCGATTCCGATCCTGGTGATCCGGAAGATGTCGGAGCAGGCGCAGGACGTCATGCTGGGCTTCGCCGCCGGCGTGATGCTGGCGGCCTCGTTCTTCTCGCTGATCATTCCCGGCATCGACGTGGCGCAGGAGCAGGGGGCGACAAAGCTGGGCGCCGTCACGCTCGTGATCGCCGGCATCCTGCTCGGCGCCACCAGCCTCTGGCTGGTCCATCGCACCCTGCCGCACGAGCATTTCATCATGGGCCACCAGGGACCCGACGCACCGCGCTTCCGGCGCATCTGGCTGTTCGTCATCGCGATCACCCTGCACAACTTACCCGAGGGGCTGGCGGTCGGCGTCGGCTTCGGGGGCGACGATCTCGGGAAGGCGATCGCGCTGGCGATCGGCATCGGCCTGCAGAACATGCCGGAGGGGCTGGCCGTGGCGGTCGCTCTGCTCACCTTGAACTATACCAAGGGGCAGGCGTTCCTGGTCGCACTGCTGACGGGACTGGTCGAACCGGTCGGCGGGCTGCTGGGGGCCGGCGCCGTCACCATCGCGCAGTCGCTGCTGCCCTGGGGCCTGGCCTATGCCGGCGGCGCGATGATCTTCGTCATCAGCGACGAGATCATCCCGGAGACCCATCGCCGCGGCTTCGAGAACCACGGCACGGTCGGCCTGATGATCGGCCTCGTGGTGATGATGTTCCTCGACGTCATGCTGGGCTGATGCAAAGAAAAAGCCTCCTCCGCCGGGGCGGAGGAGGCTCGCTTCTCGAACCGTCGGCAGTGGCTTACTGCACGACCTCGAAGAGGCCGGCGGCGCCCATGCCGCCACCGATGCACATGGTCACGACGACGTTCTTGGCCTTGCGGCGGCGGCCTTCGATCAGGGCGTGGCCGGTGCAGCGCGCGCCGGTCATGCCGAACGGATGGCCGATCGAGATCGAGCCGCCGTTGACGTTCAGCTTCTCGTTGGGGATGCCGAGCTTGTCGCGGCAGTAGAGCACCTGCACCGCGAAGGCTTCGTTCAGTTCCCACAGGTCGATGTCGTCCATCTTGAGGCCGAACCGCTTCAGCAGCTTCGGGATCGCGTAGACCGGGCCGATGCCCATCTCGTCCGGCTCGCAGCCGGCGACGACCAGGCCCTTGTAGATGCCGAGCGGCTTCAGGCCACGCTTGGCGGCTTCGGCATCGCTCATGATGACCGAGGCCGAGGCGCCGTCCGAGAGCTGGCTGGCATTGCCGGCGGTGATCCACTTGTCGGGACCGGCGACCGGCTGCAGCTTGGCCAGGCCCTCCAGCGTCGTGTCGGGGCGATTGCCCTCGTCCTTGGCGAGCTTCACCGTCTTCTTGGTGGTCTCGTTGGTGTTCTTGTCGGTGACCAGCATCGTGGTCTCCATCGCCACGATCTCGTCGTCGAACTTGCCGGCCTGCTGGGCGGCCGCCGTGCGCAGCTGGCTCTGCAGCGAGTACTCGTCCTGCGCCTCGCGGCTGATCTTGTAGCGGGCGGCGACCGTGTCGGCCGTCGTGATCATGGCGTGGTAGATGCCCGGCACGTGCTCCTGCACCCACGGGTTCACGAGGCGGTTCTTGTTGCCGCCCGGAGGACCCTGGACCAGCGAGACGGACTCGAGGCCGCCGGCGATCATCACCGGCACCTTGTCGACCAGCACGCGCTGCGCGGCCATCGAGATGGTCTGCAGGCCCGAGGAGCAGAAGCGGTTGACGGTCACGCCCGAGACGCTGACCGGGGCGCCGGCGCGCATCGCCGAGACGCGGGCGACGTTGGAACCCGTGGTGCCTTCCGGCGCGGCGCAGCCCAGGATCACGTCCTCGACCTCGCCCAGCTCGACCTTGGCGCGCTCGGCGGCGTGCTTGATCACGTGCGCGCCCATGTCGGCGCCATGGGTGTCGTTGAAGACACCGCGGAACGCCTTGCCGATCGGCGTGCGGGCGGTGGAGACGATTACTGCATCAGCCATTTTGAGTTTCCTTCCAGATAGAACCTTGTTGTCGCTTTCCCCCTCCGCCCTTCGGGCACCTCCCCCGTCAGACGGGGGAGGCAGGGAGGGGGAAGGCGACGAATTGACCTCAGACGCTAGAGAACTTCTTGCCTTCCTGCACCAGCTTCTTGAGCAGCGGAGCCGGCTCCCAGAACGGGTCGCCCGACGCGTCGCGGTACTTCAGCAGCGCGTCGTGGATGGTCTTGAGGCCGACCACGTTGTCGGCCCACCACATCGGGCCGCCGCGATAGACCGGCCAGCCGTAGCCGTTGACCCAGATCACGTCGATGTCGAGCGAACGCTGGGCCATGCCCTCTTCGAGGATCTTGGCGCCTTCGTTCACCATCGGGTAGAGCGCGCGCTCCAGGATCTCCTGGTCGGAGATGGCGCGGCGGGTGATGCCGAGCTTCTTCGAGGTCTCCTCGATGATCTTCTCGACTTCCGGATCGGGGATCGGCGTGCGGTCGGGCAGATTGTACTTGTAGTAGCCCGCGCCGGTCTTCTGGCCGAAGCGGCCCAGCTCGCAGATCGCGTCGGCGACATAGCCGGTGTAGCGCACGTTGCGCTTTTCCTTCTCCTTCTTGCCCTGGCGGATGCGCCAGCCCACGTCGTTGCCGGCGAGGTCGCTCATCGCGAAGGGGCCCATCGGGAAGCCGTAGTCGTAGACGACCTTGTCGATCTGCTGGGGAAGGGCGCCTTCCTCCATCATGTAGGCCGACTGGATGCCCCTCATGCGAAGCATCCGATTTCCGACGAAGCCTTCGCAGACGCCGACGAGGACCGGGATCTTGCCAATCTTCTTGGAGAACGACATGACCGTGGCGATGACGTCCTTCTCGGTCGCCTTGCCGCGCACGTTCTCCAGCAGCTTCATGACGTTGGCCGGCGAGAAGAAGTGCATGCCGATCACGTCGCCGGGCCGCTTGGTGTAGGAGGCGATCTGGTTGACGTCGAGGCCCGAGGTGTTGGTGGCCAGGATGGCGCCCGGCTTGGCAACCTCGTCGAGCTTCTTGAAGACGGTCTCCTTGACTTCCATCGTCTCGAACACCGCCTCGATGATGACGTCGGCGTCCTTGAGGGCGTTGTAGTCGAGGGTCGGCGTGATCAGCGCCATGCGCTTCTCGACGTCCTCGGCCTTCATGCCGCCGCGCTTGGCGGTGTTCTCGTAGTTGGTGCGGATGGTCTTGAGGCCGCGATCCAGCGCTTCCTGGCTGGTCTCCAGCAGGATGACCGGAACGCCCGCGTTGGCGAAGTTCATGGCGATGCCGCCGCCCATCGTGCCGGCGCCGATGATGCCGCCGGTCTTGATCTCGCGCTGCGGCGTATCGGCCGGCACGTCCTTGACCTTGGCGGCCTCGCGCTCGGCGAAGAAGTAGTAGCGCTGCGCCGCCGATTCGCTGGAGGTCAGCAGTTCGGTGAACAGCTCGCGCTCGCGCTTCATGCCCTCGTCGAACGGCAGTTCGACGGCAGCCTGCACAGTCTTGATGATGTTCCAGGGCGCCTTGAAGCCGCGCGCCTTGCGGGCGATCGACTTCTCGGTCTCGGCAAACAGGTCGGGCGATTCCAGGTTGACGCTGAGGTCGCGGACGCGGCGCAACGGGGCCTTCTGGGCCAGCAGCATCTCGGCATGGACGATCGCGCCCTTCAGCAGGTCGCCCTCGACGATCGCGTCGACGATGCCCTTGCTCTTGGCTTCGGGCGCCGGGATGTGGCGGCCCGAGAGCATGGCGTCGAGCGCGTACTTCGCGCCGGTGAGACGGGGCAGGCGCTGAGTGCCGCCGGCACCCGGCAGGAGGCCCAGATGCACTTCCGGCAGGCCCATGCGCGTGGTGGGCAGCGAAACGCGATAGTGCGCGCCCAGCGCCGTCTCGAGGCCGCCGCCCAGCGGCGTGCCATGCAGGGCCGCCACGATCAGCTTGGGCGAATTCTCCATGGTCGAGATCACGTCGTTCAGGTTCGGCCCCGACGGCGGTTTGCCGAACTCGCGGATGTCGGCGCCGGCGATGAAGGTGCGGCCGCCGCCGATCAGCACGATGGCGTCGACGCTGGAATCCTGGCCGAACGCCTCGACGCCTTCCTTGATGCCGGCGCGAACGGCAGCAGCCAGCGCGTTCACCGGCGGATTGTTGATGGTGAGAATTCCGATGCGCCCCTCTTTGGAGCGAATGACAGCGTCGGACATGGACGTTCTTCCCTGGTGAGACCCGTTTCGGACGGGTGGTCTTAGCAATCTCTGCCTGCCCCGCCCAGCGGCCTCGCGTTTCGCCGTGCGGAGATAGGTGCAGATACACAGCCTAGCTCCTGACAAAGTCAGCCGCTATGCATCGCCGCACAAAAACGAAACTGGGAGGCCTCGAGCCAATGACCAAAGTAATCACCACCCGTCGCGGCATCCTGCGCGCCGGTGCAAGCGCCGGCCTGATCCTCGCCGCGCCGTCGATCGTGCGCGCGCAGGGGGCCGCGTGGCCGAACAAGCCGATCACCATCGTCGTCAACTTTCCGGCCGGCGGTCTCACCGACGGCATCGCCCGCGCCTTCGGCCAGTCCGTCAGCCAGGCCACGGGCCAGCAGGTGATCGTCGACAACAAGCCCGGCGCCAGCGGCAACATCGGCGCGGCGCTGGTCGCCCGCGCGCCGGCCGACGGCTACACCTTCCTGCATTCGGTCTCGAGCACGCTCATCCAGAACCGGGTGATGTTCAAGACTCTGGGCTTCGACCCCGACAAGGACTTCACCGTCGTCTCGGGCACGTCCTCGGGCGTGCTGCCGGTCGTCGTCCACAAGTCGCTGCCGGCCGAGGTCAAGGACCTGAAGTCGTTCATCGAATACGCCAAGAAGAACAAGGTCAACTTTGGCTCGTGGGCGCTGGGCTCCTCGGCACACATCTTCGCGCAGACGCTGAACGAGAAGTACGGGCTCACGATGGAGGTCGTCACCTACAAGGGCGAGGCGCCGATGTGGCAGGACATGGGCGCAGGCCAGCTGCAGGCCGCCATGGGCAGCCCGCAGGCGATGAACGCGCTGATCGTGAAGGGCGATGTCCGTGGCATCGCCGCGCCGTCGAAGGTGCGCGCGCGCGTGTTTCCCGACGTCCCGACCTCGCAGGAGCAGGGCTTCATGGAGGACGCCTTCACCGTGTCGGGCTGGCTGGCGCTCGCCGCGCCGGCGGCGACCCCGAAGGACGTCGTGAAGCGGATGTCGGACCTCTGGGTCGCTGCCGCCGATTCCGAGCCGGGCAAGAAGATGATGGACAGCTTCGCCCTCGTGGAGAAGCCGATGCCCCACGAGGAAGTCATGGCGGACTATGAGCGTCTGAAGAAGACGCTCATCCCGCGCATCGTCGCGCTCGGCATCCAGCCGGTCTGACGATCAGGCGGAGACCTGCTTCAGGGTCTCGTCGAACCAGCGCGCGAGGCCGGTCATGCGGGCGTCCTCGTGCTGCTGGCCCATCAGTTGCAGGCCGACCGGCAGGCCGCCGACGCTCATCAGCGGGACCGTGACCACCGGCGCGAACAGCATCGAGCTGGGAGCGTTGAACACGAAGTCGCCGGTCGGGCGCGGCGCCAGCGGCTGGCCCGGCACGTCGCCGGACCAGACGGGCGCAGGGCCGGGGCAGGCGAGCGTGATCGCCGCATCGGCCAGCGGTGCCATCGTTGCATGCATCCGCTGGGCGTTCTCGCGAGCCAGCAGCGCCATGCGATAATCGTCGAGTGACATCGTCTCGGCCTTGGCAAGCGTCGCCTTGGCACGCTCGCTGACGCCGGCCGGATTGTTGTCGACGATGCCGCGCTGTCCCCAGCGATTTTCCCAGCCTGTGACGCCACCGCAGACGCTGCGGCCGTTGGCGATCGACCGTTCCAGCGCCTCGACCCAGGGATGATCCTTGCGGCGGATCAACTGGACGCCGGCGTCGCGCAGCTGCTTCAGCACGCCGTCGAAGGCGGCTTTGGTCGCGTCGTCGACCTCGACCCAGCCCTCGGTCTCCAGCACGACGAGGCGATTGGGCTTCACGGCGGCAGGGAGCGTCGACGGACCCATCAGGCCGACCTCGCCGCGATCGCCGCCGGCGCGCCGGGCGATCTCGATCGCGACCTGCCACATGTCCTGCAATGAATTGGCGTGCGGCCCGTGCGTGCTCTGGCTGGTTGCCTGGCGCTCGCCGCGATTGATGCCGCCCTGCGTCGGCTTCAGCGCGTAGTTGCCGCAATAGGCGGCGGGGCGGATGATCGAGCCGCCGACCTGCGTGCCGATGGCGGCCGGCACCATGTTGGCGCCGACGGCCGCGGCCGAGCCGGAGGAGGAGCCGCCCGGCGTGCGCGTCGCATCGAACGGATTGGTCGTAGCGCCCGGGTGAGAGCCGCCCAGCTCGGCCGTCACCGCCTTGGCGAGGATGACCGCGCCCGCCTGACGCAGCGCCCAGACGGCCGCGTTGTCGCGCTTGGGGAAGTTGCCCTTGAAGGCCTCGCAGCCCATCTGGGTCGGCATGTCCTTCGTTTCGAGCAGGTCCTTGATGGCGAGCGGCATGCCGTCGATGGGCGAGAGGGGCTTGCCCGACTTCCAGCGCGCGGCGCTTTCGTCGGCAGCGCTGCGCGCGCCCGCTTCGTTGATCGCCGTGAACGCCTTCACCACCGGCTCGCGCGCCGCCACCGTCTCCAGGCAGCGTTCGAGATAGGCGCGCGGCGTGTCGCTGCCGTCGGCGAAGCGCTGCGTCGCATCGTGGAAGGTGAGCGGCTTGAAATCCTTGTACGCGGTCATCGATGTCGGTCCTTGTTTGAATGGAACTATCGCAATTATTTTCCCGTCGTCCTGAGCGGAGCCGCCCGAAGGGCGGCGCAGTCGAAGGACCTTTTTTCAGACGCACGGTCTGTTGAATCGAAAAGAGGTCCTTCGACTGCGCTGCGCTCCGCTCAGGACGACGGAGGGAGAGGGGGCGGACCCTAGCACGCGCCCTCAGCGCACCCGATAGCGCTCGATCGCATCCGGATCGAAGGTGAAGCCGAGGCCCGGACGGTCGGGCACGGCGATGCAGCCGTCCTCGACCTTGATCGCCTCGCGATAGAGCTTCGAGGTCCAGGGCATGTATTCCAGCCATGTCGTGTTGGCGAAGGCGCCGAGGATGCCGATGCTCTGCTGCGTGAAGAGATGGTTGGAGATCGCGATGTCGTGCGCGGCCGCGAGATGCGCCACCTTCACGAACTCGCTGACGCCGCCGACGCGACCGAGGTCGGCCATCCAGATGTCGGCCGCGCCGAGGGCGAGCATTTCGCGAAAGCCGTAGCGCGTCGCCTCGGTCTCGCCGCTGGCGATCGGCGTGTCGAGCGCCGCCGCAACCTTCGCCGAGCCGCGATGGTCGTAGGGCGCGACCGGCTCCTCGAACCAGGTGAGGTCGAACTCTTCCAGCTTGCGGCCGAGTCGGATCGCATGGTCGACGGTGAAACCACGGCTGGCGTCGCACATCAGCGAGACCCTGGGGCCAATCGCCTTGCGCACGGCGGCGACTCTCTCGACGTCTTCTTCGACATGCGCCTTGCCGACGCGCATCTTCACGCCCCGGAACCCCTCGGCTACGTAGCCAGCGGCTTCCTTCGCCAATTCGTCGGGCGTTGCCGAGAGCCAAAGACCGGCGCTGGAATAGACGGGGATACGATCGTGTGCGGCGCCCAGCATGTGGGTGACCGACTGGCCGAGTGCCTTGCCCTTGGCATCCCACAAGGCCGTGTCGACGCCTGCGAGGCCGAATATCGTCACGCCTTTGTGCCCAAGGAAGTAGAGCTCGCGCCACATACGGTCCCAGAAGCGTTCGGCGTAGCGCACATCCTCGCCGATCAAGGCAGGCTTCAAGCTATCGACCATGGCGCGCAGCACCTCGATGCGTCGTCCGCCCAGCGTGAACAGGAAGCTCTCGCCGGTGACGCCGATGTCGGTGTCGACGAAGATCAGCACGCAGCCGATGCGGTCGTTGCTGACTCCGCTCGAATTGCGCGTCGGCCGGTCGAGTGGCACTTCGATGACGACGGTCCTGAGATCGGTAACGCGCATCGCAGTTTCTCTCCGCCTGGATTGTCCAATTCGACAATGGTTGCGTCACAAAAGTGTGTGACCGGCGCGATGAACCGGCGCCGGAACACGGGCGTACCACAGAAAGACAAGGCCGCGAGAGAGGTGGTCCTGTCGGGCCCTCGGCGAGCGCGCCGTCGTCGGTCACGCTATATGAAGTATCATTCAACTGGAGAAAACATATGCTCAAGCGTAACACGCTGATTGCAGCTGCGGCCCTGTGCGTCCTGTCCGCTGCGCCCGCCTTCGCCCAGACCATGGCTCCTGCCGCCGGCACGGCTGCGACGCCGGCCAATCCGATGGTTGGCGGCGCCCCGATGTATGCCAACAAGAACATCGTCGAGAATGCCGTCAATTCGAAGGATCACACCACGCTCGTGGCGGCAGTGAAGGCGGCGGGCCTCGTCGAGACGCTGCAGGGTCCTGGCCCGTTCACCGTCTTCGCGCCGACGGACGCGGCCTTCGCCAAGCTGCCGGCAGGCACGGTGGAGATGCTGGTGAAGCCGGAGAACAAGGCCAAGCTCACCAAGATCCTGACCTGTCATGTCGTGGCCGCCAATGCGCTGTCGCCGGCCATCGCCAAGATGATCGCGGACGACAAGGGCACCCACCCCGTCAAGACGGTCGGCGGCTGCGTGCTGCAGGCCAAGATGATGGGCAACAAGATCACACTGACCGACGAGAACGGCAACGTCGCCACGGTGACGATCGCCGACGTGAAGCAGTCGAACGGCGTCATCCACGTGATCGACACGGTGCTCCTGCCGAAGGGCTAAGTCGAACGATCCGCGAGGGGAGGCGGCGGGGTTTTCCCCGCCGCCTTCATTTGCGCTAGTCTGTCCGCATCCATTGTACCGGGCGCGCGTTGCCCGGAGCGCCGGTCTGGCGCGCTTTCGCGTGGGAGGCGGGATCATGGTCACGAAGCGGCCGCGCATCGAGGGATACGCCGTGATCTCCATCGAAGGCATGATCGCGGCTTCGGATGGCTCGTTTCCGGAAAACCTCAAGATTCCGGCGGATCACAAATTCTATCAGGACTCGGTCGACCGGGCGGCCGCCGTTGCCAATGGGCGGCATTCCTCGGAAGGCGGTCCAAAGGAAGCCGCCCGCCGCCGCATCGTGCTGACGCGGCGGGTCGATCGCGTGATCGTCGACCCCGACAATCCCAATGCGGTCCTCTGGAATCCGGCATCCGCTCCGTTCGAGGAGGCGTGCCTGAAGCTGAACCTTGGCGGCGGGACGCTGGCGGTGGTCGGTGGCACCGACGTGTTCGGCCTGTTCCTCAACATCGGTTACGACGCCTTCTTTCTCACCCGAGCCGAGGCGAGCGTGCCGCGTGGTCGTCCGGTCTTTCCGGGCGTCGGCAGGAATGCGACGGCGGACGAAGTGCTGCAGAAGCACGGCATGGTATTGCGCGAAACGCGCATGCTCGATCCTGCGACCAACACGCGGGTCGAGGAGTGGGTCCCGAAGGGTTAGAAGTCTACGACCAGCCCGTCGTGCGCCGCTTCGAGCCTGATCTCCGACTCGCGGGCCAGCAGCTCGGCGCTCATGTGGGTGATGATCGTGCGCCTGGCGCCGATACGTGGCAGGTGATTTACCAGCGTCGTGTAGTCGATGTGGTACTTCATCACCTTGTCGAAGAAGTAGGCCTCGCAAATGAAGAGGTCTGCGTCGCGGGCCGCGGGGATCAGCTCCTCGACCCATTCGGTGTCGCCCGAATAGGTCAGCACCTTGCCTTCGGTCTCGATGCGCAGGGCGTAGGAAGGTGCGCCGCTATAGTGCTTCATGAGGTACGGCGTGACCGCGAGGCCATTCGTCTCGACGCGCTCGTGCAGCTCCAGCTCGCGGATCTCCAGTTCGAACTTGCGCTGAACCTGCGTCGAGCCGGCGAACATTGCTTCCATGATCGTCATCAGCCGGTCGCGGAAGCCGGGCGGGCCGGCCAACAGTAACGGCGCCGTGCGCCGGCTGACGAGCTGGGCGTCGAGCAGGAAGAACGGCAGGCCCGCGAAGTGGTCGCCGTGCAGGTGGCTCACCAGCACCGTCGAGATCGCGTTGGGTTCGACCTCCCACTTGCGGATGGCGACCATCGACGAGGCGCCGCAATCCACCAGCAGGTTGCCATGGTGGGTGCGCTCGAGGTGGAAGCAGGTATTGAACCGTCCGCCGCTGCCGAAGGCATCGCCGGAGCCCAGGAACTGTAGCCGCATGGATTAGGGCGCCTGCTCCAGGCTCGACACCGAGTTGGTGAGCGTGGTGCGGCGCATGTCGCGCACTTCGGCCGAATTGAACCGGCGGGCGCGGTGCATGGTGGCCCGGTTGTCCCACATCACCAGGTCATGCGGTCGCCAGACATGGGCATAGACGAACTGCCGCTGCGTCGCGTGCTCGGTGAGATCGCGCAGGAAGGCCCGGGCCTCGGGCATCGGCCAGCCCTCGATGCCGCCGGCATGGCTGGCGAGATAGAGCGACAGGCGGCCCGAGCCGGGATGGCGGCGCACGAGACGCTGGCGCACCGGCGCCCACTTCACGCGCTCGGCCTCGGTGAAATCCTCGAAGCCCAGCATGCCGCGCGAGAAGATCTGGCTGTGCAGGCAGATCAGGTCGTGGATCTCGTGTTTTTCGGCGTCGGTGAGCGCATCGTAGGCCGCGCGCATGTCCGCGAATTCGGTGTTGCCGCCGGCCGACGGGATCGTGCGCGCCGACAGCAGCGAATAGAGGGCCGGCACCTCCTTGAACGAACTGTCGGAGTGCCAGAGCTGGTTGCCGAGGCTGAACAGGCGGCGGCGGTCGTCGCGTGCCAGCACGTTGCCGTTGCGGTCGAGATTGGAGATGTCGTTCAGGTCCATGCTCATGCGCCGCTCCTCCGGCGGCATGATGTCTCCGGTGGCCTGCTCGAGCGGACCGAGCTGGCGGCTGAAGGCAAGCTGGCTCTCGTCGTCGAGCTTCTGGTCGCGGAACACCAGCACGCCGTACTGGTTCATCCCGTCGTGGATGAAGGCGACTTCCTCGTCGCTCAGCCGGTGCGTGAGATCGATGCCCGAGACTTCGCCGGCGAAGAACGGACGGTTCTGCGGATCGAGAGGGCGGATGGCTCTGGTCATGGTGTCCGGAGGCTAGCGCGGATGTCGATCAACCGCGAGGCGCGGCGGCGGCATTTTGCTATGCTGGCTCGCAATGCAGCATGACCTTTCCGACTCGCCGCGCCGCAACACAAGCAAGGCGGAGCTCTTTTTCGGTTTCCTCAAGATCGGCCTGCTGGGCTTCGGCGGCATCGCGCCGTGGGCCCGCCACATCATCGTCGAGGAGAAGCGCTGGCTCAGCGACCGCGAGTTCGCCGAACTGCTCGGCGTGGGGCAGGTGCTGCCCGGCCCGAACGTGATGAACGCCTCCATCCTCATCGGCGATCGCAACCAGGGGCTGATCGGCGTGGTGCTCTGCCTGCTGGGGCAGTTGGTGATGCCCTTGATCATCGTGGTGGCGCTCGCCGTCTTCTACGACCGCGTCGCCGGGGTGCCCGAGGTCAACGCCGCGCTGATCGGGGCGGCGGCGGCCTCCGCCGGCCTGGTACTGGGGACGGCGCTCAAGATGGTGCGCAACATCCGGCCGACCCTGCTCCCGCTCGGCATCGGTGCGGCGGGCTTCGCGGCGATCGGCCTGCTGCGCTGGCCGCTCGTCCCCATCGTGCTCGTGCTGGTGCCGCTCGCCATCGCCGCCACCTGGCTGGGGCGACGCAAATGAGCGGCGTGCTCGTCGAGCTGGCGCGCACCTTCGCGCTGCTGTCGCTGGTCTCGATCGGCGGCATCAACGCACTGCTGCCCGAAATCCACCGCCAGATCGTCGACGTCCATGGCTGGATGACAGAGCAGGCCTTCGCCAGCGCCTTCGCCATCGCCAATGCCTCGCCCGGTCCTAACATCATCTTCGTGAGCCTGATCGGCTGGCAGGTCGCGGGCCTGCCGGGGCTGCTGGTCTCGACGCTCGCCATCCTGATCCCGTCCAGCACGCTCGCCTATTTCGCCGGCCGTGCCCTCACGCGCTGGTCCGATCGTCCGGCCGTCGCGGTGCTGCGCGACGCGCTCGTGCCGGTGGCGCTGGGCCTCATGCTGGCTTCCGGCGTCTCGATGATGCGCACGGTGGATCGCGACGCGGTCACGGTCCTGATCAGCCTGGCGACCGCGGCGTTCGTCTACACGACGAAGCGCAACCCGCTCTGGGCCCTGTCGGCAGGCGCGCTCGTGAACGTGGCGGCGTTGCATGTTCTGTGACGTGCGTAACGACCCGCAGACTCCTTGGCGGGCGTGAGATCCTTCACTTCGCTCAGGATGACAACGGCTTCACTTTCGGCAGTTCCGACCATTCGCGGAACAGGCGGCCATTGTCCTGGTCAAAATGCTCATCCAGCACGGTCGACGACTGGATACGTTCGACGCGGAAGTTGCGGTAGCCCGCGCGCAGTTCGCACCAGGCGCCGACCAGGGTGACGTCGACATAGTAGGCCATGGCGATCGGGCAGATGGTGCGGTTGGTGCGGCGGCCCTGTTCGTCGGCATAGGAGATGTGGAGCTTGCGGCTGTCGCGGATGGCGGCGCGCACATCAGCGAGATCGACGCCGCGCGGCTCGACCGTGTCGCCGGGCGAGACGAAGAAGGGTGTCGAGACGAGCTGGCGGCGCAGCGCCTCGGGCAGCACCACCGTCACTTTGGAGAAGACGCTGTCGGCTGCTTCCTGCAGCTTGGTGTCGCGCAGGCGGCGCACGAGGCGGGCGCCGATGGCGATGGCCTCGACCTCGTCGGCGGTGAACATCAGCGGCGGCAGGTCGAAGCTCTTGCGCAGCACATAGCCGACGCCAGCCGCGCCATCGATCGGCACGCGGCGCGCCTGCAGGGTGGCGATGTCGCGGTAGATGGTGCGAGGCGTCACTTCAAGGGCGTCCGCCAAGCGCGCCGCCGTGACGGGCGCGGTCGCCGTCCGCAGATGCTGGATGATGTCGAACAGGCGGTCGGAGCGGCGCATGAGGCCCATTGTATGGGCCTCTTTCATTGCTGACACAACGTTGTCAGCAGGAGGTGAGTAGTGTCCGGCCTCCCGGCTTCTGAGAGGAAATCAATGCCCCGTATCGAGATGACCATGCCGCACGTGCCGGCTCTGGCCAAGTTCGCTCAACGCAACACCGTGCCGACCTCGCCGGTCGTGCGAGCCGGCGACTGGGTCTATGTCTCCGGCTTGCCGCCGGTGAATCCCGAGACCGGCGGCTACGACATCCTGCCGATCGATGCGCAGGCGCAGCGCGTGCTCGATCATCTGAAGTCCTGCCTCGAAGCCGCGGGCTCGGGCCTCGAACGCGTCGTGAAGGTCAACGTCTACTGTTCGAACCCAGCTTACTTCGCGGCAATCAACACGGTCTACGCCGAATATTTCGGCGATCACAAGCCGGCCCGCATCTTCGTCTGCACGGCGGGCTGGTTCGGGCCGTTCGACCTCGAGATGGATTGCGTGGCGCTTGCGAACTAGAGGTGCCTGGCTCGGCACGATCCTTCTGGCGGCGTCGGCCGTCGCCTATTCGAGTGCCGGCTTCTACACACGGCTGATCCACACCGACGCCATGACGATGTTGTTCTGGCGTGGCATCTTTGGCGGGCTGTTCCTCGCCGCTATGGTGGTGTGGCGCGAGCGGCGGAACTCGGTGCGGGCGGTGCGTGCGATCGGCCGCGACGGACTGCTGATCGCACTCTGCTCGGCATTGGCGACGGTGTGTTTCCTGAACGCACTGCGCCTCTCGACGGTGGCCGACGTGCTGGTGATCGACGCCACGATCCCCTTCGTCACCGCGGGCATGGCGTGGCTGGTGCTGCGCGAGCGTGAGGACTGGATCACGCTGGCGGCCACCCTTGCCGCGGTGATCGGCGTCGCCTTAATGATGGGCGCGGCAGGGGCGGGTGGGCGGTTGGCGGGTAACCTTCTGGCTTTCGGCATGGCCGTGCTGATGTCGCTCGTGCTTGTGCTGATCCGGCGCAATCCCGGTACCAGCATGCTGCCGGCGGTCTGCCTCTCGGCCTTCCTGTGCGCGCTGATCGTGCTGCCGTTCGCGCGGCCGTTCTCCGTGAGCCTGGGCGAAGGGCTGCTGCTGGCGCTGTTCGGCATCAGCCAGTTCGGGCTCGGCCTGCTGCTGTTGGCACTAGGAACGCCGCTGGTCTCGGCGACGCGCGGTGCATTGATCGGCGTGCTGCAGACGCCGCTCGGTACCCTCTGGGTCTGGCTGGCCTTCGCCGAAGTGCCCGGCTGGACCACGTTGATCGGTGGCTTCACCGTCGTCGGCGCCGTCGTATGCGACATCGCGATCCGCCGTCCACGGGAGGAGATAACGTAACGATTCGAGCGGGTTGACCCGCGGGCAGGAGCTGCATACATTTGAACAGTTGTTCAAATGTCCAGATCAAAGAAAACCTTCCTGTCCGATGACCATGCGGTGGCGCTGGCGGACCTGTTCCGGCTGCTGGGCGATCCGACGCGATTGAAGATCGTGGTGTCCTGCCTGCGCACGCCGCTCGCGGTCTCCGACATCGCCGACCGGCTCGGCCTCTCGGTGTCGCTGGTGAGCCATCACCTGCGGCTGCTGAAGGGGGCGCGCCTGGTGCGGGCGGACCGGCAGGGCAAGCAGGTCTACTACGAGGCCGACGACCTCCATGTCCGCCGCATGGTCGAGGACATGGTCACTCACATTGCGGAGCACTGAGATGAGCGCTGGTTGCTGCGATCATGGTCATGAGCACGCCAATGCCGCGGCGTCCTCGCCGGCGTACAAGCGCATCCTGTGGGTGGCGCTGGCGGTGAACCTCGCCATGTTCGTGGTCGAGATCGGTGCCGGCGTCGCCGCGCAGTCGGTCTCCCTGTTGGCCGATTCGCTCGACTTCCTGGGCGATGCCGGCAACTACGGCATCAGCCTGTTCGTGCTGGGCATGGCGATCCAGTGGCGCGCCCGCGCGTCGCTGCTGAAGGCCGCCAGCATGGGCGCCTTCGGCCTGTGGGTCGCGATCACCACGATCAACCACGCGATGGCCGGCACCGTGCCGGCGGCGCCGGTGATGGGCATCGTGGGCGCGCTGGCGCTGGCCGCCAACTTCGGGGTGGCATTGCTGCTCTATCGGTGGCGCGAGGGCGACAGCAACATGCGCTCGGTGTGGATCTGCACGCGCAACGACGCGATCGGCAATCTCGCCGTGCTGGCCGCCGCCGCGGGCGTTTTCGGCTCGGGCAGCGGCTGGCCGGACTACATCGTCGCCGCGATCATGTCCGGCCTGGCCCTGGTCGGTGCCTTCCAGGTGACGCGCCAGGCGATTGCCGAGCTGCGTCACTCCCGGGAGGCGGGCCCTCAGGCGGTCGGGAGCTTGTAGCTCTCGAACTGCTTGCGGAGCGCAGTCTTCAGGATCTTGCCGGTGGCGCCGTGCGGGATCGCGTCGATGAACTGCACGTCGTCGGGCATCCACCACTTGGCGATCTTGCCCTCGAGGAACTTGAGGACGTCGGCCTTCTCGACGGTGGCCTCCGGGCGGCGGACGACGATGAGCAGGGGGCGCTCGTCCCACTTGGGATGAGCCACTCCGATCACCGCCGCCTCGGCGACGCCAGGGCAGCCCATCGCGGCATTCTCCAGATCGATCGAGCTGATCCATTCGCCGCCCGACTTGATCACGTCCTTCGAGCGATCGGTGATCACCACCGAACCGTCGCTCTCGATCTTGCAGACGTCGCCGGTATGGAACCAGTCGTCCTCGACGAACTGGTTCTTGCCGTCGCCCTTCATGTAGCCCTTCACGATCCATGGACCGCGGACCACCATGTTGCCGGAGACGCTACCGTCGTGCGGCAGGTCGTTGCCGGCATCGTCGACGATCTTCATCTCGCAGCCGAACACCGGGCGGCCCTGCTTGGCGGTGATGGCGAAGCGCTCGGCGTCGGGCAGGTTTCGCTCGCCCCTGTTGAACCGGGTCAGCGTGCCGAGCGGGCTCATCTCGGTCATGCCCCAGCCCTGGGCGACCTCGACCTCGTGCTCCTTCCAGAAGCGCTCGATCATGGCGTAGGGCACGGCCGACCCGCCGATCAGCGTGCGCTTCACAGACGACATCTTGAGCTTGTTCTGCTGGCAGTAGTCGAGCAGCGCCAGCCACACGGTCGGCACGCCGGCCGACAGCGTGACCTGTTCCTTGGCGAGCAGTTCGTAGATGCTGGCGCCGTCGAGCTTGAAGCCCGGGAACACCAGCTTGGTGCCGCAGAAGGGGCCGGCATAGACGAGGCCCCAGGCGTTGGCGTGGAACATCGGCACGACGGGAAGGATGGTGGTGTCGGGATCGAGCGCCAGCACCGGGCCCGAGCACATCATCATCGAATGGATCATCGTCGAGCGGTGCGAGTAGAGCACGCCCTTCGGATTGCCCGTGGTGCCCGACGTGTAGCAGAGCGACGAGGCCGTCTTCTCGTCGAACTCCGGCCACTTCAGCGTGCCCGGCTTGTCGGCGATCAGCTCCTCGTAGCAGAGCAGCTTCGGGATCTTGGCCGACGTCGGCATGTGCGCGCGGTCTGTCATGACCACGATGTGCTTCACCGTCTTGAGCTGGTCGTAGACTGCCTCGACGACCGGCACCAGGTTCAGGTCGACGAAGATGATCTGGTCCTCGGCATGGTTGGCGATGTAGGCCACATGCTCGGGCGCCAGGCGCGGGTTCAGCGTGTGCAGCACGGCGCCGATGCCGGAGATGCCGAAATAGAGCTCAAAATGCCGGTAGGTGTTCCAGGCGATGGTGCCGACCCGGTCGCCGAGCTTGATGCCCAGCCCCTGCAGCGCTTCCGCCAGCTGCTTGGCCCGCTTGTGCGCGTCCTTGTAGCCGTAGCGATGGATCGGACCCTCGACGGTGCGCGTCACGATCTCGACGTCGGGATAGGCGGCGGCCGCATAGTCGATGATCTGTGAGATCAACAGCGGACGGTCTTGCATCAAACCCTGCATGGCATTCCCTCTCTTACGCGTGCCGCTCGATATGAAGGCTTCTTAGGGTGAGGAGCGGCTTGATGTCCGGTTCTAGACCGAGTCCTTGCCCGCCGGGAAGGCTGACGCCCCCGTCACGGACCGAAAAAACATCCTGCAGGATGCCTTCGCGAAGCGGATTGGGGTTGGCGTCGACCTCGAGCAGGCCGGGGCCGCGCACGGCAGCCAGCAGGTGCAGCGAATGGAGGAGGCCGATGCCGCCCCCCAGGAAGTGCGGGCAATAGGTACGGCCGGCGGCAAGGGCAGCGCGGGCGACCGGCAGGCACCCCGAGTGCCCGCCCCATTTCGCGGCATCCGGTTGGATCACGCCGAACAGGCCACTGTCGATCATCTCCTGGAACGGACCGGCGCCGCGCAGGTTTTCGCCACCTGCAAGCGTCGTCGGCGCGACGGCCGCGACCTGGGTCCATTCGGTCAGCGGCCGGTCTGCCATCAGCGGTTCCTCGATCCAGCGCAACGCGAACGGCTCGAGCTTCGGCGCCATCGCGCAAGCGGTCCGAAGGTCCCAGCCCTGGTTCACATCGACCATCAGGCGCTCGCTCGACCCGAGTTCGGCCGCGACCGGCTGCAGGGAGGCGATATCGGTTTCCTCGCCGAAGCCGACCTTGATCTTGAAGGCGCGATAGCCGGCCGCGCGCATGCGGCCCACCGTGTCGTAGGCGGCGCGGCCGGGGTTGAGGCCGGACGCATAGACCGGAAGCGGCGAATCGTCGGTGCCGCCCAGCGCCCGCCACAGCGGCAGGCCGCGCTTGCGGGCGCGCAGGTCGTGGATCGCGAGGTCGAGGCCGGCGGCGGCGGCGGAGAGCGCGCCGGCATCGCCGCTCTGCACGCGTAGCACATGCAGCGCGCGGTCGATCTCGCCCCACAGGCCGACCGGATCGTCGAGCGACTTGCCCAGCGCCCGGGGCGCCACGATGTCGGCGAACAGCAGCGCGCGATGCTCGGCGGCGGCATTGGGGAAGTTGCACCAGATCTCGCCCCAGCCGCGTGCGCCATCCGAGTCCTCGACCCGCACGAACACCGCGACCCGTTCGGTCATGGTGCCGAAGGAGGTGCGGACCGGCTCCTTGATGGGCGTGCGGAAGACGTGGGCTTCGACGCGCGCGAGGGTCGCACTGCTCATTTTCGCATGTTCCTCCCGGGCCTCGGCGTTTTCGCCGATGACGCGGGAAGTCTAGTCGTTCGGTTCGCTGAAGGTAAGCTTGTTGGCGAAAGGGTCGGTGACGGTCACCGTGCGCGCACCCCACGGCTGGTCCTCGAGGCCGGGGCGCGCGTAGCGATACTTCTTCTCCGTGAGTTCGCGATGGAAGGCGGCGATCCTCTTGGTGTGGATGACGAAGTGGGTGCCCGGCGCGCCGTCGCCATGATGCTCCGTGAGATTGAGCATCACACCGGCGCGGGAGACTTGCGCGTAGAGCGGGGCGTTGTCGTCGAAGCGATGCTCCCAGTCCCAGGTGAAGCCCAGGAAGTCGACATAGAATTCCTTGGCCTTGGCGACGTCGAAGATGCGCAGGCTCGGGACGACCGGCCCGAATTTGATTTCGTTGCTCATTCGGCCGCCTGCGGGGCGGCTTCGTTCAGCACGTCGTAGTTCCGCTTCAGGTACCAGGTCATGTAGTCGCTGTACCAGGTGGTCGGGTACTTCGGCGGCTTGTCGGGCCCGACCGTCGTCGGCACGGCGGCGACCGGCCAGTCGATACCGCTGTCGCAGAAGAACGGCAGCGCGTAGCGCGCGCCGGTCGTCTTGTTGATGGCGCGGTGCGGCGTCGCCAGGAAGAGATCGTTGGTGTAGCGCTGCAGCATCTGCCCGCCGTTCACGACATAGGCATTGTCGATCGCCGGCATGTCGATCCAGCTGCCGCTCTGGCTGCGGATCGACAGGCCCTGCACCTCGTTGGGCGCGAGCAGGGTGAGGAAGCTGGTGTCGGTGTGCGGCGCCAGGCCGAACTCGTCGTCGACCGGTCCCTCCTGCGGCGGATAGTGCGTCATGCGCATCGAGAACATCGGCTCGGAGAAAGCCGTGTCGAAATAGTTGGCCGGGAGGTCGAGGGCGCGGGCGTACAGCCGCACCATCCTCTGCACCAGCCGTTCCATCTCGTTGCAGTAGTCGATCACCGTGTCGCGGAAGCCCGGCAGGTCGGGCCAGCGGTTCAGCCCGCGGAAGCGGCGGCCCGACAGCACGTCGGGATGGTCCGGCGCCATCTCTCGCTTCACGAAGAAGGCTTCGTTGAGGTTGGCCTTGGTGCCGGTCTGGATGGTCGAGGTGCGCAGCGTGTTGCCGCGCATCGGCAGGTATCCGGTATTGTGCTGGTCGAGCTTCAGCTCGAGCTTCTTCTCGACCGGCTGGTCGTGGAAGCGCTTCACCTCGGCGAACATGCGGGCGATCTTCTCGCGCGCGATGCCGTGGTTCACGATGAAGTAGAAGCCGATCTCGGTCAGCGCGAAGCGCAGTTCCTTGGCGGTTCGGTCCATCGCACCGGGCTCGCCCGCGAGATAGGGCCCGAGATCGATGACGGGAATCGTTTCGGTGGCCACGGTTTGCTCCTCCTCTTCCGGCTGCCTATCTTGCCCGTGGCGGACCACAAAAGGAATGTCATGATCTTCGGAATTCTGGCCCTGGTGACGGCCTCGCTTTTTGCCGGTGCGGCCTTCTACGTGAGTTTCGCAGAGCATCCGGCGCGTTCCGAAATGGACGACCGCGCGCAGCTGCAGCAGTGGAAGTTCGCCTACAGGCGAGGGACGATGATGCAGGGTACGCTGGCCGCCCTGGGTTTCCTGCTGGGTCTTGCCGCCTGGTGGCAGAGCCGCGACGAGCTCTACATCGTCGGCGCCATCCTGATGGGCGCCAACTGGGCCTACACGGCTCTGATGATCATGCCGGTCAACAACGAGCTGAAAGCCATCCCGCTCGACGATGCCGGCGAGGACAGCCACACGCTGCTCCGTCGCTGGGGCAAGCTCCATGTCAAGCGCACGATGCTCGGCATCGGCGCGACGCTGCTGTTCCTGTGGGCGGTGCTGAGCCGATAAGGAGCTTTCCTCCCCCGTCATACGGGGAGGTGCCCGCAGGGCGGAGGGGGAGAGCACCCGCACGCCCCCTCACGATTGGAAATCAAACTCAAGACGACGGCGGTTGAGGGGATCGCATGTGTCGCCTTCCCCCTCCGGCCTTCGGCCACCTCCCCCGATGCGGGGGAGGAAGGAGTCTTGATCGACGTCGCTACGCCGTCGGCAGCTTATAGTCCTTGAAGTCCTCGCGCAGGCGGGTCTTCAGGATCTTGCCCGTCGCGGTGTGGGGGATCGCTTCGACGAACTGGACATCGTCGGGCAGCCACCACTTGGCCACCTTGGTCGCGAGGAACTCGACCAGCTCCTTCTTGTCGACCTCGGTGCCCGGCTTCCTGTGGACGATCAGCAGCGGCCGCTCGTCCCATTTCGGATGCGCGATGCCGATCACCGCGGCTTCGGCGACGCCCGGATGGGCCATGGCGGCGTTCTCGAGATCGATCGAGCTGATCCATTCGCCGCCGGACTTGATCACGTCCTTGGAGCGGTCGGTGATCTGCATGTAGCCGTCGGGATCGATGGTGGCGACATCGCCGGTGGCGAACCAGCCGCCTTCCCGCAGCACATTGCCGCCCTCGCCCTTGAAATAGCCCGAGGTGATCCATGGACCGCGTACCAGCAGGTCGCCGAAAGCCTTGCCGTCGCGCGGCAGTTCCTTGCCGGCATCGTCGACGATCATCATGTCGACGCCGTAGGGCGGGCGTCCCTGCTTCAGACGAACTTCCAGCAGTTCCTTCGGCGACAGCTTGTGATGCTTCTCCTTTGGATGGTTCACCGTGCCGAGCGGGCTCATCTCGCTCATGCCCCAGGCATGCAGCACCTCGACACCGTAGTCCTTGTCGAAGGTCTCGATCATGGCAGGCGGGGCGGCCGAGCCGCCGATCACGGCGTACTTCACGGTCGAGAGCGTGAGATTGTTGGCCTTCATGTGGTTGAGCAGGGCAAGCCAAACCGTCGGCACGCCGGCGGTGAAGGTGACGCGCTCCTTCTCGAACAGCTCGTGCAGGCTAGCGCCGTCGAGCGCGACGCCGGGGAAGACCAGCTTTGCGCCGACCAGGGCGGCCGAGTAGGGCAGGCCCCAGGCATTGACGTGGAACATCGGTACGACCGGCAGCACCACCGAGCGCGCCGACAGGTTCAGCGTGTCGGGCAGTGCCGCGCCATAGGCGTGCAGGATGGTCGAACGATGATGGTACAGCACACCCTTCGGGTTGCCCGTCGTACCCGACGTGTAGCAGAGCGACGAGGCCGTATGCTCGTCGAACTCGGGCCATTCATACGTGCCGGGCTTGTCGGCGATGAGCTCCTCGTAGACCAGCAGGTTGGGAATTTTGCAGTCGGCCGGGATATGCGCGCGGTCGGTCATCGCCACGACGTGGCGTACGCCCTTCATCTGCGGCAGCAGCTTCTCGACCGCCGGCAGCAGGTTCAGGTCGACGAAGAGGAGCTGATCTTCGGCGTGATTGACGATGTAGACGATCTGCTCGGGGAAGAGCCGCGGATTGATCGTGTGGCAGACCGCGCCCATGCCGGAGATGCCGTAGTAGAGTTCGAAATGGCGATAGCCATTCCAGGCCAGCGTGCCGATGCGGTCGCCGGTCTTGATGCCCAGCCCGATCAGCGCCTCGGCCACCTTCTTCGCGCGCTTGTTGGCATCGCGGTAGGTATAGCGATGGATCGGCCCTTCGACGGTGCGGGAGACGATCTCGGTGTCGCCGTGGTTGAGGGCGGCATGCTCGATGAGCTGCGAAATCAGAAGCGGGCGGTCCTGCATGAGGCCGAGCATCGGGGCGTCTCTCCTGTCGTGTCGTCTGGCGGCTGGTTGCCAATTGGCTTAGGTTTGCCGGGACATTCTTTGAGGGAAAATCGATGAAACGGTCAAGCAGCGGCAGCGCCTCTGCAATCAGCGGGCTGGTCGGTGTCTGGGCGTTCCCGGCGGCGGCGCAGGCCGTGACGGCCGGCGAGGGGGCGGCGGCAAGCTTCCTGATGCTGATGACCGAGCGGTTCGAGTTCACCGTCGCCCAACTTCCCGCACTTGGCGCGCATCTCCTCTCCCTGCCGCAGGCCGTCGGCGGCCGAACCGCCTTGCTGCTGGTCGGAATTGTCGTGGCAGGCCTGGTTGCCGAAGGCATCGCGCGGTTGATCCTGAGCCGCGCCCGCGTCAGTGCCTTCGATCGCCTTGCCAGCAAGACGCCGCTGCGCGCCTTCCTCCGTGCCCTCCTGCTCGACGTCCTGGCCCTTGTCGCCCTGGCGGTCGCGGGCCGGCTGGTGCTGGGCCAACTCGGCGCGCCCGACAGTCTGGGCGGCAAGCTCGGGTCGCTGGTGCTTCACACGCTCGTCTATTGGCGCGGCTTCAATCTGGTGTTTCGGGCGTTCCTGCGCCCCAGCACGCCGGAGGGCCGGATCGCGCCGGTCGACGACGGCGCGGCGCGACGCCTGCTGGTCGCTCTCAACCTCGTGGTGCTGCTGCCGATGCTGGCAAGTCTTGCGGCGCGTGCCCTCGCGGCGACGGGCGCCAATCGAGAGATCACCAGCGCCGCCATCATTCTCTACGTGCCCGTGATCGCCGTGCTGCTTCTGTTGATCGTCTGGCGCTATCGCCTGGACATGGCGGCCTGGCTGACGGCCATGGTTCCCGCCACCGGCTTTACCCGCCAGCTCAAGCTTGATGCTGCCCGCAACTGGTGGATGGCCGGCCTTGCCTTCTATGCGCTGCTGGGACTGGCGGCCGTCTATGCTGCCCTGACGGAGAGCGGCACCGCCTCGCGTGGCATGGCGACCATCGAGTCGGCGCTGGTCGCTCTGTTGCTGTTCGAGACGCTGATGCATCGCGTCACGCGCCACATCGTCTCCGAATTGCCGATGGCGGGTGATGTGGTCGCCGACTGCGTGCGCCTGCTGGTCCGTCTCTATGTCGTGATCCTCATCGCGGAGGCGATGATGGTCCGTGTGCTCGCGGCCGCCACGCCGGAGGAATGGGTCCCCCACGACCGTGGCGCCAAGATCGCCGCGCTGAGCGCCGTCGCGATCTATGCCGGCTGGCGGTTCCTGAAGTACCGCATGGATTCCTACATCGCCTCGAACCCGCTGCCGTCCGCCGACGTGTCGGGCGACTCGGAAGAGGAAGTGCAGGTCGCGGCCTCGCGTCTGCGAACCCTGATGCCGCTGCTGCGCGTGGTTGCCGGCGCGACCATCGCCGTCGTCGGCGGCCTGCTCGTGCTGTCGGAACTGGGCGTCAACATCACGCCGCTGATCGCCGGCGCCTCGGTGTTCGGTCTCGCCGTGTCCTTCGGCAGCCAGTCGCTGGTGCGCGACATCGTGTCGGGCATCTTCTTCCTGGCCGAGGATTCCTTCCGCATCGGCGAGTATGTCGACTGCAGCAAGGTCAAGGGCACGGTTGAGGGCTTCAGCGTGCGCTCGCTGAAGCTGCGCCACCAGAACGGCCAGCTCCACATCGTGCCGTTCGGCCAGGTCGGCCACATCACCAACTTCAGCCGCGACTGGACGGTGGTGAAGTTCAACATCGCCTTCGCCAACGGCACCGACGTCGAGCTGCTGCGCAAGACCGTGAAGAAGATCGGCATGGCGATGATGGAGGAGCCGCAGTTCAAGCCGATCCTCCTGCAGCCCCTCAAGATGCAGGGCGTCGTCGACATCAAGGACAACTCGCTGATCGTGCGCTTCAAGTTCATGGCGCGCCCGAAGAATCCGACGATGGTCCAGCGCATGGCGATCCGGCGCATGTACGACCAGTTCCCGGCGCTGGGCATCCAGTTCGCCACGGGCAACAACTACCTGTTCCCCGTGCCGGCGACGCCGTCCGTGCCGCCGCAGGCCGCCGAGCAGACAGGCAAGCCCGCCGAGGCGGCGCCCCGGGCCGCCGAATGAATATCCAAGGGAGTGATGGAATGCAGAAGCGCAGACTCGGAAAATCGGACCTCGAATTCGTCCCCATCGCCTTCGGCGGCAACGTGTTCGGCTGGACGGCCGACGAGGCGACCTCGCACCAGCTGCTCGACGCCTTCGTCGACGGCGGCTTCTCCTTCGTCGATACCGCCGACGTCTATTCGCGCTGGTTCCCCGGCAACAAGGGCGGCGAGAGCGAGACCGTGATCGGCACCTGGCTGAAGAAGGATCCGTCCAAGCGCGACAGGATCGTGCTCGCTACGAAGTGCGGCATGGGCCTGCCGAGCGGTGCACTGTCGGCGAAGAACATCAAGGAGTCGGTCGACGCCTCGCTGAAGCGGCTCAACACCGACCGCATCGACCTCTTCCAGTCGCACAAGGACGACAAGGACACGCCGCAGGAGGAGACGCTTTCGACCTACGGCGAGCTGGTGAAGGCCGGCAAGATCCGCTTCATCGGCGCCTCCAACTTCGACGCGCCGCGCCTGGCCGAGGCGGCGAAGATCTCGAAGGAGAAGGGCCTGCCGCGCTACGAGAGCCTGCAGCCGCATTACAATCTGATGGAGCGCGGCCTGTTCGAGGGCGCGCTCGAGGACGAGTGCCTGAAGCAGGGGATCGGCGTGATCCCGTACTACTCTCTGGCCAGCGGCTTCCTCACGGGCAAGTACCGCTCCGAGGCCGATGTTGGCGGCGCCCAGCGCGGCGCCGGCGTGAAGAAGTACATCAATCCCAAGGGCATGGCCGTCCTCAAGGCGCTCGACGACGCGGCGGCGAAGTCCCATGCCACGCTGGCCCAGGTGTCGTTGGCCTGGCTGCTGCATCGCAAGTCGATCACCGCGCCGATCGTCAGCGCGACCAGTCTGAAGCAGCTCGACGACGTGCTCAACGCGACCACCCTTGAGCTGGATCCCGAGTCGCTGGCGGCGATCGACAAGGCCAGCGCTCCCGCCTGAGGAACAAGGACCGATGCTCGTCTTCCGCCAGCTCTTCGACCCGACTTCGTCGACCTACACCTACCTGCTCGGCTGCAGCGCCTCGAAGGAGGCGCTGCTGATCGATCCGGTCTTCGAGCAGGTGCGGCGCGACGCGGCGCTGATCGGCGAGCTTGGCCTCACGCTGAAATGGACGCTCGACACCCACGTCCATGCCGACCACGTGACCGGCGCCTGGCTGCTGAAACAGCGGCTCGGCAGTGGCATCGCGCTGTCGGCGGCGTCAGGTGCGGCGGGCGCCGACCGGCTGCTGCAGGATGGCGACCGCATCGAATTCGGCCGCCGCGCGCTCGAAGTGCGATCGACGCCCGGCCACACGTCGGGATGCGTCACCTACGTGCTCGACGACGAGAGCATGGCCTTCACCGGCGACTGCATCCTGATCCGCGGATCCGGCCGCACCGACTTCCAGCAGGGCGATCCGCGCGCGCTCTATCGCTCGGTGCGCTCGCGCATCTTCGCGCTGCCCGAGAGCTGTCTTCTCTACCCGGCGCACGACTATCGCGGCCTGACGGTCAGCAGCGTGATCGAGGAGAAGAAGTTCAATCCCCGGCTGGGCGGCGAGGTCGGCGAGAACGACTATGTCGGCTACATGAAGAACCTCGATTTGCCGCACCCGAAGAAGATCGACGAGGCGGTGCCGGCCAATCTGCGCTGCGGCCAGCCCGGCAACGGGGCGAGCGCGCCGGCCGAACCCGAATGGGCGCCCTTGCGCTTCACTTTCGGCGGGGTCTGGGAAGTCGAGCCGCACTGGCTCGAGGAAAATCTCTCCACGGTGAACGTCGTCGATGTCCGCGAGCCGGCGGAGTTCTCGGGTCCGCTGGGACACATTCGCGGCGCAACGCTGGTGCCGCTCGGTGAACTCGCCGCGAAGGCCAAGGAACTGCCCAGGGACAAGCCGGTCGTCGCCGTCTGCCGCGCCGGCAGCCGCTCCGCGCACGCGACGGCGATCCTGCAGAAGGCCGGCCTCAGCGACGTCGCCAACCTCCCCGGCGGCATGCTCCGCTGGCGCGCCGAAGGCCGCGCCGTCGAAGGCGGGGCGGCCTAGCAACTTCGCGCGATGGGCCGGCGTTCCTCTCCCGTTCGAGAGGAGAAGCCACATGACGGATGACGAGGCCTGGAAGGTCGAGGTTGAACTCTGGACCGGCGGCGTGTCGCACTATCGCAGGCATGTCGATCCGCACTGTCTGATGGCCTTTCCGGAGCCGGCGGGGATCATGGACTTCGAGGCGATCATGAAAGCGCTGGACGATCTGCCGCGATGGTCGTCCGTGAAGTTGGGCGGCAAGCGTCTCGAGCGTCCGTCGAAAGACACGCTGGTGCTGGCTTACAGGGTCGAGGGCTTGAGGACCGGCGAGCCCGCCTACAGTGCCATCTGTACCTCGACCTATCGGCATGGCGAAGCAGGATGGCGGCTGGTGCAGCACCAGCAGACACCCGTCTAGGCGCCGCCTAGAACCCGTAAAGCTTCGACGGCGTATCGACCAGTATGGTGCGCCGGGTCGCCTCGTTCGGCACCCAGTCCTCGAACGTCCTGAGCGTGGTGGGATAGGTCGTGACGCGGTTGAGGCCAGTGTCGGTGTGCGGCCAGTCGCTGGCCCACATCAGGCGTTCCGGGCCGAAGGCGTCGAGCAGCATCGGCGCCGCCAGCCGCGCGCGTTCGGGGCCGACTCGGTAGGCGCCGCTCAGCACGACGAAGACGCGGCCGGTCTTCGCGCTCTCCAGCAGGACCTTGAAGCCGGGATCGCGGGCCGGTCCCAGCGTGCGGTCGAACATGCCGTAGTGGGGGATCACCACCTTGTGGCCGCCGTCGAGCAGGAAAGGCAGGATCTCGGGCAGGCGCTTGCTCTCGACATAGAGATGGATCGGCCAGTCGCGCTTCAGCGCCTCGCCCAGCATGTCGGTGTAGGCCGACCATTGCGGCGTCGGCAGACCGTAGATGGGAAAACGCAGCCCGCGCACGCCGATCCGCGCCATTTCCTCCCAGTCCTCGGGCTTCGTCTCGACCGAGGGCGAGATCCACGGCACGCCGCGGAAGCGCGTCGGCTCGGCCTTCAGCGCGCCGAACAGATAGGAATTGTCGTAACCCAGGAAGGAGGGCTGCAGCAGCACGGCGCGACCGACGCCATTGGTCGCCGCGAGCGCCAGCAACATCTGCCAGGAGGCGTCATAGTCCGGCGCGTAGCGCGCATCGACGGCGAGCTTCAGGCCGCGCACGAAGGCATGCGTGTGGGCGTCGATCCAGAGCGACGGTGCGGCCTGTGCCTTCGGCATCGCGGCGGTGGCGACGGCCAGCGAGGCGAAGGCGCGGCGCGTCAGCTTCATGCCGGCAGGGTCGCGTCGCGCGACGTCTCGCGGAAGGTCAGCAGCGTGGCGATGGAGACGGCGGCGGCGGCCATGAACAGCCAGGCCGGGCTGAGATCGACTTCCGTGCGGGCGACCAGCCAGGCCGCGGTAAGCGGCGTCAGGCCGCCGATCACGCCGAAGGCGATGTTGTAGCCCAGCGACACCGCCGTGCAGCGCACCCGGCCCGCCACGGCCTCGGTCAGGATCGAGGGGATGATGCCGAGGCCCATGCCGGCCGGCACGACCAGGGCGAGCTGTCCCGCGAGGATCAGTGTCGGGTCGGGATGGTGCATCAGCCAGAGGCAGGGCACCGCGGCCACGAAGCCCAGTACCATCGCGACCAGCATGAGCGGGCGGCGGCCGAAGCGGTCGGACAGCCAGCCGGAGACGAGCATTATCGGCAGCAGGAAGAACATGCTCGCCGTATTGATCTCGAGCGCGCGCGCCGGCGCGATGCCGTCGACGTCCTGCAGCCAGGTCACGACGTAGAGGAACATCAGGTAGAAGCCGACGGCGTTGAAGATCGTGATGCCGGCCACGCGCATCACGGCGCGACCATGGTGGCGCAGGGTCTCGACCAGCGGTGAGCCGTGGCCCGACTGCGGCGGCGTTTCCTCGACGAGGACCTTGCGGATCCACCAGCCGACGATGCCCAGCACGAGACCCAGCAGGAACGGGATGCGCCAGCCCCAGTCGGCCAGCGCATCCACCGGCAGGATGGCTGCGAAGGTGGCGCCGATCGCCGATCCCAGCAGGAAGCCGCCGGTTGCCGCCAGCGAGCAGAAGCTGCCGACGAGGCCACGGCGGCCGGGCGGCGCCTGCTCGACCAGGAACACCATGGAGGTCGTGGCCTCGCCGCCGACCGACAGGCCCTGGATCATGCGCAGGAGCGTCAGCAGGATCGGCGCCGCCATGCCCAGCGTCTGGTAGCCGGGCAGCAGGCCCACGAGGAAGGTCGGCACGGCCATCGCCGCGATCGAGAAGGTGAGGGCGGCGCGGCGGCCGTAGCGGTCGCCGATATGGCCGACCACCATGCCGCCCAGCGGCCGCATCAGGTAGCCCAGCGCGAAGATGCCGAACGCCGCCAGCACCTGGGCGACCGGACTCTCCGCAGGAAAGAAGACGCGGCCGATGGTGGCCGCGAAGTAGCCGTAGATCGCGAAGTCGTACCATTCGAGCAGGTTGCCGATGGTACCGGCCGCGACGATGCGGCGTGTGCTGGGTGCTCTCATTGCGCGCGATTATGCCACGGAGGGCCGTGGCGGCGTCATTTCTTCGGCGGCGGCGGGGAAGGGGCGTCGGCCAGGCCCGTCCTGTCGGGAAACGAGGCCGTCGCGACGAAGGAGATCGCCGCCGCCCCGACGATCAGGAAGGCCGGGCTGAGATCGTTCCCGGTCCGGTGGATCAGCCAGGCCGCGGCGAGCGGCGACAGGCCGCCCAGCACGCCGGCCGGCAGGTTGAAGCCCAGCGCCACCGCCGTGCAGCGGATGCGGGCCGGGGTGGCCTCCACCATGAAGGCCGGCTCCACCCCGAACACGGTGCCGATGATCGCGACGAAGCCCAGTTGCCCCGCCATCACCAGCAGTGGATCGGGATGATGCAAAAGCCAGAACAGCGGCACGGCGCCGACCATCGCGGCCGCCATCGCGATCAGGAGCAGCCGGCGCCGGCCGATCCGGTCGCTGAGCCATCCGGCGCCGAGATAGATCGGCAGGGCCACCGCCATGGCCACCGTGTTGAAGGCGAGGGCGCGGACCGGAGCCACGCCGTCGACGAACTGCAGCCAGCTCACGAGGTAGAGGAACACGATGTAGAAGGTCACGGCGCCCAGCGCAGCGATGCCGGCCAGTCGTGCCAGCAGCCAGAGATGTTGATGCAGCACCTCCCGCACTGGGGTCTCAGCCCGATCGCTCGTCCGGGGCGGCTCGGGCACCCGACGGCGCAGCCAGATTCCCAGCAACCCGATGGGCAGGCCGAGAAGGAAGGGCAGGCGCCAGCCCCACTCCTGCAGGGCGTCCGGCGGCAGGACGGCGGTGAGCAGCGCACCGGTCGCCGATCCGAAGAGGATGCCGGCGGTGCCGCCGCCCGTCGCCATGGCACCGGCCAGGCCGCGCCTGCGGAGGCCGGCATGTTCGATCATGAAGATGAACGCCGTCGGGCACTCGCCCCCGATCGACAGCCCCTGCACGATGCGCAGCGCCGTGAGCAGCACGGGCGCCAGGAGGCCCAAGCTCTCATAGCCCGGCAGGATTCCGACCAGGAACGTCGAGAAGGCCATGGCCGCCATCGACAGGTTGAGCGCCGCCCGCCGGCCGAACCGGTCTCCGATGCTGCCCGACACGAGGCTTCCCAGCGGCCGCATCAGGCAGCCTATGGCGAAGACGCCGAAGGCCGACAGCAACTGCGCGAGCTCGCTCTGATGAGGGAAGAAGGTCTGCCCGATGGTGATCGCGAAATAGCCGTAGATCGCGAAGTCGTACCATTCGAGCACGTTGCCGATGGCGCCCGCGCCGACGATCCGGCTCTTCTCGGAGAACATCGTCTGTCCGACGCTGGCGGCGTCAGTTGCCCTTCTTCTCGATGTTCCAGAAGACGGGGATCGGGCTGGTCACGACGCCGCTCAGACGGTCAGAGCGCGTCGCGGTCGGCAGCGTGTACTGGCCGAGCGGAACGTGCGTGCCGTAGGTGATGGCACGTGCCTGCAGGTCGGCCGCGATCTTCTTGCGGCTCTCCAGGTCGGGCGCGCGGGCGAAGGCATCGCGCAGCTTCTCGACCTCGGCGTCGCAGGGCCAGCCGAAATTGGCCTTGTCGCACGAGGCGGTGAGCATGCTGTTGGTCAGCGGATTCATCATGTCGACCGAGAGCCAGGCCGTCATGAAGCCGTTCCAGCCGCCATCCTGCGGCGGCGTCTTGCGCAGGCGTCGCGCCACGATGGCCTGGAAGTCGAGCGGCACCATCTGGACCTTGAATCCGCCCTTCTCCAGAAGGTCCTTGGCGATCGGGCCGGCGTTCGTCAGCACGGCGATGTCGGTGGTGTGCAGCATCACGATCGGCGTGCCGTCGTAACCCGCCTCCTTCAGCAGCTCCCGCGACTTGGCGAAGTTGCCGCGCACCAGTCCGTCCATGCCGGCGTTCGATTCGAGCGGGGTGCCGCAGACGAACATGGCATCGCAGGTTTGATAATACTTCTCGTCGCCGATCACGCCCTGCAGGAAGGCCTTCTGGTCGAAGGCATATTCTGCGGCGCGTCGCACCTTCTCGTTGTCGAACGGCGGGACCACCGTGTTCCAGCGGAAGACGTACTGCGCGCCGATCTTGTTGTAGACCTCAAGGCGGATGTTCCTGTCGGCCTGCAGCAGCGACTTGAGATCGTGCGGCGGGGCCTCGATATAGTCGATCTCGCCGGCCAGCAAGGCATTCACCGCAGTCTGATGGTCGGGAATGGCGAGCCACTCCACGCGATCGACCTTGGCGACCTTGCCGCCCGCGAGGCCCGACGCCGGCTCGGGCCTCGGCTTGTAGTCCGGGTTCCTCACATAGACGGTTTTGTCGCCGGGCTTCCACTCGTCGGCCTTGAAGATGAAGGGGCCGGAGCCGACGAACTCGCTGATCTGCTTGGCGGGATCGGTGTCGGCGATGCGCTTGGGCATCATCAGTGGCGTCGAGCCGCCGGGCTTGGCCAGCGAATCGATGACCAGGCCGTAGGGCTCCTTCAGCACGATCCTGAATGTCTTGTCGTTCACCGACTCGAACGCCGAGACGAAGCTCAGCAGCTTCACGCCCGTCGAATCGCGCGCGCCCCAGCGCTTCAGCGAGGCGATGCAGTCCTCGGCAGTGACGGGTTTGCCGTCGTGCCACTTGAGGCCGTCGCGCAGCGTGAAGGTGTAGGTGAGCTTGTCGTCGCTGACGGTCCAGGTATCGACCATCTGGGGCTGCGGCTGCAGCTTCTCGTCCATCGCGAACAGCGTGTCCCACACCATGTAGCCGTGGTTGCGCACGATGTTGGCGGTGGTCCAGATCGGATCGAGGACCTTGAGGTCCGAATGCATCACCGCCTTAATGGTCTTGGTCTGGGCGAAGGCGGGCGAGGCGAGCAGGAGCGCGGCGGCGGAGCCGGCGGCCAGAAGCGTACGAAGATGCATCGGATCAGGCCTGCCAGCGTGAAGTGGCGCGTTCGCCGGGCGCAATCTCGGCCTCGGACGGTGCCTGGACCTTCGCCATATGGCCGTAGCGCTGGGCGGCGAACCACAGCGCATAGTCGCCGAACTTGATCGGCGGATACTTGGCCGGCTTCTCCGCCGACCGGCACGACGGCAGGCACTCGATCATGGTGTCGTGGTCGGGATCGCAGAAGAAGGGGATGGCATAGCGGACCTGGCCCGAGACGTTGCGCACGCGATGCGGAGTCGACAGGAAGCGCTCGTTGCTCCAGCGGTGGAGGATGTCGCCGCCATTGACGACAAACGCATCCTCGATGCCGGGCGCTTCCATCCAGCGGCCGTCGGGCAGCAGGATGGAAAGGCCCTGGACCTTGTTCGGCGGCAGCAGGGTCATGAACCCGGAGTCGGTGTGCGGCACCAGGCTCTCGACGCTTTCGTCGGCGCCGTCGATCTGCGGGTAGCGCGACATGCGCAGGATCATGTGCGGCTTGGCGAAGCAGGCGTCGAAATAGGTCTCCGGCAGGTCGAGCGCCAGCGCGTAGAGCCTCACAAGCTTCTGACAGAGCCTCTCCAGCGTCGCGATGTATTCGAGCGTCGTCTCGCGGAAGCCCGGCAGGTCGGCCGGCCATTTGTTCGGCGCGTGGAAACGGCGGCCCGAGATCACGTCGGGATCGCTGGCGTCGCGCTCGCGCCGCAGGAAGTAGGCCTCGTTCTGGCTGGGCTTCTTGCCCTGCGCTGCGGCATTGGGCGGCGCCTTCTGGGCGATCGGCATGTAGCCGATATTGTGCTCGTCGACCTTGACCGCGAGCTTGGCTTCCATCGGCTGGGCATGGAAGCGCGCGGCGGCTTCATAGGTATCGTCGATCAGCTTCTGCGGCACGCCGTGGCCCGCCAGATAGTAGAAGCCGACATTCTCGAAGGCGTAGCGCAGCTCGGCCGCGGCCTTCCCGGCGGCACCGGGCACACCGGCGAGATAGTCGGCCACATCGATCAGCGGGATTTCGCCGCCGATCAGGGGCGGGGTGACGGAACGCGGGCTTGCGGCCTGGGTGGATAGCTGCATCGGTCGACCTCCGGGGTGCGCTGCACGAACGGTAGCATGCGCGGCGAAACCACTGCAAAAAACGAGCCGTGCATGTTTCGCAGGAGAGGTGGTAGTTTTTGCCATCCGCTTCGCGAAAGGCCTTCGGTGCATCCCGTCCTGATATCTTTGCTGGCCTGCGTGGTCATGCTGCTGGGAGCCCTGATCGGCATCGTGTTGCGGCGATGGCTTCCCGGGCAGCATCTCGACGAGCATGCCCGGGAGATCGTGCGGCTGGGCGCCGGCCTGGTCGGGACGATCGCGGCGCTGGTGCTCGGCCTGCTGATCAATTCCTCCAGCAGTTTCTACGAGGCCCAGCGCAACGAGGTCCGCCAGATCGCAGCCGACCTCATCCTGCTCGACGACCTGCTCGCCCAGTACGGCCCCGAAGCCAAGCCGATCCGCATCAAGCTGCGCGATGCCACGGAACTCATGATCCAGAGGATCTGGCGCGAGCACGACTCACGTAGCGCCGTGACCTACGGACCGGGGACCCTGGGCGGGGAGGTGTATGCGGCCATGCACACGCTGCAGCCGGATACGCAGGTCAAGAGGGCGCTCGTGACACAGGCGCTTCAGCTCGCCGTGCCGATCTCGCAGGCGCGCCTGATGCTCTATGAACGCTCGAAGTCCTCGCTGTCGCCGCCGATGCTGGCCGTGCTGTTGTTCTGGCTGACCGCTCTGTTCACCAGCTACTGCCTGTTCTCGCCGGTCAACCCGACCTCCGCAGTGGCGCTTGTCCTGGTGGCGCTCTCGGCCTCCGCCGCGGTGTTCCTGATCCTGGACATGGGCGATCCGTTCAGCGGCTTCATGCGCATCCCGGCGTCTGCGATCCGTACCGCCCTGTCACCGCTCGCGTCCTGAAAACGGGGACGCCCGGCCGCCACCTCAGGGGTCGGCGTGCCTCAGGGCCCGGCGGATCAGTTCCGGCGTCGAGGAGGCGCGGAGCTTCAGCATCGCCCGGGCGCGGTGGATCTCGACGGTGCGGTGGCTGATCCCCAGCGCGCGGCCGATGGACTTGTTGGCGGCGCCCTCCAGCACCTGCACCAGCACTTCCGTCTCCCGTTGGGTCAACGATTCCACGGCTGCCCTCGGAAGCCGCGCCAGAAGTTCGGCGCCCGTGTAGGTCGCGGCCTGAAGGTCGAGCGGCTTTCCTGCGATCTCGGAAAGCCGAAGGCGCGCGGTGCTGCCGATGATCCGGCAAGCCGTCACCACCGGCTTGCCGCTGGTACGGGCGACCTCGCGCGCCATTTCGCCGGTGTAGCCCACCGAATTCATGACGATGACGTCCGCGCCGGATACGCGATCGATGGCCTGGGTGAGGTCGGAACTCTGGCTGCCGCCGATCGTGGCGAGCGAACTCTTGAGCATGGTTCCGTGGTCGCTCTCGCTCGCCGCCGATTGCTGGCTGGCCAGCGGAAAGATGATGCCGATCCGGGAGTTGCCCATGGTCAGGGCGGAGATCCAGGCGTCGAGCGCGTCCTGGCCGTGAATCAGCGGAGACCGGGTCGAAAGACGTGCACGCATGCCGGTCATGGCGAGGATGATGAGGTCGAAGCCGCGGCCGTCGAGTTCGGCGACCAGCGACTCGGTGCGACCGGTCACGAAGCCCGCTTCGACGATGACGTGCCGGCCGTCGCGCAAGCGGGTGAGGTAGCTCAACTCGTCACGGCGCGGCGTCTGTTTCGCGATGAATTCCCTGGCGTCTCTGTCGAGGGCACCGAATTCTTCGAGCGTGGCTTCGCCCAGCAACGGGCGGATTTCCTGCATGACGTCGGGGCGCGGCGCCTGGCCCATGGTGACGACGGCGATGCGCGGAAAGCGCCTGGTGCCCACCTCAACTCCTCCTCATACGTGTTCGCCCGTATAGATCGCGGCCTGGTTAATCCATAGACATGCCTCAACACGGGGCAGGATGTCATGCGGACAAGACCTCATCGCGCGACGGAAGATGCCGGTCGGTGGTCCCGATCTTGCAAGGCCGCGCTCCGGCGGAACACTCGTCCGATCCGATCCCGCGCCCTTGCCGGAAGCTCCCGCTCATGCCCCTGACCGACATCACAATCGACGACATCGAATCGCTGGCCGTGGGCGCCTGGGTGCTCGGCACAGGCGGCGGCGGCAGCCCCTATCTCGGCCTACTCAACATGCGGGCGCTCTACAAGGAGGGCCATCGTGTCCAGCTCATGCCGGCGTCCGACCTTGCCGACGATGATTGGGTCGCGGCCGTCTCGAACATGGGCGCGCCGCTGGTCGGCCAGGAACGCCTGACCGACAGCCGTACCATCGCCCGGGCCGTCGATCTGATGGAACGGCACACGCGGTACCGTTTCCGCGGGATCATGTCGCTGGAGATCGGCGGCGGCAACTCGATCCAGCCGCTGATGGCGGCCGCCCATCTCAAGCGTCCGGTGATCGATTCCGACATGATGGGCCGGGCGTACCCGGAAGCGCAGATGACGTCGGTCGCCGTGGGGGACCTCGCGCCGTGTCCGCTCACCACCGTCGACGTGCGCGGTCTCGAGTCGGTGGTCGAGAAGGTGCCGACCTGGAAGTGGATGGAGCGCGTCAGCCGCAAGATCTGCGTCGAGTACGGCTCGATCGCCTCGACCTGCAAGGCGCCGCGCACCGGTGCCGAGGTGAAGAAGTGGGGCATCCACGGCACCACGACCAAGGCCATCGCGATCGGCCATGCCGTGCGCGAGGCCCAGCGCCGGCACGAGGATCCGATCGCGGCCATTCTCGCGGTGGAGCCCGGCAAGCTCCTCTACCGGGGCAAGGTCGTCGACGTGGAGCGGCGCGCGACCGAGGGATTCCTGCGCGGCCGCACGCGCTTCGACGGCATGGACGAGTGGCGCGGCTCGACCATGGAGATCAACTTCCAGAACGAGTGGATCGTGGCCTGGCTGGACGGCAAGCCCGTCGCCATGTCGCCCGACCTGATCTGCGTGCTCGATTCGGTGTCGGGCGAGGCGGTGGGGACCGAGACGATCCGCTACGGGCAGAGGGTGACGGTGATCGCGCTGCCACCGCCGCCGGTTTTCCTCAGCCCCAAGGGGCTGCAGCACGTGGGCCCGCGGGCCTTCGGCTACGACATCGAGTTCAAGAGCGTCTTCGCTTGAGCCGGCGCGCGATCTCCGAGGACGACATCGAATCGCTCGCCGTGGGAGCCTGGATCCTGGGCACCGGCGGCGGTGGCAATCCCTATCTGTCGCTGCTCAACATGCGGCTTCTCCATCGCGAGGGAAAGCGCGTGGAGCTGATCGATGCCGAGGAGCTGTCGGACGATGCTTATGTCGCCGTGATCGCCGGCATGGGCGCGCCGCTGGTCGGAATCGAGCGTCTCACGGATCATCGTGTGTTCACCCGCGCGGCGGTGCTCATGGAAGAGCACACCGGGCGCCGGTTCGATGCTGTGATGGCCATGGAGATCGGCGGCGGCAACGGTGTGCGCCCGCTGATGGTCGCCGCCAATCTCGGCATCCCGGTGGTCGATTCCGACACGATGGGGCGCGCCTATCCCGAGGCCCAGATGACCTCGGTGGCGGTGGGCAAGCTCAGGCCGTGCCCGATGACGGTGGTCGACGTTCGCGGGCTGGAAGCGATCGTCGAGACCGTGCCGACCTGGAAGTGGGCCGAGCGGGTCGGTCGCAAGATCGTGGTCGAGTACGGCTCGACCGCTTCGACCTGCCAGCCGCCCCGCACCGGGGCGGAGGTCAAGAAGTGGGGCATCCACGGCACCACGACCAAGGCGATCGCGATCGGGCGGGCGGTGCGCGAGGCGCAGCGGACGCATGACGATCCGGTGGCGGCCGTCCTCTCGGTCGAGCCGGGGCGGCTCCTCTACAAGGGCAAGATCGTCGACGTCGAGCGGCGCACGACGGAAGGGTTCTTGCGCGGCGTCGCCCGCCTCGAAGGCATGGACGAATGGCGCGGATCGGCGCTGCGCATCGAGTTCCAGAACGAGTGGATCGTGGCGTCCCTGGACGGCGAACCTCTCGCCATGACGCCGGACCTGATCTGCGTCCTCGACTCGGTGTCAGGGGAGGCGGTCGGCACCGAAACGGTCCGCTACGGGCAGAGAGTCACGGTGATCGCCTTGCCCGGTCCCGACATCTTCCTCACCCCCGAAGGCCTGGCACATGTCGGTCCGCGGGCTTTTGGCTATGATCTCGACTTCAGGAGCGTGTTCGCGTCATGAGACGAATCGGTATCGATGTCGGCGGCACCAACACCGACGCCGTCCTGATCGAGGACGGAAAGGTCGTGGGCGCGGTCAAGGCGCCGACCAGCCAGGACGTGACCACGGGTATCCTCGACTCGCTGAGGAAGCTCGCGGCGACCGGCGTGCTGAAGGGTGCCGATGGCGCGCCGAAGCGGGTCGACGGCGTGATGATCGGCACCACGCATTTCATCAATGCCGTGGTCCAGCGCCGGCATCTCAGCAAGGTGGCGGCCCTGCGGCTCGGGCTGCCGTCGGGCGCCTCGCTGCCGCCCTTCTGCGACTGGCCCGAGGATCTCGCGGCGCTGGTGCGCGGCGGCGTATGGATGGTCGAGGGCGGCCACGAGTATGACGGCCGACCGTTCATGCCGCTCGACGAGGCCGCCGTCCTGAAGGCGGCACAGGAGATGAAGGCGGCCGGCCTGCGGGCGGTCGGCATCTCGTCGGTCTTCTCGCCGCTCGACCCCAGCCATGAGAAGCGAGCGGCCGAATTGGTGGCGTCGGTGATCCCCGATGCCGCCATCACCTGCTCGTCCGACCTCGGCCGCATCGGCCTGCTGGAACGCGAGAATGCCGGGCTGCTGAACGCGGCCCTGGCCGACCTGTCGCGCGACACGATCGCCGCCTTCGAAAAGGCGATTCGCGATTCCGGCATCGCCGCGCCGCTCTTCATCACCCAGAACGACGGCACCGTGGCCGAGGCGAGCCAGGCCCGCCGCCTGCCGGTCTACAGCTTCGCCTCCGGCGCGACCAACTCGATGCGCGGCGCGGCCTATCTCTCGGGCCTGAGCGACGCGATGGTGATCGACGTCGGCGGCACCACGACCGACGTCGGCCAACTCAAGCTCGGCTTCCCGCGCGAGGCCAATTCGGTGGTCAAGGTCGGCGGCGTCCGCACGCTGTTCCGCATGCCGGACCTGTTGTCGATCGGCCTCGGCGGCGGCAGCCATGTGGCGCTCGATCCGCTCTCGATCGGCCCGGTTTCGGTGGGCTATCGCCTGCTGACCGACGGCATTGCCTTCGGCGGCGCGCAACTCACCACCACGGACGTGGCGGTCGCCGCCGGCATCTTGGATCTCGGCGACAGGACCAAAGTCGCTCATCTCGATGCCGCGACCTGCGCGAAGGTGTTTTCCGAAGCCGCACGCCTCGCCGAGGAGGCGGTCGACCGCATGAAGACCGAGGCCGGCGACGTGCCGCTGATCGCTGTCGGCGGCGGCGCGTTCCTGATCCGCGAGAAGATGGCGGGCGTTTCGCAGGTGATCCATGTCGAGCATGGCGATTGCGCCAATGCCGTCGGCGCCGCCATCGCGCAGGTCTCGGGCGAGTGCGACCAGATCTTCAAGGACATGACCCGGGTCGAGGCCCTGGCCGCGGCGCAGGAAATCGCCAACGACCGCGCCGCGGCGGCCGGCGCCGACCGCACGACCCTGCACACGATCGAGAGCGAGGACATGCCGCTCGCCTACCTGCCCGGCAACTCGGTGCGCGTGCGCGTCCGGGTCGTCGGCGACGTCGCGGCCACCGCGTGACCGGGCCGGCATGACGAACGCCGCCCGCCCGTCACCGATCGCCTGGCTGATCGCCCCGGCCGGGCTGCTGTTCGTCCTGTTCTTCGTGCTGCCGTTCGCCGTGATGACGGCGATGTCCTTCTATTCCGGCAATCCCGTCACCAATCCCAACGCCTTCCTGACGACCCGGCACTACGAGCGTTTCATCTTCGACACGGCCGGCATCTTCCACGAGGCGCTGTGGTCGACCCTGCGCATCGGCCTCGTCACCACGATCGTCTCGCTTCTGATCGGCTATCCGCTCGCCCACTGGATGGCGCGCATGCAGTCGCGCCTCGGGCATGCGCTGGTGCTGATGGCGGTCATCGCGCCGATGCTGACCGGCATCGTCGTGCGCACCTTCGCCTGGATGACCATCCTGCAGGACAAGGGCGTCATCAACACGATGTTGATGCAGTGGGGGCTGATCGAGAAGCCGCTGCCGCTGATGTACAACGAGTTCGGGACGGTCGTGGCCTTGGTTCACATCTACGTGCCGTTCATGGTCCTGACGCTGACCGGCGTGATCGGCCGCATCGACGAGCGGCTGGAGCAGGCCGCGCGCAGCCTCGGAGCGGGCCGCCTGCGCGCCTTTGTCGAGGTGACGCTGCCGCTCAGCCTGCCGGGCATTCTGGCCGGCTCGCTGCTGGTCTTCGCCCTGTCGATCAGTGCCTACGTGACGCCCTCGCTGATGGGCGGCACCAACGTGCTGACCCTGCCCATGCTGATCGCCCAGCAGGTCGGCACCAGCTTCAATCCGAACTTCGCGGGCGCGCTCGGCGTCATCCTGTTGCTGGTTTCGCTGGCCATCGTCGTCGCCTACAACCGCATCCTGGCGCGGCTGTCGGGCGAGCAGGGGATGGCATGAGCGTCGCCCGTAACCGCCGGCCGTTCGATGCGGGCCGCACCGCCTACCTCGCGCTGAACGCGCTGCTGCTCGCGTTCCTGCTGCTGCCGATCGCCATCGTGCTGGTCTTTGCGCTGAACCCGACGCCCTACATCTCCTTCCCGCCGGTCGGCGTGAGCCTGCGCTGGTTCGAGAAATTCTTCACGAGCGCCGAATTCATGAACGCGCTCTGGCTGTCGCTGTGGGTGGCGACGGTGGTGCTGGTCCTGTCGATCGTCATCGGCGCCGCCTGCGCGCTCGCCCTGGCGCGCGGCAACCTGCCGGGGCGTGCGGTGCTGACGGCCTTCTTCATGTCGCCGCTCATGGTGCCGGCCATCCTGACGGGCCTTGCGCTGTTCCAGGCCTATCTCCTGTCGGGGATCGGGCGGCCGGTCTGGGGGCTGATCGCGGCCCATACGCTCGTCGCGGTGCCCTACGTGATCCGCACGACGCTGGCGGTGCTGCAGAATTTCGACCGCCGCATCGAGGAGGCCGCCGCCGTGCTGGGCGCGAGCCCGACGCGGGTGTTCTTCGAGGTCACCCTGCCGCTGATCCGGCCGGGCGTGTTCGCGGGCGGGGTCTTCGCCTTCATTGTCTCGTTCGACCAGTTCCCGGTGTCGCTGTTCCTGGTGGTGCCGAAGGGCGAGACGCTGCCGGTGGTGCTGTTCAACTACATGAAATTCGACCTCGACGGCGCCATCGCGGCCGCCTCGATGGTCTCGATCTTGCTCGCATTGTCGGTGGTTCTGGTGCTGGAGAGGCTGATCGGCCTCAAGGCCTACGTTAAGCTGTGATCGGGAACGAACAGGGGGTTGCCATGATTTCACGTCGCAAAGCGTTGCGTGCCGGTGCGGGCCTCGCGGCCCTGGCCACGGTGGGGGCACCATCGATCCTCCATGCCCAGACCAAGACGCTCAAGATCACGACCTGGGGCGGCAAGTGGGGCGAGGTGATGAAGGCCACGGTGCTGCCGGCCTTCGAGAAGGAGTTCAAGTGCACGGTGTCGGCCGACCAGGCCTTCCCGTTCCTGCCCAAGCTGCAGGTCAGCCCGAAGAACGACCCGATCTACGACGTGCTGCATACCAACTCGAACGAGCAGTGGAACGCCGTCGTCGAAGGGCTGGTGATGAACAAGATCACCGCCAAGGAAGTGCCCAACGTCGCCGACGTCTATCCCTACGCGGTGAGCGACAAGATCGTCGGTATCACGATCTTCACCAGCGCGATCGGCCTCGGCTATCGCACCGACAAGGGCCTCGCCAAACCGACGTCGTGGAAGGATCTCGCCGATCCCAAGCTGGCCGGCGCGCGCGGCGGCTACCTGATCCCGGTGAACAGCCTGGGCCAGGCCCATCTGATGATGCTGGGCAAGGTCTACGGCAAGGGCCTCACCGACCTCGACGCCGCCTACAAGGCGCTCGAGGCCCTGAAGCCGATCAAGCTGGTCGATTTCACCGGCCAGATGGAGAAGATGCTGCTCTCGGCCGAAGTGTCGATGGGCGTTATCCACGATTCGGGCGTTTACCGCTACGAGGGTGCGAACATGCAGCCTGTCGACTTCGCCAGCCCGTCCGAGGGCGTGCTGGCGCTGGAGCAGGTGCTGAACGTGACGCCGGGCTCCAAGGTCAAGGAACTCGCCTTCGCCTACATCGACTACATGCTGCGCCCCGACGTGCAGAAGATGCTGGCCGAGGCCGTCTGGTATTCGCCGGCCAACAAGAAGGTGAAGCTCGACGCCAAGTACGATGCCAAGCTCCTCACCACGCCGGAGAAGGTGGCGACGCTGATCCAGCCCGACTGGAAATGGTACAATGCGCGCCGGGAAGACATCGACGCCCGCGTCACCAAGATCCTGAAGGGCTAGTGACTTCCGCCGCCATCAAGCTCGACCGCGTGAGCAAGACGTTCGACGGCCGCGTCTTGGCCGTCGATTCCGTCACGCTCGACATCGCCGCGGGCGAGTTCTTTTCGCTGCTGGGTCCGTCGGGCTGCGGCAAGACGACGAGCCTGCGCATGATCGCGGGATTCGAGCACCCCGATTCCGGCCGCGTTCATGTCGGGGGCAACGACATCACCGACCTGCCGGTGCACCGGCGGGACATGGGGATGGTGTTCCAGTCCTATGCGTTGTTCCCGCACCGCACGGTGGCGGAGAACGTCGCCTTCGGCTTGCGCATGCGCGACGTGCCGAAGCCCGAGATCGAGCGCAGGGTCGCCGCGGCACTGGCCCAGGTGGCGCTCACCGGCTTCGAAACGCGCAAACCCGGCCAGCTTTCCGGTGGCCAGCAGCAGCGCGTGGCGCTCGCCCGGGCGCTGGTCGTCGAACCGCCGGTGCTGCTGTGCGACGAGCCGCTGGGGGCGCTCGACCGCAAGCTGCGCCAGCAGATGCAGTTCGAGCTGAAGGAGCTGCAGAAGCGCCTGGGCGTCACCCTTGTCTTCGTGACGCACGACCAGGAGGAGGCTCTGGCCATGAGCGACCGGATCGCCGTCATGAATCGCGGCAAGGTCGAACAGGTCGGCACGCCGACCGAAATCTACGAGCGGCCGCGCACGCGGTTCGTCGCCGACTTCATCGGCGAGATCAACATTCTGGAAGTCGGCAGCAGCCTCACCGCGCTGCGCCCCGAGAAGATCAGGCTCGTGGCGCCCGCCGGCGCGCGCCTCGCCGGCACGGTCGAGACGGCCAACTATCTCGGCGGCTCGACGCTCCTGCGAGTGCGGCCCGCCACCGGTCCGTCGATGCTCGTGCGCGAGACGCATGCCGGCGAGCGGGCCTCGCGGATGCCGGGCGATGCGGTCGGCCTCGCGTGGAACGACAGCGACGCCGTCGCGCTGGAGAGTTGAACATGAGCACCTTGGGCATCGTTACCATCGGGCAGGCCCCGCGCGACGACATCGTCGAGCTGTTCGCCGCCCAGGCGCCGGCCGGCACGAAGGTGATCCTGCGCGGCGCGCTCGATGGCCTGAGCGACGCCGAGATCGACGCTTTGCCGCCGCTCGGCGGTGCCGACACGCTCTACACGCGTCTGCGCGGCGGCCGCGACGTCAAGATCTCAAAGCAGGCCGTGATCGACCGGTCGCCGGAGGTGCTTGCCCGGCTTCGTGCCGATGGCTGCGACGCCATCGTCTATGCCTGCACCGGCGAGTTTCCCGCCATGGAAGGCGATGCCGGCGTGCTTTTCCCGTCGCGGGTCCTGAGCGGCATCGCCGAAGGGCTGCTGCCGCGCGGCCGGCTCGGGCTCCTGGTTCCCTTTGCCGAACAAGGCGAGAAGCTCGCGACCAAGTGGGCGCGCAACGGTGTCTCCGTCACGGTCGAGGCGCTGGTGCCGAGTGCCGGGCCGGAGGAGGCCGCCGAGGCAGCTCGTCGACTGGCCGCGAGCGCGCCCGATCTCGTGGCGCTGGACTGCATGAGCTACGGCCCCGCGACCAAGGCGGCCGTGAAGTCGGTGGTCAAGGTGCCGACCCTGCTGGCGATCACGGCCACCGGCCGCGTCCTGCGCGAGCTGCTCGACGAGGCGTCGGTAGCGCGGCAGCATCCCTGCGTGGTGGACGCCGATCCCCTGTCGCAGCAGCTTGTTGAGGGTCTTGCCGAAGCCCGCGGCGAACCGCACGCCGGCGATCCGCTCCGCGATCTGCTCCTTGCGGTCCTTCGGCAGGACGTTGTCGAGCCGGCCGGGGCCGGCGAGCAGCGACGTCGCGTGCTCCACCGCTGCGGCCTGGGTGAAGTGGACGACGTACACCGGTCCCTGGCCGGTCGTGACGAGCTCGGCGAGCTTCTCGCCCATCGGCTCGAGGGACCAGGAGAAGTCCAGCGGCACGGGTCGCTCGGCGTCGTCGACGACCGAGGTGTCCCGTCCGTTGCGCCGGGTCAGGTCGGCGGCGAGGTCGGTGACGTCGCCCAGGGTCGCCGACATCAGCAGGAACTGCGCGCGCGGCAGCTCGATGAGCGGGACCTGCCAGGCCCAGCCGCGACCCGGCTCACCGTAGAAGTGGAACTCGTCCATGACGACCATGCCGGCGTCGGCCGCGGCGCCCTCCCGCAGGGCGATGTTGGCCAGCACCTCGGCGGTGCAGCAGATGATCGGCGCATCGGCGTTGACCGCGACGTCGCCGGTGAGCATGCCGACGTCCTCGGCTCCGAAGACCTCCACGAGGTCGAAGAACTTCTCGCTCACCAGGGCCTTGATCGGCGCGGTGTAGAAGGTCACCCGGTCGTCGGCGAGCGCCGCCATCGCGGCCGCCATCGCCACCAGTGACTTGCCGGAGCCGGTGGGCGTCGCGAGCACCACGTTGTCGCCGGCCAGCAGGGAGAGGATCGCCTCCTCCTGGTGGTCGTAGAGCGTCAGGCCACGCTCCTCGGCGTACGCCAGGATCCGGTCGTACGCCGCGTCGCCGGCGTCAGGCATCGCGAGCCCTCGGGTGCGCCGTCGCGAAGACCTCGCGCAGGTTGTCGACGGTCACCAGCGTGTAGACCTGCGTCGTGGTCACCGAGGCGTGGCCCAGCAGCTCCTGCACGACCCGCACGTCCGCTCCCCCGTCGAGCAGGTGGGTGGCGAAGGAGTGGCGCAGGGTGTGCGGCGAGACGTCCCGGGTGACACCCGCTCGCTCGGCCGCCTTGACGAGCACCGTCCACGCGGACTGGCGCGAGAGTCGACCTCCGCGGGAGTTGAGGAAGAGCGCTGGCCCCACAGCCGAGGCCGAGGTCGAGACCAGGGCCGGTCGCCCCCGCACGAGGTACGCCGACAGGGCCTCGCGCGCGTAGGTGCCGACGGGCACGAGCCGCTCCTTGCCGCCCTTGCCGCGCAGCAGCAGGGTGTCGTCGGCCCCGGCGTCGAGCCCGCTGACGTCGTCGACGTCGAGACCGATGGCCTCCGAGATGCGGGCGCCGGTGCCGTAGAGGATCTCGAGCAGGGCTCGATCACGCAGGGCCAGCGGCGTGCCGGGCGCGCCGGCTGCCTCGAGGATCGCCTCGACGTCCGACAGCGGCAGCGCCTTCGGCAGTCGCTTGGGCGGGCTCGGTGGCTTCACGCCCGCGGCCGGATCCACCTGGGCCAGCCCGTCCGCGACGGCGAAGCGGTGGAAGCCGCGCACCGCCACGACCGTGCGGGCCGCCGACGAGGCACTGAGCGGCGGGTGGTCCGGGCCGCCCTCGCGCAGGTGCACGAGGAAGTCGGTCACCGTGGCCTCGCTGACCCCGTCGAGGTGGTCGATGCCGGCACGCGAGAGGTGCTCGCGATAGCGCCGCAGGTCCCGCCGGTACGACGACAGCGTGTTCGCCGCGACGCCCTTCTCCACCGTGAGGTGGTCCAGATAGGTGCGGACCGCTCGGTCCACCGCACCTGTGCCACTCACCCCGTCAGGCTAGCGTCCTCAGGCGAGCACCTCGGTCAGCGCCACCGCGTCGAGGCCCACCGCCTCGCCGACCGGGGCGTTGGTGAGTCGTCCGTCGTGGGTGTTCAGCCCCTGCGCCAGGCTGGGGTCCGCCCGGCACGCGTCCCGCCAGCCCTTCCCGGCGAGCGCGACGACGTACGGCAGCGTCGCGTTGGTCAGGGCGTAGGTGGAGGTGTTCGGCACCGCGCCCGGCATGTTGGCCACGCAGTAGAAGGTCGAGTCGTGCACCTGGAAGGTCGGGTCGGCGTGGGTGGTGGGCCGGGTGTCCTCGAAGCAGCCGCCCTGGTCGACCGCGATGTCGACGAGCACCGAGCCGGGCTTCATCCGCGACACCAGCTCGTTCGAGACCAGCTTGGGGGCGGCGGCGCCCGGGATCAGCACGGCGCCGATGACCATGTCGGCCTCCATGACCTGCTGCTCGACGGCGAGCCGGGAGCTCGCCAGTCCGTGCACCCGGTTGTTGTAGCGCCAGAACGACAGCCGCAGCTTGTCGAGGTCGGTGTCGAGCAGGGTGACGTCGGCACCCATGCCGAGCGCGATGTTGGCGGCGTTCTGGCCCGAGACCCCGGCCCCGATGATCACGACCTTCGCGTTGGCGACCCCACCCACGCCGCCCATCAGGACGCCACGACCGCCCTGAGCCTTGAGCAGGGCGTGCGCGCCGACCTGGGGCGCGAGGCAGCCGGCCACCTCGGACATCGGGTAGAGCAGCGGCAGCGCTCCCGACGGCAGCTGCACGGTCTCGTAGGCGATGCCGGTGACCTTGCGGGCGAGGAGCTCCTCGGTCAGCGGCTTGTCGGCGGCCAGGTGGAGATAGGTGAAGAGGACCTGCCCCTCCCGCATCCGGGCGTACTCCTCCGCCACCGGCTCCTTGACCTTGAGGACCATCTCGGCCTCCCCCCACACCGCGTCGGCGTCCGGGAGGATCCGCGCCCCGGCGGCGACGTAGTCGGCGTCCTGGATCGAGGAGCCGATCCCGGCGCCCGCCTGGATCACGACCTCGTGTCCGTGCGCCACCAGCTCGTGCACCCCGATGGGCGTGATCGCCACGCGGTACTCGTGGTTCTTGACTTCCCTCGGCACTCCGACGCGCATGGGGTCTTCCTCCCGGTCCCGGAGATCCGCCGTGGATTCCCCGCTGGGAGCAAATATCGAAGATCAGTCGACGTCGCCGCTAGTGCCCAGAGCGATTATTCGGCTTTGACGGAGACAGCTCCAGCAGATCGTCGGTGACTACGCCTTGGCGGGGCGCTGTGCCGAACCTGCTTCGGCGGCTCCGCCGCGCAGGTGCTCGAAGATCAGGCTGGTCTCGGTCATCGCCACGTCGCGGGTCCCGCTGAGGTGGTGCAGGACGAACTCTCGGAGCTCCTCCGAGCCGGCGGTGGCGACATGGATCAGGAAGTCGTCCGCGCCGGCCAGGAAGTAGACGTTGAGCACCTCGGGCAGGCGCACCATCGAGTGGGCGAAGGCGCTCAGCTCACCACGCGCGTGCGGGCGCAGGCGGACCGAGATCATCGCCTGCAGCGGGCGGCCGATCGCGGCCTGGTCGACCTCCGCGTGGGCCCCGCGGATCACGCCCCGCTCGAAGAGCGAGCGCACCCGGCCGTGACAGGTCGACGGTGCGATGCCGACCCGCTCGGCGAGCACGTTGTTGGCCAGGCGCGCGTCCTCCTGGAGCTCGCGGACGATCGCGGCGTCGATCGCGTCCAGCTCGGCCATGCTCAGCGGGCCCGCTGGCGCAGCACGTGACAGGCGAGCACCGCCTGCACGACCGGACCGTCGGCGACGTCGCCCGAGAGCACCGCGTCGACCAGCTCCTCGAAGGGCACCCAGAGCTCCTCGAGGTCCGCCTCCTCGTGGGCGAGGACGAAGTCGCCGCGACCGACCTCGGAGAGGCCCTCGGCGAGGAAGTAGTGGATCCGCTCGGCGGAGTAGCCCGGCGAGCTGAAGGTGGACAGCAGGTGCGTCCACCGCTCGGCCGCCCGACCGGCCTCCTCCTGCAGCTCACGGCGCGCGACCTCCTCGGGGTCCTCCCCCGGGGCCACGAGGTGGAGGAGGTTCTTCAGGTGGTCAAAGACGGCCACCACCTCGGGCTCCACGAAGAGGAGGTCGGG
>OFDC01000222.1_pt1 | contig 52425 bp, 50 predicted proteins | sample 1520941 | NCBI WGS metagenome assembly OFDC01 (sample SAMEA94258168, study PRJEB24077) | hot springs metagenome | biome: Aquatic biome; feature: Water | place: India | collected 2012-12-06 | depth 5 m | reverse complement strand
CGCGCTGGCTTGACTGGTTCAACCGGGCAAGGCCACACTCCGCTCTCGATGGCCTACCACCCCTCTCAAGGGTGAACAACCTGATGAGAAGTCACAGCTAGCGGTCGCGGAACTGCGGTTGCCGCTTTTCCAGGAAGGCGGCCATGCCTTCCTTCTGGTCTTCGGTGGCAAACATGGCGTGGAACATGCGGCGTTCGAAGATCAGCCCTTCGGCAAGGCTGGTTTCCTGCGCCCGGTTCACGCATTCCTTGACCACCATCGCGGTCACGGTGGACTTCTCGACGATCTTCTGCGCCGCCTTCATCACCTCTTCCATGAGGTTCTTCACCGGCACAACACGGCTGACCAGACCGCAGCGTTCGGCTTCGGCAGCTTCCATGAAACGTCCCGTCAGGTGCATGTCCATCGACTTGGACTTGCCTACGGCCCGCGTCAGCCGCTGGGTTCCGCCCAGGCCGGCAACGATGCCCAGGTTGATTTCGGGCTGGCCAAACTTGGCGGTGTCGGCGGCGATGATGAAGTCGGCCAGCATCGCCAGTTCGCAGCCTCCGCCAAGGCAGTAACCCGAAACTGCGGCGATGATCGGCTTTCGCGTCCGCGCAATCGTCTGCGCCTCGGGGCCGAAAAGGTCGTCGAAGAAGACGTCGATGAACGACTTCTCGGCCATTTCCTTGACGTCCGCGCCAGCGGCAAAGGCCTTTTCCGACCCGGTGATGACGATGCAGCGCACTTTGTCGTTGGCTTCCGCCGCCGTCACTGCTGCCGCCAGCTCGCGCATCAGCGTGGCGTTCAGCGCATTCATGGCATCGGGGCGGTTCAGCCGGATCAGCGAGACATAATCCTCGGTCTCGACGATCAGGGTTTCATAGGCCATGGCGGCCTCCTTCATGGCGGTCAGGGGACTCCTAGCACCAAACTTCGGCTTGGCAAGTCACCTCTGGCAGGCGGGGCACCAGAAGGAGGAGCGGCCGGACTGCACCGTCCGGGTCACGACGCCATTGCACCCAAGCGTCTCGCAGGGCTCACCCTCGCGGTCATAGACCTGAAAATGCTTGGAAAAATAGCCAAGCTCGCCATTGGCCTGCCGAAAGTCGCGCAAGCTGGAACCACCAGCCTCGATCGCCTCGGCCAGAACCTCGCGGATCGTGGGGACAAGCGCGTGGACTTGCGGTTCGGACAACTCGCCCGCCAGCCGCAGCGGGCTGATCTGGGCGCGGTAGAGCGTTTCCGCCACGTAGATGTTGCCCAGACCCGCGACGATCCGCTGGTCCAGAAGTGCGGCCTTGATCGGAGTCTTGCGGCCCTTCAGCCGCCCCGCCAGATAGGGTTCGTTGAAATCGTTCCCGAACGGTTCCGGCCCCAGACCCGCCAGCAGCATGTGCTCGGTTGCGCGGTCGGTCGGCATCAGGTCCATCGCGCCAAAGCGGCGGGCGTCGTTGAAGGTGATCCGCGCGCCAGTGTCCATGTGCAGCACCACATGGTCATGTTTCTGCGGGGCCGGATGGCCGATCTGCGCGCCCGAGATCAGCATCCGCCCCGACATGCCCAGATGCACCAACAGCGTCTCGCCGCTGTCGAGGTCGGCCAGGATATACTTCGACCGCCGCCGCAGCGCGGTGACCCTGCGCCCCGTCAGCCGGTCGGCCATCCGGTAAGGCAGGGGCCAGCGCAGGTCTGGGCGGTTGACCTCGGCCCGCGCGATGACGGCCCCTTCCAGCACCGGAAGAAGTCCCCGCCGGACGGTTTCAACCTCGGGCAGTTCAGGCATTCAGACCTCGCGCAGGGCAGCCTTCGCCTTTTCGCGCAATGCGGCGTAACCCACAACATACTTGTGGGCCTGCACCACGGTCCCGTCCCGGAAATGGAAGGACAGAAACCAGCCCTGATTATCAGTCACCGCATCCAGATCGCGCCATTGGCGCGTCACATGACCGAACCACCAGCGCGGCAGGGTGATCGTGTCGCGGTCATAGCGGATCTCGTAAAAGCTGGTGTGCCACGCCAGATAAAACACCACGCAGAGGATCGCCGTTTCCGGGCCGATCAGACCTGCCTGCATTTCCAGCGACACATAGAACAGCAGGGCCAACACGCCCCAATAGACAAGCTTCAGCCCCAGGGACGCTCGCAGCCGGTGTGTTCCCAGCGTCTCGGCCGGCTTGGCATCGACGCCGCTCAGAGACACGAGGCGCGTGCCGGCATCGGGCTGGCCCATCTCGCCCGCTTGCGGCACCAGCCCCGCTGGCATCCTCTTGCGCAGCCGCCGCGCCAGGATCAGCCTGACGATGTAGAACAGCACGCCCGCCACCAGCGAAAAGGCCAGACTCCAGACAAAACGCTCAACCTCGGCCTGCATCGGTCCCCTGCGGCAGTTTGCGGTTTCCCTTCACCGGGTTCGGGCGCTATATCCCCGGCAAATGGCAATTTTCGGGCGGCAGGGAATGACCGAAGACAAGACCACGCACTTCGGTTTTCAGGATGTGCCCGAGGCCGACAAGGCCGGGATGGTGCATGGCGTTTTCAGCCGCGTGGCCTCGAAATACGATGTGATGAACGATGCAATGTCGCTGGGCATCCACCGGCTGTGGAAGGACGCGATGATGGACTGGCTGGCCCCCCGGCCCGGCCAGCGGCTTCTGGACGTGGCGGGGGGAACGGGCGACGTGGCCTTCCGCTTCCTCAAGCGCGCGCCGGGGGCGACGGCGGTGGTCTGCGACATGACCGAGCCGATGCTGGTCGAGGGACGCAAGCGGGCCGAAGCCGAAAGCCTTGCCGCCAGTCTCGACTGGGTGGTGGGCGACGCGATGGCGCTGCCGTTCCCGGACAACAGCTTTGACACCTACACGATTTCCTTCGGCATCCGGAACGTGACCCGCATCCCCGACGCCCTGTCCGAGGCTTACCGCGTGCTGAAACCCGGCGGGCGGCTGATGGTGCTGGAATTCAGCCAGATTCCGAACGACCTGATGCAAAAGGTCTATGACCTGTATTCCTTCAACATCATTCCGGTCATGGGCCAGGTGATCGCGGGCGACCGTGCCAGCTATCAATACCTCGTTGAATCCATTCGCAAGTTTCCCGACCAGGAAACCTTCGCCGCGATGATCCGATCGGCGGGCTTCGGGCAGGTCAAATACCGCAACCTCACCATGGGCATCGCCGCCCTGCATTCCGGCTGGAAGCTGTGAAGGGTCCGCACAACTTCATCCGCCTGATCCGGACCGGCGCCACGCTGGAGCGGACGGGTGCCATGGACGTGGTGCTGGAGGCCTTCCGCGCGCCGCCCCGCCTGCGATTTGCCGCGCGGATGCTGGGCTGGCCGTTCAAGTGGCTGGGCCTGAAGGGCGACCCCGAACTGCCCCCCGCCACCCGGGCGCTGACGGCGCTTGGCCCGGCCTACATCAAGTTTGGGCAGGTCCTGTCGACGCGCCCTGACATCGTGGGCGACGAGCTGGCCCAGCAGTTGAAATACCTGCAGGACAAGCTGCCGCCCTTCCCGACCGAAACCGCCAAGAAGATGATCGAGGCAGAGCTGGAGCTTCCCGTCTCGACCCTTTTCTCCGACTTCTCCGAACCCGTCGCCGCCGCCTCGATTGCGCAGGTCCACCGGGCTCGGTTGGCTGACACCGGCGAAGAGGTGGCCGTCAAGGTCCTCCGCCCCGGCATCGAGCGCGCCTTCCGCAAGGACATCGACGCCTTTTACCTGGCCGCACGCTGGATCGAACGTCTCGCGCCATTTTCCCGCCGCTTGCGCCCGGTCGAAGTCATCAAGCACTTCGAAGGCGTGGTGATGGGCGAGCTGGACCTGCGGCTGGAGTCTTCCTCGGCCGCCGAATTTGCCGCGAACACGGAAAAGGACGAAGGTTTCCAGGTGCCGAAGCCGCAGTGGTTCCTGTCGTCGCGCAACGTGATGACGCTGGGCTGGGCCGAAGGCATCGGGCTGAACGACAACGCGCTGATCGACGCGGCCGGGCACGACCGGCGGATCCTGGGTGCGCGCGTCTTGCAGCTGTTCCTGAACCACGCGCTGCGCGACGGGTTTTTCCACGCCGATATGCACCAGGGCAACCTGAAGGTGGCCGCGAACGGCGACATCATTGCCTATGACTTCGGAATCATGGGCCGGATCGACGAATACACCCGGCGCGTTTATGCCGAGATCCTGATGGGCTTCATCCGCAAGGACTACCGCCGCGTCGCCGAGGTGCATTTCGAGGCGGGCTACGTGCCGCCCGACCGTGACATCGACGAATTCGCCCGCGCCCTGCGCGCGGTGGGCGAGCCGATCTTCGGCATGGACGCCAGCCGCATCTCGATGGCCCGCCTGCTCGCCTATCTCTTCGAGGTGACCGAACGCTTCGGGATGGAGACGCGGACGGAACTGATCCTCCTCCAGCGCACGATGGTCGTCGTGGAAGGCGTGGCGCGGTCCCTTGATCCGCACATCAACATCTGGCAGGTCGCAAGCCCCACCGTCGAACGCTACATCCGCGAAAACGTGGGGCCGAAGGCGGTGCTGCGTGATCTGGTGAAGACTGCCCGCGTGCTGGCCCGCTTTGGCCCGAAACTGCCCGCGCTGGTCGAGGCGCAGCTGATCCGAGCGGGGAACCCGGCCACGCTGCCCCCGCGCCCGCCGACTTCGGTCCGCTGGGTGCTGTGGCCCGCACTGGCTGTTGTTGCCTTTGCGGCCGGTTGGCTGGTCCGCGCCTTCGTCTGACGCATTGGCGCCTCAGTAGGCGCCTTTTTCTGCCGTCGCATCCCGCCCCCCGGTCAGCTTGCGGAAACCGGCGACCGCTGCCCCGGCACCGGCGGCAAGAAACCGCGTGTCCCCGCCGACGGTCACCATGTCAAAGCCCCAGCCCACCGCGCGGGCGGCATAGTCGGGCGTCCCGCAATGCAGCGCCGCGCGAAGGCCGTTCTTCTTGCAGGCAGCAAGGATAGTGTGGAAGGCGGCGATCATTTCGGGCTCTTCCCGGTCCATGCCGGGGGCAAGCCGCCCTTGCGACAGGGACAGCGAAAGGTCCGCAGGCCCGACATAGATCCCGTCGAGCCCCGGCGTCGCGGTGATAGCCTCAAGATTGGCAAATCCTTCCGCCGTTTCGATCATCGCCAAGCCAAGGATGGTGCCATTGGCTTCGGCCGCATAGTCCGGTCCGGTGGCAAAGGCCACGCGCGTCGGGCCAAAGCTGCGGGTGCCCAGCGGCGGATAGCGCAGGTAGCTGACAAAGCGAGCGGCGTCCTCGGCAGTGTTCACCATCGGGCAGATGATCCCATAGGCCCCCGCATCCAGCGCCTTCATGATGATGCCCGGCTCCAGCCAGGGCACGCGCGCCATCAGGGTGGCCCCGCTGGCCCGCATCGCCTGAAGCATGGGCAGAAGGTCGCTGTAGTCCAGCGCGCCGTGCTGCATGTCGATGGTGAGGCTGTCGAACCCCTGCGCCGCCATGATTTCGGCCGTGAAGTGATTGCCGATGGAGCACCAGGCGTTCAGCGTAGGTTTCCCTTCGGCCCAGAGCGTCTTGAGTCTGTTCGGGATCATGCCCCCACCTTCCGGCCCATGTTGCGGTTCTTACCAATTACACGAAATTTCTGCCAGATTTCTGAGTCGCGGCAGAAGCGTGTTGGGCCGCCCCCTTTGCGCGCTGTCCAAGGGGGCGGCGGGCATCAGCCTTGCCGCAATCCCAGCCGGGCGCGGGCCTGGCTCCAGCTTGCAACGGGGCGACCGGCGCGATTGCAGAGGTCAACCACCCGGCGGACGAGGGCCGCGTTCGACGGGGCCAGGGTGTCGCGGTCGAGGCGGACGTTGTCCTCAAGCCCCGTGCGGGCGTGGCCACCGGTGCCGACACACCATTCATTGACGGTAATTTGTGCTGGCCCGATACCGGCGGCACACCAGGCGACATCCTCGCCGAAAAGTCTTTTCGCCGTTGTCACCAGAAAGTCGAACGCGATGCGGTCGGCGGGCATGGCATTCTTCACCCCCATCACGAATTGCACATAGGGCCGCGCAGTCAGCTGGCCTGCCTGCCACATCGCATGTGCCTTGAAGAGGTGTGACAGGTCGAAGCATTCGATTTCCGGCACGACCTCGTGGCGCACCATCTCGGCCGCGAGCCAGTCGACCAGGTCGGGCGGGTTCTCGTAGACGCGAGTGGGGAAATTGTTCGACCCCACCGAAAGGCTGGCCATGTCGGGCCGCAGTGGCAACATTCCGCCACGGGCCTGACCGGCCCCTGACCGGCCGCCGGTAGACAGCTGCACGATCATGCCGGGGCAGTGCTGGTGCAGTCCCTCCATCAGTCGAGCAAAGCGGTCGGGGTCGCTGGTGGGTTTGCCTTCGTCGTCGCGGACATGAGCGTGGACAATGCTTGCCCCGGCTTCAAAGGCCTCGTGCGTGCTTTCCACCTGCTCGGCGATGCTGATCGGCACGGCGGGATTGTTGGCCTTTGTCGGAAGTGAGCCGGTGATGGCGACGCAGATGATGCAGGGTTCCATTCAGACATCCAGAAAAAACGGCTTCCCCTTTGCCCTGCAGGCAGATGTCAAGGCCGTAGGTGCCTGGCGTCCGCCGGGTGGCGATCAGCGTGGGCAGGCGGTGGCGTTGGATCAGCGACAGGACGGGGTCGGTTGCATGTAGTTCGCCATCTTCGGGGAAATACATCCGGGTCTGCAAGCCAAGGTTTGTACTCCGCGCCACAATCTACAGATTCAGATGGGGCCCGGATTCGGCCCATGCGAAGGGACCGCGCCAAGGCGAATCGTGTCACACACCCCCAACCCGGACCGGCTGAGAGCCCGCATTCATGCGATGCTGGTCGAAGCAAGCTGCAAGACCGCGACGCGGGACTGCTGCTGGCCGACAGGATGCAGGCATGCCTTTTGTGCTGTGGTCATCAAAGCCCGCCGGGCTCTCTTCCTCTATGACCGTGGCCGCATGAACCTGACCTCCTTTGCGGAAAGGGGTCTTGGCCCCGTCCTGACATAGCTTCTTCTTATGGTGACAGCCCAGGTTCCGATTGGACCCAAACCTGTCGGCTATCGCACCCTATTCCCGAGGCGACACGGCGTGATGCCGTGCCTGCGGGGGAAAGATGGCCGTTCTTCACACCAACATTCGCTATGCCGAGTGGTCGGATCGCAACGTGCTTGACCTCGCGCTGCCCGATGGGGTGACGCGTCCCCCTCTTGTGGTCTTCATCCACGGCGGTGCCTTCTTCATGGGGGACAAGACCGATTGCGAGCGTGAACGTTCCCATCTCTTGCGGGCGGGCTTTGCCGTGGCGTCCGTCCACTATCGCTTCAGCAATCAGGCGATCTGGCCCGCGCAGCTGGACGATCTGAAGTCCGCCTTCGCCTTTCTGCGCGCGCATGCGGGCAATTATGGGTATGACGGGCAGCGGATGGCCAGTTTCGGCCCCTCGGCTGGCGGGCATCTCTCGGCGTCGATCGGCATCGCGCTGGCCGCTGACCCGGCGACGGCGCTGGATGCAAGCGTGGTCTGGTTCCCCCCGGTTGATTTTCCCAGCATGGATGATGACATCATCGCAACCGGGATCGCGCGGGCAACGGGTCGCAACGATGGCCCCGAAAGCCCGGAAAGCCGCCTGATCGGGGCGCATGTCGCAGCGCACCCGGATCTGGCGCGCGCCGCGGGTCCCATCGCGCGGCTGGCGGAGCTGCCGCAGGGTGCCCGTCTGCCCGACATGCTGATCATGCACGGCGCGCTTGACCCTTATATCGCGGCCGCCCAATCGCGCCGCCTGCATGCGGCGGTGGCGGCGCATCGGACGGCCTCGCGGCTTGACCTCGACATATTGCCGGACGGCACCCATGGCGGGGGCGAGTTCGAAGAGCCGCAGACGATGGACCGCGTGGCGGCCTTCCTGTCGGCCAGCTTTGCCCGCGCCGCGCGCCGCGACCGCTGATCCCGGAAAGAGCCCAAGATGACCGACGCGCCCAAGCCTGCTGATCTTGCTGCCGTTCAGTCGCTGTCCTTGCGGCGACTGGTCACCGCCGACTGGTCCAGCGCGCTGGCCGCGTTGGTCGTGGTGCTGGCGGTGGTCGGGGTGTTTCATCCGAACTTCCTTGCCCCGGGCCAGTTGATCAACGTGTTGCAAAGTGCGGTCTATGCCGCCCTGATTGCAGCGGGGCTGGTGTTCCTGATCCCGCAGAACGAGATCGACCTCTCGGTGGGTGGGAACTATGTGCTGACGGGCATCGTTGCCGCGCTGCTGATGCGGGCGGGTTATGCTCCGGTGCTGGCCATTCCGATGGCCTTGTCGGTGTCGGTGGCAATCGGCCTGCTGAATGCGCTGACCTCGCAGGTGATCGGCATCCCGTCCCTGATCGGCACCTTGGCAATGAGCTGGATGCTGCGGGGCCTGGCGCTGGCCTTATCGAACGGCACGCAGGTCACCGGCGTGCCGTTGCAGGACCCGATCATCTGGTATCTGGGCGGCGGCAAGATCCTTGGCCTGCCGGTGTCGGTGGTGCTGCTGATCGTTGTCGGCGTGGTGCTGGCGCTGGTCATGCACAAGACGCCCTTCGGCTATCGCATCCGCGAAATCGGGTCGAACCCCGATGCCGCGGCCTTTTCCGGCATTCCGATCAAGGCCACGCGGACCTGGGGCTTCGTCCTCGCCGCGCTGATGGCAGGGTTGTCAGGCATTGTGGCACTGGCCTTCTTTACCGTCGGCGACCCGCAATCGGGTGGCGGGATCGAGCTGTTCGCGGTCGCCGGTGCGGTGATCGGCGGCACGCCCCTGGCCGGGGGCAAGGCCACGGTCTTCGGCGCGATCCTGGGGTCGGTGCTGCTGACGGCGGTGGCGATCGGCCTGGTCTACTTCCAGATCCCCGCGACCTGGGCGCAGTTCGCGACCGGCGCGGTCATCCTGGGTGCGGTGTCGGTGGACGGGCTGGTGCAGCGGCAAAAGCGGCTGAAGGGCGGACATTGAAGTCGGGCAGCCTAGCGATGCCCAGAACCAACGGAGGAAATGCGATGACAGTCACGATCACTCGACGGGCCTTGCTGGCAGGCACGGGGGCCGCGCTGATTGCGGGGCAAGCGCGTCTGGCAGGGGCGCAGGAGGCAAAGATTCAACTCTGGCAATTGCCGATTGCCGCATCGGTGGCGCTCGCGGTCGGTGGCTTCGGTGGATGGCTTGGAAAACCCGAAACTGGCGGAACCGGCGGCCTGGCCGTCGCGGCGATCGAGGAGGCGGCGCTGATCGAAGCGCTGGCCGATGCGAAGTCGGGCGAAAGCCGGGAGATCGGCAGCGGTGTCGGCTTCACGGCCATTGCAAGCTTCCGGGACGGTGACGGACAGCTCTGCCGCGAGTTCGAACAAGACCGCGCGGGGGCCGTTACCGTGGTCGCCGTGGCCTGCCGCGCGGGTCAAGGCTGGTCCGTCCGCTTTGCCGTCGCCGCTGCCGCAAGCGATGACACGGGCTATGCCCCGGCGTCGTCGCTGGAAACGCTGGACGCCTGGCTTTCCGCCATCGAGGCGGGCGCACCCATGTCCGAGGACGAGGAAGCCGCCGCCCTGGCTGATCTTCGCTAAGGCCATTCCCTTACCGACTTCCTGGATCACCCCCGCCTAGCGCCGGGGTTTTTCTTTGCGGTGACAAGAATTCGTTTCGAACGGCATTTTGTGCGGAATAACTGAGGGTTCGGTCCGTTATCCAGGTGCAGTCACCGATGGCTGCCTCTTGCAAAGAAGGAAACCACCGATGAAAACCCTCGCCAAAGTCGCCACCGTTGCCTTCATGGCGACCTCCTTCCTGGCCGCCCCGGTCGCTGCCGACGACGACGCCTGCGACACCGAGAACGGAATGCAGACCGACGCGTCTTGCGGGTCGGAAAGCAATTCGAACTCGAACAGCAATTCCAACTCCAGCTCGAACAGCAGCTCCAATTCCAGTTCGAACAGCAGCTCCAATTCGAGCGCGAACTCGAACAGCAACTCCAGCTCGAACTCCAGCTCGGATTCGAACAGCAACTCCAGCTCGGACAGCGACGGCGACGACGACTAAGCGCCCTGCGGAACCCTCCCTGTCGGACGCCGGCCCGCCTGGGTCGGCGTTTCGCATTTCCGGGGGCCGGTCGTGGCCCTCTGCAATAGGAAAAGGGCCAGTGCAGAAGCGCTGGCCCTTTGAAACTTGCGGATTGGTGCTTAGCGCCTGGCGCGCGCCTCGGTCCGGTACCAGCCGGTCGCGGCTTGCGTCAGCCGCAGGACCTTGGTGCGAATATCGGCCTCGGCCTTGGTTTCCGCCCGGATTTCGACCGGGATCTCGGCCGCATCCCGACGAAACGGGATGACCTGCACGATGGGCGAGCCTTTCTCGATGACATGCAACCCGTCGGGCCCGGTTGCAAAGAACGGAAAATGGATGGGCGAGCGGTAGGTGTCGGTGTCGACGATCCCGGCGACGATTTCGAAAATCCCGTTCGGGCGGTTCATCGGGTTGAGGAACAGGCAGCTCCAGCCCTTGGGCGTGGTGATCGTCCAGTAATTGTGGAACTTGCGCGGCGGCCGGTTGCCCCAGGGGTTGCCTTTCACCTGATGCATCCCGTGGTTCGAGATCATCGTGCGGTCAAAATCCCATCCGGCCTCCATGATCGCACCGCCTTCCCTGATCTCCATCCGCACGGTAGCCGCCAGGGGGATGATCCAGCCGGTCGTCATCGCGTCCAGAAATGGCATGCAGCGCTTGACGGTCAGCCCCGTGTCGGTCTGCGACAGCTTGCTGTCATCGACCGCAGGAAGCTTCCGGAACCAGTCGGGCAGATAGGCCTTGGCCGGGACAGGAGCGGCGATCACGCCATGGTCCCTTGGCTCGCACAGGAACTGGATGCTTGGTGCCGACTTTCGGAAAAGGCTCATCTTTTTTCTCCTGACTGACTGCGAAGGTAACGCGGCAGGTCAGGTTCTATTCCGGCGGCGGACGTGGCCCGCGCTTATTCCCGGGTCCCTTGGGGCAATGCCAGGGTGACCAGTGCGTCGGTCTGTTCCGCAATGCGCGCGTTCAGCTGTTCGACAGTCTGGTTCTCGGCCCAGGTGAATTCCAGGAAAAGGGCGTTGGCGCTGTTGTAAAGCGCCGCACCGAATGCCGCGCAGTCGAGATCCGCCCTCAGCACGCCTTTCGCCTGCAGGCGCGCCGCGGCGTCGATGACGATCTGGCGCAACGCGATGTCCGACGACAGGAACAATCGGGATTCCCGCAGCTTCACATCCCCAAAGGCCAGCGCAAATCCCGTTCGCCACAGGTCCTGGCGCAACATCATGCTTTCGGGCTGGAAGAACTTCTGCATCAGGACAGCGAAGGTCTCGCGCGCGGGCCTGTCGGCGATCACGTCATAATCCCGCGCCAGAACGGCCACCCGCTCGTTCTCGATGATCGACAGCCGCAGGATCAGTTCCGTCTTGCCGCCGAAGTAGTTGTACAGCGTGCCCACCGAGACATCGGCGTGTTCCGCGATGTGTTCGACCTTCACGCTGTCGAACCCGCGCTGCAGGAAAAGCTCTCGCGCCGCATCAAGGATGCGGTTTTCCCGGCCGGCCTTGTGACGTTCCCGAAGACCCATTCCGCCACTGAATCATGAAATGCAATTGATTGCAAATTTAAAATCAACTACAAGAATACTTCGCTCGCGCCCGGGACATCGCGGGTGGGTGTCAGGATACGAAAGGAATGCCCCATGGACGAAGCTCGGCAGATCACACGCAACAGCAAGCGGGCGGAGGGGCATTTCCTGCACCCCTGGCAGGACCTGACCGCCGTCGAACCGGCCAGCTATTCGGCTTTGCAAAGCGCCAGCGGGATCTATGTGCAGGATTCCGAGGGGCAAACGCTGATCGACGGACCCGGCGGGATGTGGTGCGTCAACGTCGGCCACGGGCGCGAAGAGATCATCGAGGCGGTCGCCCGCCAGATGCGCTACCTGACCTACTTCTCGCCCTGGTCGGTGACGGCGCCGGTGACCGAGCAACTGGCCGAACGTCTTGCCGCCCTGGCACCCGGCGATCTGAACACCGTCTTCTTCACCACCGGGGGGTCAACGGCAGTCGATTCCGCGATCCGCTTTGTCTGGTTCTACAACAACTGCCTGGGGCGCCCCGAAAAGAAACATGTCATCGCCCGGGTCAACGCCTATCACGGCAGCACCTACCTCAGCGCGTCGCTGTCCGGAAAGCTGCGGGAAAAGGCCAACATGGACATGGTTGAGGATCGCATCCACCTCTTGCCGTGCCCGAAGCCAAAGGACCGCCCAAAGGGCATGACGGTCGAGGCCTTCTGCGACGCCAAGGTGGCCGATCTGGAACAACGGATCCTGGACCTAGGCCCCGAAAGGGTCGCTGCCTTCATCGCCGAACCGATCATGGCCTCGGGCGGGGTGATCATCCCGCCGGACGGCTATTTCAAACGCTGCCACGCGATCTGCCAGAAATACGACGTGCTGTTCATCGCCGATGAGGTCGTCACCTCGTTCGGGCGGCTGGGCCATTACTTTGCCAGCGAGGATGTCTATGGCGTCGTGCCGGACCTGTTGACCACCGCCAAGGGTCTGACCTCGGGCTATGTGCCGATGGGGGCGCTGTTCATCTCTGACCGGCTGATGGCCGAGATCGCCAGGTCCAGCACCGAGGCGCGGTCGTTCTACAGCGGGTTCACCTACTCCGGCCACCCGGTCGCGGCGGCGGCGGCGATGGCCAATCTGGACATCTTCGAACGGGACAACCTTCTGGACCATGTCCGCGAAATCGCGCCGCATTTCGAACAGGTCCTGCGCGGGTTCAGCGATCTGGGCGTGGTGACGGACATCCGGGTCAAGGGGCTGATGGCGGGGATCGAATGCGAGCTGGACCCGAGCCACCCGGACGAGGACCGCGACTATGCCTTCGCGCTGAAGGTCGACAGGCACTGCCATGACCTTGGTTTGCTGGTCCGCCCGGTCTACAACGCCTGCGTGATGTCACCAGCGCTGACCATCACCAGGGCCCAGATCGACGATCTTGCCGCCAAGCTGCGGGAAGGGATCACGCGGGCGATGGCCGAGGTGTGATCCGCGACGGCAGGCCGGTCAGGCCATCAGCGCGCCTCTTGCACCAGCCAGTCGACGAAGGGGCGGACATCGCGCTGCGGGCCGGGGGTTCGCGGCTCCAGCAGGAAGAAGCCTTCGCTGATCGGCACGGACAGCGCAAAGGGCGCCACAAGCTGCCCGCGCGCCAGATAGGGCTCGGCAATCGAGCTGCGCCCCAGCGCCACGCCCACGCCAGCCCTGGCAAGGGCATAGGCGGTCAGCGAGGTGTCGGTCTGGAGCCCCTGGCCCGGATCGACACCGTCCGCCCGTGCGGCGGCAAGCCAGGTGCCCCAGCCTTCCTGATAGCCCTGGACATGCAGCAGACAATGCCGGGACAGGTCGTCGGGCACCCGCAACGCCTGCGCCAGGCCCGGGGCGCAAAGCGGAGCCATCGCCTCCCGGGTCAGGCGATGGCTGACTGCGTCGGGAAAGGCGCCGGTGCCGTACTGGATGTCCAGGTCGAAGGCCTCGGCATCGAAGGGTTCGGCCCAGACGCTGGACAGGATGCGCAGGCGGGTTTTCGGGTTCCGGGCCAGGAACCCTGGAAGCCGGGGCGACAGCCAGTTGACCGCGAAGGACACCGCGCAGCGGATCGTCAGCACATCGTCCTGCGGCCTGCCGAAGACCTCGCGCGTGCCGATGGCCAGCCGCTCCAGCGCGTCCTGCACCTTGGGCAGGTAGGCCTCGCCCCATTTCGTCAGTTCCAGGCTTCGGGGATGGCGCAGGAACAGCTGGCGCTGCAGCCGAAACTCCAGCGACTTCACATGCTTGGATACAGCCGCCTGGGTCAGGTGCAACTCCTGCGCCGCAGCGGTGAAGCTGAGAAGCCGCGCCGACACCTCAAAGGCGCGCAACCAGGTCAGGGGCGGAAGATCGCGGTACATCAAAAGCCAAACCTGTCCATAACCTTTTGTGCAGTCTCAGGCCCCGAATCCGTCGTTTGTCAAGCCGCAGGCCATTCCGCGAAATGGGGCCAAGCCGGAGGCGCGAGATGTTTTCCTTCCAACCCAACACCCGCATCAGACCGTCACCCTTCTTCGAGGCCGCCCTGGCCGAGGGGATGACGACCACAAACGTCTACAACCGCATGATCATGCCGACGTCTTTCGGCGATCCCGAAGGCGAATACTGGCGGCTGATGACCGGCGTCTCGCAATGGGACGTGGGCGTAGAGCGCCAGGTGCAGCTGAAAGGCCCCGACGCCACGCGACTGGCGCAGATGCTGGCGGTGCGCGACCTGTCGAGCTGCAAGGTGGGCCAGGGGAAATATGTCGCATTGTGTGACCACCGCGGGACGATCTTCAACGACCCGATCCTTCTGAAGCTGGCCGATGACCTGTTCTGGCTGTCCATCGCCGACAGTGATGTAGAGCTGTGGGCAAGGGCCATCGCCGCCGAGCGCGGGCTGGATGTCGAGATTTGCGCGCCAGATGTCTCGCCCATGGCCCTGCAGGGGCCGAAGGCCGAGGATGTGGTGGCCCATGTGCTGGGCGACTGGGTGCGGGGCCTGAAGTACTTCTGGTTCCGCGAGACCGAGATCGAGGGCATCCCCATCGCCGTGCAGCGCTCGGGCTGGTCCAAGCAGGGCGGGTTCGAGATCTATCTGAAGGACGGCACGCAAGGCACGCCCCTGTGGAACATCTTCAAGGAGGCAGGCCAGCCCTGGGGCATCGGCCCCGGCGCGCCTGCCACGCCTGAGAGGGTGGAAAGCGGGCTGGTCTCCGTGGGCGGGGACACGGACGATGACACCAACCCGTTCGAGGTCCGGCTGGAGAAATACGTCGACCTGCACGTTCCCGACGACACGATCGGCGTGCAGGCGCTGCGCCGGATCAAGGCCGAGGGGGTCAGGCGGCATCAGCTGGGCATCGTGCTGGACGGGGACAGACCCGCACCTTTGGGTGTCCGGCGTGAGGACGTGATGCTGGACGACCGTCGCATCGGGATGCTGACGAACTGCGTCTGGTCCTGGCGGTTGAAGGCCAACATCGGGTTCGTCCTGATCGATGCATCGGTGCCGGTCGGGACCGAGGTTTCCGTCGCCCGCTCTGGTGGCCGGACCGCGGGCCGCCTGGTCGACATCCCGTTCGTCTGATGCTGGCTGTCTCGTCCATGCAAAACCCGTCATCTTCCAGTTGCTCCCGAAGGCCGCTACCGGAATGATCCGGACATTCCTGCTGCGCGACGCCACAAGGGCGCCTGACGGGCAAAGCTGAAAGGACCAACAAGATGACGATGTTCAAGGCGCTGGTTGTCGAGAAGGATGCCGAGGGCCAGACCTCCGCCTCGGTGCAATCGGTCGACGAAAGCGCACTGCCCGCCGGCAATGTCACCGTCGCGGTCGACTATTCCACCGTCAACTACAAGGACGGCCTCTGCCTTGGGTCGGGCGGCGGGCTGGTCCGGGCCTGGCCGCATGTGCCGGGTATCGACTTCGCCGGAACGGTCGAGACCTCGGCCGATCCGCGCTACAAGCCGGGCGACAAGGTGATCCTGACCGGCTGGCGCGTGGGCGAGGTGCGATGGGGCGGCTATGCCCGGAAGGCGCGGGTCGAGGCCGACTGGCTGGTGCCGCTGCCCGCCGGTCTGACCACCCGAACCGCCATGGCCATCGGAACGGCGGGCCTCACCTCGATGCTGGCCATCCTCGCGCTTGAGGCGCATGGTCTGGCCCCCGGCCAGGGGCCGGTGCTCGTCACCGGAGCGGCGGGTGGCGTCGGGTCGGTCGCCGTCGCGCTTCTGGCCGCGAAAGGCTATGAGGTTGCCGCCGTCACCGGGCGTCCCGAGGCGGAAGCCTACCTGCGCGACCTTGGGGCAACCCGGATTGTCCCGCGCGACGAGATCAACGAGACGGTCAAGCGGCCGCTGGAATCCGAAACCTGGTCGGGTTGCGTCGATGCCGTGGGCGGGGCGATGCTGGCCCGGGTTCTGGGTCAGCTGAAATACGGCGCCTCGGCCGCGGCCGTGGGTCTTGCCGGTGGGGCAGGCCTGCCCGCGTCGGTGGTCCCGTTCCTTTTGCGCGGGGTGAATCTTCTGGGGATCGACAGCGTGGTGCAGCCCTTCGCCCGCCGCCAGCAGGCCTGGGCGCGCATCGCCTCGGACATGCCGATGGAGAAGCTTGAGGCGATGATCACCATGGCCGGGTTGGAGGATCTTCCGCGCCTTGGGAAAGAGGTTCTCGCGGGGCAGATCAAAGGCCGCACCGTGATCGACGTGAACGCCTGATGCACCGGCTTGTGGCAGTGCCGAGCAAACGCTTGGGCGGTCGGGAGTCTGGTCGGGCAAGCAGCATAACGACCGAAACAGCCACGTTCCGGCCCCAAGGCAGCAGGTATCCCAATGATGAAGCTTCCCGACCTTTCCCTGTCGCGCATGCGGCTTGAGGATCACGGCGACGGCGTCCTGGTCGTCACCCTGAACCGCCCCCACAAGCGGAACGCCCTCGATTCCGTGGCCATCGACGAGTTGGTCACCCTGTTCTCGGTCATCCCGCGCAGCGGCGTCCGGGCCGTGGTCCTTGCCGCCGAGGGTGACCATTTCTGCGCGGGGCTGGACCTTGTCGAGCATCACGAAGCCGACCGCAGCCCGGCCGAGTTCATGCATCTCTGCCTGCGCTGGCACGAGGCGTTCAACAAGATGGAATATGGCGGCGTCCCTGTCATCGTCGCCCTGAAAGGCGCGGTCGTCGGTGGGGGCTTGGAACTTGCCAGCAGCGCGCATGTCCGGGTGGCGGATGCCTCGACCTACTTCGCCCTGCCGGAAGGCCAGCGCGGCCTGTTCACCGGTGGCGGCGCAACGATCCGTGTTGCAGGACTGGTCGGCAAGGCGCGGATGATCGACATGATGCTGACGGGGCGCATCTATCGCGGGCAGGAGGCCGTCGAGATCGGCCTGACGCAGTATCTGGTCGAAGGCTCCAGCCTGGACACGGCGATCACACTGGCCCGACGCGCTGCAGAAAACCTTCCGCTCTCGAACTTCGCGATCTGCTCGGCCATCAGCCATATCGGCAACATGTCCGCCCTGGATGCCAGCTACGCCGAGGCCGTCGTCGCGGGAATCGTGAACACCCAGCCTGATGCGCGCGCCCGGCTTGATGCGTTCAAGAAGGGAACCGGACCGAAGATCAGGGGCTAAGGTCAAGTCGGCTACCGATGCCATCCCATGTGGCTTATGCTGTATGGCGGAAAATCGGCCCGGTGCATGACAGAAAGGCAAGTGAATGCAGAAACGCCGCCTGGGCCGCTCGGCCCTAACCATCGCCCCCGTGGTGTTCGGCGGCAACGTCTTCGGCTGGAACCTGGATGCCCGGCAAAGCCACGCCCTCCTCGACGCCTTTGTCGATCATGGCTTCGACACCATCGACACGGCGGATGTCTATTCGGCCTGGGCTCCGGGCAACCGTGGCGGCGAAAGCGAGACGATCATCGGCCAGTGGCTGAAGGCCCGTCCCGGCCTGCGCGAGCGGATCACGCTGTGCACCAAGGTCGGCTCGGACATGGGGGGACCGGGGCAAAGGGGCCTGTCGCGGCGCTGGATCCTTCAGGCGGTCGAGGCGTCGCTGCGGCGGCTGAACACCGAGGTAATCGACCTTTATTTTGCCCATCGTCCCGACCCCGCCACCCCGCTGGACGAGACATTTGCCGCTTTCGACACGCTGGTTCAGGCGGGCAAGGTCCGGGTGATCGGCGTTTCGAACTTCGACGCCGATCTGTTGGGCCGGGCCTTGGGCCTGACCGGCGCACCAAGGGTCGAGGTCCTGCAACCCGAATACAACCTGATGGACCGGACCGGGTTCGAAGGCCCGGTGCAAGACCTGTGCCTGGCGCAGGACGTCGGCGTCGTGACCTACTTCAGCCTTGCCTCCGGCTTCCTGTCCGGCAAGTATCGCCGGTCGGCTGACCTCGCCCAGTCGGTGCGGGGCGGAGCCGTCGAAAAGTACTTGCATCGGCGCGGCTTCGCCGTGCTGGACGCCCTTCACGCCGTGGCCGAGCGTCACGCAGCCAGACCGGCAGAAGTGGCGCTGGCCTGGCTTTTGGCGCAACCAGGTGTGACGGCACCGATAGCCTCGGCCACGAAGCCCGAACATGTGGCAAGCTTTGCCCGCGCGGTCGATCTGGTGCTGACACCGGCGGACCTGCAGGCGCTGGACCTCTGACCCCCGGCCTATCCGCCCTTCAGCCGCTGCAACAGGAAGACCTCGCTGTCCGGCTTCACCGGCGCGGCGCGGTTGTTGGCGATCACCTCGCCGTCCACGGCTACCGACAGCCCCGCCTTGATCGCGGGCCCGAGACCCGGATGCGCCTTCTCCAGCGCATCCAGCATCTGTCCCACGGTCGCGGCGTCCACCTCCACCACCTCCTGCCCGTCGGCGAACCGCCGCAGGCTGGCCCAGAGATGGACCTTGGCCATCAGGCCTTGAGCGCCTTGATCGCCGCCAGCACCTTCGGCGGCGAACACGGCAGGCTGCGGATCCGCGCGCCCGTAGCCCCCGCGATGGCGCTTGCGATGGCGGGCAGCGGCGGGGTGATCCCCGTCTCGCCCACGCCGCGGACGCCGTAGGGGTGGCCGGGGTTCGGGACTTCGACGATCACCGTGTCGATCATCGGAAGGTCCGAGGCCACCGGGATGCGGTAGTCGAGGAACACCGGGTTCTGCAGCCGCCCGTCTAGCCCGTAGACATATTCCTCGTTCAGCGCCCAGCCGATGCCCTGCGCGGCCCCGCCCTGGTACTGCCCTTCCACATAGGCAGGATGGATCGCCGTGCCTGCGTCCTGAACCACCAGATAGCGCAGCACCGTGGTCCGCCCCGTCTCCGGGTCCACCTCGACGTCGACGACATGGGTGCCGAAGCTTGCCCCATAACCGCCCGCCGTCACCTCGTGGTGACCCGAGATCGGCCCGCCGGTCGAGCCCATCTTCGACCCGATCTCGCCGATGGTCATGGGCGGGAACTTGCCCGCGTTCGGCCCGGCCGGATGCGCTGCGCCGTCCTTCCATTCCACGGCCTCGGCGTCGATGCCCCAGTCGGCAGCGGCCCGGCGGCACATCTCCTTGATCGCCTGCCCCGCCGCCTCGACCGCCGCCTTGCCGCTGGCAAAGGTCGCCCGGCTGCCGTGGGTCGGCTCATTGACGCCCAGCGCCCCGGTTTCCACCACGTTCACCCGGACGTCCTCATACGGAATACCCAGCGTCTCGGCGACCATCAGCCCGATGGAGGCGCGGCTACCACCGATGTCGGGCGTGCCGATCATCACCGTGGCCGTCCCGTCCTCACCCACCGCGAGCGACACCGAAGTCTCGCCGCCGTGGTTGAACCAGAAGCCCGAAGCGACGCCCCGGCCCTGGTTCGGCCCCAGCTTCACCTTGCAGTTCGGATGCGCCTTCGCGGCCTCCAGCGTTTCCTGCAGACCGATCACGTTGTAGACCGGCCCGTAGGACGACTTCGACCCGTTCTTCGCGCCGTTCTTCAACCGCACCTCGATGGGGTCGAGGCCCAGCTCACGGCACAGCTCGTCGACCATGCTTTCCACCGCAAAGGCCGCCATCGGCGAGCCCGGAGCGCGATAGGCTGCAGCCTTTGGACGGTTGGCGATGACCTCCACCGCCTCATGCTTCAGGGCCGGGATGTCATAGCAGGCAAAGGCACAGGGCAGCGCCTCGCCGATGGGGGACATGCCGGGGAAGGCCCCGCCCTGCATCCGGAAATAGACCTGACCGGCGGTGATCGTGCCGTCCTTCTTCATCCCGATCTTCACGTCCATCGACGCGCTGGCCGTCGGCCCCGTCGCGCGCAGAACCTCGGACCGCGACATCACCAGCTTCACCGGACGCCCCCCCGCCTTCTTCGACAGGGCCAGCGTCAGCGGCTCCATGAAGATGGTGGTCTTGCCGCCAAAACCGCCGCCGATCTCGGACGGAGTCACCCGCAGGTTCGCCGCCTCGATCCCGAGGACCGCTGCAGACATGCGGCGGATGTACCAGTGGCCCTGCGTGCAGACCCACATCTCGCCCCGGCCATCTTCGCCCATTTGGCCCACGGCCGCATGGGGTTCGATGTAGCCCTGATGGGTCGCCTCGGTCTTGTAGGTATGCTCGCGCACCACGTCGGCGGCAGCAAAGCCTGCGTCCACATCGCCATGCCCGAACTCCATGTAGCGGGCGACGTTGCCGTGCATGCCTTCCGGCACGGAATAGTCCGCCACGCCGGGCCGGATCACCGGCGCGTCGGGGGCCATCGCCGCATCGACATCGGTCACATGCGGCAGGACCTCATAGGTCACCTCGATCAGCCGCGCCGCGTCCTGCGCCAGCAAGGCCGAGGTCGCCGCGACCGCCGCCACCGCATGGCCGTCGTACAGCGCCTTTTCCCCCGCCAGCGTATTGTCCTGTAGGTTCAGGTCCTCGCCTTCCAGCCCTGTCGGAAGGTCGGCGCGCGTCACCACGGCCTTCACGCCTTCCAGCGCGAGCGCCTTCGACGCGTCGATCTTCACGATCCGCGCATGGGCATGGGGGCTGCGGACCACGGCGGCATGCAGCATCCCCGGCAAGGAGAAGTCCGCGCCATAGCGCGCCCGACCGGTCACCTTGTCCAACCCATCCGGGCGGTTGGGCCGAGTGCCGACGTACTTATATCCGGTCTTCACATCATCCCGTGCCATCACGCAGCCCCCCTATGGTCCTGCCGCATTTCCGCCGCCGCGTCCTGAACGGCGCGGATGATCTTGTCATAGCCCGTGCACCGGCACAGGTTCCCCGCCAGCCAGTAGCGCACCTCGGTATCCGTCGGGTCCGGGTTCCGCTCCAGCAGCGCCTTCGCCGCCACCAGAATGCCGGGAGTGCAGAAGCCGCACTGCAGGGCCGCATGTTCGATGAACTTGCGCTGCAAGGGGTGCAACTCTTCCTTCGCCATCCCCTCGATGGTCTCCACCCGCTTGCCGTTGGCCTCGGCCGCCAGCATCAGGCAGGAGCAGACCAGCGTCCCGTCCACGGTGACCGAGCAGGCCCCGCAGTCGCCGGTGCCGCAGCCTTCCTTCGTCCCGGTCAGGTCCAGATGGTTCCGCAGCGCATCCAGCAGCGTCTCGCGCGGGTCGGCGAGGAATTCGACCGGGTCGCCGTTGACGGTGGTTGTGACGTGAATCTTGCTCATTTGCTTGTTCCTTTCGCCCGGTCATAGGCGATCTTCGCCGCCCGGCGCGCCAAAACGCCCGCCACTTCGATCCGGAACTCCTTGGTCCCGCGCTTGTCCGAAATCGGTTTCGCCTCGCCCTCCGCCGCCTTGGCAAGCGCCGCCAATGCTGCATCGTCCAGCGTCGTCCCGATGATGGCCTTGGCGCAGGCCTCGGACAGCAGGACCGTCGGAGCGACCGCGCCCAAAGCCACCCGGGCCTCCACCACCTTGTCGCCCTCCAGCCGCAGGCTCACCGCGCAGCCGACCACGGCGATGTCCATCTCGGTCCGCGGGATGAAGCGCAGATAGGCGTCCCCGCCGTTCTTGCCCCGCGGCGGCAGGGTGATCGAGGAAATCACCTCGCCCTTCGCCAGATTGGTCTTCCCCGGCCCCGCTGGCACCTTCTCCACCGGAATATCCCGCGACCCGTTCGGCCCGGTCACGGTGACCACCGCCCCTGCTGCAAACAGCCCCGGCACCGAATCCGCCGCAGGCGAGCCGTTGCACAGGTTCCCCGCCAGCGTCGCCCGGCCCTGCACCTGGGTCGAGCCGACAAGGTTCATCCCCTCGACCACGCCCGGCCAGTCCTTCACCAGTTCCGCATGCCCGCCCAGCACGATCCCCGGCACGGCCACACCGATTCGCCAGCCGCCGTCCTTCGTCCGTTCGATCTTGTCGACGCCCGGGATGTGCTTGAGGTCGATCAGGTCATCCGGCTGCACCATCCCGGCGCGCATCTGGACCAGGACATCCGTCCCGCCCGCCAGAAACCGCAGGGTTCCCGACGCCCCCGCCGCAATCGCGGCTGCATCGGCAAAACTCGTTGGGGTGTGGTATCGCATAGCGCCTCCCTGACCTGTCGCAGGCGTTCACTTGCCGCCATTCGCCGGTGACTGTGCTGCACCTGAAGGCAAGCCGCAATGCCAGTCTGCGACACCTTCGGTCACAGGCCGACCTTCCCGCCGGACGGGCGGCCCACTGTGACCGGAATATTTGCATTTGCATGCAATCGAGTCTAGCCTTCCGGCCAATCAAGGGGGGTCACCATGGCCGTAAACGTTCTGGCAGAGCTAGGCGCGATGATCGCGTCCGGCGCGATCGAGGTGGTGGATTGTTCCGGCGTCCTCGGCCCCGAGACCCCGCTTCTGAAACTCCCCCCGGACTTCGCCAAGGACACCCCGCCGATCAGGATCCACCGTATCAGCGAATACGACAAGGACGGGCCGTTCTGGGCCTGGAACTGGCTGGAGCTCGGCGAACACTCCGGCACCCATTTCGACGCGCCGCACCACTGGATCACCGGCAAGGACTATGCTGACGGCTACACCGATACGCTGCCGGTCCAGCGGCTGGTCGCCCCGGTCAACGTCCTGGACTTCAGCGCCGAGTGTTCGGCCAACCCCGATTTCCTGCTGACCATCGACCATGTGACCGCGTGGGAGGCCAAGCACGGCCCCATCGGCAAGGGCGAATGGGTCGTCCTCCGCTCCGACTGGGACGCCCGCGCGCATGACGAGGGCCTGTTCCTCAACGCCGACGCGACCGGCCCGCATACCCCGGGACCGACGGCCGAGGTCATTCAGTACCTGATCGACAAGGGCATCGTCGGCTGGGGCAGCCAATGCATCGGCACCGATGCGGGCCAGGCGGGCGGCATGACCCCGCCCTTCCCGGCGCACAATCTTCTGCACAAGTACAACTGCTACGGCCTGGCCTCCCTCGCCAACCTGTCGAAGCTGCCGCCAAAGGGAGCGATCCTCATCGCCGCCCCCTTGAAGATCAGGAACGGCACCGGCTCGCCCATCCGCGCGCTGGCGCTGGTTCCGCGCGCCTGATGGACGGCGCCGCCCGGGGCCTGGCCGACATCGGCCTGACGAACTTCGCGCCGTACCTGATGAACCGGATCATGGGCCGCTACAACGCGGGTTTTCGCGAAGAACTGGCGGGCCTCGGCCTGACCACCCCAAAGGCTCGCGCTTTGGCCGTCCTGTCCGTTGTCGACGCCCCACTGATCGGAGAGCTGGCGGTCTACACCGTTACCGAACAATCCACCCTCTCCCGCGCGCTGGACCAGCTCCAGGCCGACGGCCTCATCCGCCGCCAGACCGACCCCGACGACAGCCGCGCCACCCGCGTGACCATCACTGACGCCGGACGGGAGGTCTTCCAAACCCTCTGGCCGCACATGGCCTCCGCCGAGGACCGAATGTTCCGCGACATCCCCGAAGCCGAACGCAACGCCTTCGTGGCAACCCTGCAAAAGATGCTCGTCAACATCCGCAAGCACGAGATCTGACATGGCCGAACGCAGCTTCAAGGCACAGGTCGAAGACCTCAAGCTGGGCGCGGGAGAAACCTTCACCGGCGAAGGCATCCTCGCCATCACCAAGGCCCTGCTCGAATCCGGCGTCGGCTATGTCGGCGGCTACCAGGGCGCGCCGATCAGCCACCTGATGGACGTCCTCGCCGATGCCGAGGACCTCTTGACCGACCTCGGCGTCCGGTATGAGGCCAACGCCAACGAGGCCGCCGCCGCCGCGATGCTGGCCGCCTCGGTCCACTACCCGATCCGGGGGGCCGTCACCTTCAAGGGCCCTGTCGGCGTCAACGTCGCCTCGGACGCACTCGCCAACCTCTCCTCCTCCGGCGTCACGGGGGGCGCGCTGGTCATCGTGGGCGAGGATTACGGCGAGGGGTCCAGCATCATGCAGGAACGCACCCACCCCTTCGCCATGAAGGCGCAGATGTGGCTCCTCGACCCGCGCCCCAACCTGCCCTCCATCGTCAAGGCGGTCTCGGACGGCTTCGACCTGTCGGAGGCCTCGAACACCCCCGTCATGTTGATGGTCCGCATCCGGTCCTGCCACGTGACCGGCCAGTTCACCGCGCGGGACAACCAACGGCCAAAGCTGACCGTCAAGGACGCCCTGTCGAACCCTCGCAGCGACTTCAACCGCGTCGTCCTGCCGCCGATGTCCTTTGCCCACGAACAGGACAAGGTGAAGAACCGCTGGCCCGCCGCCGAGGCCTTCATCCGCGCGCGCGGCATCAACGAGGTCTTCGGTCCGAAGGACGCCCCCCTCGGCATCGTCGTCCAGGGCGGCATGTACAACGGCCTGATCCGCGCCCTGCAACGCCTCGGCCTCGCCGACATCTACGGCTGCACGCAGGTCCCGATCTATGTCCTGAACGTCACCTACCCGCTGATCTCCTCAGAATTCCTCGACTTCTGCGCGGGCAAGGACCACGTCCTGGTGGTCGAGGAAGGCCAGCCCGAATTCATCGAAACCCAGCTTGGCAGCTTCCTCTACCGCGCCGGGTCACAGGTGAAACTCCACGGCAAGGGCCTCTTCCCGATGGCGGGCGAATACACCGGCGCGGTGATGCTGAACGCGGTGGAGGGCTTCCTGAAACAGGCCGCCCCCGACATGCTCCCCGCCGCTATCCGCGCGCCGAACGTGGACCGGCCCGCCATCCCCGACCTCACGAAAACCGTCCCGATCCGCCCCCCCGGCTTTTGCACCGGCTGCCCCGAACGCCCGATCTTCGCCGCGATGAAGCTAGTGGAGAAGGAACTCGGCAAGCACCAGATCGCCGCCGACATCGGGTGCCACCTCTTCGCCTCCCTCCCCCCGTTCGAGATCGGCGGCGCGACGATGGGCTACGGCCTCGGCCCCGCCGCCAACGGCGCCTTCGACGGCGGCGGCGAGAAACGCCCCATCGCGATCATCGGGGACGGGGGGTTCTGGCACAACGGGCTGTCGTCCAGCTTCACCAACATGGCCTTCAACAAGTCCGACGGCGTGGCGATCATCGTCGACAACTACTACTCGGCTGCAACCGGGGGGCAGGACATCATGTCCTCCCGCGCCGACAATACGACGAAGGCGACGAAGAACCCCATCGCCAAAGCTCTGAACGGCATCGGCATCACCTGGGTCCGCCAGATCGACCGGACCTACGACGTGGCCAAGATGCGCGACACGATCCGCGACGCGCTGACCACCCCGACGAAAGGTCCGAAGGTCATCGTCGCCTCGTCCGAATGCATGCTGAACAAGCAGCGCCGCGAAAAGCCCCTGACGCAAGCAGCCATCAAGGAAGGCCGAAGGGTCGAGGCCCCGCGCTTCGGCGTCGACGAAGCGATCTGCACCGGCGACCACGCCTGCATCCGCCTGTCGGGCTGCCCGTCCCTCTCGCTGAAGCGCCTGGACGACCCCCTGCGCGACGACCCCGTGGCCAGCATCGACCAAAGCTGCGTTGGCTGCGGCAACTGCGGCGAGGTCGCCGACGCCGCCATCCTCTGCCCCTCCTTCTACCGCGCCGACGTGATCCATAATCCGACGCGCTGGGAACGCACCCGCGCACGCATTCGCTCGAAGATCATCCGCTGGCTGCAATCCCGCCGCGATGCCCGCCGCCTGACCTGGGGGGCCGAATGACCGTCCATCCCAGCTTCGACCCCCGCCCCGTCGACGCCACCCAAGGCATCATCAAGCTCGCCCTCCTCGCCGTCGGCGGGCAGGGCGGCGGCGTGCTGACCGGCTGGATCGAGGACCTCGCCCGCGCCAACGGCTACGCCGCGCAGGCCACCAGCGTCGCGGGCGTCGCCCAGCGCACCGGGGCCACGGTCTACTATGTGGAACTGGCCCCCGCTGGCCCGAAGACACCCATCTTCTCCCTCATGCCTGCCGCTGGCGACGTCGACATCATGGTCACCGCCGAGCTGATGGAGGCCGGCCGCGCCATCATCCGCGGCTTCGTCACCCCCGACCGCACCACGCTCATCACCTCGACCCACCGGATGCTCGCGGTCAGCGAAAAGACCATTCCCGGCGACGGGATCGCCGACGCCTCCGAAGTCCTCGCCGCCGCCGAGATCGCCGCCCGCCGCGTCATCGCCGCCGATTTCGACGCCCTTGCACTCGCCCAAGGCTCCGTCATCTCTGCCAGCCTCTTCGGAGCGCTCGCCGCCTCCGAAACCCTCCCCTTCCCGCGAAAGGCATTCGAGGCCGCCATCGCCAAGGGCGGCAAGGGGGTGGAGCCATCGCTGAAAGCCTTCGCCGCCGGATACGAGGCCGCGAAGTCCGGCCCGTCACCCGCCGCCCCCGCGACCAAACCCGACGACACCGTCAAAGGCCCGGCCAAGCTCCTGGCCGAATGGTCCACCCTCACCACCCACATCGACCGCATGCCCCCACAAGTAGCCGAACTGGCCCGCCCCGGCCTGCGGAAGGTGGTCGACTTCCAGGACCTCGCCTACGGCCGCGCCTACCTGGACCGCCTCGACACCATCCTCGCCCCGGATCGCGCCCCCTTCGACTTTAGCCGAGAGGCCGCCAAGCACCTCGCCAACGCTATGGCCTATGACGACATCATCCGCGTCGCCGACGAGAAGACCCGCGCCGCCCGGATGACCCGCATCGCCGGGGAAATGGGCGCGCAGGACAAACTGCTGCACCTCACCGAATTCCTGCACCCACGGGCCGAGGAACTCGTCTCCCTCCTCCCAGCGAAGATGGGCGCGCGCTGGTCTGCCAACCCCCGTCGCATGGCCCTGATCGACCGCCTCTTCAACAAGGGCCGCCATGTGCGCACAGACTCGCCGCGCGGGTTCCTGATGCTCCACATCCTTGGCGGCCTGAAAGGCTGGCGGCTGAACTCCCTGCGCCACGCAACCGAAACCACGCACTTGGACCGCTGGCTCGGCACCGCCCTCACCTACCTGCCACAAAACTACGACCTCGCCGTCGAGGTCATCCGCTGTCGCCGTCTGGTCAAGGGCTACTCGGACACCCACGCCCGGGGCCTGTCGAAGTTCGACAAGGTCCTTGCCGCGATCGACCTCATCAGGGACCGCGACGATGCCGCCGATTGGGCGCGCCACCTGCGCGAGGCCGCGCTGCAGGATGAAGAGGGCAGGGCGCTCGACGGGGCCATCGCCACCATCCGGTCCTTCCTCTAGGCAAGCGAAAGCCCGCGCCGTCCAACCGGACGACGCGGGCCATGTGGTCCGGAAAGCCGGAGTTACACCTTGTATTCCGGCAGGGCCTCAAGTTCTTCCTTGGTCATGTTGACCCAGATGCGGACCGCACCGCCCTCGGTCTGACCCACGGTCAGCCGGTCCATCGGAATGGCGACCGACCGGGCACCGATGCCCAGGAAACCGCCCACGTCCAGAACCACGTCGGTCACCTGGCCGTCCGCCGACAGGACAAGGTCCGACACTTCGGCGATGGACTGGTCGTCCGGGCCGCGCACGTCGGCACCGGTCAGCAGTTCGGCCGTCAGCGTGTCACGACCCACTTCGCTGTAACCCTCGGGCATCGACAGAGTACCGTCAGCGTTGGTCGCGGCGGCACTCTGGCCGTCTCCGTCAGCCGGAAGCGCGGTATCGGTCGCGTTCCCGGTGCCTTCTGTGGTGCCCTCGGCGGTGGTCGAGTCTGCCACCGCGTCGTCCGTGGCCGTGCCTTGCGCGGTGGTGTCTGTGGCCGCAGCCTGATCCTCGGCGGCTGGCTGCGTCTCGACCGCAGCCTGATCGGTCATGCCCGGCCGCAGATATTCCGGCGCGCCTTCGATCGTCGCGCGGTCCGACTGCAGCACCAGGAACCAGTCGTCCGCATCCGTCGCATCGTCCGACACGACCTTCAGCGCCGCCATGTCGACCGCGACCTGACGCTCGCCCATGCCCAGAAACCCGCCGATGTCCACCAGCACGGCATCGACAGATCCGTCACGGCCCAAAAGCACGTCATTGACTTCGCCGATGTCCTCCCAGCCTTCCTGAACGCCGGCATAGGCATCGGCGTCCAGCGCCGCTTCGCTGACATAGATGCGCGCGCCAATCAGCTCCGAGGCGTAGATCGCCGGGCCTGCGGCTTCGGACTGAAACGGCGACGTGGATGCGTCCTGGGCAAGGCCGGGCAGCGCGAAGCCAGCCGCCAAGGCGGTGGAAAGAAGCAGAGCTTTCATGGAAATTCTCCTGTCTTGTCTCGATGGTGCGGCAACATCCCGTGACGTCGCCTATGCCGGGAAAACTCCGTGCAGGGCGGCGGGTTCCGAACTATCCGGCCTTGCGCCCCCTGGACCGCACCGGTGGCGGACTTCCGCCGGTGCGTGACACCGGTTTGGGCGGTTTCATGCCGAAGCGGTGCGCCCCGGCTTTTGGGCGCACAGGCTGTCGGCAGGGAATGTCAGATCAGTTGACCAGCGTCTCGGTCGAGGAAAAGAACATCGCCTGACTGACCGCGGACCGCACCTGCTCCTCGGTATAGGGCTTGTTGATCAGGAAGGCCGGTTCCGGGCGCTCGCCGGTCAGCAGACGCTCGGGATAGGCCGTGATGAAAATCACCGGCAGGTCGCCGAACTGGGCCAGGATCTCGTTGACCGCATCAATCCCCGACGAATTGTCGGCCAACTGGATATCCGCCAGGATAAGGTCGGGCCGGTCCGCCGCTGCCAGGCGCACGGCTTCGCGATGCGTGCGGGCAGTCCCGGTCACCCGGTGCCCCATGCCCTCGATGATGGCGGCGATGTCCATCGCGATGATCGCCTCGTCCTCGATCACCAGCACCGACCCGGTCACCGACCGCTCCATCTCGCGCAGGGCCACGTCGATCAGATGCGCGGCCTCGTCCGGCCCGACATCCATGATCGCGCCGACATCGGGAACCGAAAAGCCTTCGATGGTGTTGAGAAGCAGAGCCTCGCGGGAATTGGGCGTGAGGCCCGCCAGATGGGTCTGCGCCGCAATCGCCAGCATGTCGTCGGCCTCGGCGACGGGAGAGCCGGAGGTGGCCCAGATCGAATGGAAGACGGAAAACAGCGAAAGCTTGGCGTCGGGATGCCGCACAAGCAGCTCGGGCTCGGACACGATGCTTTCCAGCACGGCCACGGCGTAGCGGTCGCCGTTCGTCTGGTTTCCGGTCAAGGCGCGGGCATACCGGCGCAGATATGGCAGTTGACGTCCGACGGTAGCCGACAGATCGACCGTTTCGCCTTCGAGCATGTGGCTTTCTCCCCGTGCTTTGCGCATGTTTCTGCAACCGAAACGCGCAGCCCCGCGCCCGGTTCCAACGAAGACCGGGAAAATTTCTGCTGGACTGCAAAACTGCGGAACCGAAGACTGACGGGGGCGTTAGCGCCAGACATGCAGGCAGCCGGTATGAAAAGATGACCAAAGACAAGGGCGAGGATGGTGCCAACAGACGGGCCATCCGCGAGCAGATCGACGAGAATTTGAAGCGCGTATACCAGGATTCACTGTCCGAAGAGCTTCCCGATCGCTTTCGTGAACTTCTGGCGCAACTCAAGGCCAAGGACGGCCAGGGCGGCGCAAGATGATGGATGTGGCGCTCGCGCCGCGCGACCCGCGGGATCGGCTGGCCGAAGCCATCCCGAAACTCCGCGCCTTTGCAATCAGCCTGACGCGGGATGTGTCGGCCGCCGACGATCTGGTGCAGGACACGATCCTCAAGGCCTGGTCCAACATGGACAAGTTCGATCCGGCCACGAACCTTGATGCCTGGCTCTTCACCATCCTGCGCAACACCTTCTATTCCTCGCTGCGCAAGACCCGGCGCGAGGTGCAGGACAGCGATGGCGCTCATGCCGCGCAACTGGCGGTCAAGCCTGCGCATGACGGCATGCTTGCGATGAAGGAATTCCGCCTGGCCTTCGATCAGCTTAGCCCCGAACACCGCGAAGTCCTGATCCTTGTTGGGGCCTCGGGTTTTTCCTGCGAAGAGGCTGCGGGCATGATGGGCGTAGCGGTCGGCACGGTGAAAAGCCGGGCCAGCCGCGCGCGCAAACGGTTGGCCGAAATGTTGCACCTGTCGGACGGCGAAGACCTGTTCTCCGGTACCGATGGCGCAACGCAAGCGGTGGTGCTGCGTTCGGCAGCGACCCAGTCTTGATCCGCCAGCTGCGAAACCTGTGGCCCGCCTCTTCGCTGGGGGCGCGTCTCGGCTCGACGCTGATGCTGGCGCTTCTGCCGCTGGGCGTGTTGTCCATCGTGCAGACCCGCGACGCACTGAACCAGATCGACGTCACCACGCTTGAGGGCGTCGGCGGTGCCGCGATGCATGCCGTGCGCTCGCAGATCGAGCTGATCAAGGAAGCGCAGGTCTCGGCCCGGATGCTGTCGACCGTGCTGTCGCGACCCGTGGTCGGGGGGCCGTCATGTGTCGAGCAGGTCACTGCCATCGCCAGCCAGATTCCTCAGGCCACCGTGGTTGCCTATGTTCCGGTATCGGGGCTTCTGACCTGCACGTCGGACGGCAATGTCTACGACCTTTCCGAAAACCCCCGGTTCCAGGAAATACTGGCACAGCCCGTTCCCGGCCTCGTCTATGACCCGCAGGGAACCATCTCGAAACAGGCCATCGTCGGCGTCCGCCAACCTGTGTTCGCCTCTGACGGGACTTTGGCCGGTTTCGTCGCAATTTCGCTGGCATACACCGCCGTGGTTCCGCAGACCTACGGCGATGAAATAGCCAGGTGGAACCCGGCCTACCTTGCCACGTTCACCGCCGACGGACGGGTCCTCGTCGCTTCGGACCCCGGCCTTCCGGTCGCGGACGCCATTCCCGGCGGCAAAACCCTGGCCGAGCTGACGACGGCCTCGGACCGCTCTGAATTCGTCGAAGACCGCAACGGGCGCCATATCGTCTCGGTCATTTCGGTCGCACCCGACCTTTTCGTCGTTTCCGTGTGGCGGCCCGAAGATGGCAGATGGACCAATCTCGCGATGCCCTATCTGATGCCGGTCTTGACCTGGATCGCCGCTCTGGTCGCTGCCGCCTTTGCGTCAAGCCAGCTGGTGGTGCGCCACGTGCGTGCCCTTGCAGGGTCGATGGACGACTTCATCGCGTCGCAGCAGCGGGCCCAGATCCCCGACCTGTCCGACCCACCGACCGAAATCCAGCGCCTGCATGCCGCCTACGAAGGCTTGATCCTGACCATCGAACGCGAAGAGGCCGAGCTGCAGAACCTTCTCGTCGACAAGGAAAACCTTCTGCGTGAAGTCACCCACCGCAGCGGCAACAGCCTGCAGATCATGGCCTCCATCATGCGGATGTACCGGCGCGAGGCGACCGATCCCGGCCTGCAGCAGGTGCTGGACGGGCTGATCAACCGCGTGATCGCGCTGTCCTCGACCCATACCAGCCTTTACGCCGTCTCGGGCAAGCAGGACATCGCGATGGACGAGGTCCTGTCGAACGTGGTCCGGCGCCTGAAAGAGATCCACGGCGTCGCGCTCGGCGTCGCGAACAAGCAGTTTGCGCCGATCCGGATGGACGCGCAATCCGCCACGCCGCTGGCGCTTGCCCTGGCTGAAACCGTCGGCTGCTATTTCGCGCGTCCCGGCCTGTCGAAGGACGCGCTGAAGGTGACGCTCTCGGAAACGGACGGAACCGTCCGCCTGCATGTCGAAGGTCCCGTGGTTCCGGAACTGCAGCCGGGGACGGTGGCCGGCATCCTGTCGCTGCCGCAACGGATGCTGCATCAATTCGCAGCGCAGCTTGGCGGAAGGGTGACCCTCAGCCAGAGCGGAGACGTCGTGCAGGTCGATCTGGTCTTCCCCGCAGCGCGCAGGGGACCCGACAGCTGACCCGCCGGGCCCCGCTGCTGCCGCTTACGCCGCCGTCTCCGGCCGCCCCTTGCGCGAGAAGATGGATGCGATCCGCCCTGCATCGCTGTGCAGCGCGTCGGTCAGCTTCCGGGCTAGGTCGCTTGCCTCGGCTGCCTGCCGCCAGGCCGCCTGGCCCACTTCGCGGGCAAGCTTGTCGCGGGCCTCGCCCATCAGGCGGTCTTCGGTTTCGGTCTGGGGGAAAAGGCAGGCCACGGCCGCACCAACCAGCGCCGCGACCGCCCCCGCGACCAGCGGCTGGGCCTCCACCTGCTCGCGCCCTTTCTCCTCCAGCGCGATCTTGGCCAGATAGATCCGCTCCCGCGCCAGCAGAGCCGTCTGTCGCGCGGTGGCGTCCAGCGTTTCTAGCCCGCGTCCAAGCGACCCTTTCGTGTCGGTGGCAAGGGCGGCAATGACCTCGGCACGGTGTCGGGCCAGATCGGCCGCCGGGGCCAGGCCGCGCCGCGCCGCCTCATCGATCCGCGCCAGCATGTCCTGCGCCCGTTTGCGCAAGCCCCGCGCCTCGATCAGCCAGTCCTCTTCGGGGTCAACCGGCTCGGACGCGGGCGGTCCGCCTTCGTCCTCCCAGCGCGTCAGCGCCTCGAACTTCGTGCCGGCCAGCGCCGGGCCTCCCGCCGCATCGCTGGCCGCATCGCCGCCGCGCCGTCCGACCAGCAAGGCAGCCAGCGCCACGCCCGCAACCGCCGCCACGACCGGCTTCGCCCGCACCACCCCGTCCAGCTGCGACCAAAGCGGCTGCGCCTTCGCCATCACCGCCGCCTTGACCTCGTCGACCAGCGCCGAGGGTTGAATCCGCGCCCGCAGCGCCGCCAGCGACCGCGCAAGGTCGGCCCGATCCCGCTCCAGGCTTCGTTCGATGTCGTGAATGGTTCCATCAGCCATCTCAAGGTTCCTCCGATCTCAGGCCGCTTTCCAGCGCGTCGGCATCGCGGCGCAGGCTGCGCAGGGTCCGGTCCGGTCGCAGGGCGTCCAGTCGCAGCGCGGCGCGTCCGGCCAGGCCCAGCCCCAGCGCCACGACCGCCAGGACCAAGCCAACGATCAGCGCAGCCCAGACCGGACCCATCCCGGTCATCGCCAGGGCCGCGATCGCAGCCCCGGCGAGAACGTTCAGCGCCACCAGCGCGATGACCGCCGCGACGACAAGTTTCGCGACGCCGCCGACCATGTCGCGCAGGCTGTCAGCCACTTCGGCACGGGCAAGCCGCAGTTCGCCCTGAACCAGGCGGCCCATGCCCGCAAAAACCTCCGCGATCTGCGTCACCAGCCCCAGCTCACGCGCATTCGGCTCGTCGCGCATCAGACGCGGGGTCCCCGCCCCTGATCGTCGCGCCGGGCCGAAGACCGGATGAAGCGCGCCGCCGCAAAGCCCGCAACCGCTGCCGCCGCCATGAAGGCGCCGGGGTGCCTGCGCGCCAGCGTCCGTACATCCGCCGAAAGCTCACTGACCGACCGCTGCCGCAGCGCATCCGACGCGCTGGTCAACCCCTGCGCGACCGACGACAGAAGCCGCGACTTCAGCGCATCGTTGTCCCCGTCGGCCGAGGCCCGTTCCAGCGTCGCCGCCAGTCGGTCACCAACATCCGACAGCGTCTCGCGCGCTGCATCCGCCTTGCCTACGACCGTGTCCTTGACGGTCTCCAACGTCGCCCCTGCGCCTTCGGCGATGGCCGCCTTGGCTTCGGACGCCTTGCGCTTCACCGTCTCGATGCCCGAATCCACCTGCCCGGCGGCCTGCGCCGCCATATCGCGCGTCTTGTCGCCAAGTTCTTTCGCCGTCTCGCCCATTCCCGTGCTCTTGTCGTTCTGGTTCATCTCTCTCGTCTCCTGACTCCGGATCGTGCCGCCCTTTCGGGACGCACCTTTCGCTCTCTGGACAAGTCACAAGGCGCGGTTTGGTTCCCGGCGACCTCGGGTTCCGGCTTTCTTCCGCCCCCGGACCAGGGGACGGGAACCAAACGCGCGGCATCACGTTGAAGGGCGACATCACACACCGGCTCGTCCCCGAGCCTTCACGTCTAAGGAGAGAAACCATGCTTGGCTGGGCCGTAACCTTCCTCGTCATCGCCATCATCGCCGGAGTCCTGGGCTTTGGCGGCATCGCCGGAACCTCTGCCGGGATCGCGCAGATCCTGTTCGTGATCTTCCTGGTCCTCTTCGTCATCTCGCTGGTGCGCGGCGCGATGAGCCGCTGACCGACCACTCGTCCCCAAGGAAGCGGTCTTTCCCTGCCGTCTTCCCCTAAACTGGCCGCGACACCGTCGCGGCCTCTTTTTTTCAGCGGGCGATCACGCCATGGACGGGGGATTTGTCGAACAACGCATGGTGGCCCGACAGAGGCGCCTGTCCAGGAACCCGAAGCTCGACCTTGATACCGCTCCGGTCGCAACTTGGCCGCAGGCGTTGCAGGAATTGCGTCAGCGAAACCAGCGCCGGGCCATTCCGCACCACCAGAAGAATGCCACCCTCGCTTCCGCGTTTCAGAAGCGGCAGGAAGGTCAGGATTGTCTGCATGATGGCGAACATCCCCGCGCCATCGGCTCCGTCACCGGAAAGCACCAGCCGGTCCAGCCGTCCTTCCGCGCGCACCCGTGCCCCAAGCGCGGCAAGGGACGCGCTTTGTCCGAAGTCGGTCCAGACCACCATGGCCTCGGGCAGTGCCAGCGTCGCCAGCGTCAGCCGCACTCGGGACGTGCCCGCGATGATGAGGCGCGCGCCCTCGACCGGGACCGCCAGGTCGGTCGGCAAGGCAAGCGCCGCGTCGTTCATCAGGACCAGGGGAACCTCCGGACCGGGTCGCGCCATCTCTGCCCTCCTGTGGAAGAATGACGAAACAACGCGCCCAACCCGGCCGGGGTTCCGCATCGGGTCCATGCGGGAACCGGAACCACCGGCCGGGCGTTTCAGTGCAAAGCTGCGGGGGAAAGCATGCAAGAGGGGACAGACGCGCCCGGTCACGGTCATCCGGACGGCGCGACCGGCAGTGGGCATGCCATCGTTTCTTTGACCACGCTTGCCACGATCGCGGTCGTCTGCGCCATCCTGCAGATCGGCAAGGACCTGTTCCTGCCCCTCGCCCTTGGGATGCTGATCGCCTTCATCCTGACGCCCGTGGTCAACGCCCTGCGCAAGCGCGGCCTGCGCGACCTGCCCGCCGTGGTGATCACTGTCCTGACGGCCGCCGCACTGGTCGCCAGCTTCGTCCTGATCCTCGCCTACCAGATCAGCCAGATCGGCATGAACCTGCCGCAGTATCAGGGCAACGTGCTGGGCAAGATCGACACGATCCTCCAGGCGGGGGTCGACAACCGTGTCGTTGCGCACCTGCAGGGCATGGTGGCGGACATCTCGGACCGGCTCAGCGCCCAGACCGCCGCTCCGGCCGACCAGGCGATGAAGGTCGAGGTGGTGGAACAGCCCGGCCTCAAGTCCTGGCTTACCGACGTGATCCTTCCCGCGCTGACGCCCGTTGGCATCTTCGGCCTGATCTTCGTCGTCGTCATCTTCGCCCTGCTAGAGCGCGGCACCCTGCGGGACCGTCTGGTGCAGCTGATCGGCGGGTCGAACATCCTTGCCACCTCGCGCCTGCTGGCCGAGGCGGGGGCCCGCGTCTCGACCTATCTTCTCGCGCAGCTGGTGGTGAACCTGATCTACGCGGTGCCGATCTGGCTGGGCCTCTGGCTTATCGGCGTGCCAAATGCCCTCTTCTTCGGTCTTGTAACCCTGGTCATGCGCTTCGTGCCCTACATCGGCTCGGCGATCTCGGCCGTCCTGCCCCTCCTGATGGCCTTCGCCGTCTCGCCCGACTGGTCGCTGGTCCTGTGGACCGCTGCCCTGTTCCTGGTGGTCGAGCTTGTCACCTCGAACATCATCGAGCCCTGGTTCTACGGCCAGCGCACCGGCCTGTCGCCGCTGGCCGTCATCGTCGCCGCGATGTTCTGGACCTGGCTCTGGGGGCCGATGGGCCTGATCATGGCTACGCCGCTGACCGTCTGCCTTGTCGTCATCGGCCACCACGTCCCCTCGTTGCGCCTGTTTCCGATCCTCTTCGGCGACCAGCCCGTCCTGGCCGAATCCGCCCGGCTGTACGACCGCCTGCTTGCCGGCCAGTCGTTCGAGTTCACCGAGGCCGCGACAAACACCACCGCCCAGCGCTACCTGGCGGAATACTACGACAAGACCGCCCTTCCCGCGCTGGCCCTGGCCCAGGCCGACAGCGCCGCGGGCCTTCTGGCGGACCACCAGGTGCAGCGCATCGCCCATGCCGCCTGGGTCCTGGCCGAGGATCTGGAACCCGTGGTCGAGGAAGAACTGGCCCTGGCCGAAGAAGCGCCCCCGGCGGACAGCGACGCGCCCTCGCTGGTCACCAACGGCCGTCTTGACGGGCTTGGCCGCCGCATCGCCGTGATGGGCGCATTGACGCGGCTCGAAGATGCCGCCGCGCAGATGGTCGCCCAGGCATTGCGCGCCGAAGGGGCCGAAGCGCGCAGCCTGCCCCACCGCGCCCCCTTGCCCCGCGCCCTGGGCGAGTTTCAGCCCGAAACGCTGGTCATCGTCTCGCTTGACCAGGCCAATCCCACGACGTCCGGCCTTCTTGTCCGGCTGGCCCGCCGCCGACTGCCCGGAGTCCGCATCGGCATTGCCGCCTGGCATGAGGGCGATGCGGGCGCGGATCCCTCGAAAGGCAAAAATCGCGCCGATTTCCACGCGATCGGGATGGAAAGCCTCTTTGCCAGCGCCTTCGAAGTTCCCACCGCCCCCGAGGCGGAGAAACGGGCGTGACCGATGGTCGCGGCAGGCGCTGTCAGGGCAGGTCGCGGCGGATCACCGTCACCCGCCGCACCCGGCTTGCCAGAAGCCGGATGATCAGCCCCCGCACCGGCGGCACCAGCAACAGAAGACCCAGCCCGTCGGTAAAGAACCCCGGCAGGATCAGAAGAAGCGCCGCCACCCCAACAAGCGCCTGGTGCGCGATTGGGGATAGCGGGTCCTCGGCCATCCGGCCCCGGAATCCCTCGACGAAATCCTGCCGCCCCCGGAACGCACCCGAAACCGCCAGTGACCGCAGGATCAGCACGCCAGTCACCCCGGTCAGCAGCACCCAGGCCAAAGTCAGCCACAGGCCAAGGCTCGCCCCCAGCGTCACGAAAAGCCCGATTTCCACCAGCGGCAACGCCAGAATGCCCAGGATGATCCACATCGCCAATCTCCACCCATCCGATCTGCCGTCCCGTGGTAGACTTCGGCAAATGCCCACCCTACATAAGGACCAACCGTGGTCTTTCCAACCGACCACCAAGACGTCAGAGGTCAACGCATGAACGGCTCCTTGATCCAGCTCCTGGTCCTTGCCGGGATCGCGATCTTTCTCATTCTCAAGCTGCGTTCCGTGCTGGGCACCCGCGACGGGTTCGAAAAGCCGCCCGTGCCGCTGGAAGACGTGCGCCCCCGCGTGCGCCGCGACTTCGAGGTGATCGAGGGCGGGCCTGACCGCGACATCACCGACCATGTAAGCGATGGCTCGGATGCCGCCCGCGCGCTGGCCGACATGAAACGGGCCGAACCGGCCTTCGCCGTCGGTCCCTTCCTGCAAGGCGCGCGCGGCGCCTACGAAATGATCCTGATGGCCTTCGAAAAGGGCGAGCTTGACCGCATCCGTCCCTTCCTGTCCGACGATGTCGAGGCAAGCTTTGCCGAAGCCATTGCCCAGCGCGAATCCGATGGCCTGACGGTCGAGGCAAGCTTCCTCGGCATCAAGGAACTGACCCTGCACGATGCGACCTTCAATCCCGACAGCCGGTTCGCCGAGATCGCCGTCCGCTTCGTCGCCGACCAAACCTATGTCGTCCGGAACAAGGCGGGTGGGATCGTCGAAGGCTCCCCGCGCGAGGTAAAGAAAACCCGCGACATCTGGACCTTCGCCCGCCAGATGGGGTCCGACGACCCGAACTGGCAGCTGGTCGCGACCGGCGAGTGATGCCCGGGCCATGCGCGCGGGCTTTGCCATCCTTACGGTCGCGGCGGCACTGATGGCGGCCTCGTCCCCCCGCGCAGAAGTCCTTGACTTCGACACGCTGGACGGCTGGATGGACGATGACCACCTTGCCGCGCTGACCACGTTCCTTGCGACCTGCGACCTGATCGACCAGCCCGACTGGCAGCCGATCTGCGCCCTCGCCGCCGACGTGCCGAAGGACAATGCCTCGGCCCGCAGCTTCTTCGAGCTGTTCTTCAAGCCTGTCGTGGTGGGTGAACCGCCGGCCCTCTTTACCGGCTATTTCGAACCCGAGCTCGAAGGCTCTCCCGTCCGCACGGCACGCTTCAGGTATCCGATCTACCGCCGCCCGCCCGACTTGACCGATGGCGTGGCCTACCACACCCGCGCGGCCATCGAAGGCGGGGCGATTGCCGGGCGGGGCCTCGAACTCGCCTGGCTGGACGATCCCGTGGACGTCTACTTCCTGCAAGTCCAGGGCTCGGGCCGGATCCGGATGACCGACGGCAGCATCCTCCGCGTTGGCTATGCCGGGCGGAACGGCCATGCCTACCGCTCCGTCGGGAAAGAGATGATCCGTCGCGGTACCCACACGCTCGACCAGGTCTCGGCCCCCGAAATCGCCAATTACATCCGCTCGAACCCCGCCACGGGGCGTGAGCTTCTGGACACCAATCCGTCCTACGTCTTCTTCCGCAAGATCGGCACCCTGAAACCCGAAGATGGCCCGATCGGTGCCATGGGCCGGTCGATCAGCACGCTGCGGTCCATCGCCATCGACCCGGCCTTTACTCCGCTTGGTGCGCCGGTCTGGATCGAAAAGGACGGCCGCGCGCCGATCCGCAGCCTGATGGTCGCGCAGGATACCGGGGGTGCCATCAAGGGGATGCAGCGCGCCGACATCTTCTTCGGCACCGGCAAGGGCGCGGGCGATGCTGCGGGCACCGTCAAGGACCCCGGCCGCATGGTGCTCCTCCTGCCCATCGACCGCGCCTTTGCGATGCTGGAAGACGAATAGCCCCGATGGCCCGCCGCCGTCATCTCTCGCCCGAGGAAGCCGACCTCTGGCGCAGCGTCGCACGGACCGCGCGGCCGATGCACAACCAGCCCCTCCACCTGCCCGACCCGCCCCCCGCGCCCGAGCCGCCTCCGCTCGCCCACGCCAAACCCCGCCTGTCGCCCTTTCTGCTGGGTGAAAAGCACCGCACCCCCGAACGGCGCGACCTGGCCCCGGCCCTGCCCGATCTCCTGGGCCAGGCTCCGCTGCGCATGGATGCCGGGACCCACGCCAAGATGACGCGCGGCAAGCTGGCTCCCGAAGCGCGGATCGACCTGCACGGGATGACGCTCGCCGAGGCGCATCCCGAACTGATCCGCTTCATCCTGAATGCCCAGTCTCAGGGCCTGCGACTGGTGCTGGTGATCACCGGCAAGGGAAAGCGGCGCGAGGATACCGGCCCGATCCCGCAACGCATGGGCGCACTCCGCCACCAGGTCCCGCACTGGCTGCACCTGCCGCCGCTGGGTCCGGCCGTCCTGCAAGTGACCGAGGCCCACCTGAAACACGGCGGCGGCGGGGCCTACTACGTCTACCTGCGCCGCCGCTAAACGCTTCCGAATTGACTAAAATTGTCTTTCTCTTCTGCAAGTATCCCACGGGGGTCCGGGGGTGTGAAACCCCCGGGGGCAATCCCGCAGACCGAACAGATCAAGGCCGCGCCACACCTTCGCCAATCGCCCCGACCGGCCGCAGGACGATCTCGGTCGCATTGCGCACGGTCAGCACCAGACCCGGCAACAGCCCGACCCGCGCCCGGGCATCCGCCGTGAAGGCATCCGCGATCCCGACCAGCCCACCGAACAGCTTCAACAGCGCCGGGTTCTCGCCCAGGTTCAGGTGCCCGTCGCCGGTGTTGTAGGCCGCCGTGTCCAGGTAGGTCACGTTCAGATCCGCGATCTTCGCCACGCTGTCGATATTCCCCAGCCGGTCCCCCGTCCCCGACAAGGTGGCCGAGATATTCAGCACCCGGTCGCGGCTCGACCCGAAGATCACGAAAGGCTCCGGCAGCTTGCCGATGTCCCGGGCCTGGGCGCGGAACACGTCCAGGTCCAGGTCGGGCGCGATCAGCACCACGCCCTTGATCCGGTCCAGCGCCCGTGGCCCGCCCTTCAGCACCATCTGCCGCAGGCCCTCCATCGTCAGGAAGGCCCCCATCGAATGCGCCACGATGATGATCTCGCCGGTCCCGGCCTTTTCGACCTCTTCCAGCAGCGACACGAATCCGGATCGCGCGAACATCACCGAATCGCGGTCGTAGACATAGCCCAGCGCCGACCCGCGCGAGGGCCAGGCGTAATGCACCGCCACCCCCGGCACCTCCAGGTCATGGTGCATCTGCGCCACCCGGTAGACGCCCTCGGCCATCGTGTTGTTGAAGCCGTGGACATAGACTACGGCGTCCCGCTGCCCCCGCGCCTTCATTGCAGCCTTAAGCGCCTTGCCGAACTCGGCCCCACTGTCGAAGGCGCGGTAATCCAGCGTCAGAAAGTCCTTCGTCCCGTCCGGCTTCCGCATCTTCGGCGGCCAGTTCACCGTGCCCGGCTCGCGGTCGGGCGGGATCGCCACGTCATAGCGCAGGAACCCCGGCTCGCCCGAGCGGCCGAAGGCATAAACCTCGCCGTCCTTCATCCGCGTCGTGCCCACGAAGATCGTCTCGGGCGTGCCCCCTGCCACGCCCTCCGGAGCCATGGTGAACTCCCCGCGCGATGCGCAACCCGCCAGCACCAATGCAATCAACAGCTTGCGCAATCCCTGATCTCCCCTTTGCCCCGACCCTTGCCCGCCCGCCCGGCAGCGTCAACCCGACCTCCCGGGTGGACAGCGGACCCCCGCCGCGGCTAGGTTTGCCGGGTCAGGAAAGGACCCCCAGCCATGACCCTCACCGGCAAGACCGCCCTTGTCACCGGCGGCAACCGCGGCATCGGCCTTGCCACCGTCCGCGCCCTCGCCGCAGCCGGGGCCGAGGTCCACTTCACCGCCCGCAGCGCCGCCAACATCGCCGCCGCCCAGCGCGACCTTGGGCCAACGCCCGCCACCGGCCATCTGGTCAACATGACCGACCGCCTCGCCATGTCCACCCTGATGGAGCACCCCTTCGACATCCTGGTGAACAACGCCGCCGTGATCGCCCCCATCGGCCAGATTCTCGACGTCTCGGTCGAGGATTGGGCCGCCAGCATCGACATCAACCTGATCTCCGCCTTCCACGCCACTCAACTCGCCATCCGGCAGATGGTTGCAAAGGGCGGGGGAACCATCGTCAACATTTCCTCCGGCGCCGCCCACCGGCCGCAAGAGGGTTGGTCCGCCTATTGCGCCGGCAAGGCGGGCCTCGCCATGCTGACCCGGTCCGTGCACATGGAATACGGCCAGCGCGGCATCCGTGTCTTCGGTTTTGCTCCGGGGGTGGTCGACACCGACATGCAAGGGGCAATCCGCGCCTCGGGCATCAACCCGGTCTCGAAAATCCCCCGCGCCGAGCTTGCCCCGCCCGTTGAGCCCGCCCGCGCCATCGCCTGGCTCTGCACCCCCGCCGCCGACACGCTTGTCGGCCAGGAACTCGACATCCGCGCCCCCGACCTGCGCGTCGCCGTCGGCCTGCCGCCACTACCCTAGTGCGACAGCGCCTCGGCCCCCCACAGCTCCCGTACCCTTGCGTCGCGCCCGCAAGCCTCGCGGTAGAACTTGTAGGCGTTCGACTTCTTCTTCGGGCCGGCACGGGTCAGCACGATGTCTGAGGATTTGTAGTAGTCCTGGTGGTACTCCTCGGCGACCCAGAACTCCCCCGCGTCCAGGACCGGCGTCACGATCCGCTGCCCCAGCACCGCCTCCGCCTCGGCCACCGCCGCCGTTGCCGCCTGCCGCTGCGCCTCGTCCTGCACGAAGATCGCCGTCCGGTAGGCATCGCCCCGGTCGCAGAACTGCCCACCCGCGTCCAGCACATCGACCGACCGCAGGAACTTGGCGATCAGGTCCGCATAGCTGATGACCTCGGGATCGAAGGTGATCTCCACTGCCTCGTAATGCCCGTCATGATTGCGGTAGGTCGGGTTCTGCAACGCGCCACCCGAGTAGCCGGATACCACCTCGCTGACCCCCGCCACCGCCTAGAAGTCCTTCTCGACGCACCAGAAACAGCCGCCCGCGACGATTGCCGTCTCTGCCGACGCGGGCCCCGCCAAGGCCATCACCAGCGCCGCTGCCAACCGCTTCATCCGATCCTCCATCCCGTATGCCGCAACGCTGGCGCGAGGCGACCCGGCGGTCCAGTCACGGCTTTGTGCCTCACCGCAAGGTGAAGCCCCTGCAACGTCTGCCCCGCCCCTTCGCCCAAGCCCCTTGGCCATTCGTCGGGCAGCGTCTAGCCTGCATTCTCCGCCCGTCCTGCAGACACCGCTTACCGCCGACCGAAAGGCCCCGATGCGCCCCGTCCTCCTGCTTCTTCTCGGCCTGACGGCCTCTCCCGCCCATGCCGAGCCGTCGCTGCAAGACCTCGCCTCGGGCCTGGACCTTTTCCCCTGCGAGCTTAGCACCCTGTCCTGCACCTCGCTGACCGTGCCGCTTGACCATCGCGCCAACGATCCGGACCGGACGCTGGAAATCACCTTCGCGCTGTCCTTCGCCGCGCAGGAAAGCAAAGGCATCCTGTTCTACTTCGTCGGCGGTCCCGGCGGATCGGGCCTCGCCTCGGCGGACAGCTATCTTTCGTCCTTCGACCCCAGCCTCGCCGAGACGATGGACATCGTCTTCGTCGACCAGCGCGGGACCGGGCCAGTGCATGGCCTTGCCTGCCCGAAGGCGCAGGCCCGGTTCGACACGGCCCCGGTGTCGCTTGACAACCCCGAGGCGGTGCTGGCCACGGCGAAGGATTTCGTCACCGACTGCACGGCCGAGCTTGACGCCGATGACCTTCTGCCCGTGGTCACCACCGACCAGGCGATCCGCGATTCCGAGCTGTTCCGCCAGGCCATCGGCGCGCCCAGGGTCTGGCTTTACGGCGAAAGCTACGGCACCCAGCTGGTCCAGGCCTATGCCACCCAGTTCCCCCAGGCCGTGCGCGGTGTGATCCTTGACGGTGTCGTCGACCTGAACCTTTCCGCCGAGGGGTTCTACCGCCGCTACACCCAGGCGGCCGAAGCGCTTCTGGCCGAAACCTTTGCGCATTGCGACGCGCTTCCCGCCTGCGCCGCCGACATTCCCGGCGGGGCCGCCGCCGTCTACGACGACCTTGCCCGCCGCGCGGCCAAGGCACCCCTGCCCGTCGCCTATACGCTGGCCGACGGCACACAGACGACGCGACTGCTCACCACCGGGGTCTTGGAGGCGACCGCCTTCTACGCGCTTTATTCGCCCGAGGGCCGGGCCGATTTCCTGCGCACGCTCGCTGCCGCCGGTCGCGGCAACCTCGTGCCGATGCTGCAGCTGGGCTATCTCAACACCTACATCGACCCGGAAACCGAGATCGGGATCGAGGATCCGGGCTGGTTTGGTGCGGCCTATTACGCGATCACCTGTTCCGACTACGGCAGCGGCACCGGCACGCCCGACGAACGTGCCAGGGCCATCCTCAACGAGGCCCGCGCCTTCGCGCCCGAGGTGCCGCGCCTGTCGCGGTCGTACTACATGGAACGGCTGGCCTGCGCGCTCTGGCCGCATCAGGGTCCCGACACCCGTCCCGCCCCCTATGCCGGGGGCGACTGGCCGACGCTGGTCCTGAACGGCGACCGCGATCCGATCACGCCGATCTCGATGGCCTGGTCCGTGCTCGACAATGCCCGCAACGCCTATGGCGTGTTCATGCAGGGCGGCCCGCATGTCATCTGGGGCCGGGGCTTCGCCTGTCCCGACACGATCGTCCAGGCGCTGCTTTACGACGGCACGCTGCCCGCCGCGCGCGAACAGCTTTGCGAACAGGACCCGGTCGCCGCCTACCGGCCCCTGACCCTGACCGACCCCGCGCAAGAGGCCGACGCCTACACCGTCGCCCGCGCCGTCGAGACCGAGCTTGAGCTCCATATCCCCCTCTCCGGCTGGGACGGCGCGCATCCGATCGGCTTTGGCTGCCCCTTCGGCGGCACGCTTTCGGCCGAAGCGACCGGGACGGGCACCGCCTACGCGTTCCAGGGGTGCCGCTTCTGGCCGACCCTCACCGTGAACGGCACGGGCGAGGACATGGCGACCGAAACCGGCAGCGACCAGCTGACCCTGCGGCTTGCGATCTCGGGCAGCCATTCGGGCAGTCTGACCTACCGCCACAGCCGCAGCGATGAGGCGCGAAGCCTGTCGGGCACCTGGGACGGCCAACCCGCACTGCCGCCGCGCAAGGGGCCTTAGCCGGGGAAAGCCGCCGCCCGGTAATGCGCGACCGTCGCCTCGATCAGCGCCGCCAGGCGATGGCAGGCTTCCGGTGCATAGGCCCCCCGCGCCAGCGCTGCGGCAAGGTCGGGCAACCGCCCGCAACGATCCGCCGTATCGATCAGCGAGGAGATCAGCGTCGGGCTGAACGGGGTCTCGACGAAGGCCTCTGCGCGCAACTCCTTCGGCCACCAGGGCACGAACTGCGCCATTGCCTCGACCGCACCGCGCGCCAGCATCGGGGTCATGCCACCGCCGCCGAACAGCACCCGGAACGCCCCGTGAAACTCCGGCAGCCGCCCCGGCATCGTCGCGGGCAACTGGCCCAGGACCGGCAGCACCCCCCGGACCGTCACATCATCCCGGAACAGCGCCGTATCAAGGCGGTTGTGGTCGCTGATCGACACCTCCCGACCCTGCAAGATCGCCTGGAACGCTTCCACCACCGGGCCAGAGCCGCTGTCCTTCAGGTTTGCGGACAAGACCGGCAGGATCTCCGGCGCAAGATAGGGCAGCGCGATACCCTTGACCTCGGCACCTTCCGTCAACGGCCCCAACATCCGCAACGCCCGCCAGCCAAACGGACTGTGCGACACCGCCGCCATCGCGCGCACCGAGGCGGCGAAAGGCTCGCCCAGGTCGCGCAGGTCTGACTTACCCGCCAGCGACAGGACCAGTGCGGTCATCAGCTTCGCGGGCCAGCTCTGGGGGGACTGCTGCAAGGCGATCTGAAAATGCGAGTTGAAAGCGTCGCGCTTCCCCAGGTCCGAAAGCCACTCCGCTACCGCGCCACGCAAGGCCGACCGCGACCCTTGGCCTTCTGCCGAAAGGCAGGCAGTTGCCGCCTGCAGCACCGTGGCCGCCACTTCCTGCCGCTCGTTCGCAACTCCGCCGTCGCCCGGTGCCATATTTGACTGGGCAAGCAACCCATCCAGCACCTCCTGCGCCAGCCTTGGGGCCTCGGCTGCCACCACGCTCAACTCCAGCGCCGCGAACCTGGCCGACAGCAAATCGGCTGGCATCGGTCCTGCTTCTGCCGGGTCCTCCCCCGCTGCCTCCGCCCCCGAGAGTTCCGCCCCTGCGGCCTCTGCCACCGCCTCGCTTTCCAGGCCTTCGGACAGCTGGTACTTCTGCCGCTTCTGCCGTGCGCGCTTGCGGATGGCCTCGTCCTGCAAGCCCCGCACCGCCGCATCGCTGATGACGTTCCCCTGTGCCTCCCTCACGCGGTCCTGCGCAAAGGCCAGGTCGGCCATCGCCGGACCCAGGTGATCCGCCAGCGCCCGCAAGACCGCTGGGTCATCCGGCAGCGCGGCCGGCGCGCCCAGCGCGCGGTAATAGATCGCCTCCAGCCCCGCCGCGGCATCGCCTTCGTCGGCGCGATCCTGATACCAGTCAGCCGCCGCCGCTGCCACCGCCAGCGCCCGGGCGTCCTTCATCACCTGCGGCAGCATCCGGCGGCGCAGCGCGGGAACATGCTCGACCATCTGGACCGCGCCCGTCGGCGGTTTCACCAGCCAGGCCATCTTTGCCAGATCCTTGAACAAGTCTTCGGCCTCGGTCTCGGTCATCGTCCGGGACAGCCCGCAGGGCCCGGCCAGCACGTCGCGGATCAGCCGGGGGGTCACCTGCCGCAACACCAGACCCGGGCTTGCCAGCGCTTTCAGGGTCTCGGCCGGCAACCGGTTCAGGATGCGCGAAAACAGGAACGTCTGCCGCATCTCGCCATCAAGCTGCGCCCGCACCTCCGACCCCTCGTCGCGGGCCAGCGCCTCCAGGTCCGCCCGCAACGCCGCGCCGGTCTTGCCAAGCGAGGCCGCAAACCGCGCCAGGATCATCAGGGTCAGCGGGTCCGACCCGAAGGCCGTGACCAGTTCCGGCACCTTGTCCAGCGCATCGACCCCGGTTGCCTCGAACCGGTCGCGCAACAGCGCACGGCCCGCCCGCACCCCCAGATCGCCCAAGAGGATCGACCCCTGCAGCGCCAGACCCGGCAGGGGTTCCTTGGTCAGGCTCGCCGCCTCGCGCCCCGACAGGATGACCCGGGCGTTGAGGCTTTCCCGGCCGACAAGGCCGATCCAGTCCGCGATCAGCCGCACCCGACCTTCGCCAAGCGCCAGCGCTTCCTCGAACGTGTCAAAGATCAGGACCAGGGGAATCGGCTCGCCCTTTGGCTGTTCCAGCAGGATCGCGTTCAGGTCCGACAGGCTGGAGATGACGGCACTCGCCTCGCGGCTCGGGTCGATGCCCTCGGTCATCTGCGCGATGGCCCCGCGCAGGGTGTTGCGCAAGGCCGACAGCCGGGCGTCGATCTCGGGCTTCGCCTCGCCGATCTGGCGCAACAGCTCTTGTGTCAGCGCCACCCGGTGCCCCGCGCGCAGCGCTGCCTCGTCCAGGTCGAAGGTCACGCTGATCAGCGACCGATCCTTCGCCAGCCGCCGCCGCAACGCCTCCAGCAGGGTCGACTTCCCCGCACCGCCAAGCCCGGAAAGGACTACTGTCGGCGGCGCGCCGGGGCCGGGCAGGGCCGCCAACTCCGGCGGATCGAACGGCGGGATCGGGGCCTGGCCGGTCCGGGCAAACTCCAGAAACGCTGCCAGCTGCCTGCTCCGCCCGTGCAGCTTGCGCGGCAGGATCTGCTCGCTCGCCACTGCCTTGTCCGCCTGCACCGTGATACGCGACAGGCGGCGCGTGATGTCCGGTGCAGCCGCCCAGCCCTCAAGCTTCACCCCCGCGCTGCGCAGAAGCTCCATCGCCTGCAACAGCTGCAACAACTCGGGCAAATCCTCTCCCCGCGGCGTCGCCCGCCGGGACCGTGCCACCACTATGGGGGCCGCACCCCCCGCCAGCACCTTCGCCAGCGCCCCCGCCAAAGGGTCGTCCGTCGCAGGCGGCAGGCCCCGCAGGATGGCGCGACACTCCTTCCCCTTCGGCAACCGCGCCAGCCCTTCGCGCCGGGCGTCGGGCGTCAGTGTCCAAAGCCAACGCTGCCCCACCTGCACTTCGGTCGACACTGCCGCCAGCCGCCGCAGCCGCGCTTCGCCGTCCTTTGCGCCCAGGTCCAGAAGAGCGCGTGGATCGAAGGCGCCAAGCAGCGCGGCCCGCGTCAGGTCGTCGCCCTGGATCACCTCCATCTGTCCACCGCCTTCATGTAGACCCCGGACAACAGCCCGGACAACGCCGCCAGCCGGGTGGTCTGGCGCGCGGCGGGGTCCATCGCTTCGGTTGCGCCAAGGACGATCTCGGCATGGCGACGTGCCTCGCCGGGAAAGGGCGCCACCCCGGCGGCCACCATCAGCCCGGACAGGCATTCCTCGATCTCGTCGCGCTTCAGCTGGTGCGGATCGTCCAGCCGGTCGGTCAGGATCGTCTGCGGATCGACGCTGGTCAGCACATCGGTCAGCCCGATCAGGATCACCCGCATCACCGCCAGCAGGGCGCTGTCGTTGTAGATCTTCTCCAACAGCGACCGCGCCCCGATCCCCGGCAAGGGCACAAGGTCCAGCTGGTCGATGACCAGCCACAGGACATAGGGCTGCACCGGGCTTGCGCTGGCGATGCCCAGAAGCATCGTCTTCATCGTGACGAAGACGTCGGTCACCGTCGCAGGCCCCGTCGTCAGCGCGGCCAGGTTGCGGAAGGCCGCGTCGATCTCGCTCAGATCCTTGCCCGCACGCTCCAGGATCAGTCGCGCAAGGTCCGCCGCCTCGGCCTTCAGGTCGTCCGCCGACAGCCGGATGATCCGCAGGCTGTCGAAGGGAAAGGATTCGCGCAAAAGCATGGTGGTAAAGCTCTTGCCGCTCTGCCGGTCGCCCCGCACGACCAGGATCGGCTTCGACGGATCGACCGCCATCTGCCGCAGGGTCCTTTGCGTCGCCACCCGCCCGACCACCGCCGCAGACCCGTCCGACAGCCGCGCGATCCGGTCAAGCCTCAGGTCAGGCGCGCCCAGGTCGGGCCGGGCGGCGTGGATCGCCGACAGCCGGACCGCGCGGTTGTGTTCCAGCTTCGGCTTGCCGTTCGCGTCCTTCTCGGTCGGATGAAAGATCGCGGCGTGGTGCAGCGCGATGGGCCGCAGCGCATGGTCAAGGCAAAGCCCGCCCGATGACCCGCTTGCCGTCCAGACCTGATGCCGCAGGAAATCGGGGTTCGTGTCCGGCACCGTATCGCGCGCGACGCCCGCCCGCTGTGCCGCCCCGGCCGGGTGCTGGAACACAAAGAACGCATCGGTCTTGTCGTTCAGCGCCCCGGTCTGCGCCAGATCGTACCAGCCCCGCTCGCGCCCCGGAGCGCCCTGCAACCGGATCGCGCAATAGTCCAGGAACGTGCCGTCCGGACTGACCGGCTTTGGCGCGCCGTCCCTCGCCAGGGGGCTGAACCCCGCCAGCCAGTCCTCGGCAGCCGGACAGACCCGGCCCTGGTTGTCGACCAGAGTCTCGAAACTGACCATGATATCCTTGGCCGACCCCGTCCGGGCCTTGCCCGTAGCCGGGTCGATCAGCCCCGACATCACATGCCAGTTGGTCAGCACCGTATGCGGCCCGATCAGGAACCCCGTCCCTTGGCTCCCCCCGGCCTTGATCAGGCAGAGCCGCCGCGCCGCAAGGTTGAAGGCCCCCAGCAGGTCCGAAACCGCCAGCACCCCGATCATCGCCTGGGTAAAGGCCTGCGGCTCCAGCTGCGACCCGTCGCCATTCTGCGGCAACAGCGTCACCGGGCTTGGCGCCGCTGCATCGCGCTCCAGCGCCGAGGCCTCGATCAGGCCCTGCGCCGCAAGCTCGGACAGAAGGATGCGGTGCCAGGGCGGCTTTGCCTCTGCCGCCGACATCAGCGCCCGGGTGAAGGCCTGCACCGGATCGTCAAGACCCAGCGCCACGGTCTTGAAGTCCGGCAGGTCCGGTCCCGCCCGCGACGCAATCCGGTTGTAGACCGCCGCCACGGCCATGCGGCTGCCCCTGATCCCCAGCGCCAGGTTCGTCGCCTGCCTGAGGTTCAGGGCCGCCTCGGTCATGCAAACAGCGCCGCAAAGCCCGGGTTCGCCGCACCCACCGCCGCCAGGTCATGCGCATGGTTGGCCCGCAGCCAGTCGCCCGCGAAATGCAGGCCCACAGCCGCGTAATCCCCCGTCAGCGTGCCCACGACCGACCCCGAGTTGCCGCCCAGCGTCGTCGCGTCGTGATCGAAGACATGCGCGTTCGCCATCGCCTGGGCCAGCCCCGGGCTGAAATACTTGCGCCGGTAGTTCATCCCGAAAATCTCGCGCAGACGTTCCACCACATCGTGCCGGATTGCCCCGCGTTCGTCCCGGGGGATCGCGTTCGGCGGCGCCGGGTAGCCCACCACGAACAGGTTCCGCTCCGCCCCGCGCCAGTTCGCATCCCGGTTCACCCGGAACGGCTTCGGCAGCGCCATGCCCGCGGCATTCACGCGCTGAACCCGCAGCACCGCCATGTCCAGCTTGGAAAAGCTGATCGGCAGCCGGAAAATCTGCTCTGGCCCGGCGAAGGCCACCTCCTCGACCGCGAACTTCTGCGCCGGATCGTTGCCCGAAGGCGAAAAGTCGATCGTCACCGTCCGCACCATCTGCCAGCGTTTCGGGTTCTCCGCCCGGGGCAGGGGGCTTGCGAATTCCTCCAGCACATGGCGGTTGGTCATCACCAGATCATCGCCCACGACAAACCCCGTGCCGATGTGAACCCCGTCCCCGTCGATCCGTCCCACCGCCTGCAACGGTCCCGCCTCCAGGTCCTTAAGCGCAACCGCGATCACATCTCCAAAACTGTTGGGCTCAAGCGCCGAGGCATCGACGGTCTGCACCTGCTTTCCGTCCTGCGTCGTCTTCTGCTGCACTTCCAGCGCCGGGCGGTCGGTCAGCGACACCAGCGCCTCCAACTGCATCATCGTCGTCTCTTCCAGCCTGGCCCGCGTCCCCTCGACATGCAGCGTCGCAAGCGCGCGCTCCAGCTTGTCCAGATCGACGCCCTCCTTGCCGGTCTTCAGCCGCTGGGCGAGCGGTTTCAGCGCCTCTTGCCGGCCCCTGGCGTCCAGCCGGGTCTGCCCTTCGCGCGGGTCCAGCGTGGCTGCCGCCTCGGGCGTGATCCCTTCCACTGTCCTCGCCCCAAGGCCCTTCAGCACGGCCGCCGTCCGCGCCTCGTCCACCGGCGAGGGCATGATGATCGCGGGCGCAGGCGGGCGGCCCCGCAACGCAAGCTGCGCCAGGCGCGCGTCCCGGCTTCCCGCCGCCGCGTCTGTCAGCTCGGCCGAGGCCCTCCGAAACGCCCGCGTCTCGCGCCCCGGCCCCTTCTGCCCGCGTCCCGCCCGGGCGTCGGCAATCAAGAGCGCCGCCACCTCCGGCCCATGCGCGTCCCAGTCAAAGTCCGGGTCCTTGCGCCCCGGCCCGAAGAGATGCGTCAAAGCCTCGTCGATCCCGCCGCTCGGGTCCGGGCCAAAGGCCGATTCCGGCGCAGCACTGGCGATGTTCGGGAGCGCCAGCTTCAACAGCGCCTCGGCATCGATGACCCCGGCCCCAAGGCCCGAGGGGAACCCCGCAGGCTTCCGCGCCGTCTGCTGCGCCGCCGTCCGGAACAACTCCTGCACGCTCACACCGCGCACCCGCGCCTCGGCGATCACCTTCGCCCGCCCGTGATGCCCCAGCCACAAGGCCGCGATCCCCGCCGTCAGCGCGGTGGCAAAGGACGTGCCCTGCCCACCGACGATCAGGTTGTTCGGTGCCGTGGCCGAATCCCGTGCGGCCTTCCAGACGAACTCTGCCGGGGCCGAGATGTCGACCGCATTCCCATGCGAAGACCCCTTCCACCTCTTGTCCGCCTTGTTCGTCCCGCCGATGGCGATCATCTCGGGGTAAGCCGCGGGCCAGACCACGAGGCCCACGCAGTTCCCCGCCGCCGCCACCAGGATCAGGTCCTTCGCCACCGCCCGCTTGATCGCCTGGCGCAGCGCAAAGCTCGGGATGCCGCCCAGGCTCATCGACACTACATGCGCGCCGACCCGCACCGCATGGTCGATGGCCTTGGCCACCGGGGCCGCGTTGAAGATCTTTACGTCGTTGATGCAGCGAATGGGCACCAGCGTCGCCTTCGGGGCCGAGCCCTTGACCTTGCTGCCCTCGCCCGAAGCGACGACCGAACCGGTCCCCGTCCCGTGACCGGGGTTCGACATCTTCTTCGACAAAGGGTCGGTCGGCTGCGTCCCGCCCTCGATCAGGTTCAGCGACTTGGTGAAATCGAAGGTGGTATCGCCAAACTCGACATGGTCCGCTACCCCCGTGTCGGGCTGCGCCACGATGATACCATTGCCCTTGCCCGGCGACAGCGCCCAGGCCTTCGTGACCCGCGTCGTCTCCAAGGCCCAGGTTTTCGGTTCCGGCGCTGTGCCCTGCGCCCAGCAGGTCGCATCCAGCACCACGCCTTCGGTGCTGGCCGGGACCTCCTCCTCGGGCTCGACATAGGCGGCAGCGCCCAGGTCGGGATCGCAGGCGATCAGGTGAAGCTCTTGCCGCAGGTCAGCGGCGATGCTGAACAGCACATCCTCGGGCAGCGTCCGGTCGATCCCGTTCGGCGCGAAGGTGTAAGTCACCGGCTCGCCCGGCTCGACCTCCTCGAACAGGGGCACCACCTCAAAGCGCTCGGACCCAAGCATCGCCGCCAGCCGCGCCCGCAGCCCCGCCGCATCCTCAGCGCCTGCAGGCACCGTCAGCGCCAGGCGCAACCGGTCCGGATCATACAGCGACCGCGCGTCCTTCTCGGTGGCCTCGGTCATCAATCTGCGCAGAAACGGCAATCCATAAAGCTCTGACATGGCAGTCACCCCTGAGAGTGCATGTGGAAAGGATCAAGAAACCGGCGAAAAAATCAACAATCCCTTGGATCGTAACCCATTCCTGCCCGCAACAGCGTGAATAATCCGTCAGGCTCCGGACCGCCGGCAGATTGCGCCGCGCACCGAACCCGCGCTTTCCCTTCGCCAAATATCCCCGCCGGAGGCATCCGCCGCCCAAAAAAGGCGCACCCTGTCAGAACCGGACCCCCCCGCGTCCCAAGCGCCTCCCCTCCCCCTTGGTGGGGAGGGGATGGGGGTGGGGGTGGGGGGCACCCGGCCGA
>OFDC01000221.1_pt1 | contig 52689 bp, 34 predicted proteins | sample 1520941 | NCBI WGS metagenome assembly OFDC01 (sample SAMEA94258168, study PRJEB24077) | hot springs metagenome | biome: Aquatic biome; feature: Water | place: India | collected 2012-12-06 | depth 5 m | reverse complement strand
GGGTATGAGCTTCGCTCATGGTTTTCCGCTCACGCGGAATCGGTTTTGACTTGCCTGACGGGCGAGACTTTCCAAATTGCGCATAGACATTCGCGCCAGCGAATACCAGTCACGAGCGCAGCGAGTACCCGACACGCAGTACCCGACACGAGCGAAGCGAGTACTAGAGTTCGAGGAGGAGGATTAGGTCTTGGACCGATACTATTCCGTCATTGTTTAGATCGTAGATCATACATTGCATCGTTGTACATCCGATGTTTTGATTGAGAAGATTTAAATCATCCGCATCGATGAAACCATCGTTGTCAAAATCACCCACGAGATTTTCGGTGGGGAGATTCGTGAAAGATACAAACGCCGTTTCTTTATATGCCGGATGATTGGTGGATCCACTGTAAATGAATCGCCCGTTTGTGGCTCGTTTGATGTCGTGAATCGCATTGAGTCCTGTGCCGCTATTATCGAGAAGTGTGGTGCTTATGATTTGTCCACTTGTATTGATCTGATATAAATTACTTGAGCCATTTACATCACTTGCTGAGGTAGTGTTGATCGATAACCAAAGATTGTTTGATGTTGCATCGAAATAGAATGCGCCTGCGGAGCAAGAAGTACACGTTTGAATACTACTACTACTCCAAAGCAGGGCACCGTCTGCTGCATTGATTGCCGCAATGCGATAGCCCTGTTGATAATAGAGCATGTAGAGCGTGGTAGTATCTGCGTTGGGAATGACATCATAAAAATTCGTTGCATTCAATGATCGCGACCATAGGGTGTCGCTTGTGGATGGCTGATAACGGCACACACGAGCATACGTTGTAGCCTCGCTTGCATATCCACCGTAGTAGAAGAGATCGGGATTACTGGTTGTAATCACTTTCTCCACCCGCGCCATACCCATGTCAGGATTGCCCGCCAATTGGAAATTGATGAACGATAAATTCGATTTATTGACCCTTCGAATGGCAAAGCTCGAAGAAGGACCGTACACTATAAATTGCGTGTTCGTGTACAATGCCGACATGCTGGTTTCAGGATTCGAGGTCGGTGTGGTAAAGCTCAGTGATGTACTGTTCCAACTCGTCCAATTGGAAGTGCGATAGAACGTGACTACTCCGCTGCCGGTGGTTTCTGTGACCACACAATGACTCGTGCCATCTGTCAATAAATCATACACTGCAATTCCTCCGCTGGAGACATTTAAACTTCCTTGGAGATAATTAATTTGATTTGCTGACCAATCAAATTCATAGAGCACGAAATTCCCATTATTTAAATTCGGTGTATCTCCTCCCGTTTCCGTGGAGGTATGACTAATCCCCGCCATCAGGAAATTACCGTTGGGCAATGCCGCTAGTCGGCGTGGAATTAAATTGAGGTTTAATCGCAAATATTTTTGTGCGATCACATTGTTGTTCGCATCATAAATTCGGATCAATCCGTAACGCCCCTCTGCAGATGCTACAGCCACCTTGTTATCCGGTCCATTGAGAATGACGGTAGATTGCGAATCGAGTTGATAGGTGCCGCCAAATTTTCGAACCAATGAGTGCGAAGTGTTTTGCGTATTTACCTTAACAAGCGAAAGCGCTGATTTATATCCACCAGATTTATAAGTTTGATTGTAATTCCCGAAAACGAGCAGTCCGTTTCCGATCACAAAGATTTCATTGTAATTAAAAGCATTCGAAACAGGCGTACCTGTCGGTTGGAGCAATTGATGATTGATATAATCACCAGTAGTAGCATTGCATTTTACCACTGCATGTTTATTCGTAGTGGTATAAACTTCTCCGAGAATATACAAGTTGTTATTGTTGTCTAACGCAATTCTGCGCGCATCGCCACTGCTAGAGAGGACAGGATCTGCGATAACGTATGTTTTTTGCCACACCATTTGTTTGGTGATCATATCAAAACAATCATACGTGTACACTTCTGCATTGCCTTGACTACCTGTAGTGTTCCATGCCACATAGAGTTTGTTGTTTTTCAGTACATGGTGCATGGCAGCATTTTGAATTTTGCCGGTATTGATCGAACCCGTCAGCGCTCCTGTACTCTTATTGACGAAATTAATTCGTTCTTCATTGTTCGCCGAAACCCTTCCCAACAGTGCTATTTCCGTCCCAAGGTCAATGATGTCATATAAATAACTCATGCCTTGAATTTCCGTTGCCCAGTTGTTGGTGAGGTTAGTGCCGTTGGGTGTTTTTTTATATATCGTGTCACCACTTGTATAGTACACCGAAGAAGAAATCCCAACGAGATCGCCCGTTGCAATTGTTTTATTAAACGTCGCGGTCACCGCACCGGTACTCTTAGAGATTACCGCATATCGTTCGGTAGATGCTACTACATAATTTAATAAAATAGAATTCGAATTAAAATCATAAATATCTCTGATCTCCGACACAAAATCAGTAGTAAACTCAGTTCTCCAGATAATAGCACCCGTATTCGGATGGAGCTTCATCACTTCCTTTCGCAAACCCAGCGACACACGAGTTGTTTGCGCACTAGCATAAATGGCATTTCCATCATGACAAATCGAGTAAACGCTATTCGTCCCCGTAGTATAATTCGCTGCATCCGCAACTGCCATATCCCAAATGGTATTTCCATTCGAAGACATTTTAATCACCGCCGGAGCATCCATCCCTTCATGGTTCGTACTTCCGATATAGAATAAATAATTCGGAACATTCGGTAAGTAAGCGACTTCTTTGTTCTGACTCAACAATGAGGAGGGAGGTTCGCTATCAAAAGCATAAGAAACATCCACCTGCCCAAAACAATAATTCACAAACAAAATCGAGCAAAGCGTCAAGAGTGATTTAGCGGTCATATCAAGGAGAGTTTCCGCTAATATACAAAACTCCGTGTACTCGCTTCGCTCGTGTCTGGTGCTTCGCGACGGGTACTTCGTGACGGGTACTCGCTGCGCTCGTGCTTGGTATTCGCTGGCGCGAATGGCCATGCGCAATTGGGAAAGTCTCGCCCGTCGGGGGACTGAATGGCTCTGTCTAGATGGCACTAGCGCCAACAGCGCTCAAACGGCTCCGATTCCGCGTCAGCGGAAAACCATGAGCGAAGCTCATACCCGTCACGAGCGCAGCGAGTACCCGCCACGAAGTACCCGACACGAGCGCTAGCGAGTACCAGTCACGCGCGGCACGCGCGTCACGGTTCGTAGATTAGGCGGAGGAATTGACTGAAGCGCTCGTTTTCTCGGTTGATTGGAATTCCCGTTACGATACCTATTAGTAAGTTGTGCGCTACACTGACCCGCATTTGTGGACGAATCGTCATATCGAAATCTTGCCCTTCCATCGTTTTATTGAATTCAATTCCGATGAAATTTCTGGTGCCTGGAATCATGTAGTGAAAATTACTATTCACTTGCCATGAAGTGTGCGTTTTATTTTCGTTGAGATGTTTTGTGATAGCAGGGCCGGTATAGAGTAGTGTGTGAAAATTTTGTCCCCATCGTTTTGCTGCGACGAAGAATGGATTAAAAATATTTCCGCGGTAAATATTTTCTTTTTGATAGCGATCGAATTCTACGAGTTCGAATTCATGGATGTATCCGAGGGCCATGCTTGTTTTTCTTTTTTCAGAAACATAAAAAGAATATTGCGTAGCCATTTTAAAACTATTGAGTTGGCTGGAAGGAGCGACCACATTGCTTTCTGTGGGATAGTAAAAAGAAAATGGCATTTCTATTTCAAGGCCAAGTCGGTTGATGGGCGCCCATTCGTATTCGACAAGGGTAGTGTAGCGATCGTATTTATTGTTGTCGGTAAGACCAAGTCCCACGTTCCATTCACGTTCCCCTTTGCGCGCACCGAGGTCGCGAATAAGGTCGATATACAGTGGTTCGGCGTGAAGTACTTTTTCAGGACCAGCAACATCTTCTGTCTCGGAGATATATAAACTGTCTTTCACAACATCGTCATGTTGACCAAATGAATAGAGTGAAAATGAAAACAGGAGAGGAGAAGCAAGCAAAAATTTTCTGAGCATAGAAAACGATTTAGTACAAGTGCCCGAAATTACCCTCCCAAAAAATCAACTCTCCCCAAAAAAATCCAAAAAATCCCAATGTACTCGCTTCGCTCGTGTCTGGTGCTTCGCGACGGGTACTACGTGACGGGTACTCGCTTCGCTCGTGCTTCGTATTCGCTGACGCGAATGGCTATGCGCAATCGGGATTGATAGTCTCATTAGGCAGCGCCAATGGCGCCAACATCGCTAACAAGGCACCGATTCCGCGTCAGCGGAAAACCATGAGCGAAGCGAATACCCGCCACGAGCGAAGCGAGTACCAAGCACGTAGTACCAGTCACGAAGTACCAGTCACGAGCGAAGCGAGTACATTGCGCTGCCTGACGGCCCGGGCTATTCGTTCCAAGTCCTCGTTGCGCTTCGCTTCACTCCGGGCTTTCCACTACTATCCCTAGCGCCCAAGCCACGGCCGTGAAGCTTTTCCCCAAACTCCAAACCCCCAGCTAATAACTGTTTCACTATTTCACTGCTTCACTATTTCACTGCTTCACTGAATTTAAAAGTTCAGTTAAAAAGTGAACCAATAAAGCAATGAACCATTGAAACAGTTTGGTAACTCCTCAACGAATAACTGTTTCACTGCTTAACTGCTTCACTATTTCACTGCTTCACTGAATTTAAATAGTTCAGTTAAGAAGTGAAGCATTGAAGCAATGAACCATTGAAACAGTTTGGTAACTCCAAAACCAATAACTGCTTCACTGCTTAACTGCTTAACTATTTCACTGATTAACTGAATTTGAAAGTTCAGTTAAGAAGTAAACCAATAAAGCAATGAAACATTGAAACAATTATTACAGCACAATTTATTTTGTATTTTGAATAGATAGCAGCAGCGAGATTATTGAGCCAAAAGCCACAAGCCACTAGCCATTCGAATCCCGAATCGAGAATTGAGAAACGTTTATTTTTTAGCGTACAATCACCACTTTGGTGGGGCGCTGAAGCAGTTATCTGTTATGTGCGCAAAGCTTCGTTTTTTGCAAAAAAAAAGTGATCGATTAAGGTGTTGATTTCTTATCTTAGCGGGAGAATATGGGCAAAAAAATGGGTCTTGATTTCTTCGTTGACAAATTGACAAACTCAATCGAAAATGTTCAGTCTGGAGATAATTTTCCGACTGAGATTTCTATATTGACAAGAGAAGAATTAAAAAATATTACCTCAAAGACTGGTTGGCGTTTTAAATGGAAGAATGAAGCTGAACATCCAGAAAGGGAAATATTTAAGTTGACAATAGTCAACAATCCGAAAATCATTCAAGGCATTGTTTCACTCGAAGTGAAAAAGGATCATGTGTTCATGCACCTTATAGAAAGCGCACCGTTCAATATTGGTAAAAACAAGGCATATCTGGGAGTTCCAGGAAACTTAATTGCATTCGCATGTAAACTTTCTTTTCAACGTGGGGGAGAAGGGTATGTATCCTTTATTTCAAAAACAAAATTGATAGAACATTATACCGAGACTCTTGGTGCAATCCATATGGGGGGGCAATTAATGGTAATAAATACTCCGGCTGCATTACAGCTAATGAATAAGTACTTTTAAATGAATATCTAATGACACTCAAAAAAGAACCACTTGAAGTTGATTTTGTCGTTGAATCAAGACCATTGACAAAAGAAGAGGAACTTGCAATCAGTGAGTTCATCAAGGCGGACAAAGCGAAAAGAACATCGCGTGTAAAACCAGGGCAGAAGAAAGTAGTCCGTAAAAAGCATCAGAATAAAGTATCCAAATGATAGAACCCAGCACTTACCCAAAAGTGGTGGTTCAATGGTTAAATCAAGGTTTATGTTTTTATTAAAGTTTGTCTTTCGCTGATCCCGAAATTGCATAAAGCCTCTCCTACGTCACTACCACTTCCATTTTTATTCCCAACGCTGCGCGGCGATAGTGAAGTGTTTAGAAGGATTAGGGTTATTTTAATGGCTATAAATCGCCAATGCCTCCTTGTAAGCCATTTGCCTTTCGAATCCCGAATCGAAAATCGAGAATCGAGAATCTCTTTCCGCCACGAGCCTTTCGAATTAATCAATGTTGGAGACCAAGTGCTGATCATATCAGACGTCCGAGGATCCGATCCTTGTTATGCGTTCGATAAATCCTTAGCGCCCATCGCACCGGGCGATACAGGAGTATTCGTCTTACGCTGCCCCATCCTCCACACCGGCCGACTATCCACTACCTTCATGATCTACTCCAACGCCATCCCCACCAGCGACACCAGATTCACCATCTCACGCTGGTTCAAGGAAGAATGATTTAATTATTGACCCGCATCCCAGAATTGGATAATCTCAACGGCTAGCAATCTTTTCGAGAATTGAAAATCAAGAATTGAGAATCGAGAATCTAAAATCGAGAATCGAGAATCGTTACTCCTTCACCAACGCTTTCGCCATCACTCCTTGCTCGTTGCTGAGCTGGAGGGTGTAGTATCCTTTTGCTAGTGCCTCGATGTTGAGTTGTACGCCTGCGGTTTGACCATTGATTTGTTGTTGGAAAACAACGCGTCCTGTCATATCTAGGATTTGTGCTTGGTAGGTAGCATTTTCAATTCCATTGATGGTGATGAAACCATTCGATGGATTTGGATAGATACCGAATGTTTGTTCGGTTTCGATTTCTTCCGTTGAAATAATAGTACAAGCACCACCTACTGGGTCTGTTACAGTGTATTCCATCAAACCATATGTTGCTGATGAAACAGTGAATTCTACTGTTGAGCCGCATTCAAATGGACCAGCGAGGTATTGACCGTTATTGGAGATCATCATCATCTCAGTGTTGTAATCAGATGAAACAACATATGGCGCTCCGTTACCGATTTCAAGTACGTCCATTCTAACGAAGTAGTAATCTTGTGCTTCTACATCTTCTACCACAAGTTGCATTTGTGGAGGCTCGATGCTATAGAAGCAAGATCCATCTTCCCAAAGCGCATTTTCATTGTAGTTGATAGCAGCAGGGTTAGTACAACCACCGCAATAGTAATCACATACTCCTGCATCGCATGTTGCATCAGGATTGAAGTTGCACGCGTTTGGATCAGTACAACCTGATATTTCTTCACCGTTGCTTACAGTAGTGTTGAGCAATCCATAATTTTCAGTCACACCTGAAAGAATTGTTTCACCCGCTGGGTTGGTTACGTAGAATTCTAGTGGTGAACCATCATAGCTCCAAGCTTGAACTACGAAGCAATCTGCTTCCATGCAGAATCCTGCATCTGTTGGGTAGTTACCGCTAAATACTTCACCTGTTATTCCGTTAAACGCATTCCAGAATGCTGATTGGTTGAATGATAAAGTGTACCAGCTATTGTAGCAGCATGAACCATCCTCTTGCGTTGCATTAGGATCATAGTTTGGTGCCGCTGGATCTGTGCAACCTAGGCATGAATAATCGCAGAGGTATGATAGGCCACATGTAGCGTCTGGATTGTAGTTGCAAGCAGTTTCATCAGAACATCCTACTACTTGAGTATTGCTGAAAGCTTGATCAACGTAACCATATTCATCTGTAACTCCTGTTACGAATACGGTACCATCTGGATTGTAGATAGTATACGTTAGAGGTAATCCGAATGAACTGTAAAGTGTGAATCCAAAACAATCACCGTCATTGCAGAAACCTTCGTTGTTCGAATAATTCGTTGAACCTAGAGTGGTGTAATCTGATAGTGAATACGCAAACCAGTAACCTTCACCGCTAATCTCCACGGTGTAGAAATTGCTGTAGCAGCATGTGCCATCGTTAAAGAGTGCGTTTTCGTCATAGTTAGAAGCTGTTGGATCGTTGCAACCATAACAGTTGTAATCGCAAGAGTAGTAATCAAAGCAATTAGCAGATGGGTTGAAATTACAAGCTGCTGGATCAGCACAACCTGGAACAGCGTTGTATTCCAATCCAACTTGAGTGTAGCCAAATTCATCATAAGCACCTGAAGAAATTACTATTCCGTCTTGGTCAGTAATCTCATAGGTTCCTTCAAGTCCTGGTGTAGAATAGATGTAAAGATTAAAACAACCTTCACCTATACAGAAGTCCATAATATTGTAATCAGTTCCTCCGTACTGCGATGCATAATAGTAGTTACTTCCATAAAGCACCCAATTAATTGGAGACGAAGTCGTGATTGTATATTGAGCGAAGCAGCAAGATCCATCATCTAGTGTTGCCGATGGATCAAAGTTCAAAGCATCTGCATTGGTACATCCATAGCAAGAATAATCGCAAGACGCATAGTCAGGGCAGTTCGCTGTAGGATCATAGTTGCATGCTGTAGGATCAGCGCAACCTGTTGTTCCATTCTTAGAGAATTGTCCGTAGTAAATGTTGTTGAATGTAGTACCACTGTAAAGATTGTTTCCTGCAAAGTCATCGATGGAAACAGTGATATCATTTAGTGAGCCACCGCTCATAAAATCGATGTAATAACAACCATCTTCAAGGCAGAATCCAGTTGGTTCGTTAGCGTTGATTTGGATGTAAGTGCTAAAGTTGTTTTGATAGCTATATACGTATGCAGTTCCTTGTTCTGAAGCAGTGATGTAAACGTATTCATTTTCTGTGCAGCATGAACCATTATCAATGGTAGCTTCCGGATCGAAGTTGATGGCCGTTGGATCGGTACAACCAAGACAGTCGTAGGTACAGCTCCAATAATCACTGCACGTTGCATCAGGATTGTAATTACATGCTCCCGGGTCTGTACAACCGATTATTCCGTCTGTTGAGTATGTAAATTGATCGCTTACGTTTCCTTCGAGCGTTCCAGTGAAGATAACTTCACCGTTTGCATTGGTTATCGTGAGATCTACAGGTGTAAACTCAGGATTGAACAAGTTAAAATAGATACAACTTAAGGGGTGACAAACTCCTGGGTCGGCAGGATAAGCTGCATACGAAGAGTAGATGGCATTGGCATCAGAAACTTGAACTACTACAGGACCAGTTGCATCAATGGTGTACCAATATGCATTATCTGCGCAGCATGAGCCATCGTCAATGGTCGCACCTTCGTCATAGTTTACTGAACTAGGATTGGTGCAGCCATAGCATGAATAGTCACAACTTAAATCATCACATGTCGCGTTGGAATTAAAGTTACAAGCACCAGGGTTAGTACAGCCATATATAATGGTTCCAACACCAAAAATCTCTGATGTAACAGAATAGGGTTCGACTGTTAATTCAATGGATTGCCCGTTTTGTTGAGCAATGAAAATGGACATGGGCGAATCTGAATCATTGGTTGCAATGATTTCATAGCATCCGTCTGAAAGACAAATCGGAGAGTCTGTTGGGAGCGCAACGTATTCGTTTACCCACGTGCTGTAGTTTGTTAGAGATACATACCCAAAACTGGTAGAGGAAATATTGCCTGGATTCAGATAACAACAAGAGCCGTCATCTAAAGTGGCTTCAGCATTATAATTAGATGCTGCGGGGTCCGTGCAGCCTGGCAAACTTTGACCGAAGGTCGTAAATGCGAGGCAGTAGAGTGCGAGGGTGATTAAAATTCTCATGTATGGTGGTTTGATGTGTTTGAACATTTATACATACAAAACACAACCTTTCCCTCAAAGGTTGTTTGGCTATTTCTGCTTTTTGTTAAACATTATGAGCTTTTTTCATAAGTAAGGCTTGAAACCTACGTCAATCATAGGGTTCGAGAGTCAACAATATTGAGCCTATTTCACGTTGCCACAAGGGGAAGGTGGTATGAAATGCGATTTTAAGGTATTAAATGCCAATTTTGAGAGCATGAGAAGTATTAAACTAGTAATGAGTACTCCTATTTTTGGAATGAAGGGAGTAGGGATATTTCACTTCAGAGTTGAGGAGAGTTAAATCAAACCTCAAAGCGATCATTAGTTATTTAAGTAATCAAGAGCCACGAGGCCCCGCAACGAGCGGGGCTTATGGTTTTATAGAAGTTCCTTTATCTGATTGATTTTTCGAGATAAGATATTCTGAAGCTCCATCCATTTCTGCACGCTCGACTCCTTTGATAGCTCATCCACCAATTGACGGGCTTCGTTTTGAAGCACTGATAACTCCTCGCTTACCTTTTGCTCTTTTAGAGTGTGATCTCTCTTTAGCTGGCTCAGTTGTGCTTCGCGCTGTTGAATCTCCGCCTTCATCATTTGAAGCGCAGCGGCAGATTGTTCGTGAAGCATTTGAAGTGACTGAATCTGGTCGGTCAGTTCATTTTGGGAGCCCAAAACTTTTTCTTCGAGAACAAGATTTTTCTGTTTCCATTTATTGATGGAAATTATCATTACAACGGTAATTGCAATAATGAGAACGACAAGTCCGCCAGTGATTGTCCACCAAATTTGATTATCCGGTTTTTCGAGTGGCTTCTCGGAAGCCACCGGAGTATTTGAAGACTGATCAGAAATCGACTGAATAAGTGCTGTTACAAATGACTCTCTGTTGGATATGTAAATTGAATCTTCTCTCGCTTCAATCGATCCAAGCTCAAGAGACCATTTTTTATTTTTTACTTTAATCGCAGCATCCTGAGATTCATTGAGCCACACTTTTCTTTCAAAGGCGTTTTCAATAGAAAGCAGTTTGGTTTGATAATACTCTTGTAATTGATTTTTCTTTAGATAACGCTGAATTCCTTGCAATGCGCGGCCTTTGGCCACAAATTCATCAAAAGAAGATACACTTAGCTGATACAAGGAATCTATAGCAGCCGCCTTGGCCTTAGGCTTTTTTATTTTCTTGAGAACGCTTTCCCATTGCGACCAGTTGTTCGATATTGAATCGATGGTGGAGCTATCATAAGCTTCATCAGCAAGCATCATCTTTGCCCGCTGCAGGTTGATATTAGATGAATCATCGATCAAATAGATGACAGCGTATGGATTTCCAAAACCGAGCATTCGTTCGGTTAGATCATTCAGAGAATCCTTTGAAATATTTTTGTTGCTCAGTAATTTGATTGCCTCAGTTGATGCATTTTCTTGAGCAAATAAATGCCAACCGAGTGTGGAAAGAAATAGGAGTGTTAAAAGTCTTTTCATTACTTTTTGAGCAATTCATAGATGACATGATTCACGCAAGGATCGATACCTTTCGCAATATCTTCTTGTCGAAGTGGAATATCAATAGTAGGCTTTAAGGGATTAGCTTCATATCGAAACGTATCATCATAATTATAACGAATCGTACTAATCGTCAGTCGCAGTTTCGTGTTTGGCAGGGTATAAAGTGCGGGATTTCCAAACGTTCCGGTGTTGGGACCAAGGCAAGGCTCTCCAAGGACTTCCCCTCTTTTTTTCGATAAAAATGCATTTGTAAAATCAACCCCCGCAGAAGCAGTTAGTCCATTGATGAATAGCGCGCACGGCCCGGTATAAACCACAGAGGTGTCTTGCATGTGTGGTTGTGTGAAGTAAACCGTATCCATCAACCCGTTTTCTAAACGACTTAATTTCACAAAGCCCATGACATCTTCATTTTTCTTATTGAAAATATTCATCAACCAAAGTGCGGTTTTATTCCCCGCAAGTTTGTTTCTACTTTTTGAAAGAGTGCTTGACTTGCCTATGATGTTTGATGGAGTGTTGTAACCCTTTAAATCTAGGAAGGAGTAGAGGTATTCCACATTGGTGCTTTGGCCTCCGCCATTCCCGCGGATATCAATGGCGACATACTTAACATTTCTCTTTTTTATTTCTTTGAATGCTCCATGAATGAATTCACGGTAACGCTTGCCATTGCTTGGGCTGAAGGTACTAACGCGCAACACTGCGAGAGAATCATGTCTGTAAAAATCCAATCCTACTGATCGCTTGAAATCGGATTCAGCCAATTCTTTTTGTCGCTTTGCCCATGAATCTTTATTGTACAAAGGATATGAAAATGTAATAACCGTGTCTGTTCCGTAGGGCTCAAGATCAAGCTTAACGGTGTCAGGCAGATCGTGATACAATTCTACAATAAAGGGGAATATAGCATCGGAAATTCGGCGCTGACCTGTGATTGCATTTCCTTCAATGTGCGCGTAGTAAACACTTTCTTGGTAGAGTCGAATGGCTTCGATATTGTCAATACAAACAACACGTGCGCCTTTAGGAAGAATAGAGTCGCGATCCATTTCCACATACAGTTGGCCATTCGCACTGTGCATTCTCACGGGGATGAATCCAAAGCCATTATTGATTTGCATCTTTTGGATATGTCCGTACTCTAAACCTGAATGCGAGTCTTTCATCACAGCCATAGCTTGCTGAACGATACGCACATATTCTTTCAAGGGCATGTTTCGATCAATCTTCTCAGCAGCTCGGCCAAAAGCTTTTGTGAATTCTTCTTGCGTGCAAAAAGCATACGGATTCGGATGTGATTCAAGTATTGTTTTTTTCAAAGAATAAATATCCTGAATGAGAATATTTCTATTGAAAATAGAGTCCGGATCAATTTGACCCGACACCACATTGCTTAATCCAATGCAAATAAGAAGAATTAGAATCGAAAGCGTTTTTATCATTCTTGGTTCCTCTTTTTTACCATTGTAAGAATGGTTGCAAGTGCTACTGTCTCGCCTGTTTCATCGTACACATCCACCAGGAATTTTACGATTCCTTTAGCGATATCTTCTTCGTTTTTCTTTTCCTGATCTACTTTTTCTTTCACCGTGAATTTTACACCGATAGTCATACCAGGATAAACTGGTTTGGTGAAGCGTGCTTCCTCTAAACCATAGTTGAGAAGAACAGGACCTTTCTTCGGATCAACAAATAATCCTGCCGCTTTTGAAAGAACAAAATATCCGTGAGCTACACGTCTTTCGAAGATGGTTCCTTCTAATGAAGTAGCATCCATGTGCGCATAGAAATTATCCCCACTCACATTTGCAAAGTTCACAATATCTGCATCGGTTACAGTATGCTTATGAGTAAATACAGTATGTCCGACAACAAGATCTTCGAAGTGTTGGCGGAAGAGATGTGGGTTTGCTTCTGGTTGAGCAGCGCCTTGTTGGAAGACATTGGTCACAGCAGTAAGGAAAGTGGGCGAACCTTGAATAGCGGTGCGTTGTAAGTAATGCATTACGCCGCGCTTTCCACCCATTTCTTCACCGCCACCTGCACGGCCAGGTCCACCGTGTACAAGCATCGGCATTGGAGAACCGTGTCCGGTGCTTTCTTTAGCACTTTCTCTATTCAAAATGAGAATACGACCGTGATGCGAAGCCGCTCCCAATGTGAAGTCGCGAGCTATTTTTTGATCATAGGTTGCAATGCTGCAAACCAATGAACCTTTGCCCATTTTAGTAAGTTGAATCGCGTCTTCTAATTTTTGATAAGGCATCAAAGTAGTGATCGGTCCGAAGGCCTCTACTTCGTGCGTTGCAGTTTTATTGAAAGGATCTTTATTCAAAAGAAGAATAGGAGAGATGAATGCGCCTTTGCTGGCATCGCCTTGAACGAGATCAACATGAGATGCGCTGCCATAAACGATTTCGGAATCTTGTGTGAGAATCGCTAGTTTTTCCAATACATCGTTTCTTTGAGAAATACCGGCCAATGCACCCATGCGCACATTTTCATTTCTTGGATCTCCCACCGGAGTTTTGCTGAAAGCCTGACCTAATGCGATTTGTACGTCTTCCAAATATTTTTCAGGAACAATAACACGGCGAATAGCGGTACATTTTTGTCCGCATTTTACTGTAACTTCTTTTCTCACTTCTTTGATGAAAGCATCAAACTCTGCGGTGCCTGGTGCGGCATCTTCTCCAAGCACACATGCATTCAAAGAGTCTGCTTCCATATTAAATGGAACAGCTTCGTCAACAATACGTGGATGGCGCTTCAGCATTCTTCCCGTTGAAGCACTTCCTGTGAATGTTACAATATCTTGAGATGTGATGTGGTCTAATATTCCTTCTGCACTTCCGCATACCAATTGCAGCGCTCCTTCTGGAAGAATTCCAGAAGCAATGATGTCTTTGGTGACAGCTTCAGTAAGGTAGGCAGTAATTGTAGCAGGCTTTACTACCGCAGGAACCCCTGCGAGGAGATTTACAGCAATTTTTTCCAGCATTCCCCAAATAGGGAAATTGAATGCATTGATATGAATAGCCACTCCTTCTTTTGGTACCATGATGTGATGTCCAATGAAGGTTCCTTCTTTCGAAAGTCTTGCTAGTTCACCATCGACATAATAAGATTCATTGGGGAATTGTCGACGTAGGCTTGCGTAAGCAAACAAGTTGCCGATACCACCATCGATATCTATCCAGCTATCAATCTTTGTAGCTCCTGTGCGGTAGCTCAATTCATAGTAGGCTGCTTTTTTTTCTGTCAAATAGAGCGCGAGTGCTTTGAGCATTCTGCCTCTTTCATGAAAAGTCATTTTTCTAAGCGCGCTTCCTCCTTTTTGTCGGGCATAGTTGAGCATGTCACCGAAATCAAGACCTGCGCTGCTGGCGTAGGTAATGGTTTCGCCAGTAACGGCATCGTAAAGCGCTTTTCCTTGATCTGCGCCAGCTACCCATTGGCCGAGCGCATAATTATGTAGATTATTCATGGTTTCTAATTGACGCCGCAATTTAGGTAATTCCATGTACTTTTAGGATTCCACTTTCTAGGGCTTTTCAACGATGTTGAGAGGGCATCTATGTTATATTTGTGATATGAAAAAGAGCCTTTACCTTCTCGCAATTAGTTTCATAGCCTTCTCATCGTGTAAAAAAGATGATGAGCAAACAGATTTGACGACTCCAGAGGAAATTCCCTCGGTAAGACTTGAAGTTAAAAACCAAATAGATGGTCAGCCTATTTCTATTGGTGTTCTTAATTACGTGAATCCAGCAGGGGAGACTTACTCTGTTGATTTACTTCGCTATTATTTCAGTTATGCTACGTTAATTGATGAGGCGAATAATGAAGTGAAATTGAATGATCATACCTTGATTGATGCATTCATTCCAGCGGATAACATCATTTCCAATTCCGTGGCAAAGGGTCATTACACAAAGCTTCGTTTTTATATTGGTGTTGATGAAGTGCATAATCATACGGGGGCTCAAGAAGGTGACCTCGATCCGATCTACGGAATGCTCTGGACATGGGATACAGGTTATGTTTTCTTCAAACATGAAGGTCAGTTTATTGATGGCGATGGAAATACATCTGGAATGTCCTATCACTATGCAAAGGACAATGCATATAAGATGATAGAAATACCAATTGATCTTCACATCGAAAGTGGGACTAAGAATGTCGATGTGATTTTTAATTTAAATGATCTTTATAGAAGTCCTAATGTGATTCAGTTTGATGGCAACAATTATCACCAAAGTATTTCTGCGAATGATGCAGAGTGGCTTCAGCAAATGTTTGCGAATTTCGGTTCAGCGTTTACTGTAAATATTCCATAAGCCATGAAAAGAAGCATCGTACTCTCCGCGATTATTGCCACTATTCTTTTTTCATGTAAAAAAGATGAGGAAGTTGAGGATACGTTGGATACAGGCGGTCCTACACCATACACGTTGGTGATTCCTCCGAATATGCCGCCGATGAATATTCCCGCAAACAATCCAATGACGGTGGAGGGAATAGCATTAGGAAAAAAATTATTCTACGATCCAATTCTTTCTGGAGATAACACGCAGTCATGTGCTTCATGCCATTCTCCCAATTTTTCTTTTGCGAGTATTCTTCAGTTCTCTTTTGGAATTGATGGAATGCCAACGAGAAGAAATTCCATGCCTATCGTCAACTTGGGCTGGCAGCCTGGATTTTTATGGGATGGCGGTGCTGCCGACCTAGAAAGTCAGGTCATTGGTCCAATTACTAATCCCGTGGAGATGCACGAAACATTAGAAAATGTTTTGGTAGAATTACAACAGCATTCGGAATATCCTGCCTTATTCAAAGCGGCCTTCGGTGAAGATGAAATCACCATTCCTAAATTGATGAAGGCCATTGCGCAGTTCGAAAGAACAATGATCAGTGCAAATTCAAAGTATGATCGTTATGTGGCGGGCCAGGAAAGCCTCACTCCATTGGAGATACAGGGCTTAGAAGTTTATACGGATATGACCAAAGGTGATTGCAATCACTGTCATGTGTTGGGTTCCACTTTTTCTGATTTTGCATATCGTAACACAGGATTGGATTCCATTTCACTTGATGAAGGTCGGTATGCTATTACTCTTTTGGAAAGTGACCGAGGAAAGTTTAAGACTCCAAGTTTGCGCAACATAGAATTGACCGCTCCTTATATGCATGATGGAAGATTTAGTACGCTTTTAGAATGTGTAGAGCATTACAATACAGGATTTCATTACGCTACGAATTTGGATCCCAATATTTCCGGCTTACCCAAGGGGAGAATGAGTCAACAAGAAATGGAAGCCGTAGTTGCCTTCCTTCTTACCCTTACTGACACAGAGTTCGTTAATAACCCTGCGTTTCGTCCTTGATAAGTATAATGTAAATCATGCAGATTAGTTTTTTTGTTTACTCAAAAAGACTCTTATGTTTGTATTACTATACTCCTTGATACTTAACGAATTTTCTTGTGAAAGCTTTGAAGGAAGAGCTCAGAGAGCTCGTTCGAACGCGTGTCGATTTGTTTGATCGATTTGTTTTCCAGCCCCATATAGGAAGTTGGCTTATCGACTTGGATGAACCAGCCAATAGTCATGTGGAACAGAGTTTTTGGAATTCAGTGAATTGTACGGATGATGAAGTGGCGAGATACGGAGCGGTGTTGCCAGCTTTTCGCGATATCGCACTTTGGTACCATGATCAATCGGGAGTGATTGAAGGAAGTGTTATACCCAAGAAAGTTTCGATTAAATGTTTTAATAGCTTGTCATATGAGCTATCAGGAGAATTAATTCCTTTGGCTGTAGATAAGGTAAGGATCTCACGACTCTTGTACATTGTAAAGAGCAAGGATATCATCAATCGAGATAAAATTAGACCAAGCAGTAAGCTAGCCTTTCATGTCAATTCGTCAAAAACAGTTGGCGTTGAACTTCACTCCGAAATCTTACAACTTCAAGATTTATTAGAAAAAACGAGTGAAGCGGCAAGCATCGGTACGTGGGAGTTAGATTTAGTGACCTCTAAACTTTCGTGGAGTAAAATCACGAAGTCGATACATGATGTTAGTATGGATTTCGTTCCGGATTTATCAAGTGCAATTGGTTTTTATAAAGAAGGATTTTATAGAAATACTTTACAAGAAAAAATTTCCCACACCATCCTTACAGGAGAGCCTTTTGACTTAGAGTTGATATTAATCACTGCAAAAGGCCAGGAGAAATGGGTGAGATCTATGGGGTTTGTTGTTCAGCAAGAAGATGTAGCAGTGAAATTATATGGTACGTTTCAGGATATTGATATTCAGAAGCGACAACAATTGATGTTGGAGCAAAGCGAACAACGCTTCAGAGGGATCTTTAATTCTACCTATCAATTCATCGGATTTTTAAATCCAGAGGGAGCATTGCTCGAGGCAAATGAAACAGCAATGCGCTTTGGAGGATTGACGAGAGAAGAAGTGATCAATAAACCTTTTTGGGAGGCTCGCTGGTGGCAGGTGAATAATGCCACAGTCAATCAATTAAAGGATGCTATTCAGCTTGCGGCAAAAGGTGAGTTTGTGCAATATGAAGTGCTTGTTCAAGGGGCGGGTACGCAATTATTGACCATTGATTTTAATTTAAAACCGCTTTTTAATGATGATAGAAAGGTGGTTTCTATCATTGCGGAAGGTCGCCCCATTCAAGAAATGATCGATGCAAAGTCTAAGTTGACGAGCTCGCTTTCTATCCTGCAAAGTGTAATGAATGCGAGCCATGGAGTATCGATGATTTCAACGGATCTCAGCGGGGTTATTACAAGATTTAATCGAGGTGCTGAAAAGTATTTTGGGTACTCTTTTAGCGAGGTGATTGGGATGAAGAACATCCTTGAACTTCACGATTTTGATGAACTGATTAATCGTCGTTCAGAACGAAATGTTTCGAATGAATGGGAAACATTAATCTATCATTCTGATGAAGGGGAAATTGAATTAACCGACTGGAAGTATATTCGAAAAAATGGAACTGTTTTTCCCGCACAATTGGCTGTCACTTCTATCATTGAAGAAGACAAAAAAGTAGGATATTTATTTGTCGGAATCGATATTACAAGAATCAAGACAGTAAAAGCAGAGCTTCAGAATGTCTTGAATCTCACAAAAGACCAAAATCAACGCCTGATCAATTTTGCTCACATCGTTTCACATAACCTGCGATCTCACTCTGGCAATCATTTAATGTTATTGGATTTATTGAAAGATGGAGATTATCCAGAGCGTTCTAAAGAAGTATTGCCCTTGCTGGATGAAGCTGCGGAGCGCCTTTTTGAAACAGTCGATCACTTGAATGAAGTAGTTGCAATTAATTTAAGCAACAATTCTTCGAGGAGTGAAATTGATCTCCATCAAGTGATTAAATCTGCTATAGGTAACCTACACGCTTTGATCATCGAATCAGGTATGGAATGTATCATCGATATAGAAACAGGTACTGTTGTGAAAGGAGTTGCAGCTTACATGGATAGCATTATTCTGAACCTTCTCAGCAACGCAATTAAGTATAGAGACAGCAGAAAGAAATGCATCATTCGATTCTCAGGTCAAGAAGCAGGAAGGTATTATGAATTGATCGTTTCCGACAACGGACTTGGAATCGATCTTATAAAAAACCGAGATAAAATATTTGGACTTTATAAGACTTTCCATGGGCTAAAAGACTCTCGAGGTCTTGGCTTATTCATGACCAAAAATCAGGTCGAAGCTATGGGAGGGCGAATAATGGTAGAAAGCGAAGTAGGCAAAGGAACTACCTTCCGAGTGCTATTCGAAAAGTAGTTCCATCATCCATTCTATTCACTTTTATTTTTCATGGTCATCAAAAGGGTATAGGCCCCCTTTACCACAATGTCTTTGTCTATCCATTCGGGAGTAACGAGTAATTCGCTTATGTTTTCGTCCATTTCTCTCGATTTCACTTCTAGGAGTTCGTAAAGGTCACTTGTTTTTTTATGTTCGAAAACAAAAGACTTACCTTCCCAAATGACGATAGCATCATTAGGCACTGTGATTCCAGAAATATTCTCGGCTTGTATAGCTCCGTTAATGTACATGCCAGGTACCCACGACTGTGGAATTTTGGTAGGCTTACAGTAAAGCTCAGCACTTCCCGAGTTATTAAGAGAGCGATTGATGGAAACAATGGTTGCGGGAATCCTTTCTTCAGAATCGTTGCCATAAAGTTGAATGGTCATGTTATCCTTTAGTGCATTGATGTCATTCGAAAAAACTTGAAGTTTCGCAAGTAGATTTTCGTGATTTTGTATTTCAACGACTACATCTTCGGGCTTCACCAATTTACCAGTAGAGATATTGACTTGACTAATTACGCCGCTGATAGGAGATTTAATTTCGACGGTGCGACTTATATTTCCTTCATTGAGTGATGTTGGATTGATGCCGATGAATTGCAGCTTTTCTGAAAGTGATTTTAATTGAATTTTTTTAGAAACAAAATTCTGTTTTGCGATATCGGCATTTTTGGCGCTTACTGCAGAAGCCTCATTCAATGTCGACTGCCTTTCGTTTTCTTTTTCGGCAAAAAGAACTTCATTTTTTAGAACTAAATATTCCTGCTGTAGCTGAATGAATAATTCATTTTGTGCTTCCAGAAGGATATCACCCTTTGATACAAATTGTCCGGGAATCACCTTAGATTGTGTGATAAATCCGCCTAGTGGAAGACAGACAGAAGCCGCTTGGTTCAGTGCTGGCTCAAGTTTGCCATTGAATTCAAGAGTTCTGCTAGCATTCGTTAATTGAGGTTTACCAATTACGAGATCCATGTTTTTTAGTTGTTCAGGCGAAAGCTGTATTTGATTTTCACTTTGAACTTTTACATCTTCCTTCACTGTTGTAGAACTATCGCCACAAGAAAAAAGAATGAGCGATAAAATCAAGAAGCTAAGGGGATTTTTATAGGAAGTTTTCATGTTATTTCTGTGTTTCGAATGAGTGTAAAAAAGTAATTGCTTGAAGATATTGATCACATGCTTGTAGATATTCGGCGGCATTTTCTCTTTGAATCCGCTTTAGTTGAAGCCATTGCAGTGTGTCTATTTCTCCTTGAGTCTTTAGTAAATCAAAACGTTGATTCGCCTGATTCATGGTTTGTTCAATTCGTGACTTGAAAGTTTCGATTGTTTTTAATTGAACTTTAGCATGATGGTAAGCAGCGTTGTAGACTTGACTTATTTCTTTTAATCGAGATTGAAATTGATTTTCGAGTGACATGATTTCTAAATTCTTGGCTTGAATTTTTTTACCATTAGCAGAGAATAGTGGTATCGAAATGCCGGCCTGTGCTGTAAAGAAGTAGTCAGATTTTCCATAATATTCATCGAGCCCTGTCGTGTTTTGAAAGCCTTGAATAGTCATTGCTGCAGCGCCAATGGTATAGCTTGGCAGACGTGATTTTTCAAGTTTATACCGCTCTGTTTCTGCAATGGCTTTCTCAATTTCAGCTTGCTTTAGAATTTGAAATTGAGAAAGGTCCGTATCATTTAAACTATCAGGCAGTGCCGGTAATATCCATTCTGGTTTGTTTTCAGCAAGAGCATTATTACCGGTTAGAAAAATAAGTTGAGAGGTGTTTTCAAATACCTGAGCGTTCAGTTCATTCAGCGCTTTTTCTGTTTTCCAGAGTTCTTCGCGAATAAGCTCCAATTCCCACATAGGACTCTCTCCTTGTGAAACACGCAATTGAGATTTTTGCTCCATAACTCTCATGTCTTCTAAATTGGAAGAATACAACGCGTTGAGTTTTTCAGAAAGCATCCAACGGTAGTAAGTTGTAGCAATCGTTTTATAGATGCCGTTGATTTCTAGTTGTAACTCGTTTTCTGCTTTTAATAGCTGAAGTTCTCGTTCTTTTTTTGACGCTTTTAAGTATCCAATAGATGGAATGCTTTGATTAAAACTCAAGCGATGGTCTTGCGCTGCACTATTTATTTGACCGTACTCTCCATTAATTTGCAACGGTTCCAAGTCAGCATTGATGCCTGCTAGAGCTTTCATTTGCTCAACTTGTATTTTCTTTGATTGGAGAACTAAATTGTTCTCAAGAGCTTGCTTTTGCAGCGTATCAAGATTTATCGTTTGCCCAAATGAAGCCTGACTGAATCCGACTAAGAATAGAAGTGTGCTCGCTGTAACGGTCCCATTGATTTTTCTTTTCATTTTTGGTTGAGTCAATAAGTACAATATTGGAAGTACAAAGAGGGTGAGAATCGTTGCCGTAAGAAGTCCTCCAATGACCACGGTCGCTAAAGGGCGCTGTACTTCCGCGCCCGCACCATTACTGAGCGCCATTGGCATAAATCCTAAAGAAGCAACAGCAGCTGTCATCAGCACTGGGCGCAGTCTTGTCTTCGTGGCGATCAACACACTTTCCAGCGGTGTTTTATCTTCTGTCGTATTAAGTCTTTTTATTTCGCTTAATAATACAATTCCATTCAGAACTGCTACGCCAAACAAAGCGATGAAGCCTACACCTGCGGAAATACTAAATGGCATATCCCTCAACCAAAGTGCTATGATTCCTCCAATAGCAGAAAGCGGTATTGCAGAATAAATCAATAAGCTTTCTTTAATGGATTGAAAAGCGAAGTAGAGTAGGAGTAAAATGAGCAGTAATGCAATCGGCACCGCTATCATTAATCGATTCGTTGCTTTTTGTAAATTTTCGAAAGCCCCTCCGTAGGTCACAGAATATCCTGCTGGAAGATCTATCTCTGACTTTAATTTTTCTTGCAGCTCATTCACAATGGTCTCGACATCACGTCCTCTTACATTAAATCCAACAACGATTCTTCTTCTGGTATTATCGCGTTGAATTTGATTAGGGCCGTTGACCACTTCAACACTTGCTAGCTCTCTCAATGGAACCTTTGATCCCAGTGGTGTTTGAACCAATAAATTCTGAACATCGATTAGATTTTTTCGTTTGTTGGTGTCTAGTTTAATAGCGATATCAAACTTCTTTTCACCTTCATATAGCTGACCTGAAACTCTACCTGCAAATCCTGTTTCAACGACATTGTTGATCTCTTCAATGGATAGTTGATGTTGAGCAATTGAAGCTCTGTTGTAGGCAATCACAATTTGCGGCATCCCCGATACAGGCTCAATGTAGAGATCAGCAGCACCATTAATCGTATTTACAATTTTTCCGAATTTTTCAGCATAATGAGCAAGTGTATCTAAGTCTTCACCATAAATCTTGCACACAACATCTTGTCTTGCACCAGTCATCAATTCATTAAAACGCATTTGAACAGGATATTGAAAACCCGCGGTAATGCCAGGAATGGATTGAAGACGTTCGCCCATTTTTTCTGCGAGTTCATCAAAAGTTTCTGCACTTTGCCATTCCGATTTGTCTTTTAAAATTACCATCATATCACTGGCTTCAATAGGCATAGGATCTGTGGGTATTTCTCCGCTGCCAATCTTTGTCACAATTTTTTCTACCTCAGGAAATTCTTTCAGCAACAGTGCTGTCGCTTGTTGAGTTGAATGTATGGTCGTTTGGAGATTGGATCCCGTTAAAACTCTTGTATCAACCGCGAAATCACCTTCCTCCAACTCAGGAATAAATTCTCCTCCAAGTGTTGAGAAAATGCCCAACGAAATAAATAGAAGCGCCACCGCACCGACTACCCATTTCTTTTTGTGATGGATTGCCTTGGTGAGTAGAAGTCCATATTTTTCTTCAAGCCAATGACTCATGCGATCACTGAAATTTGGCTTGTGATTTTTGGGTTGTTTCAGCAACCAAGCGCTCATCATCGGCACGTATGTTAGGGAGAGAATAAATGCGCCAAGTATTGCGAAGGCCACAGTTTGTGCCATCGGTTTAAACATTTTTCCCTCAACGCCCTCGAGAGAAAGAATAGGCAAGTAAACAATCAGAATAATTAATTGCCCGAAGACAGCGGCGTTCATCATTCGTGAAGATGATTTTTCTACAAATGATTCTCTTTCTGAATTCGATAATCGCGTGACTAATTTTTTTGAATGTAGTTGATGTAAAACTGCTTCCACGATAATGACCGCGCCGTCGATGATGAGTCCGAAATCCAATGCCCCAAGGCTCATCAAATTTCCACTTACTCCAAACAGGTTCATCATAATCACAGCGAAGAGCATCGCAAGTGGAATCACGCTGGCCACGAGCAGTCCTGCGCGAATATGCCCTAGGAATAGAATCAAAACCAAGAGAACAATCAGTGCCCCTTCGATGAGATTTTTTTCTACAGTGGAAATAGCATTGTTCACCATTTTTGTGCGATCAAGAAATGGTTCGATAACAACACCCTCTGGAAGAGTTGTTTGAATTTCTTCAATTTTTAGTTTAATATTCTCAATGACCTTGGAAGAGTTTTCACCCTTTAGCATCATAACGACAGCCCCAGCGACTTCTCCTTTATCATTATAACACATAGCTCCATAGCGTGTGGCAGTGCCTTCTCTTACAGTTGCGACATCTCTAACAAATACAGGAATGCCATTGGCAGAGCTATGCACTCGAATGGATTCAATATCTTCTTTGCTGTTTATTAATCCTTCTGTGCGAATAAAAAGTGCAGTGCCATTTTTTTCAATGTATGAACCTCCCGCATTTTGATTGTTGGCATCAATTGCATCGGTCAATTGCTGCAATGAAATATTCCGAGCGGATAAGTCATCGGGGCGAATCACAACTTCCCATTGCTTCAAATTGCCCCCAAAGCTCGATACATCGGCTACGCCTTCTGTGCCGAGCAATTGTCTGCGAACAATCCAGTCTTGAATTGTCCTTAATTCGGTCGCATTGTATTTCGTTTCGTAGCCAGCTTTCGGTCGAACAACATATTGATAAATTTCTCCAAGTCCTGTACTTACAGGTCCTAAGAAAGGAGCCTCAATATTTTTGGGAAGATTGTTCTGGATTTGTGAAAGTCGCTCTGATACTTGTTGTCGAGCAAGATAAATATCTGTTTCATCCTTGAAAACAATGGTCACCAGTGATAGCCCAAATCGAGAGAAACTCCTGATTTCTTTCGTTCCAGGAATATTCGCATTGGCTTGCTCGATAGGGAAGGTGATGAGTCTTTCAATGTCTGTAGCACCCAAGGAGGGCGCAACAGTAATGATTTGAACTTGGTTATCCGTAATGTCAGGAACGGCATCAATAGGCAGTCGTGTGACTTCTATAACACCGTATATAATGAGTCCTAAGGTCATTAGGGCAATAATGAGTTTATTGCGAATGGAAAAAGCAATGATGCTGTGAAGCATGGTATATGATTTTAATAGACTTAATAAAGACTTAATCGCACGTGAATACACGTGAGGAGCGTAAACCATTATTTGGTTTACATTGAAAAATACCTTGGGGATTGTCTATTAAGAAAGCCTGGGCGGCTGCCAGATATTACGAGCAATATCTTGTGCAAGGAATTGACTTTTGAAAAAGTCTACGAAAGAAGCTGAATCTTCAAAAGAGAGCGTTGTTTGACCGAAAGATTCTTGAAAAATTTTAGCTACAATTGGGCCAGATATTTTCTCTGAAGTCTTAAAAGGAAGTTTCATGTCTTCCGCGTAGTCCTCGTCAACAACCGACTCATTGATGTAATGCATTTGAATGAATGCCCAAATGGTCATTTCAGGATTCTCAGACTCATGATCTTGGAAATGGCTTACCAATTGGCCTATTTGAAAGATTTCGTTGATGATACTTACGCGAAAAGCTGTCACAGAAATAACCTGTAAGAGCAAAACGCTAAGAACAATATTTTGAAATCGCTTCTTCAAGATGTCTCAAAGATACGCGAACATTTCAGAGAAAAAAGTGATTTAGGTCACATACAGTGTATTGAAGTCGCAGTGTGAATTCGATTTTTTGCTATACTTGTACTAACCAAAGTGGAATTCCACGCCTAAACCAAATTGACCTTATAATGAAATCGCTTTTAATAACAGGCCTTGCAATGGCCGCTGCAACACAACTATTCGCAGCAAATCCGCAGTTGATTGTACAAAAGGTAAACAATCAAGGTGCGGTTCCTGGCAACACTTATCGTGTGTACGCCCAAGTGGAAGAAGGACAATCTATTCATGCTGTTTGGGGGGATACACAACACCCAATCATCATTGAGTCGACTGCACCATTTTACCAAAATGCTCTTGCATCTTATGGTAGCAACTCGATCCATCCGAATTTGATGGCTGTAGATCCAAATGTGAAATATGATTCATTCATCACTCTTGGCTACGAAGACGCAACAAATAATACGGTTTGGGACATTGGAGTAGACTTCTCATCGTTCAATGATGGTGGTGTAATCCTCGTAAGCAATGGTGCTTGGTTCTTATTGCCTCAGGACGAAAAGTGTTCTCCCTCGAATGCTGGACTGGTATTGCTCGCGCAATTCACCACAGCAGGTATTGCAAATGGAACATTAAACCTTCAAGGTTGGGAAGGACAAAACGAAGTTTGGAAAGCGTTGGATTTGAAATTCTCAACGGACAATGCTCAAACATTTGGCTGTACAGATGCACAAGCAGCGAATTATAATGCTGCTGCCACATTCAATGATGGCTCATGCGAGGGTAATTCTAATGAAACAGTTCTATCTGTTGCAACCAGTGCTAGTGCAGAAAATTCTTGGGCAGTATTCCCAAATCCAGTGAGAGACCAATTGATCCATATTCAATTCAACAACGTAACTTCTGAGACAAGCAAAATGTCAATTGATATTTTCGATATGGCTGGAAAGAAGATCGTTTCAAGAGAGTTGAGCAAAGGAAATTTTGTTTCAGGTAACAAAGTAACCATCGAGCAAGCTCTTGCTGCAGGTTCATACAAAATCGCTCTTACACGCGATGGAGTTTTAGAAACAAAGACTTTAGTAGTAGCAAAATAAAACTGTAATTACTATCGAATGATAGTAATGTGTCCTTGATACTCGTGAGACAATAATCCGAGATCTTTCAATCGAATGTGATAGTGATACACTCCATCCATGGCGTAGTTTTCTTCGCCGTGGATGGAGCCTATCCAAGCATCCTCGATTTTATTCGATTCGAATACCTTCGTGCCCCAGCGGTCATAGATCACACATTCCATAGATGTGACCCCTGTCATAACAGGCCACCAATAATCATTGAGTCCATCGTTGTTTGGTGAGAACGAAGTAGGTGCATAAAAAAGCATTCCACTTATAAATACTCGACCTTCTAATCGATCACTACATCCAAACGAATTGGTGACCACGTGAGTTATAGTTTGATATCCCGCTTCTTGAAAACTATATTCAAATTCACACTCTTCAGAAAAACCTCCATCTCCCATCGAAAAGTAACATGACGTAGCATCAGTAGCAGTGCTCGTAATGGTGATTTCAGGATTGAGAATGTCCGCTGCTGAAGCAGACGTGGTGAAGGAAGCAGTAGGGTAGGGATAAACAATTACTCCATCATTTTCACTCCAAGTCAATGTCCTTACGCAACCTGTTGTAGTCATAGCAGTAAGGGAAATATCATAGAAGCCAGGATCTTCGTAGTTATGCGAAGTCGTTCCTGCAAATGCTGTTTCCCCATCTCCAAAATCCCACATGTATGCCATTGGAGTATCTGACACTCCATTGGCTTCAAAGGAAGCGAGATGCACAGGACAACCTTCTGGAGAAATGATTTCAGGGTTAATGGAAGGCGGCGCAGGAACCCAAACTTCGTCAGTGTAATTCCGCTCACAATTATTTTCTGAAATAGTCAGAGTGACAGAATAGGTACCCGATGCTGCAAATGTGATATTCTGAGGATTGGTTGTAGTGGTAGATGCCACGCTCGCCTCTGGGCCAAATGTCCATGAGAAAACACTATTCTCTGTAGTGGCACCCTCAGCAAAAAAGTCGAAGGAATGCGTATCAAAACATTGTGGTTCTTGTGGATCAAAATACGGTTGCAGCAATTCATAAACATCCATCGTGGTGAATGCCGTATCAGGACATGTATACGCAGATGATGCCACCAGTCTCACCACATACAGACCCGTGTCTGGAAATGTAAAGGTTGGACTTTCCAAATCGCTAATATCATTGCTTCCCCCAACGCCAAAGTCCCACCCATAGGTAGTTGCGTTTTGACTGTTATGTTCGAAGGTGTAGGTAAGACCAGAACAAAATGTTTCTTGCGGAATAATAGCAGCGATAGGTTCAGGAATATTGTTAAATGATAATGATGCTTGGTCGGTGCAGCCGTTATCCACCACCGTAAACGAAACGGTGTAAGAACTCGATTCTGGATTCAGCAGAATGTTATTGGGGTTAGCGCTATTTGATGTGGCAGGAACGGCACCTACACCAAAGTCCCAATTAAATTGGGCTGTTGTGGATAAATTGCCATTACTATTGAAGGCATATCTTACTTGACTTTGTGCACACAATGCGGTGTCAAGACTGATCACAGGCTCGAGCGGTAATCGTACGTCGAATGTGGAAATAGCAGTATCCGCGCAAGGCCAACCGGGGTTAGCTATAAGCATAACGGAATAATCTCCTGGTTCAGGATAGGTGAAAGATGGACTTGTCTGAGTGCTCACATCAGTATCAATTCCCTCCACTCCGAAGTCCCACTGAAAGAAAGTTGCGTTAGTTGAGTTGTTGTTGAATGATACGGTCAACCCATCGCACAACGTGGTCTGTTGAGGAATAGTAGCAATAATATTCGGGTCACAAATGGTCACGTTAAATTGGAAATCACGATTGCTCGTATTGATGAGTACTCCATCACGATACTCGCTCACACAAATACCAATAACATATTGCCCTACTTGATTGGCGGTGCCGGTAATGATACCTGTGATGGGGTCAATTTGAAAAGCAGGGTTACTTGCAATTTGATTCGCGCTCGAATAACCATTCGCCCATGAAACATTGGTGTAGGGTGGGGGGGATGGAACCGTGGGAGCCGGATCATCGGGCGAGGCTCCTAGAAACGGTGAACAAAATTCGTAGCTCAATGAATCTCCATCGGCATCGGTAGCGCTATGGTTGAACTCAAACTCAGCGCCAGCACAAAGTGCTACGGGAGGAAAGTTGTTGAAAACAGCAGAACTATTGATCATCCCCGGAACGTCACTAGTACCTGGAATGGTGACCATAAACGTCACACCTGAATCATCTGGGTTATTTAAGTTGACAATCGATGGATTACGACAGCAGCGCTGATAAACGACCACATAACCGTTCGGGTTAATAGGAACGAATATCGATGTAGTATAAACAGCCTTTTCTACGCAGAGCCCATCAGGTAAGGTAAAGCAAGGATTATCCAAGGTTACTGGGATTTCCTCCACGTTACTAAAATTCAACGGGATGTCATAGTTCTCTTCGAAGTCAAAGTTTACAGCATCATAAATACCGATGAAAGCATCAGGATCGAAGTTGGTTCCATTGATGTTGGTAGGACCGCAGTCACGATAGACGGTCAATGTAATTTCATACTCAACGGTATTAAATGTGCCCGGTCCGACATAGACATAAGAGATTTCGCCTCCTACAATGTGCGTTGCACCTAGATTTTCGAGAATAAAGAATACACTCAAAAGCATCACAATGTGAAGAGAAATGCTTCTGTATGTTAGTTCTATTTTTCGCATGGCAGGGCTAAGCAAACACTAATATAATCTAATCTTCATATTCCCTACATGCGAAAGCCTTTTATACCTTCGTAAAATGAAGAGATTATCACATATCAATCATTCTGGTGATGCTGCAATGGTGGATGTAAGTGGGAAAGAGAATACCATACGCTTCGCAAAAGCACAAGCGGTGGTGCATCTACCCAAAGAGGTTTTTGAAGAATTGGACCGCGTTTCTTTCGAAACTAAAAAGGGCTCGGTTTTTCAAACAGCAATCATTGCTGGTATCATGGGAGCAAAGAAAACGCATGAGCTGATTCCTCTGTGTCATCCTTTGCTCACAGAAAAAGTGAGTATTTCGATTGAAAAGTTGGAAGGGAAAATCTTGATTATATGTGAAGCCAAGATAACCGGCAAAACAGGGGTTGAAATGGAGGCGCTTACGGGTGCTTCTATAGCGGCTTTAACGATCTATGATATGTGCAAAGCCATGTCGCATCATATCACTATCTCAGATCTAAAACTCCTTGAAAAAACAGGAGGAAAAATGGATTTTATCTCTACAAAATGAGCCACGGAAAATTACCCAAAAAGAAGTGGGGCAATTTTGCAAGAAAAGAAATTGCTTTGCTCGGTGATTCATGCGAGAACATGGAGAATATTGCTTTGTCATTGATGCAAAAATTATCCGATCACGTGCTGGTTTACATTGACGGAGATCACAATGAAAATGCGGGATTCGAGCCTCAGACCGTTGTTGTTGGTAAAAACGCCCATCACATAAAAGCTAGTGGGCCTGTGAATGCTTCCAAGATAAATGCGATTTATCCTACACTTGAATTGGCCATCATCAATGGTCACCATTTTCCCGGAGCTGATCAAATACTATTGCACAATCCTTCCAAGAAAGGTTCCATGCTTCGAAGGAAGGAAGAGCTCTCCAATGTGGTGGCGATTTATGCTGATTTTAACGAAGGAGAAACCGCAGAGTATTTCGATGAAGTTTTGAATAAAGAATCGGTCACTATTCTTCGAAATGAAAATGAGTTAATTTCATTTGTTTTAAAAAAATATTTACAATCAGCTCCATTGCGTGCGTTAATCCTAGCGGGCGGAAGAAGCGAAAGAATGGGGATGGACAAAGCAATGATTTCTTATCACGGCGTACCGCAGTTTGAATATTTAATCAATCAATTCAAAAGCCTCGGAATCGAAGTTTCTCTTTCGTGCCGAGAGGATCAAGTTTCTTTATTTCAGGAAAAAAATGTTGATCTAATCGTCGATCGTTTTTCCGAAATCGGCGCCGTTGGAGGCATTGCAAGCGCACTTGCGCTGCATGATAATAGCGCATTCTTTGTGGTGGCATGTGACATGCCTGCAGTGAATGCGGAAGTCATTCAGGAACTGCTATCACAAAGAGATGTGCACGCAGTAGCCACTGGGTTTTATAATGATGAAAAAAAATGGATCGAGCCTTTATGCACCATTTGGGAACCAAGTAGCTTGAGTGTCATTATGCAAGAACTTGCTTTGAATAAAACGTGCCCTCGGAAAATGTTAATGAGTCAAAAAGTAAAGATGGTGACACCATCATCCCCTAGCTTTGTGGCCAATGCGAATCGTCCAGAAGAAATGCAAGACTGGATGAAACAAATAAATCAGTCCTCGAAATGAACATCGTTCCATATACTCCTGAAATCAGATTTGCCGACATTGATGCAATGGGGCATGTAAATAACGCAACGTATCTCACCTACTTCGAACAAGCACGTATGCACTTCTTTCATCAATTGGTTGGTGGACGTTGGGATTGGAAGCAGCATGGTATTCTAGTGGCTAGAAATGAAGTGGACTACAAACGCTCCATTCTACTTCGAGATAAAGTAAAAATCTATGTGGGTTGTAAGCACATCGGTACCAAAAGTTTCACCATGGATTATAAAGTGGTGATCGTTGAAAATGATCAAGAAGTAATTGCCTCCACAGGAGCTTCTGTGCTGGTTAGCTTTAATCACGCGGAACAAAAAACAGCTCCTGTTCCAGACGAGTGGAGAGCAATGTTTGAAAAGCTACCTTCCGTTACTTCATAAGTTGAATCAGCGTTGCAGACTTGGGATCAAGTGTGATTTTTCCATCTAAATTCACTCTATTTCCGTTAAGAATATTTTGTCCTCGGGTTCTACCTTTTAGGCATTCTGCAAAACGAGCTAGATCGATTTCGATAGGCTTATCATTCATGCTGTAAGCGCACATCAACACTTGGTTGCCACTAGTTCTGAAGTAAATGTATGTGTTGTCATTAGGCACAAACTGAGTCAGCTTTGATGCACCAATCCATGGATTTTGCTTTCTCCAATTCAAGAGTGTTCGAGTAAAATCGAAAGCTTCTTTTTCTTTACCGACAAGATTTTTATAGTCGAATTTATTGATAGAGTCATTCGGCCAACCACCCGGGAAATCTTCTCTCACCAAGGCATCAGGATTCGCAAAGTTTTTCATTAAGATCTCATGCCCATAATAGATGCAGGGGATTCCACGTAGCGTCAACAACATTGCGTTTGCGATTTTCCATTTTTCGAAATCTTCATTTAGGACAGAATAGATTCTGCTCAAATCATGATTGTCTAGGAATGTTACTCCGCGATTTGCATCGTTATAAAGAATGTCGTGTGAAAGAGTCAATTCAATTCTTCTGAAACCCTCTTCCCAACCAAAGTTTTCATTGAGCCCTTTGGTAATAGCAAAATACAATTGGAAATCTGTCACTCCGATGAGTTCCGATGAGAACTCTTTATTTAAACCATTCTTTTCTGTGAACCAAGCTTGAATAGGAGAGCCTTGCACCCAAGTTTCACCGAATATGTGAATATTGGGGTATTCTGCACGCAATGCCACGTTCAAGTCTCGCATGAATTTTTGATCAGGATATGCATAGGTGTCAATTCTGAATGCATCAAGTCCTGCATATTCAATCCACCAGATAGAATTTTGAATAAGATATTTAGCGAGGTGAGGATCTTTTTGATTGAGGTCAGGCATGTGATTATCGAACCAAGCATCAGACATCATTTTTTTATCATACTCAGACGCATAGGGGTCAAGCAATGTTTCTGCACGATAAGAAGTACGTGTGAAATTTGAAAACCAATTGACCCAATTGCTGTCGGGTAAATTTTTATAGAGAATATGATCTATTCCCCAGTGATTATAAACAACATCCCATACCATCTTGATTCCTTTTTGATGGCACTGATCTGAGAGCTGTTTGAATTGCTCATTGCTTCCAAATCGGCGATCAATTCTGTAGGAGTCGGTAGCTGCGTAGCCATGGTAGCTTTCTTTGGTTTGGTCATTTTCCAAAACAGGATTAATCCAAAGTGCGGTCACACCTAGATTTTCGAGATAGCCAATATGATCTTGAATTCCTTTGAGGTCGCCTCCATGACGCAGTTTTAGAGCCTTTCGATCAACGATTTTCTCATTCATTTTTGGATTGACATCATTTGAGGTGTCTCCATTTGCAAAACGATCAGGGAAGAGGAGATACATATTATCTGATGCATCTACTCCTTTTGGCATATATCCCGTTCTTTTCAAGAGGGGATAATTAAAAGGAACTGGCTTTTTGTATAGCGGGTTGGTAATCGAGAAAACAAGATTACCCGCCGGTTGCGAAGGCGCTATTACAACGGTCAGGTAAATGAAATTTCCGTTTTTGGATAACTCTTGCTTTAGGATTTTTGACGGGGAGTTTGTAAGATTAAAGGTTGATTTTGAAATGTTTGCGCCGGATATCAACAATTCAAGTGTATCGTATTGCATACCTACCCACCAATTAGCTGGATCTACACGTTCCACCAATGCGGGTTGTTTCTTTGCTGCACTTAATAGGTTGATAGACAGGAAAAAAGCCGTTGCAACGACGATTTTGCCAAATTGTTTAAAATCTTTTATCGAAAATTTCATCCTGAGTTGTTGTATGAAACGAAAATAATTACTTTTGGAAAGTGTTAAAAGTACACCAAGTATAAAACCAAACAAACAAATACCAATGAAAAAAATCTACACATTGCTTTTCGCGGCATTTGCAAGTGCTACAGCATTTGCTCAAGTGCCTGTGACCTTCACTGTGGACATGGCTACACAAACAGTGAATCCACTGGGCGTCCACATCGCGGGTAACTTTCAAGATCCTAACTACGACAACGTTCCTGAGAACCCAGATTATGCTAACTGGACACCATCAGCTATCCAAATGACTGATTTAGGTGGCGGGCTTTATTCTGTGACTTTGAATCTTGTTGCAGGAACCTACGAGTACAAGTTTGTTAACGGTAACAACTGGAATGATGGCAACGGTACTGAGTGGGGTGAGTCTGTTCCTAACGCGTGTACAGTGAGCTTGAACAACTCTAACCGTTTTATCGTCGTTGGCGAAGAGCCAGCAGAAGCGGAGCCAGTATGTTTCAGCAATTGCACAATCTGCGGCGAGTCTATGGTTCGTTTCCGTGTTGATATGTCAACTGTTGATCTAGACGGTGACGAAGTTGCTGGTGAGGCTGGTGAAGATATCTATCCCGACGGAGTTTCTGTTGCAGGTAACTTCCAAAACCCTTACAGCGAAGATCCAGACAATGGTGACTGGACTCCAGGTTTGTTATTCTTGACTGACCCAGATGGTGACAAGGTTTACGAAGGCGTATTCAGTGTTGGTCCAATGACTTCTATTACTTATAAGTTTATCAATGGTCCATCATGGGACTTTGCTAATGAAAACATCACCGGTGATTGCGGTGCTTCTGGCAACCGTGTGACTGAAATTACAGGCTCAGGTACTTTACCGGTTGTATGTTGGAATTCTTGTGGTGCATGCGTTGCTCCATCAATGATTACTTTCTCTGTAAACATGGCATTGACATGTAACGACTACGTTACAGAAGGTGTTAACTTGATGGGTGATCCAATCAGCCCAGGCGGATGGGGTGCAGGTTCTCCAATGAGCGATGATGATGGAGATGGAATTTACACAATCACTCTTCCAGTAGCTCCAGGTACTTATCCTTACAAGTTCCGTGTAGGTGGTGGTGGATGGGAAGGTATTCCTGGCGACCGTCAAATCACAGTTGTTGCTGGTGAAGACCAAGTTGTTCCTACAGTATGTTTCGGTGCATTCGAAGATTGCGGTACTGCTTATCCGTCAGCTGACGTAACATTTGAAGTAAGACTGTCTAATGATATCGTATTGGGTGCTGAAGACAAAGTTTGGGTATTCGGTGATTTCACTGGATTCCAAGGTGGTGCTATCGAAATGTTAGATGGTGATGGTGATGGAGTATATTCTACTACTGTAGTTGACTTCTGCCCACAAACTGCAGCATTTAAGTTTGCTTACGGTCCAAACAATACATCACTTACTGATGAAACAGCAGATTTCTCTGCAATCGGTGGTTGCGGTATTGATAATGGTGGTTTCTCTGACAACCGTTTCTTCCAAAGACAAAACGATCAAGATCTTTCTTTCTGCTTCACTTTCAACACATGTGATAACTGTCTGGTTAGCGTAGAAGAAACAGAAGTGGTTTCTAACTTGTCAGTTTATCCAGTTCCTGCTACTGATTTGATGAACATTTCATTCAATGCTGCAACAGCTGGTAAAGTAGTTGTGAGCTTGGTGAACAACCTTGGTCAAACAGTTAAGGTAATGGATTTGGGCACTGTATCAGGTTCACGCAACATTCAAATGAATGTTAGCGACCTAGCTGCTGGTGTATATGCATTGCAATTCAGCAATGGTTCTGAAAGAACTGTTCGCACTATTGCAGTTAAGTAATAGGTAGAGATTATTATTAGAAAGGGGCCTTCGGGCCCCTTTTTTCTGTTCATAAGATTTAGAAAATGAAGATTTTTGAACAACGGTTGGCAACTTTACATGAAACAATTATATTTGGCGAGATAATCTTAATCACCTTTTACCAAAATCATTCAACACATGAAGAAACATTTACTTACGCTTTTGGCGGCAGTTTTTTGTAGTGTAGTAGGTACGGCGCAAGTAGTTGCAATCTCAATTGAGCCTGTTTACACAGACGATGGAACCATCTCTGGTTATCCTGCAGGGCACACTACTTACCGCATCTATGCAGATGTTACTAACCCTGGGGATATGGTCCTCAACGTGGTTGGATTCAATGAAGCTCCTTTAGCTTTAAACGTTCCAGACGGAATTTGGAATCACCCAGAACCATCAGGGACCATCGCAACAGATAATAACTGTAACCTTTTTTCTGTATTTCCAGCTCTTCAATATGATTCTTATGTAACTATTGGTAGAACTTGTAATACCGATCCAGGAGGGTTGATGTTTGCAGTAGAAGATCCAGCTCAGCCTTGGAGAGCATCTTTTGATACAAACCCAGTTGGGAATGGAAATATTCTTTTGAATACTACTGTAGGTGGTGCTTGGAACTCAACACCAAATGAGCCAAACGGAACCCCTTATGTTAACGTTGTTGCTGGAGATGATTACAGAGTACTCATTGCACAGATCACAACTTCAGGTAGCATTTGCGGTTCATTCAACGTGCAGTGTCGTCTAGAAGGTCAAACAAGTGGAAGTACACTTTACACTGGTCTTGCTTTCGGTACTGGCGGTTGTGGTGAACCAGGTTGTACTGATGAGACTGCATTGAACTACAATCCTAATGCAGGTTTCAACAATGGTACTTGCCTATATGAATGCGCATTATCAATGACACTTGAGTCAATCGATCCTCTTTGCTTCGGTGATGAAAACGGAACAATCGTGGTCAACCTTAGCGGTAACCAAGACATCACTGAGGTAGAAATTCCTGGTTACAATAATGATGAAGCGTTCGTAGTAAACGGTTCTTTCGCTTATGAAAATATTGGTGAAGGTGTTTATCAAATCACTGCACGCGACCGTCGATTCTATAATGAATTGTTTAATCCAGGTGGTGTTTATGGTACTTGTGAAATAACAGAATTCGTAGAGTTGTACACTGCGCCTATCACAGTAAGTGAGGTTTCAGTTACTAATATCTCTTGCGGTGGTGACCAAGATGGTTGCGCTATTGCTGATATTACTGGTGGTACAGGTACACTTTCAGTGTATGTTGTTGATGCCAATTCAAACGCTTTCATCCTTGATGAAAACGGAGATGCTTTATTGCTTCCATCAGCGGATTATTGCGGACTCCCAGCTGGAGATTATTATTTTGAAGTTATTGATGAAAACCAATGTTCAGCTACTTCTGATATTTTCACAGTTGAAAGCCCAGCAACTCTTAACATCCTTTTGGGTGCAAGCGCGGATGCTACTTGTTTCAACTCTCCTGATGCTGTTCAAGTTGTTACTTGGAGCGGTGGAACAGGTGATGTTGACTGGAGCCTAGAAGATGACAACGTTTATGATATCGAAGGTGGTCCTTCTACTCTAGTATTAAATGATCTTACTCCAGGTACAATAACTATTTACGCTCAAGACGTAAACGGTTGTACTGCTCAATTAGAATTCGTGGTTGAAGGTGGTCCAGCAATCACTTTCGAATCTTTTGTAACAGGTCCAACTTGTGCTGGAGAATCTGATGCATCTGTAGTAGTTGCAGCAGCTGGTGGAACTGGAGACCTTACTTATGATTTTGGATGTACAGGTGAGTACACGTCTAATGATCTTTATGGTTCACTAGCAGTTGGAACATACACTGTATGCGTGCAAGACGCTCAAGGTTGTTCTGCTTCTTACGAAGTAGTTGTAGAAGATACTCCTTCTGTTTCAGCTACTGTTACTCCATCTGCTATCTCTTGTAATGGTGAAGTAGACGGTTCTGTTTCGATTGAAGCAAATGGTGGAACTGCTCCTTATCAATACAGCATCGACGGAGAAGGCTACCAAGATGCCAACTCTTTCGAAGGCCTTGGAGCTGGTTCTTACACAGTGTATGTTCTTGACAATAATGGTTGCTCATTCACAGCTGAGGCTGTAGAAGTAGTAGAACCAGCTGTTTTGGCGGTATCTCTTGACGATTTCGGTGGTGATGGTGGAAATAATACTGGTTTCATCAACGTATCTGTAACTGGTGGCACACCTGAATTCTCTTATGCTTGGGCTAATGACAACGGATTCACTTCTGATGTAGAGGATGTTTCTGGTCTTGCTGTAGGTACGTACACATTGACTGTTACTGATGCTAGCGGTTGTATTGCTTCTCTTACTGAGAACGTCACTATCACTAATGTTGAAGAGCTTGTTAATGGAGTATCTATCGCTGTTAATCCAAACCCAACAACTGGTAAGTTCTTCTTGAACATGGAAGGCCTTTCTGGTCAGAAAGTAGAGTACAACATCTTGGATACTCAAGGTCGCCTAGTAGTTTCTAAAGAACTTGGAAACAGCGCTGGTCAACGTCTTGAGCAAATCGATATCACAGATGTTGCAGCAGGTATCTATTACATTCAATTGAATATCGGAGATAGCTCTTCAACTATCAAGTTGATTAAGAACTAATCTCATTGAAAATAATTCTAGAAAGCCCCCTCACGAAAGTGAGGGGGCTTTTTTTTGCAACCCTCTTAGGAATCTAAGAGTCTTGGCTTTGTTGATATCCAATTTTATGTCTAGAGCATTGATAATCTGATAGTTTATCCTTATCATTACACTTTGAAACCAAACCAAATAATATGAATCCAAAATCTACTATGAAACGTTGGGCAATGGGCATCGCTCTTTTAGGAGGATTTACCATTGGTGCGCAAGCACAAATAACCTTTACTGGTACTGGCGCTGGTCTACAAACCACTACAGGCGCTAGTTATGCCGACTGTGCTGCCGACATGAATCGTGACGGTCTCGACGATATCGTTCGAGTATCAAGCTCAGGAATTTATATAGACTACCAAAATGCGAATGGGTCATTCACTCCATTCTTCCAAGCAATGGCTATTCAAAACCTTCCATCTTGGAGTATTTGTGCTGCCGATATTGATGGCAATGGCTATGTGGATCTTTGTCTTGGAGCAGGAAACGCTTGTTCTTTCGTTTATGCAAATGACAATGGAACAGCATACACAGAAGATGCTTTTCCACAATACATCTTCTCACAACGTACGACGTTTTCGGACATCGATAATGATGGTAACCTAGATTCATTCGTTTGTCACGACGTGGATCAAAGCCACCCATATAGAAACGTAAATGGAGTACTTCAATTAGACTTCTCATTGATCAACACATTAGATGCTGGTGGTAACTATGCTGCTATTTGGGTTGATTATGATAATGATTACGACAGTGATTTATACATCACCAAGTGTAGAGGTGGCGCTCCAGTTGGCGACCCACAACGTATCAATTTGCTTTATAGAAATAATGGTGATGGCACTTACACGAGTGTTGGACCAGAAGCAAACATGAACGATGGCGACCAAAGCTGGGCAACTGTATTCGAAGATTTCGATAACGATGGTGACTTCGACGCATTTACAGTAAACCACGCTTGGGCAAACAAATTCATGAGAAACAATGGTGACGGAACATTCACTGACATCACTGCATCGACTGGAATCAATGCATCTGATCTTGGCGCTTGGAACTGTGACGCTGGTGATTTCGATAACAACGGTTTCGTAGATATTTTTTCTGAAATGTCAAATGAAATGTACTGGAACAATGGTGACGGAACATTTACTGGTAGTTCACTAGCTTTTTCTAGCGGTGGTATCGGCGACTTCAATAATGATGGATTCCTTGACGTAGTACGCGGAAGCACAATGTATATGAATAATACCAATAACAATAATTGGGTGAAATTTGATTTAGAAGGAATCGTTTCAAACAAACATGCTGTTGGAGCTCGCGTTGAAATTTATGGTGATTGGGGTGTACAAATTCGTGAGGTTAGAGCAGGAGAAAGTTTTGACCCAGCTTCGTCACTTATTACACACTTCGGTCTTGGTCAAGCAACTTCAATCGATCAAGTGGTAGTACGTTGGCCAAGTGGTATGGTAACTTCAGTTGCTAATCCTGCAATCAATACTACGCATAACGTATTGGAATCTTCTTGTATGCTTGATCCAATCGCTATCTCTGTGGATGGTCCTACTCAAATTTGTGAAGGTGAAACATTGACATTGAGCGCACCTGCTGGTAGCACTTATGCTTGGAGCAATGGTGTTGATACTCAAACCAACGTTGTTTCTCAATCAGGAAATTATAGCGTTTATGTATTCGACTCTGAAGGTTGTGTTGCACTTTCTAATGTTGTTGAAGTAGAAGTTATTTCTGAAGAAGAACCAGCAGTTTCGGCACTTGGCGAAACAACAATCTGCCAAGGATCAAGTGTAGAGCTTGTTTCAACGGTGGGTGAAAATTATTCTTGGAGCAACGGTCAACAAGGCACCGCTAGCATTGCAGTAACGGAGTCTGGTACTTACTACGTAAATATCAATGGATCATGTTCTGGAAACTTGCTTCAAAGTAATGCAATTGAAGTGGTCGTTCTAAATGCTCCAGCACCTACAGCGGATGATGTGCAAGTGGGTGAGCCAGGTAACATCGAATTAACTGCAACAGGTGCAAACTTGGAATGGTTTGCAACAGAAACTTCAACTGAAGTTTTAGGAACAGGTAATACTTTCACTACTCCGTATGTAACTGATCAAGCTTCTTATTGGGTACAATCAACTACTATTCATGGTGGAATTGAAGAAACTGGTGGAAAAGCACTAGATGTAACTACAGGTGGTTTGCCATCAACTGGTGGTCAAATTTATTTTAACGTTACAGAACCATTCACACTTCAACAAGTGACTTGCTACGTACCTTCAAATGGAGTTGCTGGTAATCGTACTATTCAATTAATGGATGCAAACGATAACGTGCTTGCACAGGCTGTCGTGAATATCCCTGTTGGAACAACTGTAGTGGATTTGAACTTTGAAGTTCCTGTTGGAGGCGGTCTTCAATTAGGATGTGTTGAGAATAACTTGTTCCGTAACAATTCTGGAGTTGCTTATCCATACGCTATCGGTAGTGTTGGAGAAATTACTGGTTCAACTTTCGGAAATTCTTACTACTACTATTTCTATGATTGGAAAATCCAACAAGAAAGCATTGAGTGTGTGAGCGATCGTGTTGAGGTAAATGCAGCGGTAGTTGGAGTTGATGAGTTATCTGCAAACCCATTTGGTTTAAATATTTTCCCAAATCCAGCAGTTGACCAATTGAATCTATCAATCAATGCGAATGTTCAAAATGCAATGGTTCGTGTAACTGATGCAATTGGAAGAGTAGTCATTGAACAAAAGATGAACTTTGCTGCACGTGGACAACAGCGTCTAGATATTGAAGCTCTTGAATCTGGTGTTTATCACATCACTTTGACGCAAGATGGAATGAAGTCTTCTGTTGAATTTGTTAAGCAATAGACTTTTTGTAAGAAATACAAAAAGGGTCCTTCGGGACCCTTTTTTTATGGAATAAACTTCTGAATATAGGATTTGACGCGACTTGTATTTCGCTCAAATAAGTAATATACACCGTATGCGTAAAGTATTGCTACAATGAATATTCCAGCATACTTTACTAGGTTGCCATTGCTAAACTCGAGACGCTGCATTGCCATTTGACTCGATATGAAAACTACAAATGGTAAATGAACGATATACAACGTATAGGATATGTTGGACAAAAAACTGCTGATTTTTTGGAGCAGGGAATATCTCATTTCAATTTGAGAAAGTCCGCAAACTAAGAAAAGCGTGATCACTCCTAATCCCCAATCATTGAACAAAAGAGGTAAAATTTGAATTCGAATTCCAACCAACATCAGAACAAGCAATCCTGCCAATAACAATGAAGTAAGAGGACTTCTAAATATCGTTAGTGATTGTCTAGATAAGAAAAGAGAGAAACCTCCAAACATCCAAATGAAAAAATAATCACGAGGGTGGGTGGCTACATCCAAGCTGAAGAATTGAAAAGCGGAAAGGAGAAGCATTCCTACAAAAAAGAATAGGACTCGCTTGATAATTGGCGTGTTTAACTGATAAGCAATATAGAGGCAAGGGAAAATAATGTAATACCAGAATTCATTACTCAAACTCCACAAGGCTCCATTAGTGCCATAGGTAGGGAAAAAGATTGTTTGTAAGAAGAATAAATTCCCTAGAAAAACATCAACGCCTAAATGGCCCTGAGGATTGAAGTAAACAAGGTGCTCGATAGAACCTGTGTAAATATCGAATTGTGGGTTTAAATGAAGCCCTAATTGATCCCAAAAGGCCCCCAGGATTAATCCTGGGATCAATACCATCCATAATCTCGAAAGTCTATTCAACAAGTAGAGCTTCCATGACCAATTATTTTTTAGGTGAGCATCATGAATACTCTTGATGATGAAAAAGCCACTTAAGACAAAGAAAAGGATGACCGCTTGATGCCCAAATCCTGTGATGAAATAGAAGGCCTTCGCTATTGCATTTGGATTCTGAATGGTTTCATAATCTTGAAATAGCACAGATCTTAGATGTCCCATTAGGACAATTAACGCGGCGATGCCGCGGAGCAGATCTAGCCAGAGCAGTTGTTTAGTTGTGGTTTTGGTCATCTTACCGAAGGTAGAGGACGAAGATAAAACAAAAGAGTCCCGTATGAAATACGGGACTCTAGGTATAATTTGGGGTAGATTTTACTTCGCTTCGGCCGTGTAATAAGGTTGTGCCAATGTTTGAAATTTCGTCTTGATTCTTGCTGTGTATTCCATGTCCCACACGAGATTATGTATACTGTTATCAAACTTAGCTTTTGCAAATGGAACTTTGCACAAATTCAACAAATCTGCATCGTCTACTTTTTTGAAAAGCGATACGTCGGTCAAACATTTGATAGCTGCATCTTCTGTAGGATAAGTCACATTCGTGCAATCAAGTTCGAAACTCTTGCAGAAGTAACCTTCCTTTTCAAATACAACGTGGTATGTTTTTCCGCTGTTGAGAATAGCAGCATAAAAGCCGGTTTCTCTTGCTGTCTGAGTGCTTAATAATGTTTCGCCTTCATAGACATAAACATTAACTCCAGTGAGTTTAGCAGCAGGTTTTTCTTTTGAACGTTTCTTTTTGTCAGTCTCCTCAACTTCCAACTTGCCTTCTTCTACATATCCGTAGAACATGACTTGTGGTGTTTGAGACCAAACGTTTAGAAAAGTGCAAAAGATCAATAGGGTGAATGCGATCTTTTTCATTTTACTTTTTAATTCGAGACTTTCTACGGGAAGAATAGTACAAAGTTTCATTTTCTAAAGATGAACTCCCTATTCGTGGTCACGAATGCGCAATGAGTCGGGTTTATTCGGAGACAATTCCTCATCACTCACGGCGATAATGTCTTTCACATTATAGAACTTCGAAAGATCTGGTTGACCGGCATCCACCCACGCGGTGTACCAAAGGCTGCCAATGGTGATTACAGCACTTTTCATTCTGCGTTCTACCTGGCCATTCAACATTTGATGATAGGCATTGGTATAGTCTTCACTGTAGACCTTAAGTTGCGCTTGCCCACGAACTTCATATGAATATTTCTGATCTGAAGGAAACGTTTCATTGAGTTGTCTTTCGAATCCTAATACGGAATCCACAGCGGCATAGGAACCTCTAATTTTTGTCCAAATTAAATCCAAAGGTGATCTGACATATTCTGCCTTTCCAACGAAGAAATCATATTGATTATCGTAAAGCTCAGGTACTCGGCTTTCCCAGAATCCATGAATCCCGCGCTGTCCTGTTTTTTGTCCATTGTAATTGCTAGTGGTATGCAATGGGACATGCGCATCGCCCACATAATGTCCAAGCTCCGCGCTGAGGTGTAGAATGCGCGATAGATTTTCTTCTTTAAAGGCTTTGGTGAGTTTGTACACCATCAGATTAACATGCCAAGGCACAATTCCATGGGCACGAAGCGTGTCTTCTGTATACATCGCCACAGCGTCATTCCAATATTTCGGTACATTTTTAAAGGGATCACATCCCACGGAGTCGAAACAATAGCGATCCATGTCGATATAGTGACATTCCGCTTCTCCTTTCACACCATATCTTCTTTTATCCGGATCCACAGAGTGTTCAATGAGAAAATCCATATTGGATTTATAAAAACCGAATATTTCTTCTGGAAGGGTGTAAACTGCAAGTTCATTGAGTCGCTTATGCCCATAAAATCCCCAAACCGCTGGATTTTCGCAGCAGGGATCGGTGTTTCCATCCGTTATAGTAAACGAAGCAAAAACAAATATTAAAAGGCACCACGTATATCTCATCTCAAAAAAATTACTCGCTTCGCTCGTGTCGGGTACCTGCGGTGTCGGGTAGCTTTGCTGCTGGGTACTCACTTCGCTCGTGACTGGTATCGCTTCGCGATGCTTCTTGCTTATATCGCTTCGCGATGCTTTCTGCGTTTATCGCTTCGCGATGCTTTTTGGTTGTTCTTGTAACAACTGTCTGTCTGTTTCACCAGTCACTACTCTAGTCACTCGTATCTCGTAACTAGTAACTAAACTAGTGATTAGTCACTAGTTTAACAATCGCTCCATCCTTCAAAATTGGAATAGTATCAATCGTATTTAGGGTTAGGCAATATTTTACATCCTTTTGAATGTTCAACTTGATCAATCTTCTGCGATGAGAACTTGATCTTAGGAAGCTCCATAAATGCTGTTTAGCTGAGCGGTAGATGAACTTAGCCGCAACAGTGCTGTCTTCATCTGCTCTGAATTTGCGGCTCTCTAATAGAATGTCTGCAATAGCACCACCGCAAATAGTATCTTCTAAATTGATCTTATCCTTCCAACCAGAAGCGAGGATCAGTGTGTTTTTATGTTCTTTAATCAAATAATCACACAAGGCTTGAAGATTATTCAAGCAGCCAATCACAACCGTACTTTTATCTGAGGCCATTTGAATAGCCTTCGTTCCATTGGTGGTTGTGAGTACAACTGTTTTTCCTTTAAGCGATTCGTCCATAAATGCATATGGTGAATTTCCGAAAGGAAAACCTTCAACTACTTGACCGTCTCTTTCCGCTGCTGCTATATATCCTTGTGCTTGGTAGGCACGTGCTTCTTCTACTGAACTAACAGGGATGATTTTTTCCACACCATTGTGAAGAGCTGATGCAATGGCGCTTGTAGCGCGCAGTACGTCTATCACAACGACGATTTCAAATTGCTCCTTGTACAAATGATATTGTCCAGGAGTGTAACATACCTCTACTAATTTTCTATCAGCAAGTGGAAACATAAATGCAATTAATTTTTATAAAAAGGAATGGCAACAGTCACAGCCTTGATTGCTTTTCCACGGATATTGATGAAAATTTCATTGCCCGGTTTTGCCAATGCAGTTGGAACATAGCCCATACCGATTGCCTTATTCAAGCTTGGGCTTTGCGTACCACTAGTCACTACTCCAATAGGATTCATGTTTGCATCAACAATCTCATAACCATGACGAGGAATTCCTTTGTCCACCATATCGAAACCTACCAACTTGCGAGCGGTACCGTTTTCTTTGTGTCCTTTGATATAAGCTGAATTCATAAATTCTTTTGTGAACTTAGTAATCCATCCTAAACCAGCTTCGATTGGTGAAGTGGTATCATCGATATCATTCCCATAAAGGCAGAAACCCATTTCTAAACGAAGGGTATCACGAGCACCTAAACCGATTGGTTGAATTCCGAATTCTTCACCTGCTGCAAAGATTTTATTCCAAATATCTTCAGCGGCTTCATTTGGGAAATAGACTTCATATCCACCAGCACCAGTATATCCTGTAGTTGAAATTACAATATCTGAATAGCCTGCGAACTCTCCGATTTGGAAAGTGTAGTATTCCATTTCCAAGTTTAGACTTGTCAATTTTTGAAGAACCTTTCCTGCGTTAGGACCTTGTACGGCAAGCAATGATGTGTCATCGCTTTTGTTCTCCATTGTCACACCGTACTCATTGGCCTTTGTCATCAACCAGTTCCAATCTTTCTCAATATTGGAAGCATTTACTACCAAAAGATATTTGTGTTCGTTTACACGGTATACAAGCAAATCATCAACAATACCGCCCTTATCATTTGGCATGCAGCTGTACTGAACCTTTCCGTCGAATAGTTTGCTAACGTCATTACTGGTCATGTATTGAAGGAAATCCAATACACGTTCTCCGCTTACCCAGAACTCACCCATGTGGCTAACATCAAATACACCAACGTTATTTCTAACACAGTGGTGTTCTTCAAGAAGTCCCTTGTATTGAACTGGCATGTTGTATCCAGCAAAAGGAACCATTTTACCTCCAAGCGCGATGTGCTTTTCAGTGAGTGCTGTTGTTTTTAATACGGATGTATCTGTAGTCATATTATAATTGAATATTGGGGCAAATATAGGGTATCAAAGACTAGAGGTTCTCGGTAAGATAATCGATTACCTTCTTCATCAAGTGTACTCTGTCTTTTCCTCGCACATTGTGTTGATGGCCAGGGTAAGTGAAGAAGTCAACTTGAACTCCATTATCGACACAAGCTTTCAAAAAACGCATGTTATGTTGCATCACTACAACATCATCATCTGCTCCGTGAATCATCAAGAGTTTACCCTTTAGATTTTTTACATACTTCGTTAAATCTGCATTCGCGTAGCCTTCTGGGTTCTCTTGCGGAGTATCCATATAGCGCTCGGTGTACATTACTTCATATAAATTCCAATCGATAACAGGTCCGCCTGCCACACCTACTTTGAATGTATCAGGGGATTTGAGTAGGAGAGAAGTAGTCATGAAGCCACCAAAGCTCCAACCATGCACTCCAATGCGCGAACCATCAACATAACTCTGAGATTTCAACCAATCAACACCAGCGAGCTGATCTTCTACTTCAGCAGTACCAAGTTGACGGTGGATGGCTTGTTCAAAAGCTTTTCCACGATTCATTGAACCCCGACCATCCACTGTGAAAACAATGTAACCTTTTTCAGCGAGATAGTGCATCCACAATGATGCGCCACCAAGGAATGAATTCGTTACAAGCTGCACGTGTGGGCCGTTGTAGGTGTACACCACGACAGGATATTTTTTCTTGCTATCAAAATTGCTTGGCTTGATTACTCGCGCGTGCAAAGGCATTCCTGATTTTGATGGTATGGTCAATAGTTCAGTATTGCCTATTTGAACACCTTCGTATGGATTTTTCGCCGTTAGCAAATTCTTGATGACTTTACCTGTCATGTCCATCAAATCGATGCGACGAGGAGTGGTTAGATTTGAGTAATTGTCGATCACTACTTTTCCGGACCCAGAAATACTCACATTATGCACTCCGCCCACGCGAGTGATTTGTTCTGTAAACATATCACTGAGTCTAATTCTGAAGAGATGGCTCTCTGTGGCATTGCTTCCAGTACCCATGGCAAATCCATATTGTCCTTTTGCATCAAAACCTTTCCATTCAGTCATTTCAAAAGCAACTTTCATAGAACCAAGCAATATGCCTGATGTATTGTATTTGTACCACTGATGAAATCCATCGCGGTAGCTGTACCAAAGGAATTGATTCGGCTGACCAGGAATAAAAATAATCGGTTGAGAGGGCTCAACCCATTTGTCGTCTTTTTCTGTAAAGATGACTGCACGCTGTTTTCCTGTTTGTGGATCGAAAGCGATGAGTTTACACTCATTTGTTTTGCGATTCATCCAAACAACATAGAGCGTGTTATCAGGGCTCCATGCTACATTGGTGGCATAGTATTGATCGTTGTATTCGCTATTCAATTCGAGGAATACTGTTTTTTCATTAGCAACATTAAATACACCAACACGAATTTTTTCGCTTGTTGCACCTGCCATTGGATAACGAATATTCTTGGTACTCGCCGGAGTCGTGGTATAATCCGTCAATGGATATTCTGTGACGTTGCGCTCATCTTTTTCATAGAACGCGAGCAGACTTCCTTCATCATTCCAAAAAGTTCCTTTTTCTATGCCGTATTCATTTCTTGAAACAGACTGACCACTAACAATACCAGCAGGCTGATCAGTTACTTGGATGGCTTTTGTGGAAGTGAGAACAAACAAGTTATTTTTAGAACTGTATGCCAGTCTTTGCGAAGCTGCGTGATAATCACTCACTGTTCCGTCACCTTCTTCTTTTATTCCTGTAGTGACTTTTCGTTCTTGGAAATTCACCAAATAATATCTTCCTTCTTTGTCTTGAAAGTATGCGTTTTGAGCGTCTTGCCACTGAAAAGCGGGCATACGCTCAAGATTTTGAGGGGCATTTGAAAACGCTTTAAAACTTTCAAGAGATAACCAAGGCTTCTCAACACCCTTGGCATTTCCCATTATCAGCGTCTGATCTTTCAGATAGATATAATTTTCGCTATTCGGAAGAAAGGAAAGGCGAGATAGATTTTCTGCACCGAAAGTGGAGAATTGTCCCATCACCGATTCCTCTAATGTGAGCGCACGATTTTGTGCGAGAGACAAAAAGGTTGAAAGAATTAAACTTACTGAAAGAAAAAGGGTTTTCATTAGTGTGAAATTTTGCGAAAAATAGGGGATTTTTCCCATCCACCTTATCTTTGCACGCATTCTATGAAATTGATTTCTCCATATATCAAAGCGAAAGCGCTGTTCCTACTCGGAGTGGTAGTATGGTTGATGTCTTTTCAAGTTTATCACCGCATAGTAGAGCACGGTTCAGGAAATGCGGAAAGTGCACACTGTCATGGCCATTCCCATTGTCATTCTCACGAATCAACAGCCTTACCTTTTTCATATCAAGCATCCGATGCACACCATCACGATGTGGATTGTGAAGTTTGTAAATTAATAAGCATCCCTTTCGAAGCTCCGTTAGCATTTGATTGGATGGCACCTCGCATTTTTGAGCAGAAAGAGCTAAGCTATTTTTATCAATACACTCAATCATTTGAGTTATTTCAAGTTCGGAATCATCGTGGTCCCCCTTCTGTTTGGGGATAATTCAGCCTGCTGCTCAAGCAGCTATTCCATAAGGCAATTCAGATGATTTAGTAATTATTTATTCATGAAAATTCAAGCGAGTTTTTGCTTGATAGTAATGTTGTTTTTTACAGCATTATTATCAGCACAAACTTCTACTTATTCTATTCAGGGAAGAGTTGTAGATCAAATTTCAAATGAGCCTATCGTTGGAGCGGTAGTTGAAAGTCATGGACTTTCTGCTGCAGTTTTCACAGATACTTTAGGAGTATTTACCCTAAAAAATTTGCCTTCAGGTAAACACCACATTCACGTGGAGATGACGGGTTTTAAGGCTTATGCAGATTATTTTTCTACAACGGATTCTTCTATCACCGATGTGCTGATTTTGCTAACTCCATCCCACATTGAGTTACAGCAAGTCTTGATTGAGAGCGAAGTTTCACGAAGCGACTACGTGCATCAATCGCTCGACTTGATGGTACTTGGTAAGGATGAGTTGCGAGGCTCGGCCTCTATGACATTGTCGCAGAAGTTATCTCGCCTACCAGGAGTGACACAACTTTCGGCAGGTGCAAATATTTCAAAGCCTGTTATTCGTGGATTGTCTGGAAATCGCATCCTTGTGAGCGATTTGGGCATGAAGCAAGAAGGGCAACAATGGGGCAGTGATCACGGTTTGGAGCTCGATCCCTACGGTATCGAACGCATTGAGGTGGTAAAAGGGCCAGCATCCTTACTCTACGGTTCAGATGCATTGGGCGGCGTTATTCGTGTTCAAACTCCCGGAGTTCCAGAAAAAGGAATTCGAGGTCAGGTACAATCAATGTATCGTAGCAATAATGACTACATAGGAGGAAGTGCATCCGTGGAAGGTGCTGCCAAGCACTTCTTTGCGAAGGCACGTGTCACTTGGAGTGAGTTTGGAGACTACAGGATACCTGCGGAGACATTTACATATCTCAATAGAACATTGCCGATTTATAACCAACGTTTGCGCAACACGTCTGGCAAGGAGTTGCACTATCATACCACGATTGGTTGGGCAGGAAAGCGAGGGGTTGTTAAATCGACTTGGTCACACTTTCATCAGAAGAATGGACTGTTTCCTGGTATTGTAGGAATTCCGACAGGAGCGAATGTGGCGGACGATGGCGATAACAGAGACATTGATTTGCCGCATCAGGTGGTGGATCATTTGAAGTGGGCAATGAATGTATCATTGACGCGTGAGAAGGGTTGGCTGCAAATTGATGCGGGTGTTCAACAGAATGCACGCAGAGAAATGATTCGCCCTCATCAACAAGGCTATGCACCCTTGCCTACTGATGCAAACGCTCATCGATTAGTACTCACTACTTATCAAGCCTCTGTTCGTTGGCACCGTCACGAAATGAAGCACTGGAGATTCATTCCGGGTGCGTCTGCTTCATGGCAAGAAAACAGCAGAGCGGGGTGGGAGTTTCTATTACCGAATGATCGTTCGGTCACTGCAGGCACTTTCTTATTTGCTGAGCGAAATATTGAATCGAAAAATATCATCATCAACGGAGGTGTTCGTGTAGATGGGGCTCGTGTTTCTAGCGAATCCTATTCAACGGCTCGTTGGTCAAGTACTCAGGAGATTGTGGGTTATGATCTTCGAGTAGACAACAATCAACGGGAGTTTTATAGTTGGTCCGGGAGCGCAGGTCTCAGCTACACTCCCTCTAAGAGATGGAATTTGAAGTGGAATCTTGCTCGTAGTTTCAGAGTACCTAATCATGCCGAATTATTTATAAATGGGGTGCACCATGGTACCTTTAGGCATGAGCAGGGAAATGCAAGTCTCAAGAATGAAATTGGATATCAGGCCGACTTCACAGCTTTGTTTGAGTCAAAAACCTTCTACGTGAAGATGACACCTTACTTCAATTATTTTGAAGGCTTCATTTATTTGAGACCGACCGCTCAGTTTTCGACGTTACCGGATGGTGGTCAAGTATATCAGTACACGCAGCACGATGCAATATTCACGGGCGCAGAGCTCTATGCCGAGTGGCATCCCATTGAAGCGTTGCACTTGGAAGGAAGTATTGATGGTGTTTATTCGTATAACTTAATTACCACATTGCCATTACCCTTCACACCGCCCGTAAGAGGCCGACTGCAATCAACCTTCGAACGGGATTTAAATAAAAAAAATCTGAAAGGTTTTGAATTCGGATGGACCTACTTGGTGTGGAGTTCTCAATTTAATGTGGATCGAAATGAAGAGCCGACGATGGGCGCATATTCTATTGATTTATTCGCTCAAGCAGAATTGAAGTGGGGCACTCAAGAACTCATAGTAAAGGTCGCTTTGAATAATTTATTGGATAGATATTATCTCAATCATCTCAGTGCATATAGACAATTAAACCTTCCCGAGCAGGGAAGAAATATCTCGGTATTAATTCAATTACCCATTGGTAAGTAAACACAAAAAATTATGAAAAAATTAGCATTTTTATTTTTAATCGCTGCAACCGTTGTAGCATGTAAGAAAGATGATGAAGACACCGCTCGCCCTGTTATCAGCAGTGTAAAGGTCAACGGTTCAGTTTCGACCGAACACGATGTTAACGCAAGTGAAACAGTGACGGTGGAGGTTTATTCAACCGACAACAAAGAACTCAATCAGTTGAAAGTGGAAATACATTCAGCAGATGATGGTCATTCGCATTTGGAGGGTTCTACAGGTGAAGTATTGCCACCAAACGTTGGTGTTTGGAGCGATTCACGCATCATTACTCTGAGTGGTACATCATCTACCAACACTGTGGAGTTTTCAATTCCAGCGGCCATTGCGGGGCATTGGCATGTGGAGGTGATGTTGATCGATAAGGAAGGAAATGAAGCTGTAGAATATGTGACCACCTTGCATGTGGAGAATACAAATCTCCCAACATTCGCCATCACTGCAACACCGGCTGTGACGAATTATGAAATTGAGACAATAGTTGGCGGAACAGTCGTTTTAACTGGAACTGTAGCCGATCCAGATGGTTTAACAGATATACATATAGAGCTAGAAAATGAAGAAACCGGAGCTGTTGTTTTTGAGCAAGAGTTAACGGGTGTCACTAGCACTTCATTCGATTTAGGAACGATAAATGTTGGTCCAATCGCGGCGGCGGGTCATTATCATTTACATATTCATGCTACTGATGCGCTCAACTTCTTGGGTGAATGGGCAGTAGATGTGCATGTGGAGTAAAATTTATTTATTTAGAAAAAATAAGGAACCCCGTCATCTGGCGGGGTTCCTTATTTTAGCAAAATGAAAAAGCTATTTTACTTCGCTTTCATTGCTGCAGCATTTGTTGCATGCCACAAAGGAGATAATGTTGATCCGATCATTTCAGAGTTTAGAATAAATGATGCGGACAACGATTATCAATATTATCTAACAGGAGATTTGCTCGCCTTGAATGCCTCCTTCACCGATGATAAAGAATTAAATCAAGCGCGATTTTATTGGAGTCGTGGTAGTGCTTTTTACCAAGATTCTATTTCATCCATTTTTACATCTCCCAATTACGCAGACTGGGACAGTAGCAATGTTGCAGATATAGCAGGAAAGTCAGATGCGCTTTCTTGGACCATGCGATTACCACAAGACATCCAAGGATTTTGGAAAGTTGAAGCCAGTGCAATTGATGTGGAGGGAAATGAAGGATTTAAAGAGTTGAGTGTATATATTTCAGATGCCACGAGACCACAATTTGTGATTGGAAATGTATCACCACTTCTAGTAACCGAGGAAAGCGAAACCTCTTGGATAGCTGCAGCGCCAACAGATATACAGCTTATCGGGAATATCACTGATGCTACAGGAATCGATACAATTTTTTATTCATTGACAAGAACAGGCCTTACCATGGTAAACGATACATTGCCATTTCAAGGAGAAACGAATATTGACTTAACCTCATTTGATTTCCCAGAAATAACAACAACGGGGACATACACGCTTACTATGAGAGTCAAGAATACATTGGCGAAAGAAAATCAAGTTCAAGCACGTTTAACAGTAGAGTAATGGAACATTCAGTTATTGTAGAAAATACAATAAGTCACGTAAAAGAAGCGCTACGCGAAGCAGAGGGCGGCCACGATTGGTTTCATATAGAGCGTGTATGGAACAACGCGAAGGCATTAGGGGCGCAAGAAGGAGGGGATATGCTCATCATCGAATTGGGAGCCTTGTTGCATGACATAGCAGATTCAAAGTTTCACGATGGTGATGAAGAATTAGGCCCAAGACGAGCGAATGAATTCATGACCAGCATAGGTCTTTCAGATCATGTGAAAAGTGAGGTGGTGAATATCATCAAGCATATCTCTTTTAAAGGAGGTCACTCTTCGGGGGATTATAAATCAAAAGAATTAGATGTAGTTCAAGATGCTGATCGTTTAGATGCAATTGGGGCCATAGGAATCGCCCGTACGTTTAATTACGGAGGCTTTAAGAACAGAGCAATCTACGATCCCTCTATCGCTCCGAATTTATCGATGACAAAAGAGGAGTATAAAAACTCTACAGCACCTACCATTAATCACTTCTACGAGAAGCTTCTTTTGCTAAAAGACAAAATGAATACCCCCACTGGCAAAGCCCTAGCAGCACAGCGCCACGCCTTCATGGAACAATTCCTTGAGCAGTTTTATTTGGAGGTGGGATTGAATGAATAGCAGTCCTTGCTTGGCACCGCCCCTCGCTCCGCGCTTTAAAATTTTTGCAGAGCAAAAATTTTAAAGCTCTACGCTCGGGGACCCAAATGCCGTCGAAAGAAAGAACGATCGAGCTGAAGCCG